>ULTG01033554.1_pt1 | contig 97563 bp, 76 predicted proteins | sample 1957461 | NCBI WGS metagenome assembly ULTG01 (sample SAMEA4835730, study PRJEB28245) | human gut metagenome | biome: gut microbiome; material: fecal sample | place: Denmark | collected 2008
CGAACAACCACAACTTGTTGTGGTTGAAGCAAAAGGAGCTTTTGTGCGACGAAAGCTCGGCGCTCGCTACGGTCGTCGCCTCGCGACTCCAATTCCGTCTTCGAAAAGGTGTTAAACTTCAAACGAAGTTATTGCAGACTTAACGTGCAAACTTTCAAATCGTCCGAGGTTGCCCGTAAGCGCGGATATACGCTCCTGCGTACCCTCGACGATAAGTGCGATTGCGTTGGCTTCCTCTCGCGGCACGCCCATACGCCCGATGATAATATCCGCAAAATCGCTCAAAACTTTTTGCATTTCGACAGCAACGCTCTTGTCGCCTTTGAGGACTATGCCCACAACGCCTATCTTTTTCATATTTTACACTCCTTTCAAAAAAAATGCGCCACCTCAAACGGTAGCGCAAAAATGTTGCGATTTTGCTCGTCATCTTACACTCCGTTCTCTTGTCGGTTGTTGCCATCGTTTCGGGCGCACCCTACACTCCGTTTTGCCGACGCACATCGTTTTTGATTCGATATTTTTTTATCTATTTTGATATTATCCTATTTTTCATACGCTGTCAAGCGTTTCACCACACAAACAAAATCGCCGCGCCGAGAATTTTGCTTTCGGACAAAACGGGCATATATACGTTTTGCACGTCGTTGCTGTCAACGTCGCTTGTGAAGATTTGCCAATTTGCGATTTGTTTTATTGCGGCTCGACTTGCCGAGTTTTCCTCATAATAATCGGCGATAAACGCTTTCAAATCGTTTTTGACCGCAGGAATACAAGACGCAATCTTTGTGCTGACGTCCTCGATTTTGCCGATATACCAGTTGTACCAGCTCTTGATATACGGCAAAGTTTCGTCTGTAACTTCCGCCGGGCGCTTGTTTGGATTGCTCTCGCCAATTACGCTTTCAAAGCCGCAAAGGGACGCCGTCGTGTACAGCGCGGACAAATTCTTTTGAGTGGGATTCATTTCAAAATCGTAATAGCACTGTTTGAGCTTGTCGATATTTGCGTTGAAAAACAACGAACCGAGCATAATCAAAAGCGTGTCTTGATCGATTATATCGGGATGTGCGGGCTTCAAAGTATCGCCCTCGATTTCTTTGGCGAGATCGGACACGTTGAGAAGAAGGTCGAGAATTATCACCGGCATAGCTTTTTGATAGCCTTCCGCTCCTTGCTCGCAAACTCTGTCGATAAGTCCGTTTATGCCGTTTTGGTCAAACTTGCCGCTTTCCATAACTCCGTCGATAAGCCTTGCCGCCAAAACGAGTTTGTTGAGCGAACTTGTGGACTCGTTGAGTTTTTTCTCTTCGTCTAGTTTTACGACGCTCAAAAAGTCGGTGATGAAATCCTTGTTCGACATCACGTCCTTGCTTGCAAGCGCAACGTCGCAAAGAGAAGGTATCACGTCAACCGCCATATACGCGTATTTTGCGTATTTGATGATTTGCGAATACACCGCCGAAGATATGCTCTTGTTGTCGAAATTGCTTATAAACAAATCGAGCGCGACGTCGAGTTTTTCGATTTCGCTTTGCGTAAGAGCGTTTTTGAGCCTCGAAACGTTGCTCAAAAGCGCGCTCACAAGCGTTGCCAATTCGCTCTCGGACACGTTGGACAGTGCGCCGTCGTCACCGAAAAGTTTTGAATAAAGCTCGTCCGTCAGCGTGTTGACCGAGGTGTCGTATGCAAACGCAATCAACTCGCTCATTGCGCTTTGCGCGTTTGAAAGCGCACTCTGCATCTCGCTCTTTTGCGCGTCGGTTGCATTGAGCGATTGCTTTGCAAGGTTCAACACCGCTCTGTTGGCGGACACGTTTTCGAGTGCCGCCGCACTTGCAGAGTTTCGAATCATAACGTCTTTCACGTTGTCCAAACGGTCGACTATATTCGAAACGGTGTTTCTACCGTCGCTTATAAGTTTTGAAATCAAATCGTAGGCAAGCGTAGAAACGTCGCTTGCGGTAAGCCCGATTTGTTTGAGCATAGGTACGAGAAGCTCTGCGTTGTTCGAAAACTCTTTGAGAAGTTTCTTCCCTTCCTCGCTTTCAAGCGAATCGGCAAGCGACTTTATCTTTGCGGTTTGCAAACTCGAAGCGTTTACTACGTCACAAACAAGGCTCGTCCAACCTTTCGTGACGACGTAATCTCCCGCATTTTCAAGCGTCGCAATCTCCTCATCCGAAAGATTTGCGCTCCATTTTTCGTTTATGCCCGAAAGAAATGTTTGCTCAACTCTGCTCGTCTGGTTTGCACGCTCTTTTTGCGCGGCATTTCCTCGATTGTTGCACGCAACAAGACTCGCGCTCATCAAAAGCACGAGGGCAAGCAACAATATAAGGACGTTTTTCGACTTTTTCATATCTATACCTTTTTGATATTATAACCTTTTTTGAAGCAAAGCGCAAGGGGTACGAGAGTATAACCCGCGCTCATTGCGCCGCCCACGCAAGCCACCACCCACGCTTCGTACATAAACTCGAAGTAAAGTCCGAACAGACGGAGCGCATGGATAAGGCTCGAAGTGATAAGCACCGAAAATGCAAACGATACGGCAAACGAAACAGCCGCAACGAGAGCGTGCTCAAACACTTCCGCACCCAGCAACGAATTTTTGGACATACCTGCGTTGAGCAACGCGACTCTGCCCTTTTGCGACGTCGCTCTGCCGATGAGCGTAGACACGACCGTAACCGCAAAAATGAAAATCGTCACGACGACGGCAAGCGTGCCGATGAGGTCGAACACGGATTGCATGCTTTCCATTTCCCACTTGAACGCTTCAAGCGTTTCGATGACGTAATAGTTGTTGCCTGCAAACTTTTCGCGCAACAATCCGATGGTCGAATCCATATCTCCGTCAATGATTGCGAGCACGGTGTCAACCTTTTTGCCGAACAGGTTTTCAATGCTTTCCTGCGACAAAACCACGTAGTTGCCGCTAAACAGCGTGTGCTTCAATATGCCGCCCACGACGACAGATTTCTTTGCGCCGTCAAGCGTCATCTCAAGCGTATCGCCCTCTTGAACCCCGTACAGTTCGCATAGAGCATAATCTACAAAAACATACGGTTTATCGCTTGAAATGCGTTCGTAAACCGTTGTTTTTGGCGTAATATACTCAAAATCCACCATTTCAAGAACGTCTTTCGAACCGAGTACGTTCATTGTTTTTTCCTTGCCGTCCACAATCAAATCGGCATTGCTCCACACCATTTTGGTTGCGGACTTCACGCCGTCGATTTGCTCGAACCGGGAAACGTCTACGTCGGCTTGAATGTTGGTGACAAACACCATGTCTTTGAACTCGTCAACGTAGGACGTAAATATGCTCGTCGTAAGCGAATACGCCATAAACAGCATCATCGCAATGGTCATACCGACGGTGAGCATGGTCACCGAACGCGCAAAACGCTTGTCGCGTACAATGCTTTTCGCACCTATTTTTATTGCGGGAGAGTGAGTTTTTGCTATAACTTTTCCGCTGATTTTAAGAACTTTCGAGCAAGCGACGGCAAGCAACGCAATGGCAAAAATCATTGAAAATACCGCTGTAATCGCCCTTGCGGTCGGAACACAAAATTCGACAACGACGCTCGCAATCGTGAGCAATGTAAACAAAACTACGAGCGCAACGCCCACCTTCGACGGCTTGCTTACGTCAAGTTGATTTTCCCTTATACTGCCTTTGAAGGAACGCAAAATAGGCAGGAGCGAGCTCAAAATCGAGCAGACAAGTCCGATTCCGCCTGCGAGGAATAAATATCCTACCGATATGCCGAAAGTTACGCTTTGCGACAAGGTGAGTTTCAAAAGTCCTACGAAAATTCCCACCGCAAGCGCAGAGCCTACAAGAGTGCCGATACATGCTTGAATCGCACTTTCCGTGACGAACAACGCAAATATTTGTTTTTTTGTTGCACCCACGACTTTGAGCTTTGAAATGAGATTGACTTTTTCGCCCTCGCTCATCATAAACAACAACACGATAAACGCAATGCCCAGCGCAAGCACCGCTCCGCCCGCAAGCACGATAGGAGCTGTCAAACTTTGAGTTTGTTCTTCGATATACTTTGCGTCCTTTGACGGCGAAACGAGCATATCTTTGTAGGCGTCCATTGCCAAAATCGCATTTACGGTTGCATCCACTTTCGTTTTGTCGCTCAGAACGACGTGAATCTCGTTGCAAAGATTTTCGCTTGAAAGTATGAGTTTTGAAAAGTTCTCGGTGAGCCCGAGCATCAAATAAGGTGCGTCGTCAAGAAAATATCCGCTTTGCTTTGCGATTGCGCCGATATAGCAAACCACTTTTTTCGTTCCTAGCACAAACTCCGCCCTGTCGCCCACGCTCCATCCGAAATGTTTTGCCGCATCTTGCGATACGATTATATCGTCGCTCCGCTCTCCGCTTTGCAACTTGGCTATGTCGCCTTCGACAATCTCTATTTTTGCAAGCGTTTCGAGCTGTCCTTTTTTGAAACCGCGCACGCCGACGTATTCCTCTCCGTACATTGCGTAAAGTTTGAGTGACGGTACGATTTGCTCTATACCCTCGACGCTTTGCAGCGGATCGTCTTTCATGATGCGATCGCTTGTGCTGTTGGTGGAAATCGTGATGTCGCTCACGCCTGCCGAAGCCGTTTCGGTGGCATAAATATAGTCGAAAACCGCACCCTTGAAAGAAATCATGCAAAAAATCATCGCGACTACAACCGCGACTGCCAAAGTCGTGGCGACAAACCGCATCGGTTTCGACGTGATGTTTTTCAGAGCCAGTTTAAACATTTGTTATCCTATTTTTGCTTTTCTTATCTTTTTATCCGCAACCGCGCGCAGTGACCACCAAGCAGATAATTTGGCGGAACTGCGGCGGGAGTTTTTTCTTTGCCTGATCCGATAGCACAAATTCTCTGCGCGGTAGAGATTGCGAGAACAAATGCGGTGTTTGTCAATAGCCGAAAATGTTCTCGTTTCCGTCCCCTGAGATTGCCACGCTTACGCTCGCAATGACAGGAGGGAGATATACGGCACGTCTAGATCCTTCGGCAAGCTCAGGATGACATGAAGAAAGAAAAGACAGATGGTGGCGATTGATATCACCGCAATGCTGTTTGAGCAATGGCACGCAGTGCGACATCATTGTTGCGCCGAGCATACTCCGTCTTCCATCTTAACGATGCGAGAGGCATATTCCGCATGCGAAGGCGAGTGCGTAACCATCACCAGAGCAACGCCCCTGTTTTTGTTGATATCCTTCAAAAGTTCCATAACCTGACGGCCGCGCTCCTTGTCAAGACTGCCCGTCGGCTCGTCAAGGAAGATGATTTTCGGATTTGTCGCAAGGGCTCTCGCAATGGCAACGCGCTGTTGCTCGCCTCCCGAAAGCTGACGAGGATAAGCGTCCTTGCGTTTTGCAATGCCGAGATATTGCAAAATTTCGTCCACACGAGCCTTGTATTCGCTCTCCTTCTTCTTGTCGAGCATCAAGGGCAACGTCACGTTTTCGTACACGGTGAGATTGGGCACGAGATTGTCGAACTGATAGACAAAAGAAAAATCTCTTCTTCTCATCCGCGCGATTTCCTCGTCGGGAGCGTTGCAAAGGTCTTGTCCCAAAAGCTCGACGCTACCCTCGCTCGGTTTGTCAATGCCGGCAAGAATATACAAAAGCGTGGATTTACCGCTTCCCGATTCGCCTACGATTGCCACAAACTCGCCCTCGTCAAGCGTGAAATCGACGCCCTTCAACACAGGCGTTTCAACCTCGCCCGTGACGAAAGTCTTTTTTATATTCAGGGCTTTCAATACGCACTCTGCCATACAGCCTCCGTTGCGACGAGCAAAATCTCGTATATGCTCGCGCGCGTAAATACACTTTGAATTATAACACAGCATATTTGATAAAACAATAACAAAATAGTTGGCGTTTTCTCGCATTGTTATGCTATACTGAAAATATGAAAAACAAAACGCCGAAAATCGGAACGATTGAATACGAAATTGCGCTTGCCGAAGCGTCCGCGCAAAAGCCGCGACTTCTTTTGCATGCGTGTTGCGGACCTTGCGCAAGCAGCGTACTTGAATATCTTACGCCGCACTTTGACGTGACGGTGTTTTATTACAATCCCAATATTTTGCCAAAAGAAGAGTTTATCAAGCGTGAAAACGCACTTAAAGACGTGATTTCGCATTTTAAAGGCGTACAGCTTATCGTTCCCGACCAATACGAAAGCGAATATATTTCCTACGTCAAGGGGCACAAAAACGACCTCGAAGGCGGCGCGAGATGCGAGCTCTGTTTCACATTACGTCTTGAAAAAACCGCCGAATATCTGAAAGCTCACTCCGACGATTTCGACTATTTTGCAACCACCCTCACGGTAAGTCCGCACAAAAACGCTCCTCTCATAAACCGAATCGGCAACGAGATTGCAAACAATCTCGGCGTGAAATATCTCGATTCCGACTTCAAAAAGCGCGACGGATATCTCCGCTCAATCGTGCTTTGTCGAGAGTGGGACGTGTATCGACAAGTTTATTGCGGCTGCGTGAAAGACATGCTTTTAGATTGACGGTTCGTTTTTTTTGCATTAATTAACAAAATTTAAACGCACCAAAAAGGTTACGCTCTTTTTTCAAAAACATCAAAAAAACGGGCAAAGCGATTTGAAAAATCACATTGTCCGCTTTTATGCGATTATTTGTCGGTCACGATGATTTTGCCTTTGAACTCGTCTCCCTCGCAAATGATTTCGTCAACCGACGGAAGTTTGACAAAACCGTCTTTGACGTTCTTTACGCTTATCACGGGCGTGGTTACGGTTGCTTCGACGTCGCTTCTTTCAAACGCAAAATCACAGTCTATCATCTCGCAATCGATGAGTTTGAGATTCTTGCAATAGCAAAGCGGTTGCGTTCCTATGATTTTGCAATGGTCGAAAGTTACGCCGTCGCAATACCACGCAAGATACTCTCCCTTTACGACGCAATTTTTGACAAGCACGTTTTCGGCGTGCCAGAAAGCGTCCTTGGTGTCGAAATTGCAATCCTCGAACACTGCGTCCTTGATGTATTGGAAGCTGTATTTGCCCTTGAAGTCCACGTTTTTGAAACGAATTGCCGTTGCGCGCATCATAAAATACTCGCTTTCCGCATGCGAATTTGCCATATTTATTCCGTGCGTCGACCAGCCGAATTCGGGAGATACGATATCGCATGAATCGATTGTGACGTTTTTGCATTCCCGCAAGGCTTTGATGCCGTGCATTTTTACGTTTTTGATACGTATGTTTTCGCTGTACCAAAGCGCGGCTCTGCAAAGCTCGGTCATCTCGCAGTTCTCGATTGCAAGATTATGGTCGTGCCAAAACGGATAACGCAAATTAAAAAAGCAATCCTTGCACTCGACATCTCGGCACTCTTTGAACGCGCTCTCGCCGTCGGCCGGGCCGTCGATGGACACGTTTTTAACTTTGACGTTACGCGCGCCGTAAAATGCACGTTCCTCGTCGAAGGTTTTATTTTCCACAACACAATTTTCGTATGCCATTTTATCCTCAAAATATAATCCGCCTGCACTTGGCAAGCGGAATGGTAATTCAAAATTTTATTCTTGTTCCTGTCTCTCTTCGAGCATCGACTTTACCTTCATAAGTCTTGTCGTTGCGCCTCTCTCGTTTTCGTCGAGCTTCATGACGATGTACTTTATGGTTTCTTCCAGCTGCGGAATCATAATGTATTCGAGCGCGTTTACTCTGCGCCTGTTCTTTTCGATCTCGTCGGCAAGCATATTGCACGTCTTTTCAACTTCCGCAAGTTTCAAAAGTTTGGGCAACAGTTCGGTGAGCGAAGATATGGAGCTGTCAAGCTCGCTCGTGACGCTTGCAAACGAATACGGATACAAGTCTTTGCTTTCCCCTTCCGTGACGGTGAAAACGGGCACGTTGACGCTCATGACGTTTTTCGAGGACGTTTCGAGCGTGACTTTTGCCGAGGGCATTGCGATTGCCTCTTCTATCACAGCGTCGCTGGACACCGCACGCGCGAGCATAAAGGATTTGAGCGAATCGCCCAGTTCCTCTTCCACTTCCTCTCTCAAACGCTTGTTTTCGCGCACGTAAAGCATAAACTGACGTATCATTTCGTCAGATTTATCCTTCAAGAGTTTGTGGCCTCTCGTTGCGGTTTTAAGACGGTTTTTGAGCCGTCTCAATTCCATTCTGGTTGGGTTTACGTTGAGTTTGCTCATGATTATTTTTCTTCCTCGTCTTTTTCGAGGTATTTTTCGATATACTCGTCGCGGATACGTTTAAGCTCGCTCTTGGGCAATATTTTGAGGAGTTTCCAGCCCAAATCAAGCGTTTCTTCTATATCGCGATTGACGTCGAAGCCTTGCGATACGTATTGTTTTTCAAACTCATCGGCAAATTTTGCGTACTTCTTGTCCGTTTCGGTAAGAGCGGCGTCGCCGAGAATGGAACTCAATTCCTTTGCCTCTTTTCCTTGCGCATATGCACTGAAAAGTTGGTTCATTGTGTCTGCATGATCTTCCCTCGTCTTGCCCTTGCCTATGCCCTTGTCTTTCAGACGCGACAAGGACGGCAAAACGTCGATGGGCGGCACGATGCCTTTCTTGTAAAGTTCACGCGAAATGATGATTTGCCCCTCCGTGATGTAACCGGTAAGGTCGGGAATGGGGTGCGTCTTGTCGTCCTCGGGCATCGTAAGGATAGGAATTTGAGTGATAGAGCCTTTCTTTCCCACGATTCTGCCGGCACGCTCGTACATGCTTGCAAGGTCGGTGTACATATAGCCGGGGTATCCGCGTCTGCCGGGAACTTCCTTTCTTGCCGCCGAAACCTCGCGCAACGCTTCTGCGTAGTTGGTGATGTCGGTGGTGATGACCAAAACGTGCATATCCTTTTCAAACGCAAGGTATTCCGCCGCCGTCAACGCCATACGAGGCGTGGAAATACGCTCGACTGCGGGATCGTTTGCAAGGTTGATGAACATGACAGCTCTTTCGATTGCGCCCGTCTTTCTGAAATCGCTGATGAAAAAGTCCGCTTCTTCAAAAGTGATACCGACTGCCGCAAACACGACTGCGAATTTTGCGTCGCTGCCCAAAACTTTTGCCTGTCTTGCGATTTGCGCCGCAAGTTCGGCATGCGGCATACCCGACATCGAAAACACGGGAAGTTTTTGACCTCTGACAAGCGTGTTCAATCCGTCGATTGCGCTTATACCCGTTTGAATAAACTCGTTGGGATAGTCGCGCGCAACGGGGTTTATCGGTTGACCGTTGATGTCGAGTTTCATTTCGGGGATAATGGGTGCGCCGCCGTCGCGCGGTCTGCCCATGCCGTCGAAAACTCTGCCCAGCATATCTTCGCTCACGCCGAGTTCGATGCCGTGGCCGAGGAATCTCGCCTTCGAAGTTGCCATTTTTATGCCTTGCGACGCCTCGAAAAGCTGCACGAGAGCTTTGTCGCGGTTGATTTCAAGCACCTTGCCGCTTCTGACTTCGCCGTTTTCCTGTCTTATCTCGACAAGTTCGTTATATTTGACGCCCTCAACGCCCTCAACGAGCATAAGCGGGCCGACAATTTCTCTTATGGTGTTGTATTCTTTTAACATCACATGCCTCCTTCGTCAGTGAGAGCGCGCATTTCGCTCTTGATTTCGGCAAGAATTTCGTCAAATTTGTTCATTTCGCTTTCGGGGATATACTTCGCTCTGCCGATTTGTTCTCTTACGCCGAGTTCGAGCACGTCCTCGATGTCCACGTTCTTTGTAAGCGCGTCTTTTGCAAGCTCGTCGAACGTGAGGATAAGACGAAGCATGTATTCTTGCTTGCGTAATGACGAGAACGTGTCGACTTCGTGGAAAGCGTTCTGGTGCAAATAGTCCTCTCTTATGGACTTTGCCGTTTCCATAGTCAGACGATTTTCGGGAGAAAGTGCGTCCATACCGACGAGTCTTACGATTTCGTCGAGTTGCGCCTCTTCTTGCAATATACGCATGCACTTTGCGCGCAATTTCATCCACTCTTCGTCAACGTTGTCGGTGTACCAATCTCCCAGGCGTTCGGCGTAAAGCGAATAGCTTGTGAGCCAATCGACTGCCGGGAAGTGACGTTTGTAGGCAAGCGACGCACTAAGTCCCCAGAACACTTTGACTATACGCAACGTTGCTTGCGATACGGGCTCGGACAAGTCGCCGCCGGGAGGCGAAACCGCGCCGATTGCCGTAATCGAACCGACGGTGTTTTCTTGTCCCAAAACTTTGACGATGCCCGCTCTTTCGTAAAATTCCGCAAGGCGAGAGCTGAGGTAGGCGGGATAGCCCTCTTCACCGGGCATTTCTTCAAGACGACCGCTCATTTCGCGAAGAGCCTCTGCCCAACGGGAAGTGGAGTCTGCCATGATTGCCACCGAATAGCCCATATCTCTGAAATATTCCGCAATGGTGATGCCGGTGTATATCGACGCTTCACGTGCGGCAACGGGCATATCCGAAGTGTTTGCGATAAGCACGGTGCGTTTCATAAGCGGTTGACCGCTCTTGGGGTCGATAAGCGTCGGGAACTCGTTGAGAACGTCCGTCATTTCGTTTCCGCGCTCGCCGCAACCGACGTACACGATGATGTCCGCGTCCGCCCACTTTGCAAGTTGGTGTTGCACGACGGTTTTGCCGCTTCCGAACGGACCGGGGACTGCCGCAACGCCGCCCTTTGCAATCGGGAAAAGCGTGTCGATAACTCTTTGTCCCGTGACGAGCGGAGCTTTCGGCGAAAGTTTTTCACGGTAAGGTCTGCCCTTTCTGACGGGCCACTTTTGAAGCATGGCGACGTTGACGTCGCCCTTTTCCGTTTCGACGACGCAAATTGTTTCGTCAACGGTAAAGTCGCCTTGCTTGATTTCCTTGACGACGCCTTTTACGCCGTAAGGAGTCATGATTTTGTGCAAAACAAGGACGTTTTCTTGCACGACGCCGAGCACACTGCCGCTCTCGACGCTGTCGCCCACGGTAACTTTCGGCTCGAAAGTCCACTTCTTTTCATGGTCTACTGCGGGAAGATACACGCCTCTTTCGATACGATTGCCCGCCACTTCTTTGAGTTTTGCAAGCGGTCTTTGAATACCGTCGTATATGCCCTCGATAAGACCGGGGGCAAGCTCGACGGAAAGGGGCGCGCCCGTCGAATATACGTTTTCGCCGGGGCCGAGTCCGCTCGTTTCTTCATAAACCTGTATGGACGCGCGGTCGCCGCGAAGTTCTATAACTTCACCGATGAGTTTCTTTTCGCTCACGTGAACCACGTCGTACATTTTGCATTGGGACATGCCCTCTGCAACAATCAACGGTCCGGATACCTTTACGATTTTTCCAGTTTCCATTTTCGTCCTCTTATTTGTTCTCTTTGTCGAATAATATGTCTGCGCCTATCGCCTTTTCCACGTTGGCTTTTATGCCTGCAAGCCCCACGCCCTTGTTGCCCTCTGCCGACGGTATCGGCACGATGACGGGATATGGACGGGATTTGTAACGGTTGATAAGCGTTTCGGCTTGCAAAGCAACTTTTTCCGTAACGAAAATGACGGAATACTTCCTTGCAAGCGCATGAATAGTGTCTCTTGCCTGATACTCGTCGTCCACGCAGAAAACGTCAAGGCCGATTGCCTTGAATGCAAGCACGCTGTCTTTGTCACCGCACACTGCGATTGCATTGTCACGCATAGAGTTCACGCATCCTTTCTTTGATTATTTGCGGCGCAACGTGATTTTTCACGCCTGCCACGATGAGTTTTGCGATTTTAAGTTCGGTTTTTCTGCTCATATAGAAGGCTACGATAGGCGAGATTGAATACAAATCGTCCTTTTCTTCCTTCCACAGTTTGAGCAAAGCGTTGTCGCTTTTCGCTTCGAAAACAACGAGTTTTCCGCCTTCGTCGAGCGTCTTTACGTCCTCGAAATAGCAAGTTTGCTTGAAAGGCGCGAGCAAATCGTCGCCATGGAATTCCCACACGCTTTCAAGCGTGGAAAGCGCAATCTTTCCGCCCTCGATAAAGCACTCTTCAAAAAACTCTACATCAAGATTAAGCCGTCTGGATCTCTCAAAAGAAGATATATTGAGGTAGTCTATTTTTTTTTCAAAATATTCTTTTGCGATCTTTCCGCTTTTCTTGCAAAGTTCGAGTTGATGTGCGTATTGAATTTTGTCAACGTCTATGTCCAGTTTGTGCGCGCTTATTTCGCCGCTTGCAATTCCCTCTTGCGTTTTGAGAATAATCTCTTGCATTTGCCTAGGCAAAGCGGCAACTTCACCCGTTTCTATTGCGGTCTGCAACTCTTCGACGTCAAAAAGTCCGTTCGGGGCAAAAGTTTGAGCGTTTGTTCCCGCAACGTACGCTTTGAGCAAAATTTTGAGGTTGATATAATCGTTCTCGATCAAAAACGCATCAAGTGCGCCGCCCTCGTTCATTTCTTTCAGAAGAGCGACGTTTTCTTCTTCCGCACGCTTGAAAACGACGTCGAAGTTTTCGCCATCCGTCCCGAAGCCGAGTTCGGCAAGAGCTCTCGACGCTTCCTTTGCGTCGGACGCGTCGAGAAGCCTCTGCACTCCTTGTTGAGTGAGAAGTTTGCTTTCTCTGCTTTTTATTTGGGCGTTTTGATACAGAAATTTGTATGACATATCAGCCGAAGATTTCCTTTGCTACGTTTGCTTCCGTTTGCTCTTTGAGAAGTGCGACTTCAATCTCGAAAGTGAAATTTTTGTCAACTCCGTTCTCGCTCAAAATCACGCCGCCGTCAAAATCGCCGAGCTTGTCCGAAAGAGTGAGGGAAATTCCCTTTTCTTTTGCGAATTGCGCAAGCGATTCTGTTGTGACGATATCCTTTTCTCTTTTGGATATAGTCACGACGTCGCCGTCCTTGGCGTTTTGAAGCATGGCAAAAATAAGCTCGGAATACGTGTCTTTGTCGAGGTTTCTCAAATTGTCCAACGTGCGCTCGTACACGACGTCCAAAACCTTTGTCTTTGCCGCGAGAGTGAGCTTTTTGGCGTCCAACTCCGCAACCGTTTTGGAGCGTGCTTCAACGTCGAAAACCATTTTGTCGGTTTCCGCCTTGAAATTGTACAAATACGCCTTGCACTCTTCTGCCGCCGCAGAAATGACCTCGTCGGCTTTGGCGTTTGCCTCACCGATGATAGACTCCGCCCTCAGATGCGCGTCGGATATTATTTTTTCAACAATCGCTTCTTTGCTCATAAAAACTTTTATGCGATGAGTGCTGCGCTTGCAGTTGCTTCGAGGAGAGATTCCGTTGCGGGCATCATGACGCCGAGAAGAGAAACGAGAAGTGCCAAAACAGCGTAGGTTTCAACCATAACCGTCAAGATGATTGCTTTGCCGCTTTCTTCGGGACGTTTTGCAACGAGTGCGATACCGCTGCATGCGACTTTTGATTGATAAAGCGCACTTATCAAACCTACGATTGCCATAGGCAGGCACGCCGCCATCAAACCAAGACCGCCGCTGACGGAAATTCTTGCCACCTCGCCGAAAAGGTCGATTTTGACAAACACCAAGAACGCCACGAGCAAGCCGTAGATGCCTTGTGTGCCCGGCAAAAGTTGCAAGACCAGACATTTGGAAAACTTATCGGGGTCCTCGGACGTAACGCCTGCCGCAGCTTTACCCGCCGTGCCTACGCCGATTGCAGAGCCGATGCCTGCCATTGCCGCGGCAAGCACTGCGCCGATGATGGCGATCCAAGTCCCAAGTGTTAAATTACCCATATAACTACCTCCTACTTTTCCAAGTATGTGTATTTTGTTTTTGTTCCGAAAGGCACGAACACGTGTCCGCACCCCTCGTAGAATTTGCCAAAGAATTCGATATATTGCAATCTGCAATTATGCACGTATGCGCCAAGTGTCGAGATGCCGATGTTGAAAATGTGTCCCACAAGGAAAATCGGCACGCAAAGCACATAGCCTATCGCAGCGAGATTTGCGGGGAACATTCCTATCACGACCGAGCAGATTTGGTTGACGACAAGCGCAACGACGCTGCCCGAAAGCCCCAAACCGAACAAACGCGCATAGGAAAGAACGTCCGAGAGTATGTTTACGCCGTCGTAAAGTTTTCCGAAACCCGTGAGGAAGGATGTGACCTTTTTCACGCCTTTTTTGCCCCTCGTGTTGCCCACAACAAGCAAGAGTGCGCCGCCTGCCATAAGGCCTATGCCCGTCCATTTAAGTGCGGAGATTTGTTTGAAGAACAAAAGCGAGAGCGCAAACATAAGGATGCCCGCAAAAATCAGATACCAAGTTCCGACCTCGAAAAATGCGTCGAGGGGACGTTTTTTGCGAATGAGGTTGATTGCGTTCATCAGCATACCAAACCAAATATGCACAAAGCCGAGCGCAAAGGATATGCCGAGCAAATAGAGCGGCCCGTTGCCGTCAAGCGGTTTGACAAGTTGAAGTTTTTCAAGGAACGTGCCCGATATGTCAAGACCGAACCAACCGCCGAATATCGCGCCCCATACGATTGTGGATATACCGCCCATGCCGATGATGAGCAACAATCTGCCCTTGCCCGGAACGGTTTTTTTGATTGCGTAGACGATGAATCCGCCAAGCGCAAGCAAAATGCCGTATGCCGCGTCGGCAATCATCATGCCGAAAAGCAAGAAATAGAAGAAGGACATGACGGGATTGGGATCGAGATCGGAGAAATAGTTGGGCGCGCTGTACATATTGGTGATGTCTTGATACGGCTCGACTATCTTGCTGTTTTTGACATAGGTAGGGACGATTTCGTCCTCTTTCGGCTCTTCAAACTCATAAACGACGGTGTCGCCCATCTCGTCAAGCAAAGTTTTCAACTCCTCCTCGAACTCGGCGGGATACCACGCCTCCATCACAAAACTGCGCTTTGTCGCCGCAAATCCGTCAAGCGCGGAGTATTTGTCGAGCTGAACGAGATAATAATCGTAAAGCGTCTTGAAATCGGCAATATACATCTCTTTTACGAGAGCGCGCGTCGTAAGTTCGAAAGTTTCCTCTTCGAGCTCGTCAAGTTTTTCTTTGAGTTTTACGATATTTTCAAGCGGCGTCATATCGTCGTTGACTGATGCGCGGACAAATTCAAGGGATTGAAGCTCGAAAGAAAGCGCGTCGGCAACGTCGTTTGTTGCAACGGCAACGACGGGTTGCGCTTTGCCTTCTTTCAAAAACTCGACGTAAATGCACTCGTTTTCCTCTTGATACTTTTGCAAGGCAAGCACGTTTTGCGACGGAATACAGCCCAAAAACACGGACGTTTTTTCTCCGTTTTTGTAGAAAGAATAGAGCTTGCGCAAAGAAGAATAGACTTTGTGCTCCTCGATTTCTTCCTTTATGCTTGCTTTTTGAGCCGCTATCTCTTTTTGTCTTAAATTGATTTCTTCAAGATCGGCAACGTTTGCCATAAGTTCGACTTCTTTTGTGTCGATGAGGTCAAAATCGTCAAAACTCATCCTCTCGATTTTGGCAAGGGGCGGAGTTTTGATTGCCGTATAAATGTAAGGGCGTTCGCTCTTTTCTGTCTCTTTTGCAAACTTTTCGGCAAGTTTCTTTTGTTCTCTCAAATAGGAGAATGCAAAATCTATCCTTGCAATTTGCGCCTTGATGCGCTCGCAAGATGCGGAATTGTCAAGTCGCACGGTATCGTCCATATCGTGCGTTTTTGCGATTTCAACGTTTTTGGTGCGTTGAAGCGCCTTGAACAATTTGTGCCTGTCCGACTTATGCGCGACGAGCACCAGTTTTTTCATTTCAACAATCATAATCCGATGATGCAGTCAAGTTTATTCTTCGATTGTTTCTTTTTTGCCAAAGTATTTTTCAACGAGAGCGTTGCAAAGCTCGCTTGCCTTTTCGCTTGCGGCAAGGTTGTGGTCCATTGCAAGTTCGTCTGCGGATTTTTGTCCTTTTTTGAGGATTTCGTCGCGCTTTTTTTGCGCGTTTGCTTCCGCTTTGTCAAGCGCGACGCGTCTGTCGTCGCGGCATTGCAAAACAGTGGCTTTTTTCTGCTTCTCGGCATCGATTTCCGCCTGTTGCACGATTTGTTTCGCCTTGTTTTGCGCCTCGCTTACGATTTCGTCCGCTTGCGCTTCGGCTTCTCTTATCTCTTTCAAAACGTCGTCAATCATAACTCACCGTCCGTTTTCGATGTCGGAAATCATATCCAAACGTCTTTGATGTCTGCCGCCCTCGTAGGTTGCGGTGTACCATGCTTTGACAATGTCCTTCGCCTCGTCGGGAGAGATGACTCTTCCGCCCAAAGCGATGATATTTGCGTTGTTGTGGCGTTTTGTCATCTCTGCCATAAACGTGTTCGTGCACACTGCCGCGCGGATGCCCTTGACTTTGTTTGCGGCTATGGAAATGCCTATACCCGTGCCGCACATAACGACGCCGAGGTCGCACCTTTTTTGTGCGACGGCGTTTGCGACTTTGAGTCCGTATTCGGGATAATCGACGGAATCGGTCGAGAAACAGCCGAAATCCACAACTTCCGCACCCAGCTTTTCCAGCTCTTCGACGACGGCGTCTTTAAGCACGAATCCGCCGTGGTCGCAACCGACAGCAACTTTTGTCATAGCAATCTCCAACTTATTTTATACTTGCAAATTATTATACCACTTGAATATTCAATTTACAAGTCTTAAATTAAAAGGTAGTTTATTAAAAACTCATTTAATATATAAGAGAAACGGTCGGAAAATTTGCCGATTGAGGCATATCGTACCATTTGTAAAACACACAAAAAAAAGACGCGTTGCCGCGCCTTTTTTTGTGTAGTTAAATTGTGGCGTTATGCCAGCTTTTTAAGTTTTGATTTCTTGACGACAATCGTCACGACCGTTGCAACCACAATGAGCGTTACGATCACGACTGCCGCCACTATAACGTAAATCTTCCATGCGTCGAGTGATTGATGGTTGACGTCCACAAACACGATGCCGTTGACATAGTTTGCCGAATACGTCAATTTGCCGTCGTTGACCACATAATCGGTGAGTTTGGTAAGTCCGCCGTTTTCGTTGACATAGTAGATTGCAATTCCGTTCAGGTTCTTGACGCTTTCGGGGAGCGCAACCGTAACCGTCGTGGGCGTGTTTGAAAGCAGAACGAGTTGATCGTCAAGATAGAGGTTGACTCTGAGCACCGCCGCCACGCTTGCGTCTTTGACGCCTGCCTTTTGGCTCATTGCCGCAACGTATTGCTCAACCGCTTTCAGATAGGACATATCGCTTGCAAGAGCGTTGTTCGTCTTGATTTCCTTCACTTCGAGTCTGTTTGCGACAACGCCTTTGCCCTCGGTGATGTTGATTGACGAACCGTCGGAGGAAGCAAGGCTCTTTGCGGTGAGTTCGAGCACGCCGGTGCTGCTCATAAAGACGTAGTTGTCTTGGCTGAGCGTATCGTCCGAAAGCACGACCGCAAACGAATATTTGCCCGCACTCTTGATGCCTTCGAGACCGACAAGCTTGGTTTGACTCTTGTCGATTGCGATTGCAGGAGCGTTGCTTGCGCTTGCCATTGCCACTTCGTAGCCGACGGAATAGTTTTTGCCCTCAACGAAATCGCCTGTGAGTTTCATAACCGTCGAACCGTCTATCATTTCTTCGCTCATTGCGTAGCCGTCCGAGCTGAGCGTGACGTTTACGATTGCCCTGAGCACTTGAAGTTCTGCAACAGTGCTTGCCGCATTGTAGTTTTTGCCACATTCGCTTGCAAGGAATTTGTCGGTGAGCGCAACGATCACTCTGTACTTGCCCGCATTGACGACTTCGTTTGCGGAAATCGTAACGTATTTGCCGTCTTTTAGCACTTGATAGGTCAGCGTGAAGTCCGCGTTCTTGACAAGGTTGTACCCGTTTGTAAGGTTGTTGTAGCTGATTCTGTTTGCGCCGCCTGCGGTTGCGTACTCGTGCTTTGCGCCGTTGTAGTATTCGCTGACGTTTTGAGCACGAAGTCCGACGTCCGCCTTGTCGATGACGATGCTCTTCTTCACCGAACCGCTGTTCCACTCGATATAGTAGCCGTTTGCGTCTACATCTTTGCGCGCGACGAATTGACCGTTTGCGTTGATATAACGTCTGACTTTGACGATACCGCTATACGTACCGACGTTTATAGGATAGAGTTCGTTGCCCTCGTCGTCCACGAATATAACTTCGTCGGTTTCGAGTTCGCCTTGAACGACTTCGTGCAAACGATTGATACCGTTGCCCGTCTTGTCGATTGCGTAAGAATAGCTAAACTCGTTTTGAGTGTCGCTACCCACGCTCACGCCGGTGAGTTTGGGAAGAACGATTTCGAGCGTTGCCGTGTCGAATTTCGCATTTGTGCCGGCGATATCGAATATCGTTCTGATTTGTCCGTCGTTATCTCTTGAGGAGATCGTGTCGATGCCTGCCAAAACGACGTTGTAGTTTCTCACAATCGTATCGACGGCGTCGTAATCGTAATCGGACACCACGTAGAGCACGTAATGCTCGTAAGATTCGAGTTTGTCGGAAATCTTTGCAAGTTGGGTTGCAGGCGTGGTTACACCGGTGTTTTCGTTGTAAACGCCGAGTCTGACCGTCGGGAAGAAGTTTGTTCTGTCCTTTGCGAACAAGGTGTTGACCGATTGACCGCCGATGATGCCGTCGTTGCCGTTCTTGTCGAGATATCTCAATCCGACGTTGAAGAGAAGTTTGCCGTCCGCACTCATAACGTCGCCGTAATTTGCGCTGTATGCGTTTGAAACGGTGAGGACGTACAGGTTTTTCTTGACGACGGAAACTTTGCTCGTTGTGCCGTTTGCTTCCGAAACGCTGCCCTTGTCGGTGTAGACAGGCTTAAAGTCGTAGTTCTTTGCCCTGCCGCCCTTCAAGACGTAGGACGTGGACGTCGTGCCCGCTTCGGGAGTGGTTGCGGCAAATGATACGTATGCTTGCGGCAAGGTGGAAATTTTGTCGTTTGCACCCTCGCCCATACGAACGTATCCGCCGATTGCGCCTTCCGCCGCCTTGACGTATTTGCCGTCTGCAAGGTCATAAGAAACGCCTGCAAGAAGCGTTGCATTGCTTGCGTCGAGTCCGGTTGCCGCAAGGAAGTCGGACATCGAGATATAGAATGCCGTATCGTTTGCAAATTGATTGTCAAGTGCGTATTCAACGCCGTCGTTGCCCACGAGTTTGTAGGTCACTTTGCCGGTGAATTTGCCGGTGGAAACACCGTATTCGGCCTCGTCGTCGGCAAGATACGCGTTGATGCTTCTTGCTTTGATTCTGCCGGAGAGCTTGACTTCGACGCTTGTCTTTTCACCCGCTATGGTGTAGTTGTAAGCATCCGCGCCGGCGATACCGCTTGCCGTGAACACGACGTACTTTGCGGTTGCGTACGCGCTGTCGAATTTTGCCGAAACGTTTGCGATCGTCACGTCGTCACCGATGATGACGTTTGAAACCGCACTCGTTGAGAAGTTGAAATCGACGCCGACTTGACCGAAGAAGATATCCGTGCCGTCGTAGGTCTTTTCAAACGCGTCGGTGTCGGTTGATCTTTCGATGCCGCTTGCTCTGATGGATGCGGTGCGTTGAGTGATTTTGCCTTGTGCGGGCAAATAGTTGATTGCGTCGACGAGTTTGCTCGTTTCGCCGGCATAATCGCTTGCAATCAAGTATGCGTCGACACCGTCAACCTTATAGAAACCGACGATTGCGTTTGCGTTTTGCGCTTCTTCAACGCTTGCCGTATCGTTTTTGAGGATGTATTTGTCGGTTGTTTCGAGTGCGTACCAGTACTCCGCAATTTCAGCCTCGGCAGGTTTTTCGTAGACGATCGTGCCGTCGGCCATGACGAACGCCAACGCCTTCTTACCTGCGATTTCGCTATTATTACTATATACTAATGTATAGTTATCATATTTTTCCTTAATATTTTGCAAGAGCAAGCCGTATGCCGTGCCGTCTTTCGCAATCACGTTGCCGTCTTTGTCGATAGCGACGTTCTTGTCGATGAAGTATGCGCCGTTCTTGGTTTGAATCGCGTAGAACTTCTTGTCGGCGTCGATCATGTTTTTGAACGTATAGGAAATATTGCTCTTTACGACCGCTTCGTCGCCGTTGTACTCTCTCGTGCCGAGATCTGCGCTCACAAGCACGGGGCGAGCCTCGATGTTGCCTGTAATCGTGCCTTTGTATTGAACGAGCTCGTAGTTGTCGATCGCTTCGAGAGCAAGATCGTATTGTTCTTGCGAAAGCGAATTTTTAATTTGAAGAGTTGCTACCGAAACGTCGATTGCGATGTTTTTGCCCGTTTGCTTTCTTGCAAAGTTGCCGCTTGCAACCACTTCGAGCAAATCGGAGTGCCCTGCGACAATTCTGCCGTCGGTGATGTTGATGGTTATGCTTGCGCTTGTCGTGCCGTCGTAAATCTTATCCTTGATGTCGAAGTCGTTGACGATGAGTTGGATTTGCTTTTTGCTCATGTTCACGGCGTCGATAAGTTCGAAATCGTCGATTGCGCCCACTTGCAAGGAGTTGATCTTGTTGTACTTGTCGTCGACTTTGCTGTATCTCGCACCTTCGAGAACGTAGTTTTTGAGGATATCGGTATCCGTGCCGTCGAATCTGACTTCGAGCCCGCTGACAAGGACGTTGTGTTTGCCGTTTGCACCGACGTTTTCATCCTCTGCGCCGTTCAACGAGAGCATGAAGGAAACTTTTCTTGCGTCGTAGGAGAACTTTTTGAGTTCTTCTTCGAGGTTGGTTGCGTATTGCACAGACGTAAACGTGCCGTTGACGTTGTCCACAACCACGTTTGAAGTGCCGTCGTATGTCTTGTCGGCAAACTTCACGTTGGGCACGAGTCTTGCCTTGGAGATGACGACGCCGATGTCTGTGTATGCAGTGTTGAGCGCATCGACGTCCACGTAGTAGTTTTTGTCAAGAACGCTGTAACCGGAAACGGTGACGGTATGCGTGCCTGCATTTGCGTTTGCGGCTTTACCTGCAAGTATCAAACCTATGGTTTGAGCGGTGTCGCCTTCTGCAAGCGCGCCTTGTGCGAACGTGTAAGTCATATCGACGTCCGTTTTCTTGTTGTAGTCGCGATCCACCGCGTCGAGAGTTTGGAAACTGCTTGTTCCGAGCACGCGTTGTTTGATGGACGCGGGCATATTTTTGAGCACGATTTTGATGCCTTTGCGATTGTTGTACATCGCGTTTTCGTCGATGACGATATCGGAGTTTTCGTAAATGCCGTCGCGCTTGATGACAAACTCTTCGGGTTTGTCGATGACGAAGAACAACGCGACGTTGACGACGTAGTTGGAGTTGACTTCCGTACCCGTAAACGAATCGCTTTCCTCGGTGATGAGGAACTTGTCCGCGGTGATAAGCGACTTCGTACCCTCGCCCGATGCAAACGAAACGCTGCTTACGCCGAGGTCTTTGGTGTTGTCGTATTGTTTGGATATCGTCACGTCGCTCTTGAGAAGCGCAATGATGCCTGCCGAAATGATGATGTTGCCTTTGCCGTCGATATTGTCGATATAGATGATCGTAACGAACGTGCTATCGTCTATTGCGACGGTATCCTTTGCCGCAGAGCCGTTGACTTGCGTCGAGTTGCCGTCGTTGACGAAATTTGAGATGCGGTAGTTGAGAGCTTGCGCACCGGAGAGCGAGAACGTGTCGAAAACGATGCTTCTAATGCCCTTTTCGGGGCTGTCGTAGTTTGCGTTTGCAACGAGAGTTACGTCATCGGTTGCAAGCACAAGATACGAGGACAAATCGTAAAGATTCGCGCCGTTGTAGAACACGTCGGTCTTTCCGTCGTATGCTTTGCCGATACCGACGAAATACTTGGTTGAAAGGTCGATGCTCTTTTGCTCGATTGCAAGTTTTTGAGTTGAATCGACAGCCGCTTCAACCTTGAAGTTGGAGTTTTGAGTGCTGAACGGAGTGCCGACCGCAAAGCCGTAATATCTGCCGTCCGTGCCGTAGACAGTGCCGCTTGCGTCGGTTGCGCCGTCGTATCTGCTTGCAAAGCTCAAACGATTGCCGTTCTTGTCGAAGATTGCTCTTACGAACACGCCGTTGATTTGCGCAAGAATATCGTTGTATGCAACGTTTGCATAGCTGCCGTCTTTTGCGATTGCTTGTCCGCCGACGGATGCCACGTCAAAGCCGATGCCGTAAACACCGTCCTCTTCTCCGTACACTTTGGAGAGGTTTTGCGCGGTGGGTTTGACGACGATTGTCGCAGGATTGATCGTAACCGTAACCGGCTCGACGAACACTGCGTCTTCGAGTGCGGTTTCACCGTTGTAGAGTTTTGCTCCGCTTATGCTAAAAATGCGCTTCCCTGCGTCGAGAATCGTGCCGTTTGCGACGTCAACGGACCACTTAACAGAGGTATATTCGCCGCTGGGAGTGCCTTGCAATTCAAATTTTTCGGAATCGAAAACGAGGGTGTTTTCGCCCCAAACGAATCCGTAAACAAACTCGAAGTTTACGCCGTCTTTGACTTTGACGACGATTGCGTTTTGTTTTGTAACGTACACGATATATTCCGCTCCGCTTGCGTCGAGCTCGATAACGACGTTGCCGTCGTCGAGCGTGCCGCCGAGCACGATTGCGTACTTATACACCGCAGAATAATCTTCTTCGGTAAGCTCTGCGATTTTTGCGCCGAGAGAAAGTTTTGCACCGTTTGCAAACAACGCTTCGATTTGGTTTGCGACAACCATATCCTTTGCCGCAATCTTGTATGTCGGAGCGATTTTGCTTATTTCGCTTTCAACCGTCGTCCCGAACGGAAATACGCTTGATTGACCGCTCACGTCGAGTTTGACGATACGTTTTTCGATTGTGAATTTGTATTTTGTCGTTTGAACGACGATGGAATAGTTGCTGTCTATGTCGAACAAGGACGCGTCGGACGCAAAGTCGTATTGACCTACGCCCTCTGCCGACTCACGAGAGATGCTACCGCCTGCATAGAAGAGCGCGTAGCCGTCTGCCGTGGTATCGGTTACGGGTTTATATGCGCTGAAAACGTCGGCGACGATTTCGTTTGCGCTCTTGTAAAGTCCTGCAAATTGAGCGAGTTCGACGCCGAATCTGAATTCCGGATCGCTGTCGCCGAATGCTTTGCTTGCGCTCCATGCGTCGATGGTGACCTGACGTCTTGTGACGGTGTGAATTGCACTGTTGAACGTCACGTCGTAGTTGGTTGCCGCGGAGTAGTCGCTGCTTTGGTTGACGATTGCGTAGTTGCCGACTCTGTATGTTTCGCCGCTTGCAAGAGTAACGTCTTTAAGCACAAGGTTTACAAAGATGTTCTCGCTTGCCATTTGCGCTTTGTCGATGCCGGTAACGTCGAAGTCAAGCATTCCGAGCACGCTTGACGCAGGCTCGCCGAATTTGCTTGTGGAGGATTTGACGGTGATGACCGCTTTACCCTTGATGACGTCGTAGCGAACGGGCGCGAACACTTGCTCGCCCGCATCGTTCGTTTCGAAGTCGCTCGTAACAAAGCTTTCGTCATCCTTGGGGATGTAAATTCTCACTCTGTAACTGCCGACTTTCGTGGGAACGAAGAACATGGGGTTGCCGTCCGAGTCGAGTTTTGCCTCGCTCGGATCCGTTGTCGTACCGCCCTCGTTGTTTTCGTAGAGCAAATTGTTGTCGCTATCAACGAAGCGATATACGAACGAGCTCTTTGCACCCTCGTATCCCGAGATAACCACGGAAGATACGTCGGTGGGAGCCGCGGTGTAACCTACGCTGCTGTTGATGTAGTTGTAGGTGACGACTTTTCTTGCCGAAAGCTCGAATCTGTTGCTCTTTTCGAGATCGGTGAGGTTGTTGAAATCGTCAAGCGTCACTTGAAGCGTTTCGTAGCCGCTTGCGGTGATATATTGCGCGTTTTCGTTGCTTATGCCGCTCCAAACTTGGTTTTGCGTGTAGTTTTCAAGCAAGACGTTGCCGTTTTGCGTGAACTTGAAAGGCACGTAGGAATTTGCAAGACCGACGTTGAAGAGCAAGGTTTCGCCACGCTTGATTGTGGTCACGGCGACGCCTTCCGCATTGGTAAAGGTGAGGTTTGCAAAGCCGCTTTCAAGTTTTGCATTGCTTTTGACACTTGCCGCAACGCTGTAATTGTTTGCGTCCACAAGCACAAAATATCTGCTGAGTTCGGACACGTTGCCCGCCTGGTCTTCCGCCCAGACGTAGACAAGACGCATACCTGCGTTCAGATTTTGCAAGAGTTGGAGAGTAAAATCTGTTGCGTCGCCGTCCAAAGCGTCGCCCGTAGCCATGATGTATGTGTCGAAACCGAGTTCTTTTTGAATGTCGATTGCGCTCTTATAGTTGTTTTCGACGTTTATATCCCTATACGCCAAAAGTTCCGTCAAGTTCTTCACCGCTTTGATGCCGTAGTGAATCTTGAGTCCGCTTGCGTAGTCGGTTGCCGTGATAGCGTCGTTGAAAGCGAGCATAACCGGCAAGTTGTAAGAGGTTGTAAACCAGTTTCTCGAAGACGGAAGTTCGTAGTTTTCAAACGTGGACAAATAGCCCTCTTCGTCTTCAAACAAAGGAACCGTCGGTGCGATGCCGTCGATGAGGACTTTTATGCCGCCCTTCCAATCGTTGTTGATATATTCCACGGATTGCTCGTCTATGTCAATCGCATTTATCGAAGCATATTGTCCGCAGAACATCGAGAACGTCGATATCCACTCGAAAAACGCCGTCGCGGGAGTGGGTATAGTAAACGTAAACGTGCCGTTGCCGCCTTCGTCGACAGCATATGCGACGTTGACGTCTACGCCGTTGATATTGATCGTAATATCGTTGCCGACCGCCGTCGTAGCCACACCGCTTGCCGATGTGATATAGTTCGCTATGCCCGCAACGTAACTGTCGCCCTCGTAGTCGCCCATGCCGTTGACCACGATTGCGTGCATTGCGCCGTTTGCGTCCTCGAATCTGAACGTATAGCCGGAGAAACCGCCTGCGGTGAGCGTAAATTTGAGAGTTACGTCACCCGTTGCCCACTTGCCGTTTTCGCTTGCAAGTATGCTGGTTTGGACGCCGTTTTTGTCAAAGGAGTAATCGACGGTATATTCAGGTCTGTCGTAGTCCACCTTTGTGTAGAAGGACTTGACGCCGCCCTTGTTGCCTGCAAGGTCGAAGATATAGAAAGTAAATCTATAATATCCGTGTCCCGTCACGTTGTCGGTTATGCTTGCAGGGTTGCCCTGCTCACCGCCTCCGTACGCCTTGGCAACGCCGTTGGCAAAGTCGTATGTGAACGAGCTGATTTCACCATAGGCAATCGGATTGATGCCTGCCGCCTTCACTGCCGCATAGTCTGCAAATTGAGTGATTGCAATGCCGTTGAGATCGGCAAGACTGTCCGCTCTGTTGACGGTGTAGAACCACAAATACGGAGAATAACCCGCCGCCGTATCGTCCTCGTTGACGTTGATGCTTCCGTCTGCAACAATTTTGTTTTGACGGAACCATGCCAAATCCGATGAACTTGATTTGATATAATTGTCAAGAGATACGTTCGTACCGCCGTTTACGCTGTCGTCGGGCGATGTGGTGTCGATGCCGGAAAACTCGATTCTCGACTTGTTTGAAATTCCGCCGTAATCCCCAACCGAAGTTTGCACCGTGCCGTTTGCGATCATATAAATCATGACGGCAACTCTGCCGCGATTGATATAATTGACTTTTGCGTATCCGACCACAACCGCCACGCCGTCGTCGTTTTCAACGGTGATAGCCTTTGTTTTGGCTCTGTCCGTCGCATCCCAGATGTTGAACGTCGTTTCGTTGACCGTAACGGTTTTTATACCCGAAGCGTATTGAAGGTGTGTGGAATCGTTTGTCTCTGAAGTTTGAAGCGTGCCGTCGGACGATATACCCGTGATCAATCTGTCGCCCACGCCGATCGTTTTTGCCGCATCCGCGCCGTATTTCAAAATTGCGCTTTGGATCGAGCTTTCACCCGAATAGTTGTACATATCGACGTATTCGGTTTGTGCAAATTTATAATATGAATGATTTGCGCCGTCGGCAGAAATCTGTCCCAAACTTGCGTTGGTGTAAGATTGCATTTTGCCTGCGCCGTCGACGATGCTGTCAAGTTTGACGTTGTTTTTGATTGAATCGTAATAAACGGGAGCATTCTTTGCATCGGTGAGGTACGGAGCATAACCCGATCCGCTCGTGCCTTGTTGATAGCTGTTTTGAATGCCGTAAGTAGACGATGCGACAGGTGCCGCATTGTCGCCGATATTAAGGCTTGAGCCATCCGTCACGTTGTTAAACGTGATTGTATAAGTAACTCTAATATTGGACATATAGACATGGTGATCATATGAACCGGCTTGTTGTCCCCACCCGCAACCGAGCGCAAACCCGAGTCCGGGGGTTTCTTTTGTCAACGTCACTTCATTTGACGTTCTGTCTTGCGCACCTTTTTTGTCACTGTTTTGATAACCTACTATAAAGCCTGTTTTATCCTGACCGCTTTCAGATTTATTATTTCTCAAATCGTAAGACAATCCACCTGTCAACTCTTTACCTGCAGGAACCGCAACGGCAGAATAAAACAAGTTATTGACATAACTAATCAACCAAGTAGAATCTCCCTCTTTTGCGCCAATGTTTGCCGTAACTTTAGCTTTTACAGTAACGTTGTCATTTTGTATCATTTGCGCAACAAAACCGCTGAGGTTAAAATTCATTGCGCCGTGAACTTCTGCGGCAGCCATACCGTTGCTTACGCCCCACAACCAATGGTTTGCATCGCCTACATGTGTATACATTTTTGTGTTACCCTTCAATTTGAAAATCTGATGATTTCCCGTTGAAGGAACAACCGTGTTGTAGGTTTCGGTAAATGTCCAGGTCTGTGTGTTTGCCGAAAGACCGGGATAACCGAAATGCGTACCTGTCAGTTCGCCGTTATCACCGAAAAATGAAGACGGTGAACCAAGCGTTGCATCATCATCTTTTTCTTGTTCCACGACAGTATACGCACTCGCAACTTGCGAATTATTTTTCGACAGCGCAAAAGCAAAGACCAGCGTGAAGCAAAGCGCAAGCACAAAGATTCTTGCAAGCGAGAGTAATTGTCTTGTTTTGTTGCCATTTCTCATAATATCCACCTCGGGTTTGGTGTTATGCGCGTGTACGCTCTTATCGCGTATGCGCACGCAAATTTTTATACATCTACAATATTACACAAAATTAAAATAAATGTCAATACCTAATTGTTCAAACGCCGCTGAGGCAACGGCAACACGCGGTTGCGTATTGCCGAGAGCCTCGCTTGTTCTCACAATCACTACCGCGCAGAAAATCTTTGCTATCAGTTCGAGCAGGGACAAAATCTCCTGCCACAATTTCGCAAGATTGTCTGCTTGGTGTTGGCGTGCTCTGCACGCAAGTGGAATATTCCAAATCTTCCTTTTGTCATTGCGAGGAGCAACGAATGTTGCGACGTGGCAATCTAGCGGAGCGAAATGCGGCTTGCGCCTAGATTCCTCGGCGTTGCTCGGAATGACAAAAGGAATAATGCAATTCCGCATAGTGTCACGGCCGTGCTCCGACTACAACAAATTGTATTTCGACAAAAATTTTGCATTTACGCTTGAAATCGCAGCGTTTTCAATGTAATATTGTGTATCGCATCCGCATCGGATATACAAGCAGGGCGCAAAAGTGAATTTTGCGATTTTTTGAGGGATTATGGAATACACTCAAGACGGTTTCGGCTCAAATCAATCTCTTGACAGCAAGGTGCAAAAACTTGTCATTCTTTTCGTATTCGACAAAATGGCAATCCCCCTTGCCGAAACTACCCTTTTGGACATCTGTTCATCCGACAACAACTGGCTTTCGTACATGGAGTGCAAGCAGTATTTGGCGGAACTTTTGGACACCAACCTCGTCTACCGCGTGCCAAAGAGCGATATGCTGGGCATCACGCAAGACGGCGTAAGCTGTTTGTCGCTGTTCTTCACAAAAATTCCCTCCTCCATTCGCGACGAAATCGTGGAGTACGCTCGCGAAAACCGCATGCGCTTCAAAAAACGCCAATCCTATTTTTGCGATTATTCCAAAAACGCGGACGGAACGTATACCGTCATTATGCGCATCAACAACGACATCACCACCCTTATGGAACTCAAACTCGTCGTCGCCAACCGCCAACTCGCAAAGTATCTTTACAAAAGCTGGGTGGACAAGGCTTCGACGACGTACTCTCTCATTTACGACAACTTGATAGAATGATAGCAAAAATCAAATCGGGTGCGGGTGTCCCCGCCCTCTTGTCATTCCGAGGGGAACGCAGTGACCGTGGGAATCCAGCGTAGCGAAATACGGCTTCGCCTTGATTGCCACGTCGCAACATTCGTTGCTTCTCGCAATGACAAGCGGAAAACCACAAAAACAACGCTTTATCTATGCAAAACGCAATGATAAAGCGTTGTTTTTGTGATTTGTAGCAAATTTTTGTGTTTTTGATTATTCTTTGTTGTCGCTCTTTTTGTCGGGGTTTTCATCGTCTGAAACCAATGCGACTTCTTCCGTCTTTTGTTGTACGGGCTTGAGGACGAGTTGCGTTTTCACACGCATTTTTTCAAGGCGTGCGGCGTACAAAACAAGCACTGCGATAAGCGTTGAAACAACCGCTTGCACGACGTTTTTGGGAAGTGACGTCAATGCCGATTCGGGCGTGCCGTACATAAACGCTTTGCAAATGTAATAGCCCACCGCCATGAGCATCGTGCATACGATGCACGTGATTGTCGCAAACACGATTTTCAGCGCAACGTCGCGTTTTGTGGGATTCTCTTTTTTGTCGAACCACTTGTAGATAAGCGTAAACGCAATGCCTGCAAGCAAGCCTTCGATTGCCTTTATCACAAGCGTATAGAGCATCGTCACGGGATAAGTCGTAAGGTCTGCCAAAAACGCGCCAAGCCCGCCCGCAATCATTGCGGTGACGGGATTGAAAAGCGCGGCGGTTATCAAAATCGCGCTGTCACCGATGTTGAAATTTGCAACCGGAGTGGATACGCCTATCAGCGTTGCAACGTACACGATTGCCGTCATCATGCCCGTATAGGCAATAAATTTGATTGTGAATTTTCCTTGTTTTTTCATAAAAAAATCTCCGTTTTTTGCGGAGAAGGACGTGCAGACGTTTGGTCTGCGCACTACTCCTTCCCAGTCTGACTTTACAGGCGGTTGCGGAATCTCACCGCATCGGCTGTTGGGGCTGTTGGACTTGTCCGTTCAAAGACGGCATCACCACCGGTTGGGATATACCCACCCAAGAAATAGATTTGCTACGTTTATATTGTATGACCGTCGTCTATATATGTCAACGACAACCGCCGCCGAGATAATAGACACTTATGCAGATCTGTCGCAATCTTGCTCAAATCGTTATCCGTAAATTCCGTTGCCGTTTGCGTCTATCGCAACCACGCACGGAAAATCTTCGACTTGAAACTCGTGCACCGCTTCCGTGCCGAGATCGGAATAGGCAAGCACCCTCGACGATTTGATTTTGCTTGCATACAATGCGCCGGCACCGCCGATTGCGGCAAGATACACTCCGCCGTTGCGTTTTATCGCATCATATACATCCTCGTTTCTGTCACCCTTGCCAATGGTTGCAACAACGCCCTCGTCGTACAAAAGCGGAGCGTATGCGTCCATACGCATAGAGGTGGTAGGCCCTGCCGACAGCACTTTGCCGTCCTTTTCGCAAGGTCCGACGTAATATATCGCCTGTCCCTCTATTTCGACGGGCAACTCTTCGCCGTTTTTAAGCGCGTCAAAAATACGCTTGTGCGCGGCATCCCTGCCCGTGAGCAGTCTGCCGGTGATATACACCACGTCGCCGACGTTCAGTTTTGCGATTTGAGATTTGTCAAGAGGAGTTTTCAGTTTGTATTCCATATCCGCCTCACAACGTCACGCTCGACTTGCGCATTGCGTTACATTGCACGTTGATTGCAACGGGAAGCGCGGCAATATGTGTGGGAAACTTGCCTATATGCACGGCAAGCGCGGTCGTATCGCCTCCGAAACCTTGCGCGCCTATACCAAGCGCGTTTATCCTTTCAAGCACTTCCCTTTCCATATCCGCAAGGGTTGCGTCCTCGGACGGCTCGCCCACTTCTCGCAAAAGTTGTTCTTTTGCAACTTCCATAGCCTTTTCCGCAGTGCCGCCTATGCCCACCCCCACGATAACGGGCGGACAAGGATTTGCCCCTGCTTCTTTCACCGCTTGCACGATGCAATCTTTTACGCCTTCGACGCCTTGCGACGGTTTGAGCATAAACAGCCTCGACATGTTTTCGCTGCCAAACCCTTTGGGCAAAAACGTGATTTGCAAGTCGTCGCCCTCGACAAGCTCGATATGAACGATTGCAGGCGTGTTGTCCTTTGTGTTCTTTCTTGTTATCGGGTCGAGAACGCTTGCGCGGTAGCCGTTTTTTTCATAGCCGTTGCGCACGCCCTCGTTTATCGCGTCCGTAAGCAATCCGCCCTCTACGTGCACGTCTTGCCCCAGCCGCACGAAAAACACCGCCATACCCGTGTCCTGACACACGGCAAGCCCGTTTCCCTCTGCCAAAGCTGCGTTTGACAAGAGCATGCTTATTGCGGTTTTTGCATTTTGATTGCTTTCTTTTTCAAGCGCGGCGGTCATCGCTCGTATGCACGAGGGCGTAACGCGGCTGCACGCCGTGACAAGATTTTCCGCTGCGGATGAAATTTGCTTGTAAGTTATCGTTTTCATGCCTCGATTATACCTTAATTGGTTTGCAAATTCAAGGCATTTGATGTAAACTGATGTCAATATATCCGACGGAGATTTTTTATGAACTATTCCGAAGAATCGTTGAAAAAGCATTTTGAGTGGAAAGGCAAACTCGAAGTTACGTCAAGAGCGAAAGTCGAAAACAAGCAAGACTTGTCCCTCGCCTATACGCCCGGCGTTGCCGCGCCTTGCCTTGCAATCAAGGACAACAATGACTTGTCCTACTCGCTCACAAGGCGTTGGAACACCGTTGCGGTCATCACCGACGGAAGCGCGGTTTTGGGACTTGGCAACATAGGCCCCGAAGCAGGCATGCCGGTTATGGAAGGCAAGTGCGTGCTCTTTCACGAATTTGCCGGAATAGACGCAATCCCCCTTTGCATAAAATCGCAGGACGTGGACGAAATCGTGTCCACGATTTACAACGTCAGCGCAAGTTTCGGCGGTATAAATCTAGAAGACATATCCGCACCTCGCTGCTTCGAAGTGGAGCGCAGGCTCAAAGCCCTTTGCGACGTTCCCGTCTTTCACGACGACCAGCACGGCACTGCAATCGTGCTTGCCGCTGCGCTCAAAAACGCACTTAAAGTTGTCAAAAAAGACATATCAACTGCCCGTTTGGTTATAAACGGCGCAGGAAGCGCAGGCATTGCAATCGCAAACTTCCTGCTTTTGCTCGGCGCAAATGACCTTATCGTTTGCGACAGACTAGGCATAATAGACGAGAGCGAAAAATTCAACTCCGCGCAAAACGAACTTGCAAAACGCACCAATCCGCGCGGCGTAAAAGGCACTTTGAAAGACGCGGTAAAGGACGCCGACGCATTTATCGGAGTTAGCGCAAAAGACGTGCTTTCTCAAGATATGGTACGCTCTATGAATTGCGATCCCATCGTGTTTGCGATGGCAAATCCGAGCCCCGAAATAGATCCGAAACTCGCCCTCGAAGCAGGCGCGAAAATCGTTGCCACCGGCAGAAGCGATTTGCCCAACCAAATCAACAACCTGCTTGCCTTCCCGGGGATTTTCAGAGGTGCGCTCGACGCAAGAGCAACCGACATCAACGAGGCGATGAAAATCGCCGCCTCCGACGCTCTCGCTTCTCTCGTTGAAAATCCGAGCGAAACCGACATCATCCCCGATCCGTTTGACAAACGCGTCGTGCCCGCGGTTGCGCAGGCGGTCAAACAAGCCGCAATCGCAAGCGGAGTTGCAAAACTCGCGTAAAAACAGAGTTTCCTTGCCTTTTTCGGCATTTTTTGCCTACGGCGCAAATATGCTTTTCATGTGAAAAAAGCATTCAAAACGGCAGCGTTATACGTAGGTACGGCAATCGGCGCAGGATTTTCATCCGGGCGTGAAATAGCACTTTTTTTCGGCAAATCGTCACCTTTAAACGTGGCGATTTCTTCGATTTTTATGTCGCTTATTTGCGCACTGTTTCTCATCGCAGGCAAAAAAAGGCTTATACCAAAAGGCAAAATCGTAAATCTCGGCATATTTTTCGCCGCAAGCGTGTCCCTTTGCGCAATGCTTGCCGGCGGTGATTTCGTGATGCAATCCATGACTGGAATCCCCCTTGCCTTCGGGCTTGCAATGACCGTGCTCGGCGGAATTATCGTCGTGCTCGGCATTGAAAAAATCAGGCTCCTCAACACAATCGTCGTGCCTCTTATCGTGCTTTGCATATCAATCGTATTTTTCAAATTACCCACACCGCAATCGTCTTTGCCTTTTACGCTTTCAAAGCCTATTTTGTACAGCGGACTCGACGTGCTTTTGGGCGGAGTCATCGTGTCCGAAGAGGGCGAAAATTTGAGCTACAAAGAGATTTTCGCAAGCTGTCTTATGATATGCGTTTTTCTGTTTGGAATGTTGTTTATGCTCCAAACAGTGGTTTTATCCGACACAAACGGCAGTTTAATGCCCACTTTAGCAGTTTCGGAAATATTGCATCTGAAATTTGCATGCGGCGTTTTGATTGCCGGAGCAATCTTCACGACGCTTGTATCCTCCCTCAAAATCGTGAGCGACCGCACGTCCTTGTTCCTTTCTCGCACGAAAAAATTGTGCGTTTTGGGTGATGAAAAGCACAAAGCGTTCGTCGTGTTTTTCTGTCTTTTAGTTGCCTATCCTTTGAGCTTTTTCGGCTTTGACAACATAGTCGATACGCTCTACCCCGTCAACAGCATATTGGGGGTTATACTGTTTGCAATCGTCGTATTGCGACTTGTTTTCGATGCGGTGAAAACGCTGAAAAGCAAAAAGAAAAGCACGCCCGAAGGCGTGCAAAAAGTTATGACAAATCAAATCAATCGTGGTGATGATGACCGCAGCCGCAATCATCGTCGCAATCGTGATGATGGCAATCGCAATCCTCGTCTTCACAATCATGATGATGGCAGTCGCAATCGTCATCGTCACAATCACAGTCGTCGTCACAATCGCAATCTTCGTCCTCGCAGTCGAAGTCCTCGTCGCTCTCTTCGTCGGAACGTTCGCGATTTTGCTTGAAATAGTCCTCGAACGGTGATTTTCTGCTTTCGTCGTCAACCTCGTCAAGACCTTTGAGAAAGCGATAAAACGGATCGTCGGAAAAATCTTGTTTCAAATCGAAATCTCCGCCAAGCTCTTCGACGGCGTTGCGAAGTTCCATATATTCGTTGTAATTCGGCTCGTAATTCTCGCAAAAAGTTTTGAGCACTTCAACGCCCTGCTCGTCGCCGTACGCGCCTATGAGCCTTGCAAAAAGCGCAACGTCCTCGCCCTTGTAAAGATAGCTGACAAGCCCCATAAAGATTGCCTTGTTGCCCTTGTACTCGGCAAGAATCTCCATGAGCATTTTGCCAGTCTCGCCCTCCGTCGTGTAGATTTTGTCAATCATATCTTCGAGAATAGGCTCGCAATCTTCCATAAGATACTCGTACGCTTCGAGCCTTTGATGATAGGGCAAATCCTCGTCCAAAAGGACGTCGAGATTTTTGAGCATATCTTCTTTCGTTTTGACGTCGGGCGTCAATTGTTCATTCGATTCCATCTTCATCTCCGAAAATAATCTTGTAGTATTTGTCAAACGTGCCTTCGTCAAGGCCGTAGCGTTCAATGGTTTGATTGCGCATATCGTCGGCATCGTCCTCGTACACCTTGCAAAGCAACACGCCTATGAGCGTGCGCACGCTGCGCATGGTTGAAATTCTTTTGAGTTTCGGCTTGGCGTATTTAAGTTTTCCACTGTCGTCGATTGTGACGATCGAGTTGACGATATTTGTGAGTTTTGCAAGATAGATATTGGGTTCTTCGTCGGTGAAAACAACGTCAGACACGCAACATCTGACCGCTCGGTGCAAGGTTTCGTTCATCTTGAAAAACGCACTTGGCAGCACCATATCTATGCTTTTGAATCTGTCTTGAGCAACGACGTCGAAAGTCAGTCTGAACATATTGTCTTGCACAAGGCAAAACAGCATTTTGTCCATAAGTTCAAAGGACAAGTCAGTTGAAATGAGTTGTCTGCGCAAAAAGTCGCACACCCATTTGGACGTGCACAAATCGAGTTTTTCGACAAGTAAGAGTTTCAAAGTTTCGTTGTCGTCGGCAAACGCCCATTCTATGAGCTTTTGCATATGCTCGCTTTCCTCGTCCAAGCCGTAAACGATTTGCAAAACCTCTTGCGGTTGCATCTTCAAAAATCTGTCCAAGTCCTTGTATCTTGCGATTTTTTCGACGTAGGGCAAATTCATAGAATACGCAACTTTGTCGGGATTTTGCTTGTAAAGCTGCAAAAAGTAATCCGCCGGCGAATACTCACCGAAAATCGTGCGCACTTTGAGCATAACTTTGCGCGCTTCGTCTTTTTGACCGAGATTGTACAGTGCTTGCGAAAGCCAAATCATAGTGTTTGGTTGAAGGTCGAGCGTTGCAAGGACTCTCTTTGTGTACTTCACCACTTCCGCATGCATTTCCAAATTGACGAGCAAGGGCAAAATCATAAGGATTTCGTCCATATTTGTGTAGTCTTTTTCAAGGATCTGATCCAAAACGGCATACGATTCGGCAATCTTGTCCTCCGCAAGATAAGCGGTTGCGAGCGAGCATTTTACGGCAAGGTTGTCACCGTCTTCGGCAAGCATCTTTTGTGCGTTTGCGATGACGGAATCGATGTCGTTTTTTATCATAAGGCAAACGAGCACGATATGATTTGCCGCCGCCTTGGATTTCGAGCGCGGATCAACCTCGTCCATAAGCGCGATTGCCTCGTCGAGTTTACGCTCCCTCACAAGTTCGTACGCCTTGCTTATGAGCATTTCGTAATAATCCTCGCCCTTGGGATAGATCACTCTGAATCCGCCGTCCTGCGCGTCGCTTGCAGCCTCGCCCATATCCTCGGGCAGTTGCAAATCGTACGCGTCGGCAATATCTCGCAAATAATACTCGGCAACGTCGGGAAGGTTTACGTCGAGAAAATTCAACGCCAACTGATAAAAAATGCGATCTCTGTCGTCGGCGCACGGATGTTTTGCAAGCGCTTTGAAGAGAGTCGCATTTGAAATTTCGAATGCGCCGAGCGAAGCGTAAACGATTGCAAGCGCAATCGACGCTTCCGCAGAGCGTTCATCTATCGAGAGTGCCTTGTCGAGATATGATATGCTTTTTTCGGTTTCGCCGTCTTTGAAAGCCTTGTCCGCAAGGTTGAGATAATCCTCTTTAGAGAGATTAAATCCTATGATTTGCGCCATTATTTTTTCTTTTTCTTCTTCGGATTTTGGTAAGGCACGGCTTGTTTTGCCTTTTTCTTTTGTGCGCCTTGAACCGTTCCGTTGACGTATGGATTTTGTTTTGCGGCTTTTCTTTGTTCGGCCATTTGGGTTTTGGTTTCGTCCTCTTTACGATTGTGGCACTTGACCATACCTCTTGACGCCACGGCAATCCAGCAAAGTGCCATAAACGTCGTGCCGACGAGTGCCATAGCAACATATATGATGATACCCAAAAGGTTGTTCACCGCGCAAAGTCCGAGAGGAAGCGCACTTACGAGCGCGACAGCCGGAATGCTCAAAAGGTTGTTTGCGATAAGCACGATTGCGTTTTTAAAGCATTGCGCAAATGTGAGTTCGTACGACGTGAAAAGTCCCATCATCACAACGGGGATGAGAAGGAGCGGCGCACCGATGATAAAGCTGAACACCACCGCGCAATATGCGCCTGCGCCTGCCGTGCCGAGTGCTTGTTGTTCCAAAAGGTACATAAGCGACTCAACCATGCCAAGAGCGATGACAACCATCATAAGTCCTGCAAGGAGGAACTTCCACCAATACTTTGCAAAGCCCATCCAATAGGTTTTTGCCCAGTTTTTGTAATAATCCTGATAGAAGCTGCGTTTTGCGCAATAGAACAAGCCCGAAAGTCCGAGCGAGGCGAACAGGAAGCATGCACCGTACATTGCCATAACGGGCATTTTGACGTTGCGATAAAGGCTGCCCACGCTCAACGCGATACTGTCGCCGCCGCCGGGGAAACCTATGCCGATGTCACCCATAAAGTTGTACGTTCCGCCGATTGCAAGGTTTTCGAAATAACCTGCAAACCATGCGAAAATGACGATAAACGGGACCGTAAATATCAAAAAGAACAGCGTTGCTTTGAAAAGCGTGGCAAATTCGCCGCGCATAACCGCCGCCGCTCTCGCCATAAACGAATCGGGGTATTCTTTTACCGGACGCGCTTCCGCAAGCCCGGCAACGAGCACTTTTTGAGGTTCTTCGGGTTCTTTGCGAACGGGAGCGTCCGTAAAGAGTTTGCCGAGCAAAAGTTTTTTGGGCTTTTGGGGCACTGAATAAGCCGAATTAGGATTGTTGTTTGCCATATACACTCCTACAAAACTATATAATTAAATAGATTATACATTATATCGAAGCAAATATCAAATAAATCGCAAAAATATATTTGTCCTTAAAAGCACCCCGACGATTTTGTCCGCATATAATGTTTTAGACAAAGAGCGTCGACGGCCGAACGAGCGGAGTTTTACAAAATACAACACGTCCGAATTGCGGCTTTTTATTGACAACTTGCCTTGTCGGTGTTAAATTTTTCTACATAAGCGGCTAGGAGGCAATATGAAAAAGTTTAACGTCGCCGTTGTCGGCGCAACAGGCATGGTCGGAGGCAAATTTCTCGAAGTTCTCACCGAAAGACAACTTCCCGTGGACAACTACTACCTTTTCGCATCCGCAAAAAGTGCGGGCAAAAAGATAGATTTTATGGGCAAGGAGCACACCGTCATCGAACTTACAAAAGAGAACGTCACCGCGCTGAAAGGCAAAGTTGACTTTGCGCTCTTCTCTGCAGGCGCAGGCGTGTCGAAAGAGTTTGCGCCTATATTTGCCGAAATGGGCGCAATCGTCGTTGACAACTCGTCGCAATGGCGCATGCACGACGACGTTCCCCTTGTCGTGCCCGAGGTCAACCCCGAGGACGTGAAGTGGAATCACGGCATAATCGCAAACCCCAACTGCTCCACGATTCAGGCAGTCGTTGCGCTCAAACCTCTATACGACAAGTTCGGCATCAAGCGCATAGTGTACTCTACCTATCAGGCAGTGTCGGGCGCGGGCGTTGCCGGCTACAACGACCTAAAAGACGGAATCAACGGAGTTGCGCCCAAGAAATTCCCTCGTCCCATAGCGTACAATATGCTGCCGCATATCGACGTTTTTATGGAAGACGGCTACACCAAAGAAGAGTGGAAAATGATTGTCGAAACACGCAAAATTTTGCACGACGAATCTTTGCGCGTTACGGCGACAACCGTACGAGTTCCGGTGTTCTACGGTCATAGTGAGTCGATAAACGTCGAGTTCTGCAAAAAATGCGAAAAACAAGACGTCGTAAACGCACTTGAAAACTTCCCCGGAATCGTGGTTATGGACGACGTAAAAAACAACGTCTACCCCACCCCTCTCGACGCCGAAAATTACGACGAAGTTTTTGTCGGCAGAATCCGTATGGACGAGAGCGTGGACAGCGGCGCAAACCTGTGGGTTGTTGCCGACAATATAAGAAAAGGCGCGGCAACCAACGCCGTGCAGATTGTGGAATTGCTTATAAAAAACGCTTTGGAGGCATAAATGATTTTTAGGGGCACAGCCACCGCGCTCATCACTCCTTTCACAGAAGATGACAAAGTGGACGTGCAGGCGATACGCAATATCGTCGATATGCAAATCGCAAACGGCATAAACGCGCTTGTCGCTCTCGGAACGACGGGCGAGCCGGCAACGTTGTCCGAAGAAGAAAAAGAGCAAATCGTAAGAGTGTGCGTAGAGCAAACGAGCGGCAAAATTCCGCTCATCGTCGGCGCAGGCTCAAACAGCACGAGGAAAGCCGTCGAAACTTGCCGAATGGCGCAAAAACTGGGCGCGGACGCGCTTTTGGTGGTTACGCCCTATTACAACAAATGCACTCAGGAAGGGCTTGTCGAACACTACGGCGCGATTGCCGAGGCGACAAGCCTTCCTATTATCTGCTACAACGTCGCATCACGCACGGGCGTGAATATCCTGCCCGAAACCTTTGCCCGCATTGCGACCGAGCACAAAAACGTCGTTGCAATCAAGGAAGCAAGCGGCAATATGGAGCAAATCGAAAGATGTTTGCGCCTTTGCCCCGATATGGTGATAAGCGGTGACGACGCGCTCACCGTGCCGATTATGGCAATGGGCGGGCTGGGTGTAATCAGCGTTGCAAGCAACGTATGTCCTAAATACGTGAGCGATATGACTCGTTTCGCACTCGAAGGCAACTACGAAAAGGCAAGGCAAATGCAACTTGCCATGCTCCCTCTCGTATCAGCTCTGTTTTGCGAAGTCAACCCCATTCCTATCAAAAAGGCGATGCAGCTTAAAGGCTACTGCTCCTCGAAACTTCGCTTGCCGCTCACGGAAATGACAAAAGAAAATGCCCGAAAACTTGCAAATATCCTTGAAGATTATTGATTTTTTCGATGAAACTTATTTGAATACAACAACGGAAAAGGCGACTGCATTGCAGTCGCCTTTTCAATACTGTGTTTCAATTCTTACGCCGCTTTGCTCGGCTTCGTTACGAGTGCGTTGCAGCCTTCGTATGCGTTTTGAGCAAGGTTCTTGACTTGCGTTACGCCAAGAATTTCGGTGAGTGCGGAGCAGTTGTAGAAGGCGTGATCCGCGATTGTGGTAACGGTGTTTGCCAGCGTCGCGGTTGCAAGTTTCGTGCAGCCTGCAAATACGGATTGGTTGATTTCGACGAGTTTGGTATTTGCGCTCAAATCAATCGAAACAAGTCCGCTGCCCGCAAATGCGTTTGCGCCCACGTAGTGAAGCTCGGTTGCGTGCGAGAGGTCGATACCTTTGAGAGCGGCGGTGTTTGTAAACGCACCGTTGCCGATGTATTCGACTTTGCCGTTGACATATTTTAGCGTTCTGAACATCACGTTGCTATTTGACGAATAAACGTTTGCGGTGACGGGCGCGCCGTTTTCGTAGGTGAGCGACGCTTCTTTGGTGAGAGTATCGGGCAAAAACACTTCCGTGCCGTCTTTGACTTGGAGCGCGCTTATGCCGACAACGTTGTAGACGACTTTCTTCGTGCCGACAACAGTATATTGTCCGCCGATTGCAAGCACTCCGTTGTATTCGACGCCTTCGAGGTTGCTTACCGTCGCATTGTACACGATTTCGGTTTCAGATTCCGAAACGAGTTCTTTTGCAAAGTTCGCGTCTGAAAGCACGGCGTATTCCGCATTAACGTTTTGTGCCGTATAGACGTTTTCAAGCACAACGCAGTTTGCAAACGCTCTTGCGTTTATCTTGTCGATATTCGCTCCGAGATACACGGCTTTGAGGTTTTTAAAGCTTTCGAATACACCCGTAGACGAATCGTTTTTGCCGATTTCGGAGACAATATACTTGTCGCCGTTTGCGGCGGTCCATATCGACGGAAGAACGATTGTTTCGGCACTCGACGCCTTGCATGACACGATTCTGACCTTTCCGGCAAATGTTTCGCCGTCAAGTTCAACGGTTTGAGTATCCGCAATTTCATATTCGAACAAACTTGCGTCGGCTTCGAGCACCACGAAATACACGATCGGGATTTCGATAACGCCGCCGAGAACGTCGTCGGCCGCATACTTCACTCTCAAAGTGTGGATTCCCAGCGTCTTTGTGTCAACCGACGCGCCGTCCACCAACGTAAATCCGTTTGACGTGGAGAGCGATTTGAGCGTCACGCTGCCGTCTTGACCGATAAGGCGCACTTTGAACTTGGCAAACGCAGAAGCTACGTTGCTGTTGAGCGGAATAGAAATCGCGCCGTCTTGTTCGAGTCGCTCGACTTGCGAAATTTCAACCGCATATTTGAACTTAAACTTGTACGTTCCGATATTGTGGAAGTTTACGGTTACGACAGCTTCCGCCTCGGCAGTCGTTCTCGTAGTGATAAAGTTTTCTATTCTGTCAATATCGAGCTCGTGTTGCACGCCGTCGATGTCGGTGTACACAAACTTGCCCTCGCCCGCCTTATACGAGGTGTAGAAAATCGGAATATCCGCACCTTCTTGTTTACCTTCGAAACCTTTGAGATAGTAGTTTCCGGTGCCGGTAACGTTGATTGTCGGCACACTGTTGCCTTCCTCGTAGAAAGACGGATTGCCGTTGATTGCGTTGTACACCGTTGCGACGTACAAATGCTCGTCACCGACGTTGATTTGGCAACCATCGGTGCTGTTGTTGTATGTGAACGTCACGACGTATTTCGTCACGCCCTCTTCATAGAGACTGCCGTATTTTTCGTCGTCCTTTGTGACAACTATGACTTTGACGCTGTTTTTGACTTTGTCAAGAGTTTCGGTGTTGTCCACGCCCGTGTTGTTGAGCACGACAAGTCCGTTTGCGATTGCGTCGCCGTACGTCGTGTCAAAAGCGTTTTTGTCTGCTGCGGTTTTGAGAAGAACGGTGTCTACGACGTCGGTGTTGATATAAACCTTGTCAACCTTTTCCTCAACGAAGTTTGCTTTGTTGAATCCGTAAAGTTGCGCCCACGCACGAGTGATTGCATCGCCTGCGGCAATCGTTCCGTTGTTGATTGCTTCGAGCGTCGCAAGCACTTCCGACGTGAAGTAGAAGTTTGCGTTGTGGATAAGGTTTCCGCTTGCGTCGGCAAAAGCGTTGTCCGCAATCATAGGTGCGCCGACAAGTTTGTTGCCCTCAACGCCGACCTTTGTACAAATAAAGCTTTCAACCGCGCTTGCACCCTTAAACGCATAGTTGTCGATATATTTGACGTTGACGTCGAATTTGACCGTCTTGACGGTGTTTGCGTGTTGATAGAACGCTTCTTCGCCGATAGAGGTTACGTTTGATGGAACGATGACGTTCTTCGAGCCTTTTCCGTCGTCAAAGTATTCCACGAGGAAGACTTCGCCGTCCGCTCCTTCCACAACGACAAGTCCGTTTGCGTGCGTCGTTGCGTCTTGAATCCATTGCGTGCTCGTAAACGCACCCTTACCCACCGTAAGAGGTTTGCATGCCGCAAGGTTTATGGATTTGAGGTTTACGCAACCGTCGAATGCGTGCGGTGCGATGTGCTTGACGTCCGAAAGAATACGAGTGTCCGTCGCACTCTTGTCGATGAAGCGGTAATACACTTTGCCGATGACGATTGCCTTGTAGTCGGGGTTGTAGTTTCCGCTGCTTTCTTTGAGCATAGACGTGCCGCTAAATGCGTTTTCGCCGACGTATGCGAGTTTCGAGTTTGCGCTCACCTCGACTTTTGCAAAGTTTTCGAGATTTGCAAACGCGTCGTTTTCGATTTTTTGCACGTTGTCGCCGAGAGTAATTGTTTCAAGTGCGACAGCGTTTGCAAACGCACCGTCCGCAATTGCCGTAACCGCTTGAAGTTGAGCGTTGAGTGCGTCGGCGTTGGCTACGTCCGTAGAATAGTAATCGGAAGAAATGTCAAGCGACTTGACGACGTCCGCTCTGACGTGCGTCGTTTCGCCGTCGGAGTACTCTTGACCGACAAACTTGTATAAAATCGTGCCTATGACGATAAATTGTTTGCCGTTGTTGTTTTTGTAGTAGTTGTTTTCGAACTCCGAACCGAAGAAAAGGTTCTTGCCGACTTTTTCGATGTTGTTGGACGCGGGAGCAACCACTTCTCTCAAATGCGGAGCGTGCGCAAACGCTTGCTCGCCGATGATTTTGAGACTTGTCGCTTTCGAAAAGTCGAGTTTTGTGAGTGCTTTGAGATTCATGCACGCTTTTGCGGAAATCTCGCTCACGAGGCGCGTTGCGCCTTGATAAGTGAGTTTGTCGGGAATGATGAGTTCGCTTACGGATTCATCCGCAATCTTATCGATGCGGATAGAGCCGTCCGCTTTGAGCGAAAGTCCGTCTTTAAACACGACTTCCGTATAGTACGCACTGAGTCTTGCAAGGCGTTCTTGTTCTTTGTCGGTGTCGTTGAACACCCACTTGACGTAGCCTTTTTCGCTCACGCCGTCAACGGTTGTGGTGTTTGAAAGATTTTGACATTGATAATCGTCGTAGATGCCGTCGAGTTTGACATATACGCCGTTGCCCTTCGTGAGCAAATCTTTGATTTGAGAGATGCGCACGTACACGCTCTTTGCTTGCGTGCCGTCGCGTTTTTGCGGCGAAACGGTGATTTTTGCGACGTATTCGCTGTAATTATGGTTGTATGCAAAACCGCTGAAATCGATTCTGTTGAGCTTTTCGCTCTCGATGCCGAACGTCGAAGTTGCATTCACGACGGTAAAGCCCTTTGCGACGGCGATTTCATCGCTTGAAATTTCCGTGCCGTCGTCGGATTTTGCGTTTTGAACGTCGTTTTTGAACTCACCGCCCATCATATAGAGCGTGTAGGAGTAAACGCGCATAGTCCAACGTGCGACGAGAGTTATATCGGACGTGCCGACCGTCTTTGCAAAATTCCAAAGAGTGTCGTTTTCGTCCCACTCGCCCGCCTTCGTGCCGTTGTCGAGATACCAACCTGCAAAGTAGTATCCGCTATACACGTTGAAGATGTCCGTTGCCGGAGCAACGGCCTTGCCGTACGAACGGCGCACGGTTTGCGTGGATTTGAAATCGGGGTTTTCGCTGGGATTGACCTTGCCGCTTTCAAGTTGAGCGTCCGAAGGAACGGCAAGATTGAACTTCACGTTTACGGTGTCGTTCGTCCATTTTGTCGAGAAAGTTTGATTGTTGAAAGAATTGTCTATCGTAAGGGGGAAGTTTTTGGACGTTGCGCTGTACGTTGCGCCTTTTACGCTTACGCTTTCAAGCGCTCTTGCGGGCTTACCCTCGCCCTCGTCCTCTATCGTCATTCTGAAAGTGGAGATAAATTCGTCCCAAGATGCGATCGAAACGCCGCTGTCAACGCTGACGCTGACCGTTTGTCCGTTTTGAGAAGTCGTGCCGAATGCAGCGTTGGCGCGTCTTTCACCGTCCATAAGGTTGAAAGTGAGCGTCACTCTTTCAACGGGAGCAAGTCTGTCTTGGAGGTGCAATGCAAACGAGCCTTTTGCGTAAACGGCGTTGCCGTCGTCGTCTTTGCCCGTTTCCACTTGGACTTTTATTTGATGATGTCCCGCCCTCTTGACGTTTGCTCTGTCCTCGTCCGTTTGGAGCATATTTTCGGTGAGATTGCCGTGAATGCCCTCCGTAGTCGCGTTCGTTTGCGTGTTGAGATAAACCACGCAATACTCGACGTCGGAAATATCGAACTCGTCAACGTACATGCTCTTGAACACGGACGTTACGCCCTTTGGGAAGGAAAATTTGAGCTGCGCCGTCATCGGACCGTCGTCACCGCCGGTTTCGATTATATCGGACGGGTTGATGCTGTCGGGCAACTTGCCGGCGTCTTGCGCGCCCTTGTTGCACGCAACCATACTTATCGCAAGCACGACAAGCAAGATAGCAATCAAAAATAAACTGACTTTCTTTCTCATAACTTTCACCTTACACGTATGCGCACTCTCGCGCACATAATATAGGAATACAAATATAATACTACATTATCCAAACAAAATTGTCAACATCAAATGCCGAATGAGGCCTGCTCGCATGAAAAAACCGTCTGAATAGACGGTTTTTTGCAAGTTATTTTTCGTAATTTTTTTATTTTTTGCCGAGTTTGTAGGCTTCTTCGATGCAAAGAGCATACTTTGTTGCCGCCATAACCTTGTCGAACATAAACCTATAAACGTGCTTGTCGTCGTACATGTCCACCGCGCTTCCCGGCAAATTCGCAACGGTATCGCACCTCGACACCGCAAACTCGACGTGTTTGAATTCGTCCTCGACTTTTTCCGTTCCGTTTGCCGTGTCGAAATCGAGGGACATATTATTCACGCCGTATTTGGACTTCACTCCGACAGGTCTTTCCTGCCAGTCGGTATCGAAGCAAAGTTTGTCCTTGTCGAGAGTCAAAACGCCGTTCGCCACAAAACGATAGCCGTTGTTAAGCTCGTTTTCCACAAACAAATTGACCGTGTTAGATAGCTTAAAATCACCGTTTTGCACTTCTTTTGCAACAAGTGCGCGTTGTTCGTCGTACCACAAATCTATACGCTCCGGGCACACTCCGTCCCCTTGCGGAACGAGTCGTCCGTCATAGCCGTAAACCACGTCGTTTCCGCAACGGTTGCATTTCAAATGACTGCCGCTCGAACTCATTTCGAACTCACTGCCGCACTTGGGGCAACGATACAAAAGTCTGTCAAGCCCTTCCGCATAGCGACTACCTTTGAAAATAATACCGTTTTCAACCTGCCACTTATGCTCGTTTTGATAGAGCGCGTCGCAGATTTTTTGATATATTTCCTCTTTCGAAAGGCTTTTGGCTTCTTCTTTTGTGAAAAGCATATCGCAATTGGTTACGACTCTTCCTCTTCTTACGAAACGGAGATTGTACGCCCACTTCGGACGGGCGAGGCTTGCCCCTTGCATTTTAATCACGCCGACGGGATAGCCCAGCCACTGCACGAGCCTTGCAATCGAGGGCGCAATCGCACCCGTAACGCCGTTTGCAGACACCTTGCCTTCGGGACAAATGAGAACGCTTATACCTTGGTCGAGATACTTTTTGATATTCTTTATGCACGCCAAATCCGCAAAATACTGTTTTTTGGTGATTGCGTGATACGAGCCGAGAAGTTTTGCGAAAATCGGCATCGAGTACATCATGTTTTCCGCAACGACGAAGTTCAAAGGCGCGCCGTACATTGCCGAAGAAAAGTGAATAAAATCGTATGCGGACAAATGATTGCACACGATAAGCATCGCACCATTTTTCTTTTGACGTTTGAAAGATTTGCTCTTTTTGCAAACGCCGTGCAAAAACGGTCTGACAAACCTGCACAATCCCAAAAAGAAACGACAATACGCCTTTGAGAAAGGCGCGTCGCTCTTGTTGTTTTTTTCCATTTTCGCTCTTTTTTCGTACATACTTAACTTATATCAAAACAAAGCGCAAAAGTCAAGTAATGATGACTTTGCCGCAACGCACAATTGCGGTTCGTTTAGTATTTTCAGTCGAATATCAACCGAATATGAGTTTTTCGATTTCCTTCAAAATTCTATCGTTGTTTTCAAAGTCCATCGCAGGCACGAAAATATCCTCTATCGACATATGCGCTTGCCGTGCCTTGTTCAATCTCTCAATCGCAAACGCCGTTTGCAACACCACGTTGTTCGCTTCTTCCGTTGCGTCGTCTTTGTCGTATCTTTCGCCGAACACGCCGAGATCTATAACGGTGTCGCTTGCAAAATGTCCCGGATTTTCCACATACGCGTCGGTGCCGCAAATCACACCTTCGCACGTTGTGGGATCGAGGGGCGAAAGCAGCAGCGTAATGCCTTTTCTCAACTTGCTCATTTCGTCGAAAAACACTTTCTTCGCATAGGCGCATCCTTTGACGAGAGTAACTCTCTTTTCTCGCAAATGGTCGAAATACTCGCTCTCTCCGCTTGGGCATATAGCGCGCGAAAACAGCTCTCTCACCTTGTTTCCTACAGGCTTTAAATCACGCGCCACAGAGGACGCGTACGCCCTTATTTTGTCCTCGTCAACGCCTTGTTTCTCAATCTCGAATTGATTGTACAAATGACACAAAGCAGACTTTAAATATTGATATATGCGCATAAAGTGTTGTTTTTTGCATATCATCCTGTTTTCAACCTCTTCTCTCACCCCTTGAAGTTTGCTTGCGTCAAGGCTCGACGCAAGATCGAAAATCACATCCTTGACAACGGGAATATCCACGCCGATTGCATGCGGAGAAGTTGCGTCCACAACCGCAACGTTTTTGTCTTTGACAAAAACTCCGTCAAGACTTTGAGGGTCTCCCGAACAAAACCACAACTCGTAATCCAATCCCAAAGATTTTGCTTTTTTTGCGATTTTCTTCATCATGGACGACTTACCCGTGCCGCTGCCGCCCTTCAAAAGCACGACTTTTTCTTTTGATTTCAGCTCCTTTTCATACAGATTGAAAAAGCCGTAACCGCTGTTGTTTCCGAAAAAATATCTTTCCATACTCACCTCGATTTATTTTATGTGCCTTTTCTTGCTTTGCGTGCATTAACTCATTTTCAAAAGGCTGCATAACATACCGTATGAACAAAAATTACGCCATCGTACACGAAACCGACGAGAGAATGTTTTATCTCAAATCAATGCTCAAAGGAGTGTGCTTTCGCATGCCCGCTCACGTGTTTGCTCCAAACGTGCTTGTCGAGGCAAGGACGCTTTCAAAAGTGGAGGACGGTGCGCAAGTGTTTTGCGGCAGGGTGAGCGACGAGGCGAGCGCGCTTGCAAACAGCAGAGATATAACCCTTTGCACGTACAACGACAGCGAGCGTTTTCAAGCGATAAACTCGCGGCTGACTGCGGAAGGCGCGCTTGAAATTGTAATCGAACACTCAAAAAAATCCATTGCGGACTGCTACATTTTGATTATGGGATTCGGGCGCACGGGAGCGGCTATGGCAAAGATTTTGGGCAAGTTGGATGTTGCTTTCGACGTCGTATCCACATCGTCCGTGCGCCCTGCTCATGCGTTTGCAAAGCACGTTTTGCCTATGCGCGACTTCGATTTTGAAAAATACGACGTCGTGATAAACACGATACCCTCACCCGTCGTGAGCGACAAAGAACTGATGAGCATGAAAGACGATTGCGTATATATCGACCTTGCCTCCAAATCGGCAATAAACCTTGACTATGCAAAATATCTGGGGATAGACGCCGACATATACCCTGCCTTGCCTGCAAAAACCTGTCCCGTCAGTGCGGCAAAGGCAATGTTCGACTACATCATGGAGGTGAAAAAATGAAGAAAATAGGACTTTGCGTGACAGGCTCGTTCTGCACGTTTTCAAATCTTCTCACTGCCGTCGACGCGCTTGTGGACGCCGGCTATGAGATTGTCCCCGTGTTCAGCTACAACGTGTCCACGCTCGATACTCGCTTTTTTAAGCAAGCGGACTTTGAAAAATACATTGTCGAAAAAACAGGGAAAACGCCCATTAAAACGATAGTCGAAGCCGAAACCATCACGAAATCCGGCATAGAGCTTATGCTCGTTGCTCCCTGCACGGGCAATACGCTTGCGAAAATCGTCAACGGCATCACCGATACGCCGACTACAATGGCAGTAAAAGCAACCCTGCGCACAAACAAGCCCGTCGTGCTGTCTATCTCGTCAAACGACGCACTGGGCGCAAACGCCAAAAACGTCGGGATTGCACTCAACACCAAAAACTTATATCTCGTACCTTTCGGTCAAGACGCGCCGGACAACAAACCGCACTCTTTGATTGCGGACGTATCTCTCATTTTGCCAACGATAGAAAAAGCATTAAACCACGAGCAAATCCAACCGGTAATACTCTAATCTGTCGCACAATTGCGGTAAGTATAAAAAACAACGGATTCCGAATTGTGAAATCCGTTGTTTTTTGTTGTAAAATCGATAAAATCGCAACTTTTGTCTAACCTATTTAAACGAAGAAACGCTTTTTGATTTCCGTGCCGAGCACTGCCCTGCCAAAAATCAAAGAGAACGCAACTTGCGCAAGCCCTACTCCCAACGTTGCCACCGATGCGATCCAGTTGTATCCGTCGAAATAGAGCGACAAGCAATAGTTGAGCGGAAAAAGTGCAATCATAAAGATTGCGAGCAAGAAATAGTAATAGGCAAATCTATACCATTTTTTGCTGATAAAAATCGTAAGCGTCGTCACAACGGAGAGCGCAAACGCCGCGCAGGGAATCACATAGGAAAGCGCGATATAAAACTTGCCGAAATGCAAGCATACCAGCACCGCAAGCACGCATAGCCAAAATGTCGAGCGGAAATATATCGAGCGCAAATCCGTTGGGAAAAACGCAAATTGTCCTATCACAAGCCAGAAAAATCCCACCGATGCAAGCCCGATATAAATAATGGCATACAATCCCGAAAGCACCGACGCAATCAGCAAACCCGCAAGCGTAAGTACGGATATTGCAATAAAAACATCTCTGGCAACTTTTTTTGCATCTGTTTTCTTTTCGTTGGAGTTGTACGGGGCAAAATCAAACCCGTCGTCGGGCTTATTCTGTGCCTCCGTAAGTCCCGCGCCGCACAACGGGCAATTGTCGTCGTACTCGGGGTGATACGTTTTGCAAAGCCTACAATATTTCATTATTTTTCTCCGTTTGTTTCGATATAGACGTCAAGTCCTTCATTTGTCAAAGCGCGCACGAAATCTCTTTCAAGTTGAGCGGATTTGAAAGTTCTCGAAAACGTCAACACGCACTCATCGCCGAACGTTACGCCGGCAAGTTTGTAGCCGTTGCCTTTTGGCTCTTTCAGGCAAAACTCCACTCTATCCGCTATCTCGAACAACTCTTGCGGCGGGTTGAGCCTTCCGTAGTTTGAAAAATCCATAGAAACGGCCTTGTTGTCAAGAAGATACTTTGTGATTTTAAGCCCTATGTCCTTGAGGGCAAGCGGCACAAACGATATAAACTTGTTGCGTTCCTCGCGCATATTGGCGTTGATATTCTCTTGCAAATATTTCTCGTTGAGTTGCGCCTTAAAGCACTCTTTGACGGCGTTGACATAGGCTTGCGTGCCGCCCTCGACCTCGTTTTTGAGGGTAACGTCAAGGAAAAACGAGAAGTTGCGAATTGTGTCCGACGGGAAAAATTTGCGAAGATTGACGGGCACTCTTGCGTTGATGTCCTTTTTGCTGCCCTCGCGCTTGCGCATCTCGAACATAATTCCGAAAATGATTGCCAACACGTATTCGGTGATGGTTGCGCCATACTCTTTTGCCTTTTGATTGAGCTTGGATGCTGAGGTTATGACATGCGTCATAACGCCGTTGCGCGCCTTGGGCAGTTTCGGGATATATGTAAAGTTGATGTTCCTCTTTGCGTAGTCGTGCTTTTCGGCATAAACCTGAAAACTGTCCTCGATCTCGGTTGCGGTTGGCAAATCGCGGTAGTTTTTCGCACTCTTGAAATCGGAAATCACCTTGCCGGTCTTGATTTCATAGTATCTTGCGAGCAAGCTCATAAGAAAAGTCGAGCCGCCCGTCCCGTCGGTGATGCTGTGGAAAAACTCACAGCCGATACGATAATCGCTGTAAACCACCCTGAAAAGATAGCGTTTTCCGTCAAGAGGTATTGGTTGGAAAGAATAAAGCGTTTCCTTTTCCACCTGCGGCTTGAACGGCAATCTTTCAAAATAATACCAGAACGCACCTCGCTTTATCGTCACCATAAGCGTCGGAAAACGCGGCACGAGATCGTCGAGTGCTTGTTGCAAAATCTTGCCGTCTACTCTCTCTTTCATCACCGCCGCAAAACGGAACAGCGTGCTGTATTCGTTTGAGGACGAGGATGGGTAAACCTTGGCGGCATTGTCGAGTTTATACCACTCAGTCGGATCGAAAATCGTGTCCTTTTTCCCGGACTTTACCGTTCCGTTCACAAGCGAATCATACTGCACGCCAAAGTATCTTGCAATTTCTTCAAGCGTTTTCTCGTCGAGATTGTCGTCGCCGCTCTCCGCCCTTTCAATCTCGCAAGAGGGGATTGACAAACGCTTTGCAAGTTCTTCCACGGTAAGATTTTTGTCTTCTCTGAGTCGTTTTATTGATTTTGAATAATCCATAGTTCCCATGAAATAATGATGTTTTTTGCAAAAATGCGGCAAAGCATCCGCATGTATTGTAGGTTTGTATAATATCATACGCAACAGTAATAGTCAAACCATTTATACCATTATTACTGTTGTCCAAACCTCCTCCTCGTTATTGCTAGTCGCGCACCTTAATTTCACTCCCGCAAATCGACGCTTTCACAATCCGCTTTCAAATCAAAAAATCATATCGTAATATACACAATGTAACAGAAAATAAAAAAAGCACTCGACGAGTGCTTTTTTTATTTGATTGATAACTCGATTATTGAGCGTCTTTAACGCCTTGCTCGGTGCCGTAGTAGCAAACTTTGCCGATTCTCTTCACAACGAGTTTGATTCCGCCGACAGAAGCGGTGGGAACGCTTGATTCATATTCTTTTGCATCGTCTGTTTCAGCAAATTTGGTGACTGTAACGTAATCTGCGTTGAGACCGTTTTTCTTTGCAACGACTTTCCATTCGATGCTTGCGCCGTCATCGTCTTTGCCTGCTTCGTAAGAAGTGCAGGTGTAATCTGCTTTTTCAAGTTTCTTTTGGATGCTTTCTGCGTTGCATGCAACGAGGCAGATGCCGAGGATTGCAACAAGTGCGACGACTGCTACGACAGCCATAACTTTTTTGCTCATAGTTATTGTCCTCCATAGGATTGAATTGTGCTTACATTATATTAAAAAAGGATTAAAATGTCAAACAATAATTATATAACGATACATTTGTATGAATTATTGTACATTTTATTCGTTTTCGGGCACTGTGACGATTTGTCGCTCTTCGCTTCGATTTTGCGCGGACGCTTGCAATCTTTCGTTGACGTACTCGCTCGTTCCTTTTTCGAGCCGCTCTTGGCACTTCCACTTTTTGAGTTGGTCTACGTACAAAATTAGGCCGACTATCGTCGTCATCGTTTCGGACACCGGGAATGCAATCCACGTATAGTCCAGACCTATAAAAGAGAAAGCGTAAAACAGCGGCATTAGCCCCAGCACCTGTCTTATCAACGACAGTGCGATGCTGGGCACGGACCTACCTATCGCTTGGAAAAACATGGGTATCATCAGCGAGAACACAACGGGAATAAAGCTCGTGCCGATAATTCTGAACGCCGTCTGTCCTATCGCAAGCACTTGCTCGTCCTTTGAGAACAAACCGATAAACGTCTTGGGGAACGCCTCGAAACATATTATGCCCAAAATCATGCCGACCGCCGTGATGAGCATAGCGTCGTTCATAACCTTTTTCGCACGCATGAAATTGTGCCGCGCAAAGTTGTAGCTTATCACGGGAACGATACATGTTTGCAAACCGAACATCGGGATGAAGAAGAAGGTTTGAAGTTTGTAGTAAAGCCCCAGCACCGTAACCGCCGCGTCGCTGAATTTTGTGAGCACGGCATTGAGCACGAGTATATATATCACGTACATCATTTGCATCACGATCGACGGCAGTGCGAGCGAATATATATTTTTTGTAAGCTCCGAAGCTTGTTTTGGTTTTGCGGGCTTCTGAATACCTTTTGCGCCGACGATAATTGCGGACACAAACTGTCCGGTAACCGTTGCGATTGCTGCGCCGAGAACGCCCATAGGTTTTAATGCGCCCATGCCGAAGATAAATATCCAATCAAGCAATATATTTGTGCCGGCACCGGCAAGTTGTGCAATCATAGGCACAACCATATTTCCGTGCGATTGATGCGCTTTCGACCAAACACCCTCCAAAAACGTGGCGAGAGAGCCGATACACACCACCATGCCGTATTGATAGGCATATTCGATTGCCTCGGGAGCATTTGCCATTGCTCTGATGTAGGGTTTCATTATAAGTGCGCTTATGCCGGCAAACACCGCCCACATCAACACCGCAAGCACCATGCCCGTGCCTGCCGTTGCTTTCGCTTTTTGGATTTCACCGCGTGCGTAAAGCCTTGCCATGTACGTGTTGACGCCAACGCCCGTACCTACCGCAAGTGCCGTTATGATGAGTTGAAGAGGATATATGACGGAAAGAGCAGTCAAACCGTGTCCCGAATATTGCCCGACAAAAAGGCTGTCAACGATGTTGTACAACGACAACACCAGTTGCGACAACATGACCGGCGGGGATATTTTCAGCAAAATTTTCCAGACACTTTCCGTCCCGAAGAATTCCGCTTCGTTCTCGATTTTTGTTCTTTTGTTCGACATAAAAATTTATCCGATTTGCCGTTTCATAGCGGCGCATATGGATTATAAGACAACGTATTTGCAAAAGCAATCGAAACAATAAAAATAGGCGTTTTTAACGCGCCTGTTTTTTTGACATTATAGAATTTGTATTCCGTTTGTTTTTTCAAAGAATATATTCCATTTGAGTTTCTTTCGGGAACATTCCCATTTTTTCGTAGAACGCACGCGCGGATTTATTGCCTTCCCACACGTTGAGCGTAACGTCATAGCACCCCTTTTCGCGAGCGTAACCGATGGCAAATTCATACAAAGCCTTGCCTACGCCTTGTCCGCGCGTAGTTTCGTCAACACATAAATCGTCGATAAACAACGTTTTGAAATCCTTGTACACCGCAACTTGCTTGTAGTCGCGAATACTGCAAAATAAGTGACCGAGAACTTTCCCCTCGTCGTCAACCGCCACGAATACCGACGTTTTGTCACTTGAAATAAGCGCATCGAATTTTTCTTCGTCGTACTTGACGGCATTTGCCACAAAAATATCCGGGCGCAACTCAACGTGCAAATTGTTCACTTGCACAAGCAATTTTTCAATTCCGTTTAAGTCATCTTTCCTTGCTTTTCGTATTTCCATATTCAAACCATTTCTCACAATTTTTTCCAATCGTTTTCCGCTTCCTTTTCGATTGTCAACAATGATTATATCACACGAAACAAAATTCGATATACATTTGCTTATCTTTTTATAAGCGAAAAGCGCAAGGCAAATGCCTTACGCTTTTCAGACAAAAAACAGAGGTCAAAAAAATGGCGTTAAAATCAAAAATCAGCGGTTTTATTGTTTTTTACAGATATATCGGATGCTCTTTTAAACCCTATTTCATTGCAAAACTCCCTATGCATCTGATTGAATATTTCTTGCGGCATTTTTGCACTCGTTTCGATTCTTATCAACAAACCTGCGGTAGTATAACAAGAAATGTGAAAAGTTCAATACATACCTCGTATTTGATTTATTTTTCAATCAAATTATATCTACCAACCACTTTACAGAACAAAAATAAACTTATATAGAAAAAGAAAACACACTCGAATGAGTGTGTTTTCTTTTGGAAACCGGCATCTACATATCCTCCCAGGCCGTGTCCAGCCAAGTACTTTCTGCACAACTGAGCTTAACTTCTGTGTTCGGTATGAGAACAGGTGGGACCTCAGCGTTATTGACACCGGTAATGGTTTGAAGGTCGTTGCGCTTTCGCGTTTCGTACATTCACAACTGCATAACATTGAGAGTATTTGCTGATTAAATTAGGATTAGGCAAATCTTGTATTTTTTTGATTGAAGCCCTCGACCTATTAGTATCGGTCAGCTTAATGCATTACTGCACTTACACACCCGACCTATCAACCTTGTGGTCTACAAGGGGTCTTACTTGATAAACAAAGGGATATCTTATCTTGAGGCTGGTTTCACGCTTAGATGCTTTCAGCGTTTATCCAATCCGTACATCGCTACCCTGCTATGCCACTGGCGTGACAACAGATGCACCATAGGTACGTCCACTCCGGTCCTCTCGTACTAGGAGCAGAGCCTCGCAAATATCCTACGCCCACGATGGATAGGGACCGAACTGTCTCACGACGTTCTGAACCCAGCTCGCGTGCCACTTTAATCGGCGAACAGCCGAACCCTTGGGACCGACTACAGCCCCAGGATGTGACGAGCCGACATCGAGGTGCCAAACCTCCCCGTCGATGTGAACTCTTGGGGGAGATCAGCCTGTTATCCCCGAGGTAACTTTTATCCGTTAATCGACGGCAATTCCATACTCTACCGCCGGGTCACTAAGTCCTACTTTCGTATCTGCTCGACATGTCTGTCTCGCAGTTAAGCTCCCTTCTACCTTTACGCTCTTTGGATGATTTCCAACCATCCTGAGGGAACCTTAGAACGCCTCCGTTACATTTTGGGAGGCGACCGCCCCAGTCAAACTGCCCACCTGGCACTGTCCACCAGCCGGATTACGGTCTAGTGTTAGAGGTCCAATGATTCAAGGGTGGTATCCCAAGGGTGACTCCGCAGAAGCTGACGCCCCTGTTTCCAAGTCTCCCACCTATCCTGTACATAAATCACCGAACTTCAATACCAAGCTACAGTAAAGCTCTACGGGGTCTTTCCGTCCAGTCGCGGGTAATACGCATCTTCACGTATAATACAATTTCGCCGGGTCCCCTGTTGAGACAGCGCCCAAATCATTACGCCATTCGTGCGGGTCAGAACTTACCTGACAAGGAATTTCGCTACCTTAGGACCGTTATAGTTACGGCCGCCGTTCACTGGGGCTTAAGTTCCGTGCTTCGCTTGCGCTAACACATCCCCTTAACCTTCCAGCACTGGGCAGGCGTCAGCCCCTATACATCATCTTACGATTTTGCAGAGACCTGTGTTTTTGGTAAACAGTTGCTTGGGCCTCTTCACTGCGGCCTACTTTCGTAGGCTCCCCTTCTTCCGAAGTTACGGGGTCATTTTGCAGAGTTCCTTAACAAGGGTTATCCCGTCCGTCTTAGGATTTTCTCCTCGCCCACCTGTGTCGGTATGCGGTACGGGCACCTAACAACATATTTAGCAACTTTTCTCGCCAGTGTGAATTCATCAACTTCGTTACTAATTTTCACTCCCCATCATCGCCCAGCCTTAAAGCACGCGTACTTCACTACGTGCAAGCCTCACGATTTGGCCGCAGAAATCCAACTCCGCGGATTGACTATCCTACTGTGTCATTGCCTCATTTAAACGTCGCTCGGTGGTGCAGGAATATCTACCTGCTGTCCATCACCTACGCCTTTCGGCCTCGGCTTAGGTCCCGACTTACCCTGGGGGGACAAACCTTCCCCAGGAAACCTTAGGCATTCGACGGGGAAGATTCTCACTTCCCTCTCGCTACTTATGCCGGCATTCTCTCTTCTATGCAGTCCACGGCCCCTTTCGATACCGCTTCAGCCCGCATAGATTGCTCCTCTACCAATGTAATAAATTACATTCCTAAACTTCGGTGACAAGTTTTAGCCCCGGTAATTTTCGGCGCACCCTCTCTCGACCAGTGAGCTATTACGCACTCTTTAAATGAGTGGCTGCTTCTAAGCCAACATCCTGGTTGTTTTGGAATTGACACATCCTTTACCACTTAACTTGTACTTAGGGACCTTAGTTGTAGATCTGGGCTGTTTCCCTTTTGACAACGAAACTTATCTCACGCTGTCTGACTCCCTGAAAACAATTATCTGACATTCGAAGTTTGATAAGGTTCAGTAAGCTGTGAAGCCCCCTAGCCCATTCAGTGCTCTACCATCAGTAATCTATTCAGAGGCTAGCCCTAAAGCTATTTCGAGGAGAACCAGCTATATCTGGATTCGATTGGAATTTCTCCGCTAACCACAAATCATCCCCGGTCTTTTCAACGAACGTGGGTTCGGTCCTCCACAGTGTCTTACCACTGCTTCAACCTGCTCATGGTTAGGTCATCCAGTTTCGGGTCTACGTCACGCAACTATGTCGCCAGTTTCAGACTCGCTTTCGCTTCGGCTCCGTGACTTAATCACTTAACCTCGCTACGCAACGTAACTCGCCGGCCCGTTCTACAAAAAGTACGACACCACACATTAAGTTGTGCTGTGTCTGCTTGTAAGCATATGGTTTCAGGTTCTCTTTCACTCCCCTCCCGGGGTCCTTTTCACCTTTCCCTCACGGTACTATACGCTATCGGTCACCAAGTCGTATTTAGCCTTATGAGATGGTCCTCACATGTTCACACCGGATTACACGTGTCCTGTGCTACTCTGGATACCCGCCATCTGAAATCGTTTTCGCCTACGAGGCTATTACTCTGTGTCGCCTAGTTTTCCAACTATGTTCGACTAACGATTTTTTGAATTATGCAGGTCCGAACCCCATCGAAATAAATTTCTCCGGTTTGGGCTCTTTCGCGTTCGCTCACCACTACTTACGAAATCGTTTATTTACTTTCTTTTCCTCCGGGTACTTAGATGTTTCAGTTCCCCGGGTTCCCTTCACATGTACTATATATTCATACATGGATACTTCCGCATTACCGGAAGTGAGTTTCCTCATTCGGAGATCTACGGGTCAAAGCTTATTTGCAGCTCACCGTAGCTTATCGCAGCTTATCACGTCCTTCTTCGGCGCTTGGTGCCAAGGCATCCACCATATGCCCTTATTAGCTTTAATCATATACGTCTAACCTAATAAGATCATTAAATGAATCTCTTGTTAATTTACTCAGCAAAAATATCTGTGAATCGGTAAATCTTTTGAAATCTGTTGAAAGATTTTTCGTATTACTCTAAACTTATAGATATTTTACTCTCTTTTTACTTGACCAACAGAAACCTGAGTTTTTCTGTTGGCTGCTATGCAGTTGTCAATGTGCGATGACCTAAGTCGTACCCATCAATAATTGAACTTGGAAAAGGATTTATGTGAATCCGTGTACATTTTTTGGTAAGTTTGTACAAACTTTCGATTTTCGACCTCTCGGTCGACAGTCGTTTTCACAACTGCCTTCACAGGATTGCCTTTCGGCTCCTTAAAAGGAGGTGATCCAGCCGCACCTTCCGGTACTGCTACCTTGTTACGACTTCACCCCAGTCACTGATCCTACCTTAGGCGGCTTCCTCCTTGCGGTTGGTGTACCGACTTTGGGTATTACCAGCTCCCATGGCGTGACGGGCGGTGTGTACAAGGCCCGGGAACGCATTCACCCCGACATGCTGATTCGGGATTACTAGCAACTCCGACTTCATGTGGGCGGGTTGCAGCCCACAATCCGAACTGAGACTATCTTTTTGAGATTCGCTTGCCCTTACGAGTTTGCAGCTCTTTGTAATAGCCATTGTAGCACGTGTGTAGCCCAAGACATAAGGGGCATGATGATTTGACGTCATCCCCACCTTCCTCCGTGTTATCCACGGCGGTATGAACAGAGTTCCTAACTTAATATTGGCAACTGTTCACGAGGGTTGCGCTCGTTATCGGACTTAACCGAACATCTCACGACACGAGCTGACGACAACCATGCACCACCTGTCTGCATGCTCCGAAGAGAAGCTATGTTTCCATAGCGGTCATACGATGTCAAGTCTTGGTAAGGTTTTTCGCGTTGCGTCGAATTAAACCACATGCTCCGCTGCTTGTGCGGGCCCCCGTCAATTCCTTTGAGTTTCAACCTTGCGGCCGTACTCCCCAGGCGGGATACTTATTGCGTTAGCTGCGACACAGAAGGAGTGAATACCTCCTGCATCTAGTATCCATCGTTTACAGCGTGGACTACCAGGGTATCTAATCCTGTTTGCTCCCCACGCTTTCGTGCCTCAGTGTCAGTTGCTGTCCAGATAGTCGCCTTCGCCACTGATGTTCCTCCTAATATCTACGCATTCCACCGCTACACTAGGAATTCCACTATCCTCTCCAGTACTCAAGTCTAACAGTTTTAGATGCAGCACCCGAGTTAAGCCCTGGGTATTACACATCTAACTTATCAAACCACCTACACACCCTTTACGCCCAGTCATTCCGGACAACGCTTGCCCCCTACGTATTACCGCGGCTGCTGGCACGTAGTTAGCCGGGGCTTATTCCTCAGGTACCGTCATTTGTTCGTTCCTGAGAAAAGAGCTTTACAATAAAACTACCTTCATCGCTCACGCGGCATTGCTGGGTCAGAGTTGCCTCCATTGCCCAATATTCCCCACTGCTGCCTCCCGTAGGAGTCTGGGCCGTGTTTCAGTCCCAATGTGGCCGATCAGCCTCTCAGCTCGGCTACCCATCGTCGGCTTGGTGGGCTGTTATCTCACCAACTACCTAATGGGATATGAGCCCATCTCTGTCCGATAAAATCTTTTACCGCAGCACCATGCGGTGCCGTGGTCATATACCGTATTAGCAGTCGTTTCCAACTGTTATCCCGTTGACAGAGGCAGGTTGCTCATACATTACTCACCCGTTCGCCACTAACTTTCATCCCCGAAGGGAATCAGTCCGTTCGACTTGCATGTGTTAAGCATGCCGCCAGCGTTCGTCCTGAGCCAGGATCAAACTCTTGAGTTCAATCTTGACTGTCCTATAACTTTTTGTTCAAAGGTTTTTTAGACGTTATTTAATGATTTAATTCACATTAAAAATCGCTTTTCCAAATTTGTTCAATTATCAAGGTTCGTTGCCGTCAATTTGTGACAGCTTTCATATACTATCATAAGCAATTTTCTTTGTCAACGATTTTTCAATGTTTTCTAAGAAATTTTTTTAAGTTTTTTTCAAAACTTTTTTCATCTCAAAATGTTGTGTTTGCTTTGGGCTTGCACCACAATTTGAAACTTGCTTACTGCTTACGACAGCTTGCATATAATAATCCTTTGAGATTTTTTTGTAAAGCGTTTTTTGATGTTTTTTGTAATTTTTTTTAGTTTTATTTAATTTGTCGAACTATCGAACATATTGTCCGCCAAATCCACTGTTTTCGGTATGTTTAGGGACATTTGGGGACAGGCTGCCGCCTAATTCCGACAAAAATCATTCTCCTATGACACATAGATGCAAAAAATACAAAAAAACGTATCTTCGCCCCATGTTATCACTCTATCGCGCGCAACCTTATATATAGCGTATGCGCGTGTATATGTGTGCGTACACATGCGTATTCGTATACATGCGTAAGCGTATACGCGCGTGCGCGTACTATAATATTTAGGCGCGCAAGCATCCGCATCGGAATTATGCGGAGCATTTCGAACCCTTGTTCGATGAACAATGACCGTTACCGAGGCTCTTGCCGGACAGTAAACAAAGTATCGGAGTCTATTGTCGTTTTGAACCGCAATAACTGCACGAAGCAAACACAAGTTCAATGTTTATGTTGATTATTCTATTTTTACAATCAGCTTCTAATCTAATAACCGAAAAAAACATACTCTCATCGCTTCGGATTAATTAATTTATATTGCAACACCAATCGTGTTTTAATTGATTGTGTCCAACGAAGCATTAAACACTATTCGTGTTTTTTTTTGAAAATTTGACAAAATTAAAAACAACCCTGCAGTCCGCAAGGTTGTTTTAGTAAAAATATCACTATTTAAATGTTATACGAGTGGTTTATGACGCCACCGCCGAGGCAAATATCGCCGTAATACACGACTGCATATTGTCCTTCGGCAATCGCTCTTTGTTTTTCCTGAAACACGATACGTACGTTTCCTTTTTCAAGAACTTGCGCACGAGCCTTTTGTAACGGCTGACGATGTTTGATGCGAACTTCACAATCGAACTCTTTCGTCGGTGGCGGAGTGATAAAGTTGAACCCCTCGGTTTCAAGTCCGTCCTTAAACAATATATCGTCCTCGCCTTGCGATACGATGAGCAAATTCTTTTCAACGTCTTTGCCAAGGACAAACCACCTTTCTCCGTTGCCGTCCGCACTTCCGCCGATACCAAGACCTCTTCGTTGCCCCAAAGTGTAGAAATACACGCCGTGGTGCCTGCCGACGACTTTTCCGTCTTGCGTGACAATATCACCGTCTTTCATCGGAATGTATTGAGAAAGAAATTGCCTGAAATTGCGCTCGCCTATAAAGCAAATGCCTGTGCTGTCCTTCTTCTTTGCAACAGGAATATCGAATTTGAGCGCAAGCTCTCTGACTTCGGGTTTTGTCAAATCCCCGAGAGGAAACATAACGTCGCGAAGCTGTTGCATGGAAACTTGATTGAGGAAATACGTTTGATCCTTGTTGTCGTCCTTTGCACGGAGCAAATAATGCATATCGCCGTCGTGGCGGATTCTGCAATAATGTCCCGTGGCAACATAGTCAGCTCCGAGTTCGCGAGCAAAATCTGCAAACGGTCCGAATTTTACCTCACGGTTACAAAGCACGTCGGGATTCGGTGTTCTGCCTTTCTTGTACTCGTCCACAAAGAGTTTGAATACGTTGTTCATATATTGCTCGGAAAAATCCACCGAATAATACGGAATACCGATTTTGTCGCAAATATACTGCACGTCCGTCCAATCCTGCTCGCCCGTACAACAACCATTTGGGTCGGTTTCTTTCCAGTTGGACATATAAAGTCCGACAACGTCAAACCCCTGCTCTTTCAAAAGAGCAGCGGCAACTGCGCTATCAACGCCACCGGACATACCGACGACAACTCGCTTTTTCTTTTCGTCCATACAGACATTTTAGCATTTCGCCGTCGGTATGTAAAGCGGTGTTAAATTTTTGTCTGTTTAATAACCCACCCCTTATTCTTGACAAGTCCAAAATCGTCAACAACTTGTCTTGCGTCTTGCATTGTTTCAAACAACATTGCGTCGTCCGTATCCGTACTTGTATCGATGCCGTCGTCGGTTATCTCTGATGCATATACCTTTTCTTTCGTATTGAATATTATGTAAACGATTTTTGCGACATCATTCAGTTTTGACGATTCATACAATTCTTTCGTAACGCGCGAAGAATCCAAAAAACAATTAAGCACAATATTTGAAAGCCATGCAACAATAAGACACATAACTCCGCTCAACGAACCAAGGAACAGAAGCAAAGCTCCGTACAATGTAGAAAAACGTACCCACAAAATCACACCGCCAACAACGCTACCGATGATTGTCACAATCGAAATGAATTTTGCAAAAACATAAAACTCCTTTACTATAACGGCGGCAAAATCCAAATCTTCAAAATGTTTTTTGTTCATGATATCCTCCAATGCTCCATAATATCGGCATGCCGATATTTTAATAAATAATATCATTATACCGATAATATGTCAATAGGAGTTTAATCATGGAAATTCTTATTGCAAAAAGGATCAAAGATTTGATGAAAAACGAAAAGCTCACTCAAATGCAACTTGCAACCGCATTGGGCATAGGACAAAGTTCTGTAAGCGATTGGATCAACGCAAAGAGCGAACCGAGCATTGAAAACTTATGGAAACTTGCCGACTTTTTCGACGTTAGCATAGACTATCTCATCGGCAGGAAAGAGATTTGAACACAGCACCCGACGGTGCTGCTTTTTTTTGTTGCTAATAGACTTTTGCGTGTGGCAAAATTTACATTCAAAAAGCGGAGCGTTTTTTGCTCCGCTTTTTCGAATCACTGTTTTATCTCTCAATTTTTGCTATATAAACATTTGTTTTATGCAAGACATTGTTAATCTTGCATACACAACAAACGCTGCAAATTTGCCTTATATCAACGTCGCAAGCAACGGGAGCATTGACGCATATGCGCCGACGCCGATACCCAAAATCACAAAGACGAGAACGACGTACAATATTACGCCTACAACTCCCAAACATATGGACACAAGGCAGCCTATGCCTGCGCTTTTCGCTCTTGCCGGATGCTCGTCCTTCCAAATCAACCAGAGAATGAAGCCCACGATAGGTATAAAAAAGCCGAGGATGCCCCAGCCGACAGTGCTACCTTCCGAGTCGGTTTGTTGAGATTGAGTCGCCGAGACGTTTTGCGATTTCGCACCGCGATTCGCGGAGGGCAACGTGTAGTTGACGCCTTGAACAAGGTCGTTGCGATTGGTTTCGCCGGTGTCCGACACTGTGAACGATGACGGCATTTCGCCGTTGTTGAAGTTGAAAATGGTCTTGATTACGCCACCGCAATGCGGACATTTTGCAAGCACGCAAATAAGGTCGCCCTTGAAATCGAACACAATCTCCCAGTCCACTTTCATCTCGCCGCAAAGCGGACAAGTGGAAAAAGAATTGTTGATTTTGTTTTCTACAATCAATCCCACGCCGTCATAGTATCTTTGAAAATCCATATTTTAAACTCCCTTTTAATTCTTTTTTTATGACACAAAAATCATATCATCTCTATTGAAGTCCGTCAACGGCAATCGATCATTCGTACAGACTTTGCGGATATCTGTCTCCGTTGTCGGGCAAAACGACCACTATGTCGCCGTCCGTGCGCTTGCGCAGCTCGCGCGCCGCAAAATACGCTGCTCCGGAAGAGATTCCGCATTTTTCGCCAAATTTTCTATAAATTTCTCCAACCGCCTTTATTGCATCTTCGTCCGCAACGTCGATGATTTGATCGAGCTTGCTCACGTCAACGATTGCGGGGACGAAATTTGCGCCTATGCCCTGAATCTTGTGCACACCCGTATAGCCTTTTGTAAGCAGAGGACTTGAAAGCGGCTCGACTGCAACCACTTGGCAATCTATGCCGTTTTGCTCGATATATTTTTTCACGCCCATAACCGTGCCGCCGCTTCCCACACCTGCGACGATGTATTTTGCCGTCGGAACGGACGCAAAAATTTCTGGTGCGGTCGTATAAAAATGTGCCTCTACGCTTGCAAAATTTCCAAACTGATTTGCAAGCCACGCACCGCTCTCGGCAATCTCCTTTGCCTTCTTGACCGCGCCTGCCATACCTTCGCTTGCAGGAGTAAGCACAAGTTGCGCACCGTATGCGGAAATCATCTCTCTGCGCTCTTTACTCATACTTTCGGGCATAACCATAACCGCGTTAAGCCCCAGCTCTCTCGCGACGTACGCAAGACCTATGCCGGTGTTTCCGCTCGTTGCCTCTACAACCGTTCCGCCCTCTTCCAACTCGCCGTTTTCAAGAGCGCGCATAATCATAAAAAACGCCGCTCTGTCCTTTATCGAGCCGGCAGGATTCTTCCCTTCGAGCTTTCCGTATATACCGTCGCCAAGCGACAAAATCGGAGTATTGCCTATCTTTTTTGACAAAACATCGAGTTTTTCTTGCATTTTTGCATCCATAAACTGCCTCTTTTGTCAAATCGCGCTTCAAAAACGAGCAATAGAATCCCCTTTCCGACACGATTCGTCAAAAACCATTCTTATATAATTATTATATCACCGCATATTTCATATGTCACCAAAATATTGTGCATGTAATATTTTGCGTTATGTTTACTATTGCAAATTTGTGTGCTATAATTCATCCGTAAAAACAAAAGCGTTTATCGCAAATCCTCATATTTCACGCACCCATGGCGCAACTGGATAGCGCATCAGATTCCGATTCTGACGGTTGGCGGTTCAAGTCCGCCTGGGTGTACCACTCTAACCCCGCAACCTTGTGTTGTGGGGTTTTCGCTTCCCTCATGCGTACTTGTACCTTTTGCTGACGCGATTGCCACTGCGTGTAACAATCGCTATTACATTCACTTCGTTCTCTACAAGTCCCCCGAGTGTACCACTCTAACCCCGCAACCTTGCGTTGTGGGGTTTCTTTTCTTTCTTTGCCGTATCGCACCATACTCGCGACAGCAACAAACAGTTGCTTGTTTTCAAAATCTCGCTATGGTATATTTATCGTGTAAGGATATCAAAGGAGCTTTGAATGGAAACGAAAAAGATTATAGCGGAACTTCGCTTGAAAAAGGGGATGTCGCAAGACGAGCTTGCGGAAAAAGTTTTTGTCACAAGACAGGCGGTGTCGCGCTGGGAAACGGGCGAAACAACTCCGAACACCGAAACGCTGAAACTGCTTTCCGAGCTGTTTGACGTTTCGATCGACACGCTTTTGGGCTCGAACAGGACGCGCGTATGTCAATGCTGCGGCATGCCGCTTGACGACGAGTCTATAATATCGCACGACAAAAACGGCGAGCTTAACGAGCATTATTGCAAATGGTGCTATGCGGACGGCACGTTCACCTACGGCAATATGAACGACTTGATCGACGTGTGCGTCAAGCATATGACAGACCAAGGCTTCACCGAAGAGCAAGCGCGCAAGCATATGGAAAACTTACTTCCCACGCTTGACTATTGGAAAAATTACGAACGGCTCGGCGACAACGGAGAGTTCGAGCAATTCAAGCAAAAGCTTGTCGACGAAATCAACGCTCTTCACGTCGAAGGTTTGCCGAATGTGAAAAGACTCAATGCGCTTGTCGGCAGATACGTCAACATAGAATATCCGCTTCCCAACGGAACGTCGGCAAAGTTTTTAAACGACGAAAAAACTTATTTGGGCAATCAGCTTGAAAGCGAGTTCGGCGGCGACAGATATTTCGGAATCATTGCGGATATGGCGTTTTTGCTTGTCTGCACATACGATAAAGACGGCTCGAATCCCGAACTCGTGCTGTACAAACAACGCTAACGCGCCTCGCACAATCTCAACACCTACTTGCGAAATGTAAATTAATTGCACATCTTTGTATGCTAAAAAAATAGCTTATTCTTCCGCGACGTCGCATGCCGGAGTGACAACGGAAGAGAGTTCGTCAAGAACGCCCTCTTGTTCATCCTCGTCGAAATTGAGGCTGTTTTCCATTTCTTCACGTTGTTTTTTGAGGACGGGAAGTTCATCCGTGCAGAACAAACGCACTTTGCCGTCCTTATTCTTTCCGACGATGTTGAGGATTTTGCCTTTTGTTACGCATATGCCGGCAAACAGCGGTTCGAGCAAGAAAAGGATTGAGAGCAAAAGCATAAACACAAGCACAACCCAAAGAAACGCGCCGCTGCCGAACCATGCCATAAAGCCTTTGAGGATGTTGTCGGTGCGCATAACTTGGTCTACCACGAACAACTCGTCAAATGCCGGCATACCCGTCGTAGTGGCTTTTGCCGCAAGCGGCAAGATTGCGATAAACACATACACGAGCGGAAGAGTGAGCACAAATGCAAACGTCGTAATTCCGATAGTAAGTCCGTTGCGGAGTTTCTTGTTTGGGAATCTCAACGCCACGTTTGAAAACAGCATAATGCCCGCACTCATAGTGAGAATGACCACGATATACTTTGCAAGAACGTTGTCGATTTGGCTGAACGCCGTGAAAAACGCGATATTGTCGGGATTTTCCATATCCTGCATTGCGTTGAGCAAAAAGAGAATGCCCAAAACGATGATTGCCACCGAAAGCCCCAAAAGCGCAAAAAGCACTTTTTCGGTTTTTGTAAGTTGTTTCACCATAATTTTACCCCTAAAATTTATAAAACAATTATAAACTACAATCGGACAATGTGCAAGAAAAAACTTTTTAGGCACTATGCCACGGCTTCCGTTTGCAACGCGCGTGGCGTGGAAAATTCGGCAATCCGAGCGGTACTTAAAAAAACAGCCTCTCATCCGCAAAAAAGCACCGTTTGAGCGGTGCTTTTTTTGTTGACTATACGTCTTGAAATTATTTTCAAAAATCGGTCGCCTTTACTTTTTCACAATCTTTTTATCTGCGCGACCTGCAAGCCATTTCACGTCGTCCAATATCTAATAATCGTATCTTATGACGTCGGTTTCTTCTTCGCTCCTGTGCTCGACTTCCGCTCTGATTTTTCTGTAATTCACAAGCCCGTCGAAAGTGGTAAGGCATCCGTGCTTGCGAAGCTCGAAATCCTTAAACTTGCCCTCTTTCATTTTGGCAATTGGCATAGGAATCATGCCGCAAGTGATTGCGTATGCGTTCCATCTTTGGTGCTCCTGGATTGCCATACGCCCTCTCAAGCTGTCGAATTTGAAGGCGTCGTTGGTGTAAACCACGCCTTTTCTGCCTTCGATTTCGCTACCGTCGTAAACGATGGGATCGTCTTTTTCGTATGCGCGCATAAACTCGTCGGACGCATCCTTCTCGCCATCCGCTTTGTCGCGCAAGTCGAAACCGATGAGTTGCAGTTTCATTCTTATGGCAAGCACGCCGTAAATGTTTGCTTCGCGCTGGAATTGAGCTTGCTTATACCAGCTTCTCGTAGCTTTGAGTTTTTCGCCGTCCTCGTCTATTTTCACGATATCGCGCATTTCTTGCGCCGCCTTTTTCTTTTCGCTCTCGTATGCGTAGGCAAGCTCGTAACAACGATGTCTGTCCATTGCCAACGCCTCGTTCTTTTCGTTTACGATTGCGTTTACGTTGTACACAAGCTCGCCCTCGTTGCCGAATGCGGTAAAATCGACGTCTTTGCTTCCGATAACGTCGTTTTTGAGCTTATCGTCGCGGATTTTGACAAACACTTTCGTTTGCTCGAAGATTTCCCACTCTTTGAGTTTCGTGCAAATCTTTTCGGCAAAGTCAAGATTTTCCAAATCGGAGCCGAATGCGACGATGATATAGTTGTAATTTTTCTTGCCGCTTTTTTCGCTCAAATTTTCTTTGAGAGATTTGTAAAAATCGTCGTCGTTTATATCGAGCTCGAAAAACTTTTCGTTTGCCGGCTTGCACGGCAAGGGCAAATACTCGTCCTGTCCGAGTTCTCTCTCGAAGCGGTAGTAGTCGTGGTTGAGATTTTTGTCGTTTCTTGCGTCCTTTTTGTCGTAAATCCAATAGTTGACGGCTTTGGGAACGAATTTGCCGTCCTCGATACTCATAAACTGATTGTTTTCAACGGACGTAAGGAAGATTTGTCTGTTCGCTTTTCCGAAGCCGATAAGCGCGACGTTGAGCGAAACGCCGGACTTCACCGTTGCGGTTGCATAGTCGATTTGCTCGTCGTCCATAAACTCCGTAAGCGGATAATTGTAGACGAAATCGTACGCAACGAGCTTATACTTATTGACGTAATGCACAAGTCCCGACGTTCTTTTGACAAATTTCAGGAAAGTGGATTTGTTTTCGGGTTCGCCGAACACGTATGCGTTCAATCCCCTATCGCCGCCCGGGCAATATTTTTCGAGGGACAACTCGCTTATAACGCCTGCGATTTGCTCGGTAAAAGCAAGATTGATTTTGTCGTCGCCCGTGTTCACTATAACTTCTACGCTACGGTTGTCGAAATCCTTGAACAGTTCGCGCAAATTCTTTGCGAAATCGTCTGTCGATTCGACCTTTGCATACGAAACCTTTTCGACAAAAGCAAACTTTTTCAAATCCTCGTTCACTTCTTTTGCCACGACGATGCAGTTTGCGCTCTCGCCTTTTTTCGCAATGGATTTGACTATGCTCTTGTTTTGCGGATTGAAGCCGACCACTACATAACACTTCTTTGCGTTTTTGGCACGCTCTTTCCAAACGTGATTGAGCACTCTTCTGTACACGATAGTAACCGCCAAAAAGCTCGCGTTGAGCGCAACCATAACGAAGCACAACCACATAACCGCCTTAAAAGCGGAATTTGCCTCCATAAGCGGTTTTACGGCGGAATAATCGTACTTCAAAACAACCAAATCCACACTCAACTTCACCGCGTCGAAAAACGCCTCGTCTGCCGCCGAACCGTTAAACTTGTTCGCAAGATAGAACAGGGGAATCGCGACAAAGTAAATCGCCCAGAACTTGCCCTTTTTGTAATTTTTATAATATTCCAACCTATCCGCCCTGCCGCGTCTTGCGATATTCACTATCGACGTTGCAAGGATTGCAATCATAATTGCAAAGCACAGCCAAATAACGATACTCATGTTTTTCACCTACGTTTTGTTTGCTATATCTTAACACACGAACGACGTTTTTTCCATACGTTATGCCGTTTTTTTGCGATTTTGTTGGAAACGAGTCGATTTTTTATAAAAATATCGTACGTTTGCGTGTTTGCGCTATTGCGAAAAGAGTACGAATATGTTAAAATTATATAAATTATATACAAGTTGTTCAATACTTCCGCATTTTGACGATTTTCGTCTTGCTACAAACGAAGTTGCGATGCGTACGAGGAAAAAATGAAACTTGAAAGGTTATCCGAACAAAATCAAAAATATTATGCCGCCGCCAAAGCTCTTTACGAAGAGGCTTTTCCGGTGTTGGAAAGAAGGGACGATTTAGAGCAGGCACGCATCATGAAAAACCCTGCTTATCACTTCGATTTTATCACGGACGAGGACGGTTTCGTAGGCATTATGCTGTATTGGGAAACAGACTCTTTCGTATATCTCGAACATTTTGCCATTTTGCCCGAACTTCGTTGCAAAGGCAAAGCAACCGCCGCCCTCGGCATACTCGAAGAGCAATCTCAAAAAACCGTTATTCTTGAAATCGAGCCGCCTTGCGACGATACGAGCATACGCAGATACCGCTTTTATCAAAGAAGTGGTTTCGTCATGAATCCGCACGAGCATTTGCAAGCAAAATATCACCTTGGCGACGCCGATTTATATCTGAAAATACTCACCTATCCGCGTGAAATATCCAAAGACGAATATGCTGCGTTCCGCAAATTCGTAGACGCGGAAGTTGCCGTAAACGACGAGATCGTCGTGCGTCCCATGCAGGATTGCGACGACCGCATGCAAGTGGCAAATCTCATTTATATGACGGACAAATACATCTATCCATATTGGTTCGACTCCGCGGAGGACGGCGCAAAGGTCATTGCAAAAATGACGTCGTTACCCACGCTTTACAACCAAAAAAATATCACGGTTGCGGTTGCAAAAAACGGACGTATTGCGGGCGTACTCGTTTCGTGCTACTCCCCCGTCATTGAAAACGAGGAGCATATCCGCAAAGCATTCGAAGAGGCAAACGTGCCGTGCGACGAGCGCACTCACAGGATCTTTTCGGACTATTACGCCAAAATGGCGGAGGATAAGGACGGATTTTACGTTGCAAACATTGCCGTCGACCCGCAATTCAGAAACAAAGGCGTTGCGTCAAAACTCATAACTCAAACGATAAAGGACAAAGGCACTTGCCATCTTGAATGCGTCATTGCAAATCAAGGCGCATGGAAGCTGTATCAAAAGCTCGGTTTTCGCATCACGGGAGAATATCCCGGCGTATTCGACGTGCCGTGCTACACAATGGTAAAAGATTAGAAGAGGGAAATTATGGACGTATTTATAAGTTATCGTCGCGACGGCGGCTATGCGCTTGCAAGGCTGATATACGAATGGTTGCACAGAGAAAACATCACCGTTTTTCTCGACTTGGAAGAGTTACGGTCGGGTCCTTTCAACGAAAAACTTTATTCGGCAATCGAAGATTCACAAAACTTCGTGCTTATCCTGCCCTCTCACGCACTTGATCGTTGCTCAAATCAGGACGATTGGCTAAGATTGGAAATCGAACACGCCATAAAATACAAGAAAAACATAATTCCCATCATGGTGGACGGTTTTGAATTTCCCAAAGCATTGCCCTCTTCCATGCAGGTTTTGCCATTCTTCAACGGCGTGCAAATCAGTCGAGAATACTTTGACGCGTCCATGGTCAAGTTGATTTCGATGTTGCAAGGCATTAAGAAGAGCGACGGCGATCTTCTCACCCGCCACGACGACGTAAGATATTATCTTGACGAAGACGAAAAAGAAAAACATCGTTTGCAGACGGAAGATCACCTTTTGGACAAATACGAAACCCCGATAACTCACAAACTTCTGGAAGGCAAAAAGGACGCCGTTTGCCTTGACGTAAACGTGCTCAACCCCGAAAGCGCATTCCAACGCTTTGAAAATCCCGAAGTCGGCAAAGTCATTGCCCTCACCTACTCCCAAGAAGTTGCCGACAGAGGCAACAACATGCGCAAAGACGACAACGTGCGTTTCTTCGCGACGCAATTCGAAGCGGACGATTTTGAAGACAAACTGGAAAGTTATCTCGACTCGGTGGGTGCGGACGGCATAGACTTTGTGTGTTTGAGCATGGCGATTATGGATTTCAAAAAGCCTTTCCGCATATTGCAGGCAATCCGCAACTGCCTCAACGACGACGCGGTGATGATAATTCGAGACGTTGACGACGGCGCAGTGTTTGCCTACCCCGACAACGACGGACTTTTCAGGAAAATGCAATCCTACTATATCCACAACAAGTACAGCGGATTCCGCTACACCGGAAGGCAAATCTATTCGTACGTGCGCAAAATGGAACCGAAAACCATTTGCCTCGAAAAATACGGTATAAACACCGCCGATATGTCGCGCAAAGACAAAAAGATGCTGTTTGAAGCGTGGTTTAGCTTCATCCCCAACGACTTCGGAAGAATGTTGCGTGAAAATCCCGATTCCAAGATTTCATGCGAAGTGGTGGATTTTTGCCAAAAACCATTACGACGAACTCAACGAGCAGTTTTTCTCCAACGAAACAATATTCTCGGCAGGTTACGTCATCTATTCCGTACGATTTTAATTTTACTATTGAAGGGAAAAAACGGTTTTGCCACTTGTGACAAAACCGTTTTTTGATTATTGATTTATCAAACTATGTGCAACCTTTTGTTTAATTCTTGTCCAAACAAATCTGTCGGTGTTTGGTTTCAAAAATTCGTACGAACCGTTTTTTATTTCGATGTTGCACTTGAAGGTATAATTCACCGATTGCACAAAAAGCCGAGCGATTGTTTTCGCCTGGCTTGTGTCGTAAGTATTCATAATTCGATTCTTATGCCGAAATAATCATTAGAAAAGAATAATATGAACCCCGAATTTGCCTCGGTGTTCGTATTATTTCCTTTTGGCGGACATCTTTTAATCCAAACTGAACACCTTATTTTTCATTGATTAATATGCTAACATATTAAAATTACTAATTCTGCTAAAATTATATTACCTGTTTCGATTTGTCATCTACACTCTTGAAGTATTCAAAACTGCAAAATAATAGATTATGCATTTATTTGATGTAACCAATCGCGAATATTCAAACCAACTCTTGATATATCAAAATCATCCAATATGCCACTATGCATTATTACATTACGAGATTTCTCTATATCTCCAAAAATTGATCTTATCCACTCTTGCGAACCAGGAAAAGAAAAATATGGTTCAAAATATTGCCAGTTTCCTTGCGAACACATTATTTTGGGTAAATCTCCAAAGTCTAAAAAAGACATCATAGCATCCCCTCGACTAATATGCCATTTTATCTTACTTTCATTCTCTTTTCTATTTTCAGCTCTTTCTTTTATATTAGTTTGAATACCTTTATCCCACCATTCAGTTTTGTACGCATCTAATAAGATAGAGTATACAAATTCACGGGTCGCATTTTCAAACGCAGTTATAGCAGTAAAAACAGTAATCATGCTTTTCGATTGCTGGACATATTTTTCATCAATCTCATGCAGAAACAGTTTTTTGGCTATCTCTTCTGAAAAATATATGGCTTCAGGAGAGTATTTTAACCGTCCATCGCGATCCAAAGCTTCTTCAGCTAAAGCTCCTCTAAACACAAAAGAATATAAATCTAAGTTACTCATAGTATTATTTTAATGGAATATGTTTTGCCAGGCTGGCAAAAAGAGCATCGTACACCGATTGATCTCTTGTTGCAGGTAAATGTATGTGAATATCATAATTCAAATCAATTCTACTATTATCTTTGGGCTGTTGTCCAACACATTCTGCAGACGTAACTTCTTTTATCTCGTTTGTTGATGAAGACTTTGTAGAATTATGCTGAGGCACATCACTCCAATCCGCATAGGAACAGAGATTTAAAAAAGTGCTTGCCATTTGAGAAATTGTAGCATTTTCTTTTGAACCATTAGTCAACGTTTTGAATTTGCCAATGACTTCTTCCTTACTCATTTTATTTGCGTTGATATTTAATGCAAATAAGTCCACATATGCTTCTCTAACACCTTCCGCCACCATAATTTTAGAACAGCTTTGGTCTAAAAATTTATAGTAACGCTGAGTTGGACCCCCCGCATCATCTAAAAAACCTATTGCCTTTAAAACATTTATAAACTGCCTATCATTCGAACTGGTAAAACCCAAATCCGACATAAACTTTGCAGTAAACTTTTCTGGTGCTTTTGCTGTAAGAAGGGTATCAAAATAACTTGGAATTTTTGTAAAACTTCCTGTCATATAACTTGTTGGTAACGCCATATAAACATCTCCTCTATGGTAAAATTATATTTTAAATGTTTTTGACTTTTACATTTTATCTATTCAAAAACATCTGTAATAGTGATAAACCAGTTTCTCCCCATTTACCAAAAATTGTTGCCATATTTTTAGATAGTATAACACATTGTTGACCGCATTTCAAGGTTTAAACTAATCTTTTGCACTATTGAATAAAAAATCAATACTCAATACTTTCTTCGTCAAGAAGAAAGTCATAAATGCTCATTGTCACTATGCCGTTTTCGTCACGTTTGCGCTTGATATCATCTTTGACGACAATTATCTTCTTGAAAAAGTCTTTTATATTCAGCAATGAATTCTTCTCTTGCGCTTGCTTTTCGTCTGTGTCCATAGCAAATGCCGATTGAATATAAAACTTATTGTTTCCGCGATTTGCGATGAAATCAACTTCGGCATAGTTGCGAACGAGTTTTCCTTCCGCATTGCGCTTGGATGTTTCTACAATCCCTACATCGACAGCAAATCCGCGCTTCAATAGTTCAAGATAAATCACGTTTTCCATAATGTGATTCTCTTCCTGTTGACGGAAATTTAACGTCGCATTCCTAAGTCCCAAATCGGTAAAGTAATATTTCGACGGAGTTGAAAGATATTTCTTTCCCTTAACGTCATAACGTTTCGATTTATCGACTAAAAACGCATCTTCCAAATACATAAGATAATTCGAAACTGTTTTATCAGAAATAGGCAAATTGGCAACGCTACGGAACGTATTAGAAAGCTTTAGTGGATTGGTAAGAGAACCGATGCTCGATGCCAAAATTTGCAAAACTGCATTGATTTGTTCTTCATTTTGAATACGATTGCGATCGATAATATCATTCAAATAGACGTTTTTCAACTGCCCTTTCAGATAATTCATTTTCGCTTCTTCACTCTTTTGCGCAAGGACGAGCGGCAATCCGCCGTAAGTGTAATACTCTTTCCATCCTTGCATAACAGAACCGTCGTAAACCGACATAAACTCGGAAAACGATAACGGCAGAATTCGAACTTCATCTCCTCGACCGCGAAATTCCGTTACAATATCAGTGGATAAAAACTTGGAATTGCTTCCTGTAACATAAACGTCCACGTTTGGAAGTTTCAAAAGTCCGTTTAATACTCCGACGAAATTGTCTGCAAGTTGTATCTCATCAAGCAGGATATAATACAATTCATCATCGGCAATCAAGTTTTTGATATATCTGCTCAATGCTTTTGGAAGAAGCAAATCGCTATTCTCATCATCGTCAAGAGAAACCTTTATAATATGGTCGTCTTTTATGCCTTTTTCTTTGAGATATTCGTAAAAAAGAGTATTCAAAAGATAGGATTTGCCACAACGACGAATACCTGTGATGATTTTTACCAATCCGTTTTGCTCTCTATCTTTCAATCTTTGTAAATAGACGTCTCTTTTTATGCTTTGCATATAGCCTCCATTGCGAAAAAGTGTAACATGTTGCAATTTTATTTTCGTCACAATTATATAAGCATATTGCGCTTGTGTCAATACCGCATTACGAAAAATTGCAACATTTCGCAAAAATTTTCACCGAATACATTGTTATCAATGGTTTATTATTCTCAAATTCTAAATACAGTTATTATCGGTTGTTAAAAAACCACTGATAATTATAATCAAAATAGACAAAATTTTATAAATGGCAATGGAATGTAAACTATGAAAAAATATGATTATGATTTCAAAATCAGTGTCGTGGAGGCGTATAAAAACGGTCTCAACTACAAAGAAATCAGAGAAAAATTTCATGTGACTAAAACTTGTTTTTATGATTGGCTAAAATTATACAACACAAAAGTCCACCAAAAAGAAAAAACTTTTACATACAAGCAATACGAAGAATTGCAAAAAGGTTTGATAAAATTTCAAGAGAACTTGAAATAATAAAGCTCTCTCATTGCTTCGAAGATTCTCCACGAAAACAAAAAGAGGAAGCGATTGAGCGTCTTATTGACAAATTCCCGATAAAAGAAATGTGTCGAGTGCTGGACTTGTCCGTCGGAACATTTTACAACTATCATCTTCGCAGAGTTGACACCACTCAGAATCAGATTAGGGACGAATACTTAAAAGAAGAAATCATCAAAATCTTTAACGAATCGGGACAAAGATTCTGTGCGCCCAAAATAGCGACAAAATTATCGGAACTCGGGATTAACACAACTAAGAAAAAAGTGTCAAACCTAACGTGGTATTTCCCGATATTACGATTAATCCAATCCATAAGTATAGTATTCTCTTTGCCTTTTGAACGTAGAACATTAGATAAAGCAAATCGAATTCTTCGATCGTTAAGCTTATCTAAATACGATAACAATTCTTTTTCTAAATCTTCGTTCCAGCCATCTTGTTCATTGTAAGTTGCGCAAGTAATCAGGTAAGGAGGATCTGCATAAACAAACGTTTTTTCACTCCAATCGTCAGTATTTAACTCGCGGAAATCCATACTTTCAAATTTATAATCTCCGCTTTTTAACCTATCAATAAATATGGATAGTTTCTCTCGCATTTTTTTATTGAAATCTCTTTTGCCTACAGGAAGATTAAATTCACCTTTTTTATTAAATCTAATTTGATTGTTAAATGCATAAACAATCAAAACGTACAACATAACATAGTAGTTGTATTCAAGATTTTTTCTATGGTTGAAATCATTCCGTAGTTTCAAAAATTTTTCGGAATTATAAGACGATAATCCATCGGCACTATTGCAACCATAGTGTTCATATCCATATTTATCGGTATCAGACAATCCATAATCTTCAATAATTTTATCAATCATCTCAAAAGTGGATTCTTTATCAAGATTTTTAAATGTCCCGAACATAAAACGCAACAGACTATTACTGTCGTTAAATAAAACTTTATTACACGGAACATTTATACCAACATTACCGCCGCCGCAGAATAGATCTATAAAACAGTCAATATCATCGGGGAAATGCGGTAGAAGCTGTGGTAAAAGTTTATACTTGCCCCCAGTATAATTTAAAGGTGATTGTATAATCTCTTTTTTCTTGTAATCGTAGCATTCGCATAAGAAAAGTCTTTCTTCATTATTCTCAATAGATGATTTTCCCGCACTAAATGCCTTATAACTTTCTGAGAACACTTTAACCTTTCCTTTTCTCGAAAGAATTCGCATAATGTCAGCATCGCTTATTTTAGCATTAGAGCGGTCATTTCCTTTCTCCGCCATATTGTTATAAGACAATATAATGTATTTAGCCCTGATATTCGCAATTAAATCTTCAAAAGATTTTGCGGCATTAGATGTGCAATAATTACTTTTCAGACGACTTCTATCCATCTTTAAAGCAACACCCTTAACTTCGGGTTTTTCCCATCTTGCTACGTTTTCAAGTAAATGATACGCATCGCAATACTGTCTTGAATTGTATGGTGGATCAATATACACCAAGTCTGCATCTATTCTTTTAACGAGATTATTTGCATCTTCGTTGTAACATTGATTATTTTCATTGTTTTCATTACTTGCAAGCGGTAAAGAAAGTTCGAGATGTCTATCGAACGACGCACCTTTTATATACGCATCATAATGCCCGCAAGTGTTTGCTATTTTATCCATCGCATACAAAAGAGAAGTAATAAGCAAAGCTCTTTCTCTTCCGTTAATTTTTCCGCAGGCGTAATTATCTTCTATATCTTCTTCGCAACAAAATTAAATGCGGATATTGCGGAAGTCCTATCTCTGCGGAATGCGGAACAGCTAAAAACGGACAGAAAATACGCTATTACAAATGTTTGGGACGAAAACACCAAAGCGGTTGCAAGAAGTCGCAAGTAAGAAAAGAAATACTCGAAAAATATGTGCTTGACAACGTATGCGAGCAAATGCAACGTCCCGAAATATTAGACAAAATGGCAACGTATTTACTGCAAGTGCAGGAAAACCGCATAAAACAAAACTCGGTTCTGACAAATCTCATAAAAGAGAAACGCCAAACCGAGAATACGATAAGCAACATTATGCAAGCCATAGAATTGGGCGGACAAAGCGCAACAGTTATGAAACGTATGCGAGAACTCGAAGAAAAACTGACCGACATCGAGAAGCGATTGACGATTGAAAAATCTCAAACGGCGTTCAGACTTTCCAAAGAGCAAATAATCGATTATTACAAATCCGCGCTTGAAAAAGAGCCGCTACAACTGATAAATTACTTCATAAAAGAAATTCAGTTGTATGACGACAAGATGATAATTATCTACAATACACCAAAGACGATAAACCTTGACGAAAGTCAGGGTTTTTCTTTTTGCGACAAAAACGTTAAAATGCCGTATGTGATACAAAACAGAGAGTATTACGGACTTAAAGATTTCAGACTTATAATGCGTATTTGATACATACGCAGACGATTTATTCCACGGTGTTCTTGACCTGAGCCCCTCAGGAGCGTGTCGATAGGCAAATAAACCGCCAACCGACAGCCCCGAGGGGCTTTTCGTTTGCCTTTGGCAAGATAGCCTGACACACTCCTTTCTCACGTCAAGAACCTTTCGCGGCATAAAACCGTCTGCAACTGCTACGGATAAAGAGATACGAACACACCATACAAACCCCAAAAAGACCGAAACGACGGCACACCGACAACCGAAAAATATAGATAAAACCTGAATTTTTGCAAAAGAAAAACCTAAACCAAACACTTTCGTATTCGATTTAGGTTTTAATTGGCGGACATCTTTTAATTCCAACTGAACACCTCCTTTTTGATTAATTAATATACTATGTATATTAAATTCTATAAAATAATTTTTATTTCCCCTCTGTTTTAATTCGTTACTTCTCTCTTGGATCACAGTGACATCTAATCTTGATTTTTAATTCACACATGCTATAATTAAATATAGAAAGAGGAAGTTTATGAATATTGTTGAATATATTGGAGAAAACATCGAGCACTTTTCTTTTAAATATTTTGGCATAAATGATATGTTTACAGGATGGGATCTTGAAACATTAATTAACAAAAATTATGATGTTTTATGTTATTATCAAAAACGGAGTCGCACCATCGATACTTTTGATGACTTTATTGATTATCTGTTTGTATATAAGTACTCTCATTTCTTAGATACCATTCCTTATGTAAAAGAAGATAAAAAACAAGAAGTTGAAGCTATCTTAAACAGTATGGTAAAAATTAAGAATGAATACCCTGTTGAAAAAGTCATTAAATACTGCAAAAAGAATTATAAATTCATTCTTTCTCAAAAAGGATTGGGATTATCAGATGTTTTGTTAGATATAACTATAGCATATCACAGTGCTTGTACAGAAATAATTGATTTCTTCATTGAAAACAAATTTTATATCATTTTATACCGGTTCGATGAGATTCATGGTGTCATTTTTAAGCACGACATTCTTGTAGATAAACTGCTTAATAAAAAACACTTTGACGATTGTAAATGTTATGCGCTAAAGGAGTATCTTGCAATGCTATGTGTTTTTGTTGAACGTCATATGAAAAGCATTGAGGTAAATGCATTAATTAATTCTGTCATACAATACGGCAAAGATGTTTTTGGTCTGATTAATGAAGATACATATATTAGGTATGATTCCATTTATAAAAACATCCTTGATTTTCTTGTTAAAATAAATCATTATGAAGCCTACTCTTTCGAGCAAAATTTTAAAGACCTAGACACCGTACGCATTGCTTTTCTAAAAAAGCATGGTCAAATGCAAGCATTTGAAGCCCCATATGAAAAACTTATTGAATATTTAAACAACCCTAATACACCATGGGAATTAAAAATGCTTTACTTGACTCACGCAAAAGACAATGGCAAGTTAAAGAGCATGTACCAAATAATGGGCGAGAATAAACAACGTTCTATTGTTGATGATGTTTGCACGCCAAACATACCATGTGATGACTACTTTACAATAACCAAACAACAGCACATGCGTATTTATATATGGCTTGCATGCAATATGGTTAACAATTTCTTAAATCATGAGAAAATAAAAGACCTAATATTAATGGTTGCCTCGTTGACAAAAACTAATTGCGACGCGCTTGGAATTGACTTTTGCGGTGTTGGGTTTGAAGAAGATTTTCAAATCTTGCTCAATTTGTTTGCAAATCAACTTTACGCTTTTGACGCAGAAAATAGTTTTTTGCAAACAGGTTTAAACTATGCGCTAACTATGTTCATGATGTGTCTTATAGAAAAAATAATAAAGCTATACTATCGTTCACAAAAAAAAGATTATTTTATAAAAGAAGATTGGTTTTCATTAGGACATTTGCTCAATGAAAAAGACGAAATCATTTTAGATCTGTTTGGTGAGGATCAAACAAGAGTATTAGCATATTATTTGATTAATGGTAATAATGGGAAAGCAGGTCTTAACTTGAGAAACAATTATGCCCACTATAAAAATATAACAAGCAAAGAAATCAGTTGGGAAAATACTGTTTTAGTTTTACACATCCTTATCAACATTCTAAATGAGATTAAGTTGAAAATAACCAGATCCTAGCATAGCCCGAAGTAATCAAGCGTTTAAAAACGATTGCATACGCCCTAAATACTATACTTGGTTGGGTGTCTTGTAATTTGATTATAAAACTCCGTAGGGTTATAATCAATCAAAAATAAAGAAAACGTATTAATTACATAGACTCTTCCATTTCTAGCCATTTCATTCATCTGTATATCAAATAAGTCTTCTTGCTTCCACTTGTAAGCAAAATTAATATTTGGCAAAGCATATTCGCCATTGATTATGTAGTTTAATTTTTTAAAATGGTGATAAGCTATACTTACAAATAGTTGATATGAATGATGCATTATGTTTTTGTATTTGCTAACATCATTGACCAATTCTTTATAATCTTTAGTTTCTGATTTCAAAGCGTACAAGTCTTTGAAAGAATCATCTGGAAGACAAGAAAAATGTCTATATGATTGCATCATTGGATAATTAATATATAACTTTCCATTTTCTGTTGAACTGTCAAAATATAGTAGCATCTTCCTAATTAAATCAAAACGCGGATAATTATGATGCGGTTCAAAGTCAAAAACCAGAATTATGTCACTAAAATCTTGCGAAAGTTCTTTTTTTAATATAGGATCTTTCTCGTGTTCTTTCAAAACCTGTCTTATATCCAGAGAATCATCTATCTCATCGTCAACGAATATATATTTCGCAAAATTATGCAAGTTGGTTCTATAAGGGACAATCGTATATTTTTGCAAACGACTACATACAGCGATTAATCGCTGTATGTACTTTTCCTCATCATTTGGTCCTTCTACAACAAACAATATTTTATTCATTATTAAACTCACCGCTACGAAGAAGTTTTTCTAGGTTATGTCCTTCTCTAAGCTCTCTTCCTGTTCTTTCGCAAAATGATTTTATTGTCCCATCTGCTAATGTAAAATAACAATCTGGTCTTAAGATATCATTACTTGCTATATAAGTATTATGCGATGTAAAAATAGCTTGTACATCTGACATTTTTTTAAACGCTTCAACTACTTTCTTTGACAGTTCAAAATGGTAGAACGCATCAAATTCATCGATAAATATAAAACTAACATCCTTTAACTGCTTATACCAGTAAAACAGTATTAATAGTGCATTCGTTCCAGAAGACTTAACCAATTCAAAATTTAATGCTTTAGTTTTATTTTCATTGACTATTATAAGGGTTTTTTGCGGTAAGGGATTATCAGATGTCGCAATATCTATCGACAAATTAAGCCCACCAACATCCGATAAGAATTTCTCAAAATCCCTAACAAAGTCGTGTTCAATAATCCAAGGAATAATATACTCCACACCATTTTTAACACCAACATAGCTTGTTGTTTGTAGAGATCTAAACCATAGCATTTTATTTGCAAATTCAAATATGAACTTAATCACGGAATCATCTTTATGTGAAGTATTCCCTCTCAAATATCTTAAAAATGGCAAGTCAAAAGCATAGCCATCATAAGTAAATGAACCAAGCCCTATTTTAGAAAGCTCAAATGAATTAAATTTTTTCTTCACAACATCGCACGAAAAAACTAATTCATTATTTACGCGCAATTCCTCATACGTCAGCGTTTTTGGTGCTGATTTTCTATAAACATATTGAATCGTTTTATCTAAAAACTTAAACTCATAAGAAAAAGTCGCAGAATTCTTTGATGAATCAAAGTTTAGAAAACTAGTTGGTTCAAGTTGCAATTTATCGCAATTCTTATCTGTTAATGTTACAACGATGTCAAACAATGCAAGACTAAAGTTACTTTTACCACTACCATTTTCACCAAAAATAACCGCGTTTTTAACAATTCCATCTTTTATTGCCTCTTTATTAAAATCATAGTCATGTGCTTTTGTTAAATCCAGCGTGATCTTTTTGTTAAATGATTTATAGTTTTCTACAGAAAATTTGGTTAGCATTGCTTTACCTCCGTAATTATACATCCATATTATCTCCTTTTTATTTTTGAGTCAAGTGTTTTCCGTAAAAAAATTACGGCAACGTTATATATTATGATAAATTTTAACCTAAATATTCATCTTTTTTTGCGCGCTCCGTAATTTATTTTCGAATTATATACATATTACTATTGAATCTTATCACGCAATACTTGCATATCCATAACTTTATGTCACAATTAATCAAAATTTCACTTGCTAAGTTGGAATATAGACAATTATCATAGTAGTATTATTACAAAAAAACAGTTATGAAAAAGTATGATCTAGATTTTAAAATTAGTGTCGTGGAAGCGTATAAAAACGGCCTCACCTACAAAGAAATAAGAGAAAAATTTCATGTGACTAAAACTTGTTTTTATGATTGGTTAAAATTATATAATACGGAAGTCCACCAAAAAGAAAAAACTTTTACATACAAACAATACGAAGAATTGCAAAAAAGGTTTGAGAAAATTTCAAGAGAACTTGAAATCATAAAACTCTCTCATTGCTTTGCAGATTCTCCACGGAAACAAAAAGAGGAAGCTATTGAGCGTCTTGTTGACAAATTCCCGGTAAAAGAAATGTGTCGAGTGCTAGACTTGCCCGTCGGAACGTTTTACAACTATCATCTCCGCAGAATTGACACCACTCAGAATCAGATTAGGGACGAATACTTAAAAGAAGAAATCATCAAAATCTTTAACGAATCGGGACAAAGATTCTGTGCGCCCAAAATAGCGACAAAATTATCGGAACTCGGAATTAAAACGACAAAGGAAAAAGTGTCAAACTTAATGAAACAAATGGGCATAAAAAGCAAACAATGTAAAAAGAGAACGTTTGAAAAGAAGCAAGGCAAATTGGCATCTTGTAAAAACTATCTTAACCGTAATTTTGAACAAAGCGAACCGAATAAGTTTTGGGTTGGAGACGTAACCACCATCTTTATAAAAAACAACAAGTTTTATTTGTGCGTTATTATAGACTTATTTTCAAGGAAAGTCGTTGCTTATAGATTATCCGCTCAAAACAATAGCAACCTAACGGTCAATACTTTCAAAGATGCTTTTGAAGAACGAAACCGCCCTGTCGGATTATGCTTTCATAGCGATCAAGGCGCAAATTACATAAGTTGCGAATACAGGAATTTGCTTAAAACCTTAAAGTCAAGCAATCATTTTCAAGAAAAGCAAACCCATATGACAATGCGGTTATCGAATCTTTTTTCTCAAATTTCAAACGAGAAGAAATAAATCATCACGACTATGAATTTTTCGAAGAATTGCAGGAATCGGTTAAGGAGTATATGGATTATTACAACGATTATAGACCGCATTTAAGTTTGAAAAATAAAACACCCAACCAAGTCGAAAATGACTATGAGTTGAGCGTTTTATCCGAACTTTCCGCCTGAAAAGTTATCAGATTTCAAGTCCTATGCAAATGGCGGGAGCGGCGGGAATTTATACGAACACAAATTTTTATTGTAGGCAGTCTTTTTTCGAGACTGCCTTTGCACTTTTTGTATTATTTCTTGCGTAACTCTATACTTCGTATAGTTTTCTGTAAAGTTATAAGTTATCGTTACGTTGTCGTTATCGAGTATCACTTCTCGCACAAACGCTTTCACTATCAGTTTCCGCACGGGCATTTCTTGTATGTCGCCGCATATAATCGAGTTCAAATACTTTTCAACGCTTTCAGGTGAAAGATATGTATAGTTGCGTTGTTTCTCTTGCCCGATGTCAAAGTCAAGTCCTGCGATCTGTGCTTCGAGTTCTTTCAAACGAATTTTCGTCTGCTCGGTGACGATACCTTGTTCAAGCGCGGATATAAGATTTTGAGTTGCTTTCAAAGCGTTTTGCCGTTGTGCTTCAAGGCTTTTGATAACCGTGTTGTTTCGGCTTGTTTCTTCGTGTATTTTGCAAAGCGTTTCGGCAATGTATCTGACAATGCCTTCGTCGACAAGCAATGCCCACGTCGAATTTATAACTAAATCTTCAAGCCATTGCTTATCCACCGACTTCAATTTGCACGGGTGCTGTTTGCGTCGTTTTGCAAGGCACGAATAGTAATAGTAAATCCGTCCGAGCCTGCTTGTTCCACTCTCACCGACCATAGGCCGCTGACAATCTCCGCAATAAAGTTTCCCCGAAAGTATAAAATCGTAAATTTCTTTCTTACGACCGGGAGCGTGCTGATTTTCCGCGTGAATGTCTTGCACTTTTTGCCACGTTACGTCATCAATGATTTTCGGATAGATATTATCATAAATCGTATCGCCGTGACGGATTTTGCCGTTGTATTTGGTGTTGGCAAGGATTTTGTATATCTTTTTATCGGTGATATAGTATCCCTTTTTTGTCCGTATGCCGCGAGCCTGAAAATCTTTTGCCAAAGCAACCGCCGTATAGCCTTGCGAATACTTCGTAAAGATTTCCTTTACGATTTCCGCTTCTTCGGGGTTTATTACGTTCTTTTTATCTACGACGTCATATCCGTATATAACCGGACCGCCCGTATATTGTCCTTTGCGATAACTCTCGTTCAAACCGCGATGCACTTTTTGTGAAAGTTCCGCCGAATAGTATTGGTTCATACCTTCGAGCAAACTTTCAAGGATAATGCCTTCGGGGCTGTCCGGGATATTCTCCATAGCGGACAAAACCTTAACGCCGTTCTCTTTCAGAGTGTGTTTGTGAATTGTTGTTTCATACTTGTTACGTGAGAAACGGTCTAATTTGTAAACCAGAACGAAATCCCACTGTCGTTTGTTGCTATCCTTAATCATACGCTGAAAATCGGGACGCAAATCGTTTGTTCCCGTCATAGCACGGTCAACGTAAGTTCCAACGACAAGAATATCGTTGTTTTTGGCATAGTCCTGACACACACGAAGTTGTCCCTCGATAGACTGTTCGGTCTGTGTATCGCTACTATACCTTGCATAGATTACTGCTGTTTTCATAGTGATTTTTTACTCCTTTAATTTATTTTTTTGTCTTTCGACGGAAACCGAACAATCCGATTTTGGCGAACACGGCAAGGAAACAGTAAAAAATATAGGGAAATTTTTTGTATCTTTATAGTTCTCACTATATTTTTTACCCTTGCGGTGGCTCGATTTGTGTCTGCCATATAAGAGTTGTCAGACCTAAATCGGATAGGCTTTCCGCAAGAAAGAAAAAACGCCTTGTTTCTTTCTTGTCCACAAGACTACGAGTTAAAGTCGCAAGTTTTTTGCGAGTTTGAGGGACAAATTTCAAAAAAATGAAGAAATCTGCTCAAAGTCGAAGAAAATTTGCGAGTTCGATTGCTAATCTTTCCACAAAAAAGGAGGCAATCTTATGAGCGAACAAACAAAAAAAGAGCGTGAAGTCTATGCTATCGGTCGTCCGAGCCTTGAACATCTGTCCCCGAACGAACGTAAAGCATTTTTCTCCACTCTGCTTATGTCCGTTATTGGACATTTTAAGGAAGATACAGAAAAAGCAGAGAAAAAAGAATAGTTAGGCTTGCAGCCTTATATAAATTTGACTTTTTGCCTAATAAATAGTAGAATGTAAATGCCAACTCCGAATAATGTCGTTTTACGGCAGAGTTCACAACAAACATATTTCAGCAAATGAAGTATCATATAAAGTGCGTATGCACATAGTAAAACACAGGTAGTTTCATATCGCTCGTGTTTACAATTACTATGCTTGCATTACGTTTTTTCGTGATACTTCATTTGTTGTGAACGGGGTTGGCGCTCAAACGGGTGGTATGCACTATATTTGCCGTTCTCGTTTGAGAGCGGCATCTTATTTTTATAAGTATCATAGCCGCAAATCATTCGGGGCTGTGATATGGAAAGAAAAACTGCATTTATCGGACATCGACGAGTATGTTTTATAGAAAAAGTTAAGGAACGGTTGCAAAACGCCATTGAAGAATGTATCAATGACGGTTGCAGCCATTTTTTAATGGGAACGCACGGCGAGTTTGATAAAATGGCATTAGATGCTTGCCGCTCTGCCAGAAAGCGATACCCTAATATAAAGATTGAGGTAGTATTAACCAGTTACCATACCATAGATAAGAAATACGATATAGACTACGTGCCGTATCAAGATGTGCAAACGGTTATGTTCGATATTGAAGATTTACATTTCAAACAGCAAATCACCGAAAGCAATCGACAAATGATTAACGAGTGCGATACTCTCATTTGTTATGTGGATAAAAAACGAAATCCCAGTGGCGCAAAAACTACAATGAATTACGCTAAACGCAAAGGGCTAAACATTATCAACATCTTTGACGAGAAAGACGATCCGACTTTTGGTATGTCTAAGCAAGAATCGCAAGAATATTGGGATAAACTATTTCAAAATATAAAAAAGTAAAGGGATTTCGTTTGAAGTCCCTTTTTTGGGCATTGAGCGACTTGAAAATATTGTTTATTTTCAGTATAATAATACTAAGTAAGTTATATGTACAGGGGTAAAAAATGGCAAACGACGTGAACAAAATCAAATTGCTGCTGCTTTGGGATATTCTTTGCAAGCATACAGACGAAAATCACGCAATCAATACTGACGAGATTATTGAACTTCTTGCACAAAAAGGCATTAGCGTTTCAAGAAAAATCGTTGTTTCCGATATTGAAGCATTGTGCAATTACGGATATGAGGTTTTGTCATATAAGAAGAAGTACCACTATTATTACGTTGTTAATCGTCAACTTGAAACTGCAGAAGTAGTTTTGCTTGCCGACGTTATCAAATCATCAAAACTTCCGGCAAGACAAAAAAATGATTTAATAGAAAAACTTACGGATACGCTCTGTCTATATCAAGCCGAAAGCATTTCAAAGCACCTTATCTCTTTTGATAACGGACGAAAAGGTAACAGTTCATTTATTTACAACGTTGACGCAATCGAGCGAGCCATAACAGACAATAAGCAACTTTCTTTCTTGTATTTCAGCTATGACGAGCAACATAAAAAAGTTTATCGTAAAAACGGCAATAGGTATATAGTCAATCCCATTATTATGGTTTGGGATAAAAACAACTACTATATGCTTTGTTTCAGCAACGGTCACGATAGCATCGTTACATATCGCCTTGACCGTATGGAAGATGTAATGGTTTCAGAAATAGATCGCGAACCGCACGAAGAATACGAATTATTTAATACCGAAGAATACCGCAAGCAAGTATTCAGTATGTTTGGCGGTGAAAGCCAAAGGGTTACGCTTTTGTTTGAGCCTGAAATGTTGTCTGATATTTTCGATAGATTCGGCGATAACCTTAGAATAAAACGTATTGACGAGAACACCCTTTCCGTTGACATAACCGTGCAAGTATCAAAGACGTTCTTCTCTTGGATTGTCGGCACGCAAGGTAAGGTCAAAATCAAATCCCCTGCCAAAGTGCTATCAGAGTTCACGGACTTTGTTAAAGTTATCAAAGATATCTATTGATAAAATTTCAATATAAGTTAGTTTTAACTCACTTTTATATTGAAAAAAATAATTTTTTATGGTATACTAAACCATAATAACGTATTGTCGAGGTGTCATATGGCGGTATCGTATAAAAAGCTATGGAAGTTACTCATAGACAGAGATTTGAAAAAGAAAGATTTAATAGAGTTAGCCGGTATCAGTAACTACACTCTTAATCGTCTTACTCGATCTGAGAATGTCAATACGGACACGTTGGTTAAGGTCTGCCGTGCGCTTAATTGTCAAATTGATGATATCGTAGAAATAGTGTAATTGGAGGATTATTTATTATGTCTTATAGCACAACAAGACACGATATTAATTTTGCTATACCAGAAACAAAACGTCCTCCGATTTATACATCGATGAAATATTGGGGGAAAAAGCCTCATAATGTTTGGTTTGAATATATTTCAAATTACGTTCCTTCAAAGGGCATATTTTTAGATCCTTTTGCAGGAAGCGGAATGTCTGGAATTGAAGCAATTAGAGCAGGAAAACGTGCAATTTGTTTAGATGTAAATCCACTAACAACGTTTGTGTTTGAAGTCTACTGCACAAATTTTGATGCTAAAAAGTTTAAAGAAAAAGCTCAAACAATATATAATGAAGTATTTAATTCTTCAATATATAATGAGCTGTTTTGTTATGAAGAAGGTTATACTTTGCATAATACAAAGTACAAAAACAATGCACCTTATGAAGTGTGTTTTGTTTCATTAAATGGAAAGGAACGATTTGAACGAGAACCAACCGAGTTAGACGTTGACATAAATAAGAAATCACAATCCTTAAGTATTTCAACGCCATACCCTTCAAAAGAATTCAGGACATCAATTGCATATGGTAATGCCTTTTTGAAATCCATAGGCAATACATACGATTGTCTTTTTTCAAAAAAGAACCTCGCCATACTTAGTATGTTGTTTGACAAAATTCTCTCAGAAAATGATGAGGAAATAAAAAAACAATTGCTGTTTGCGTTTATTCAAACAGTGCATTTGTGTTGCAAAATGTGCGTTCCCCGTAGCAAAAAAACAAAAAGAGATTATTCGACTAGCTGGGGAAGATCGGCCTATTTTTCAGCGGCAAAATCAATGGAAATGAATCCTTTGTTGGTTTTCTACAATAACTGTATAGGAAAACAGTCTGTTAGTAGTTGCTTGTCCTATCTAAAAACATATGTGGGTAGCATTAAGGGGAAAAACATTACTGATTCAAAAAATGTTGATTATAGTGAAAATGTTGATCTTTGGTATGGCATTAAGGATTCAAGAGAGTTGTCAAGCTTCATAAAGCATAACTCTGTTGACTTTGTCTTAACTGATCCTCCTTATGGCGGCTTAGTTCCATATTTGGATTTGAGTTATATCTGGCTTGCATGGCTGGAAATTTATAATCCCATCTACAATCCAGACTATTCAAAAGAAATATCTGTGAATGACAAAAAAACGCCAGATGATTTTAGAAAAGATATGTCATGTGTATTGAGCCAAATCAAACTTGTGTCTAAACAAAATGCCAAAATTGTTTTAACTTTCAATAACAAAGAAAATGTTATTTGGAAATCATTGCTAGGTTCAATACTTGATTCTGGTTATGCTGTAGAAAAAGTTATACATCAGCAAAATATGCGAAGCGGAGAGTCTAATGTCGCAGATAAATATGGCACTTCATCTACGGATTTTTACATTAGGTGCGTAGACAATAAAAAGTTCTTGCAATGGGACACGCCAAGTGATTTGCAGGAGTATATTTGTGAATTAGCCGAAAAAATTATTCTCGAAAGATTTGAACCTACTCCGTATCAAATACTTTTCAATGGAATAATTGCTAATTTATCTAGCCACCCGACTGCGTTCAAAAATTTTGACGATGATTTAGTACGGGCATTGCAACAAAGCAATCGTTTTTGTACGATGGAAAACAAAGATACGCTATCGGGAAACTATTGGTGGTTAACGAATAAAGAGTATGACCCTACCAATGCTAAAACACTTACTAATAGAATTAATAGTGTCCTTGAAAATTTATTCTCGACTTGCACAAGCATAAAAAATGAGGAACTATTAAAAATTATATATCGTAAGTTTCCAAATGGGTTAAGCCCTGATAGTGTGGTCTTGGAACAACTTATATCTAGATTTGCAACGAAAAAAGGTGTAGTATGGCAAAAAAAATAGAAAGTCAAAATACAAACAATGGAATATATGACGCCAGAAATAAATTAAATGATTTAACTGGCAAAGAATGGCTAATTTCAACGAAATCATTTTATTATTCAACGAAGTGCGCAGATGATAAAGACGCTTTTGCTCATCCCGCTCCTTTTTTGATTAAAGATGTCGAACGTTTAATATCAACTTTTACTAAGCACGGAATGACTGTGTTTGATCCGTTTCTGGGCTCAGGGACCACTGCTATTTCTTCTTTTAATCTTGGTAGAAAGTGTATTGGTATAGATTTAAGTGAAGAATATCGTGAATTAGCGATGGAACGTTTCATAAAGAAAGGAATGGTCGAAGACAGAGACTACAAATATATTCTAGGCGACTCACTCATCGAAACATCTAAAATTGGGAGTGTTGATTATATTGTTACATCTCCCCCCTATCACAATATTTTAAAAAATAACTCAAAGGGCCTCAGAGAAGATAAGAAGCTAAAAGGATATCGTTCTGGTTCTCGAATAGGTGTTGAGTATTATTCTGATAAAGAGAACGATTTGGGCAATCAGAATACTTATGAGGAGTTTTTATTACTGCTTGAAAAAATAATGAGCAAAGCATATGGTCAATTAAGAGACAAAGGATATTGCTCTATAATCATAAGCGATTTTACCGTTGATAAAGAGGAAATATGCGTGCAAGCGGATATAGTACGTCTTATGGAGCGAATCGGATTCAATTTTGTAGGGACAATAATCTTATTACAAGATAATAAGCCATTGTATCCGTTTGGCTATCCATACAAGTTTAAAATCAACCATATGCACCAAAATATTATCAATTTTATTAAGGAGGTATAAGATGCCCAATATTATTGCGGATAGTTTTTCAAAATACACAGGCACAATAACCAATTTTGAAAATTTTCATAATCAAGTAATTAACATGCCTCGTCCGACATTCAGCGAAATACCCCAAATTATCAAGCTATTAAAAAGCTTGGCTGAGTATATTTTACTAATAGACAAAGATGTTTTACAGCAATCATTGCAAGCAAAGGATGTTTATGAGCATATTTATAACAATTATAAAAGCGGTCGTTTGCCAGAAAAAAATAGAAATAGTTTCTTTGAAAACACTTATCTAAATCATTCGGAAAATTTCGATGATATTTATAATGCATATGGCAGACGATTTAGGCACTATACTGAATTATTGGCGTTTTTCGATATTTTTAAGGATATTGGAAACCGGCACAATCAATTCGATATTGATGCGTTATATGAACTTGTACTAACTCCCGAGAATTGTTTGTTTGATGTTTTCCGCAATAAAATATTAGATCTAAATATCAAAACCAACAGCTACATATGTCGGATGAGAGGTATTGTTATATCCGATACGGCAAATTATAGACCCGCAAGGGCCATTATTCAATACCTTAATTCTATCGAAAGAAATGCCACATCTTTTGAAATATCGGTATTGTTTGGCCGTGTGGATGATATACAGGATGAAAAGGATATCTTGATTAGAGCATTAAACATTGGAAAGATACTACCTTCAACCATGGAACAACAAATTGATTGTTTTTTTGGTTCTATGGGATGGAAAAACCAAAGAAAAGAACGCTTTCAGTACAGTCCCTCACAACAACCGTATTTTAAATTCAAAACCTTTTTGATTTTGATGGATACGTTTGGACTGATTTCTTATACCGATAGTGTTATTAAATTAACCGATTATAGTAAATCGTTAGTAAAAGATGATATTCCTATTGAAATGCTCGATTTGGAAAAGCTTTTAATGAGGATTGATGACGACAATGAAGATTCAAACAAATTGCAAGACATTATTTTACGTAAACGAACAGCTACCATTACGGAAGCAATACAGTCAGATGGACTTCTTGTTGAAAAATTAAATTTAAGAAATATACGTAACCCTATAATCAAAAACAATAAAAGAATACGTAGCAGGTTAATAATGGAGTTAGCGAAAATCAAAGCAGATTATATGGACGAGGTCACCAAAATCCCAACCTTTGAAGGCAAAAATGGGAAGAATTATGTTGAAGCTCATCATATTATAGAATTTAATGGGGATAACGGGCCTGATATAACTGATAATCTTATTTGTTTAGGACCTCAAAATCATATGTGTATACATCGTGGTTCTGAACGTGCAGTTTCGGATTTTTATAACACTTGTAAGACACGCGGTGTCATTACGTTTGAACGTTTTAAAAATATTTGCGTTAAATATAAGTGTTTAACAAAAGAGCATGTAAAAATCCTTCTGGCAAAAGGATTAATTTCCTCAATAGATGCGGATGAATTGATAGTTTTAATTGACATAAATGGCGTTGACCCCGCTTTTATAGCATCATTAAAAACACCCGCAGCTACATCCGACTTGACATAGTAATACAACCATTACTACAACGAGGCCGAGAGAAAATTCTCTCGGCTTTTCTTTTTGAAAAAAAATTGTTCACTGCCCAAAATCGGGAAGTGAAAATTTGAAATTTAATTTTACTTATGTTAGAATACAGTCACACAAAACGAAACGCACCGTTTCGTAAAACATAAAGGGTAACCAATGAAAACGTTAAACGAAGAAACGCTCCAAAGAGTGAGAGAGTTCAACATTGCCTATCAGCGGGAATATGGGATAACGCCGAGTTATCGTCAGATAATGCACGCGCTCAACCTCCGTTCGCTCGCTACGGTCAGACGTTATGTTATGGAACTTGAAAATCAAGGCGTTTTGAAACGTAACGAAATCGGGAAAATCATTCCGATGCCGAAACTTAAAAAAGGCAATTTTGTTCTTACTCCCCTTATAGGCAGTATCGCTTGCGGCATACCGAATCCATCCGAAGAAAACTATGAGGATACGTATGCACTCCCCTCGGATATATTCGGAACAGGTACGCTCTTTATGTTACACGCCGAAGGAAACAGCATGATAGAGGCAGGTATCAGCCCCGGAGACTTGCTTGTATTAAGACAACAAAACTCTGCGGAAGACGGCGAAATCGTTGTTGCGCTTATAAACGGTGAAACGACATTGAAACGTTTGTATCACAAAGGTGGCAAAATTGTTCTTCATCCAGAAAACAAACGGATGCAAGATATTATCGTAGATAATTGCGATGTACAGGGCGTTTTAGTTTCGTGTATCAAAAAATATTGATGCTATGGGAGAAAAACGATGCAAAACAACTGGGCCAAACCGATTGAGTGTTATTGTCGTAACTGCGGTCAGTTACATTACGGATACAGAACGCCGAACGGTCTTGCAAAACTGCGATGTCCAAAATGTGGGGCTGTCAGTGTTAGCAAACTAAAAAGCCGAAGGCATGAACAAGTGGATTTTTATCCGCCAAACGATCAAATCATTATTAACTAAATAACGGAATAACGACGGTAAGGTCTGTCGGCTGGAAAAGCGCCGAGTTTATGTAAATCCTTATCAGGTCATATTCTTAGATAAGTCGAGAGTTAAACCGTTAATCGAGAGGCTCCGATAGATAGATTTCTTTAAACAAGAAGTCTGGCTATCGGGGCTTTTTTTTGCAAAAAAATGAAAAAATTTCGAAAAAACTTTTTTAAAGTCGCAAAAAACTTGCGAGTTTGACTTTTAGACTACAGGCAAGAAGTTCGAAAAAAGGAGGTGAAAAACGGATATGACGGCATCGGAAAGACGACAAGCCATTCTTGAATTGTTGTGTCAACGAAGGCACGAAACGAGAGAAAATCTCGCTTTCGAGTTCGGCGTAAGTAAACGCACAATCGAATATGACGTGTTGCAACTTTCCCTTGCGTATCCGGTTTACACCACCCAAGGTAACGGCGGCGGTATCCACGTTGTAGACGGTTTCAGATTAGACAGACCGCGTATGAACGACAAGCAAACGGCACTGTTGCAAAAAGTTCTTCTTACCCTCTCCGGAGAGGACAAAGACACAATGCAGGAAATTATTAAAATTTATGGAGGACTGAAAAAATGAACTACGTACCGGACTTTATGGAAGACGCAATGAACGTCTATCGCACACGCGATTACATTGTAAAACAGGTCGTCGGCGTTAAATACAGCGAGGTCGAAGATAACCTTGTGTTTAGCCACGATACTTTTTACCGCCGCACCAAAAAGCGCGATCGAGAGTATGAATGTATCTTTTGTGAACGCAAACGCATTGACGGCAAGCGTATTCCAAGCACTATGTACGCAAGAACGTATATAGATTAACCCCTATCGGGTAAACCGAACGCCAAAACAGAATAGAAACCGATGATTTCGCGCGGTGCTTGCAAGTGTAAGAGCGGCCGCTCACCGACAAGAAATATCGCCCGAAACGTAGTGTTTCAAAGAAAAAACGGCGTTCGTTACCATATTTACAACTTAATAGCGGGCTGTGTGGGTGGAAAAATCCCCGAAAAAGCGTAAGTCCTGCAAACGCTGTTCTATCGGCGACACGGGAAAACAAATTTTAACTATCAGGAGGACACGAAAAGTGGCAAAAAAAGAAGCAGCAAACACTTCGTCCAACGCAAGCAAATACAACGAGCGCAGATGGTCTATTCCGTCTAAACGCGCCAAAGGCTATGCCGAGGACAGAAAAGCAAAGGTTCATACCTACGGCAAAAAGGAAGGCAAGGAATTGACCGATTTCGAGGCTGGTATCCGTTCGGGATATTTGCAGTGTCAAGGCGATCACGCAGGGCTTTACAAGTATAAGAAAGCGCTTGCCGAAGGTAAATCCAAAAGCGAAGCGAGAGAAATTTCTCGTAAAAAATCTAAATAAACAGGAGGACTGAAAATCAATGGAAAACATCGCAAAATGCAAGGTCGAAAGAGAAACTTTCGAGAGTAACGGAAAGGAATACTTTCACTATTTCATCAAAGGAAACGTCAGAGGCAGAGACATCAAAGCAGGCGTTATTCCCCCGGACAAAGGCGGTTATACCGTTCTGGATATCGTTTTTGACGGCGAAATGGAAGCGGAACTTATCATAACGCCGTTTGAAATCAAGGACGTCAAAGGTAAAACCATCAAAGGAAACACCTATTCTGTGCGTTCCTATGACGCGGACGGGACTGTTTACGAATGCCCGATTAAGCCTGCTAGAACGTCGGACAAGAGTTTCCTCAATATGCTTTTGAGATAAGCATTCCCTTTGTAGAGAACTACGGTTTGCTTAGGTAAGCCGTAGTTTTTTACACCCAAAAATCAAAATTTCGGAGGTAAAAATCAATGACAAACAAAGAAAATATCAAATGGATCGCCGTGTTTACGGCAATCGTACTGCTTTTTGTGGGCGTGATTTCAGCGCTTGCAATCGCAATCAGAAACAAACCCATCGAGGCAAAACCGGAAGATAAAATTACGGAATCGTCCGAACTTGCTTTCGATAACGCAAAAGGGGCAATTCTCCTAGCTATGAGCGCACCGAGATATGCCGTCGCAACGCAAGCAAATGCAGCAAGCGTTTCTTATGACGTAACGGCAAGTCTTAATCCGTCGAACGTTGAAAACAAAAAAGTCGATTGGAAAATCGAATGGTCGGACGACGCGGCGTTGAAAGATAAGCCTATAACTGACTATTTCACGCTTACTCCCACTTCGGACGGCGCATTGACCGCAAAACTTACTTGTATCAAGCCTTTCAGAGGCAGCGCGGCTATTCTTTCGGCAACTTCCAGAGATAGCGGCGTCAGAGGCACTTGTAACGTTACGTTCAGCGGTAAACCTGCAACTATGACGGTTGACGTATCGGGTATCGGTACGCAAACTCGCGGTAACCTTTCCGGAGTTCTTCAACTCAAACGCGGTCAGACTTATACGCAGTCTATCACTCTTGCAAACGTTTTCAACGACGTAGGTTCTGAATACAGCAACTTCTCCGTTACCGTTACGGGCGTCGGTTCGTTCAAGAAAGGCACTTTCAATTCGACTATTTCTTACACGACTTGGAATGACGTTGTGGACGTAAATCTTGACAGCGTTAAAGGCGACTATATTTCCGCAAAAATCGAGAACGGCAAACTCGTTATCGAAGCAAAAGACCGTTACGAAAATATGCGCGGAACGACTGTCGGCGGCTCGTATGGCGGTTCTACCAAAGATATGTATAAAGAAGATAATACCGATGCAAACGGCAATCTTCCTTATTACCAAATCAAAGTAACCGAGAGCAAGTCCGGGCTTTCAAAAACCATCAATGTTTACGTTGTTTCTACCGTAAATACCGTAAGCATTAACTACGACAACATCGACTTTTAAGGAGGTATAACGAATGTATCAAGAATTCAATCAACATAAAAAAGCAGACACCGTGAAATGGATTGTGGCTTTTGTCCTTATTTTCGCGCTTATGGGCGGCGTTATTGCTTCTATCTTGTTGGCGACAAATCAGAATAAGGTCGGCAATACAGGCTCGGTTATAGAACTCGACGACGGCTCGCTGCTTGTAAACGAAAGCGATTCGGCAAACGACGAAACGTATGCAATGCCTAAAAAACTTATGTTTGCGGCGACGTCCACTCCTACTCTCGCCGCAAAAGCGGGACATACCGTTTTTATAAAACTTACGGCTACCGTAACGCCTATCGAAGCGGAAAACAAAGCGGTAGATTGGTCTGTCGCATGGGTTGACGCCGAGGCGAATAAAGACAAAAACGTAGCCGATTACGTTACCGTTACGCCTGAATCGGACGGAAGCTCAACCGCAACCGTTGTTTGCAAAAAGGCTTTTGACGGAAGCGAAATCGTTATAACCGTAACAACTCGTGAAGGCGGTTTTACTGCGCAATGCAAAGTCATTTACGTCGGTAAACCTAACGCAATCAGCATTTCGGCTACCGGCGCAACGGTCAAAAAAGATACTGCGTGGAATGTAGACGTTGCCGAAGTAAAAAGCGGTCAAACCTATCTTTTCGATATAAATCTCGACAACGATTTCGGCGTGATCGGCAAAGACTTTACCCCTAACTACAAAGTTTCGGGCGTATCTTACGGCAGTCTTATTCTTAATCGTGAGATTTTCAATTCCAGCGGCGAGTCTTCCGGCATTACGCAGGTTGAAAGCGAAATCCGAGTTGCCGACCTTTGGGACTCTGAACAACACATTTACACCTTCATGCAGGTTGAAAGCAGTTATGCGTTTTACAACAAATTTTACATCGAAAACGGCAAATTGAAGGTCGTTGCGGAAAGTGTTTATTCGTCCACGCAAGGTGCTTCATACAGTCGAGGCGGCAGTGTAAAGACATCATTTGCAAGTTATAAGGACAATAAATTACCTTATGTACTCGTTACCGTAACCGAGCAAAACACCGGACTTACCGCAACCGTTTGCGTTCGCACGACATCAGGCGTTCAAGGCGTTTCTCTTTCCAGCGAAGCCCTTTACGTTTAGGGGGGTGACGTATGAAGAAAGGCAACGTGGGTAGGATTGTATCCTACATACTCATTTTGATGGTTATTGTAGCGACTATCGGCGTTTTTGCCTACTTTACAAATGGGTTCACGAGCGACTTCAAAACCTTTTACGTTTCGATAAACGGAAAAGATGTTATGACTTCCCAAGGCGGATTTGTCGCAACGACTAAAGAGCCGCTCGCCGTTGACGTCAAATACACTTTCGGCGCGTTAAACAAAGACGAGAATAAAGGCTATTCCGTAAAAATAGTGCCTAACAAGATTGAAAACAGCGATTTTACTTACACCGTTGACGGCGAAAGCAAATTGTTTCAATCAGAAACGGATATTTCTAACGGATTTGAGATAGTCAAAGGCGAAAAATCCTTTACCGTCACGCCAAAAGGCGAAACGATTGTCGAAGTGTTAAGTGCGATTTATGGCAAAGAAATAACCGATTGCGAAAGCAAAGGCTACAACGATATGTTTACACTGGTCGTAACGTCGTATAACGGCGAAGCGACGGTTAAACTCAACTTCTCGCTCACGCTCAAAGTTACGGGCATTACCTTGGACAAGGAGGTGATCGAGTTTTGACGAATGTAATGAGAACGAAGTGGATTGCTTTTCTGCTCGCTTTCATTACGGTGTTCTGCACTGTAATAACTACGGTGCAGACACCCGTCATTGCTCACGCTCAGGAAGGCAAAGCCTATTCAAACGTGTTGGACGACCTGAAAAAAGACTCGTCTTTCAATCCGAGCAACTATCCCACCAAGTCGAATGACTATTCTTTGCAGATAATCCAACTTGCAGAGAGCATAGATAAAGAACTTTTCATTTACGTCTATCAGCCGAGCGGTAAAAGTAAGAACTTAAAAGCGTCGTCTATCAACATTTCGACCACTATAAACGATTCGATTTCGTATCTGAATTACAAACTCGAATTGCTCAATTCAAACGGCGTGTTTTACAAATACAAAGTTTCGGGGCTTACGGTAAAGGACGAAAACGTGAGATATTACGCCATAAGTTCAATTTACCGTCCGTTCGACGAGAGCATAGATAAACAAGTAATCGGCGGAAATACCGTCACCGAAGTCAATTATGCGGTCAATAAGCAGTATTGTTTCGGAGAGATAAACGGCAAGCCGTATGTGAATTGCGTGGATATCGAAACGATAGTCGTTACGGATAAGTTTGTAGGTTTCGTTCGCTATCCCGACGGGTTCAAACTGTATGTAGGCGCATGCGACAGCCATTTCGTAGCGTTCAACACAAATAAGCCTATGGACAAACTTCTTGAAGCCGACGTGTATTACACAACGCAGGAATATTCTTCATCGTGGGCGGCATTTGTCGGAGAAAACGAAACGTTCGGCAAGAAAGCCGACAAATACGCTTATCTAAAATACACCGATAAGGTCGAGCATACAGGCGGTGGTTTATTCGCAGGAACGTATAAGTGGGACAGGATTCAGACGGTTGACGATTTTATAAAGAACGAAGACCGCGAACAAATCTTTTCGGGCGCGGTAATCGACGTGAAAATTTCGTCCAAACTTACCGACGCCGCTCTTAACGAACTTAAAGGCAAAAAGTGGGTTCTCCGATTTACCGAAACGGACTATACGCTTTGGTCGGGACAAGGCTCTTATGGCACTTTTTCCACCATTGTGGGCGACGTTACCATACTTCGATTGAAGTTTGAAACGGACGGCATAACCTACAACTTGGGCGTTATAGACAACAAGCAATCGGGCAGCAAAGATCCGTCCAACGAAACGGACATCGACATAAGTCTGAACAAGCGCGGAAA
>ULTG01008942.1_pt1 | contig 64132 bp, 52 predicted proteins | sample 1957461 | NCBI WGS metagenome assembly ULTG01 (sample SAMEA4835730, study PRJEB28245) | human gut metagenome | biome: gut microbiome; material: fecal sample | place: Denmark | collected 2008
TGTATCAAATAATTGATACAGCGGATTTTTTGATTAAGATGATAAAATCTTTTGGCGGCGTGGAGCATAAAGAGCGAGCTTGGATTTTTAACAGAATCTATTTGGAAGCCCTGTTGCCGGCTCGGCACAACACAAAGCCTTGTTCTATCAAAAAAAGGGAACCGGAAATCCGACTCCCTCGTTTTTTATTTTTTCTTCGCGTGCTTGGCTTTTTTCTTCGGCTGTTCCTCGCCGAGGTCGATTGCGATAAACGCGACGTTCCAGATGAGTATCGCCAAAAACAAAACCGTCATCACCGCAGGCGCCGTGCTCATCGTGACGAGCACTATCTTGCCGAAGAGATTCATGAACGACATGTCAGTCAGCGAACCGAGGGTCAGCGTGCCCGCTTTGACCGCCGAAGAGACGGCGGAGAACGCTATCCTCATGCCTATAATGCTCAAAAGACCTGCCGCGCCGAGCGAAGCGGTCGCCTTGCGCGAGTTCGTCGCCGCGGCGACTATAACCGTCGCGAGCGCGACGAGCAGGGCGATGGCAAAGAATACAACAAAGGCGATAAAATTGCCCTTGAATTTCAAAAGTCCGTCCGGGAGCTCGGATGCGCCGCCTTTGACGAGGTCAGCGAAAAGACCGTCTCCCGTGAAAAGCTCGATGATGCGTTTGACGCTCAGATTCTCTACAATATTTGAATCATAGATAGTCGCGTGCATATAGACGGTTATGAGATCCGTGAAATATGCGACGGGGAACACTGCAATTGCCAGCAGAGCCGTCACAATTCTGTTGAGAGCTTTCATCCTGACCGACCTTTCTTACTTGATTATTTCTTCTTTTTGTCCCACGAGGAGTTGAGCGCAACGGTGCGGTTTATGATAAGATTGCCCGGAGTGCTGTCCTTATCGACGCAGAAGTAGCCCTGGCGCATGAACTGGAACGTGTCGCCCGGCTTTGCGCCGCGAAGTCCGCCCTCGAGCAGGCAGCCGTCAATAATTTTGAGAGAATCGGGGTTGATATTCTGAAGATAATCGCCGTTTCCGTCCTCGCCTGCGGGGTTCTCGGTGTTGAACAGGCGGTCATAGAGGCGCACCTGAGCCTTCACGTTGTCCGCCGCGCTGACCCAGTGCAGGGTGCCGCGAACCTTTCTGCCGTCGGGCGTCTCGCCGCCGCGGCTCTCGGGGTCGTAGGTGCAGTGCAGGCAGGTGACTTCGCCGTTTTCATCGGTATCATATGAGTTGCAGGTCACATAATATGCGCTCTTGAGACGCACTTCGTTGCCGGGGAAGAGCCTGAAATATTTCTTCACGGGCTCTGCCATAAAGTCCTCGCGCTCAACATAGAGCTCGCGGGAGAACGTGACCTTGCGGCGACCGAGCTCGGGCTTGTCAGGATTTATCTCGACCTCTATCTCCTCGGTCTTGCCCTCGGGGTAGTTGTCGATAACGAGCTTGAGGGGATTGAGAACCGCCATGGCGCGCGGGGCGTTCTGATTGAGATTGTCTCTGACGCACGCCTCAAGCAGACCGTAGTCAACCACGCTGTAGGCCTTTGCAACGCCGACGCGGCTTATGAAATCGCGTATTGCGGCGGCGGGATAGCCCCTGCGGCGCATACCGCAGAGAGTGACCATTCTCGGGTCGTCCCAGCCGTTGACAACGCCGGTCTGAACCATTTCGAGGCACTTTCTCTTGCTCGTCACGCAGTAGTTGAGGTTAAGGCGCGCGAACTCGATCTGGCGCGGCGGCTCTTCAAAGCCGATAGCGTCGATGAACCAGTTGTAGAGCGGTCTGTGGTTCTCGAACTCGAGCGAGCACAGGGAATATGTGACCTTCTCCGCAGCGTCGGAGAGGGGATGGGCAAAGTCATACATCGGATAGACGCACCACTTGTCGCCCGTCTGATGGTGGGAGACGTGCGCGATTCTGTAGATGACCGGGTCGCGCATATTGATGTTCGGGCTCGCCATATCTATCTTGGCGCGCAAAACCTTTTCGCCGTTTGCAAACTCGCCCTCGGTCATTCGGCGGAAGAGGTCGAGATTCTCTTCAACCGAGCGGTCGCGGTAGGGGCTGTTTTTGCCCGGCTCTGTAAGAGTGCCGCGGTATTCGCGTATTTCCTCGGGTGACAGGTCGCAGACATACGCCTTGCCCTCTTTGATGAGCTTTATCGCGCACTCATAGAGAAAATCGAAATAGCTCGATGCGTAGTAGACCTCGTTCCATTTGTAGCCGAGCCACTCAATGTCCTCTTTTATCGCGTCGACATATTCGACATCCTCTTTCGAGGGATTCGTGTCGTCGAGACGGAGATTGCACACTCCGCCGTATTTTTCCGCGATGCTGAAGTCGATGCATATCGCCTTTGCGTGACCGATGTGCAGATAGCCGTTGGGCTCCGGAGGGAATCTCGTCTGCACGCGGGTGTTGACCCCGTTTGCAAGATCCTCGTCTATAAAATCAGTGATAAAATTTGAATTGAGATTGGTGCTGTCCGCCATTTAGTTCTCCTCCTTGTAGTGTGCGAGCGCCGCAGCGAGCCTCGCTCTGACTCTGTCCTCGCCGAGCAGCCTGATTATCGAATGAAGATCGGGCGTGTTGCGGCGCGAAGTCACCGCGATTCTGATAACGGTCGAAAGGTCGCCGACATGACCCTTGAACGCCGTGGGATCTTTCTTGTATTCCTTGACGTTGGGCGTGTAGCCGAGCGGCTCGCACATCGCCTTGATGCGCGCAAACCATGCGTCCTTGTCGTCGTTTATGTCAAACTCGCCGATGTATTTTTGAAGTATCGCCGCCGCATCGCCTGCGCTGATATTCTCGGGCAGGGTGTAGTCGGGGGTGTAGATTTCATCGTAGAAATACGAGACGAAGTCCTTGACCTGCTCCCAGTTTGCGATATCCTTTCGCGGCTTCGGGCAGTCGCGGTCTATCGAGAATATGCCGCGCGCAAAATCGCGGTTAGAGTCGAGAAGCTTGTAGAGCTCCTCGTCATATTCTTTCGCCCAGTTCAGTATATTGCCGAGCACCTCGTCCGCCGTCATGTGCGAAATAATATTCTTGCTCACATCGTTGAGCTTCGCCATGTCAAACAGGCATCCGCTCACGCTCATCTTCTTGAGATTGAACGGGAACTTCCAGCAGTCCTCCGTGGGATTCGCTCTGCGCCAGTCTTCGAAGTTCGAGTTGAGCAGCGTCATGATATATTCGATAACGCTCTCCTTGGGATAGCCCTGCTCGACAAAATAGCTGACCGCCGCCTCGGGGTCTTTTCTCTTGGAGAGCTTGCGCTTGGCGCCCGTCTCCTCGTCTATCTTCATGACCTGCGGAGTGTGCGCGTATTTCGGCACTCTGTAGCCGCATGCCTTGAACAGCGCGATATGCTTCGGGACGGAGGATATCCACTCCTCGCCGCGAATAACGTGCGTCGTGCGCATGAAGTGGTCGTCGCAGACGTGCGCAAAGTGATAGGTCGGCACGCCGTCGCTCTTCAAAAGCACCTCATCGATTATATTCTCCGGCATTTCAATTTTGCCGCGGATCATGTCGTCAAAGACAATTCTCTTGTTCTCGTCGCCCTCGGAGCGGAAGCGGAGCACATAGGGCTCGCCAGCCTCGATGCGTCTCTTCTGCTCGTCAAAGCTCAGGTCGCGGCACTTCGCCCATTTGCCGAAATATCCGGTTATCGCCGCGCCGCCGTTCTCCTGCTCCTCGCGGATAGCGGCGAGCTCGTCCGCCGTGCAGAAGCAGGGGTATGCCTTGCCCTCCTGCACAAGACGCTTGGCGACCGCATGGTAAATTTCAACGCGCTTGCTCTGGGTATAAGGACCGTAAGCGCCCTTCTCCGTGTCGAATCCGGTCACGCCCTCATCAAATTCGAGACCGAAATTTTTGAATCCGTTGATTATTGCGGACACGCCGTCGGCGACCTCGCGCTTCTTGTCCGTGTCCTCGATTCTCAGATAAGTCAGTCCGCCGCTGACTCTCGCCGTCAGAAAATCGACGAGCGCGCCGAACAGTCCGCCTATATGGAGATACCCCGTCGGACTCGGTGAGAATCGGGTCACGCGCGCGCCCTCGGGCAGCTCGCGCGGGGGAAATCTCAGCTCGCAGTCCTCCGGCGTCAGCCCGTTTGAGCCGAACAGGAGATCGGCGAGTCTTTCGTTATCAGTCATTAAACCGCACTCCGTTTCTGTAGGTAAATATATACACTATATTATTGCAGAAAAACGCCCGTCAATCAAGAGCCAAAGAACAATTTCTCAAATCAAAAGAGGTTAATCGATAAAAATTTCATAAATCTTTAATTTTCCATTGATTTTTGCACTCTTTTATTTTATAATGAATACGACCGCGCAAGCAGTGAATTGATTTTTCGTGCTCATTCGCTCGGGAGAGAAAACCGCAAAAAAAGCGCGACTGAATGAAGATTTCATATTCGGAGGTAACAGAAATGACAAAGAAGATCATAGCTCTTGTCCTTGCTCTCTGCTTCGTTTTTGCTTTTGCAGCCTGCAAGAAGGATAAGGACAACAGCGACACCACCACAGGCGAGCCCAACACTTCCGCAAACGGCGAGACGATTGCAAACGACGAGTCCAGCGAAGCTGAGTCCGTCAGCGGCGACGAGTCCACCGAGGCTCAGACCGACGCTTCCGGCAACACCGTAGCTCCCGCGACCGAGAAGAACACTCAGGGCGGCAATCAGGGCGGCAATCAGGGCGGCAGCACCACTGCTTCCAAGCCCGCGACAAAGGCTGAGATAGTTGCGTATTTCAACAAGGCCATTAACGGCGTTAAGCCCAGTGCGAAGAGCGTTACAAGAGTTTCTGAGACGAACTACAGAAGCGGCAAAATCACCGGAGTGCCCTCCATCGTCGATAAGCTTGTCGGCGGTATAGACAGCTTTGTTGACGGTCAGCTCAAGAAGAACAGCAAGGGCTCCGAAACATTCTCCAATTCTGCGGCTATAAAGGCTAACTTCCCTGTTGAGAACGAGTCCTGGTCGAGCAAGCTTACTGCGAATGATGTCGCAAGCGCAACTTGCACCGAGGCGGGCGGAGTTTACACCATTACTATAAAGACGGTTGCCGACAAGGCTTCCTCCAACGTTCATCACGGCTCGGGTCATGCCCCGAAGGTTTTCAGCGTGGTTCTCCCGTCTGTTATCAACGATCAGTTTAGCAGCGGCGTGCTTAAGTCTGTCGCTAAAACCTTTAAAATCGGCACCGCTCAGATGGAGTATCCCTCTGGTACAGTTACCGTTAAGGTTGATGCTAAGACCAGCCGTGTTATCAATGCTACATATGATGCCAAATGGACAATTCACCTTCCTCTTGGCGACGGAATGGTAGTGCTTCCTTTCGGCACAAAGACCATTTACAACATCGCTTACTAATTAAACAAAATGACTGTTTTGAGGCAGGAGTTTCCTGCCTCAAAATGCATTTACAAACATATCAAGTGAAAAAGAAGGATATTTAAAATGGAAAAGAAAGTTCTTGTTGAAACTTCCGCGCGCCATGTACATGTCACCAGAGAAGCTCTTGATATCCTCTTCGGCGAGGGCTATGAGCTGACCGTCAAGAAGGAGCTCTCTCAGCCCGGCCAGTTCGCGAGCAACGAGCGTGTTGCCGTTGTCGGGCCGAAGGGCAGTTTCCCGGCGGTCTCTATTCTCGGCCCCGTGCGTCCCGAGAATCAGGTTGAGATTTCGCTCACCGACGCCCGTTCGATAGGCGTGACTGCTCCTGTCAGAGAGAGCGGCGACGTTGCGGGCAGCGGCGCCTGCAAGCTTGTCGGCCCCAAGGGCGAAATAGAGCTTGAGTGCGGCGTTATCGCAGCGCAGAGACACATCCACGCAACTCCCGAGGATGCCGAAAAATACGGTCTTCAGGACAAGCAGATAGTCAGCGTCAAGATCGACTCCAACGGCCGTTCGCTCGTTTTCGGCGATGTCGTCGTCAGAGTCAGCTCGAAGTATGCGCTGGCAATGCACATCGATACCGATGAGTCCAACGCCGCAGGCACAACTCCCGGTCTCATGGGCGAGATACTTGCGTAACAAAAAAACGAAATTCAGTCCTCTGCACTCTGAGTGCGGAGGGCTTTTCGCTTGCGGTCGTGGAGAATGAGCAGACGCACTTATGTGCCAATAGCGGCGGAGCTCTTCAGGCAATATAACAGCATTTTTATTCTCACATATAAAATTATTGTCGGCTCTCTTGTGTAAAGGGAGCTGGATCGGCGAAGCCGAGACTGAGGGATTGCGTCCGGATAAAAATTGTCGTGGTTGTCCTCGGTTTATCAACAGGCAAATTCTTATTTCCGGATACTTACGCGAAACCGCCGCCAAAATCAAAACACTTTTCCCCGATGTGTTTCACTAATGACGCATTTACACAATTTGTACTACCCCCGTTAAACGAAATTTTATCTTTTGTCTATTGAATGATTGGAACAACGATTATACAATTATATATAAATCAATAAGGAGTGAAATAAGATGAAAAAGATTCTGGCAATAATCCTTGCCGCTGTCCTCGTTCTCTCGTTCGCGGCGTGCAAGAAGAATGACACAAACAACGACACCACTGCCGGTGACGCGCAGACCTCCGGTCAGGCGGCGGATGTTTCCGCTTCCGATGATACCGCTTCTTCCGAAGAGGCTTCCTCCGAGGTCGAGACCGAGGTAGTCACCGATAAAGAGGGTCACACCGTTATCGAGACTAAGGCTTCTCAGTCCTCCGATACAAAGAACACGACCAAGGGCAGCACGACTCCCTCCAAGGGTCTCAACACCAACAACGCAGCAGCTTGCATCAAAGCTTATCAGGCGGCGGTCAACGCTACAAAGCAGTTCAAGAGCGGCAGACAGAACATGGCTCTCAAGGGCAGCATCACTGCTGACGGCAGCCTCGGCGCTCTGCTCAAGATAGCTCAGAAGCCCGTTGCAAACGCACTCAACAAGAACTCCAAGGATCGTACCGATATCCCCGGCAAGCCCTCGGGCATGCAGGCGAGCCACATGAAGAGCGCCAGCGCGGTGACCAGCGGCAACTACACCACAATCACCTTCAACGTCAAGGATCAGACTCAGGGCGCGAAGGCTGATAACCACAGCGGTTCCGTCGGCTGCGCAGTCGGTACTCTCGGCGATGTCGATAACGCTATCAGAGAGCTCGGACTCAGCGTCGACTACAAGGACGGCAAGATTGAGCTGACCTACACCAACTGCAAGGTCGTCGTCAAGATTGACAACACCACCGGCAAGATCGTCGAAGGCAGCTGGGCATATGATGTCAATGTCTATGCAAACGGCATCAAGGTCTCCATCGTCTCCGTCAATAACCTCAAGGGTATCGTCGCTTTCTCTTACACCGCTAAGGGCTGATATCTGAAAAAAATCGAAGCCGTCCGTCTTTTCCAGACGGGCGGTTTTTTGTCGGCTGTCGGGGATATGCGTCGGATAAACTGCGGCTTTATCAAAAATTAATTTTTTGCCATGTTTTTTTATAAGATTTTTCTTGACCTGTCTGCTTCAATATCTTAAAATATAAGCCTAATCAAGTGCAACACTCAGATAAAATCTGTCGGGAGGGAGAAGAATGAACAAAAAGCTTATGAGATTTGCCGCACTTTTGCTTGCGGCGGCTATGCTCTTTTCCTTTTCGGCGTGCAGAACGAACGATGACGGTTCGGAGTCTTCTACGGACGAACCCTCGGTCACTGATGCGGGGAATATTCATGAGGAGTCCACCGACGCTGCGGAGCTGACAACTGACGAGCCGACGACCGACTCAAGAACCGCGACGCGCTCCAATGTTTCCGGCGGAACAAAGACCGAGACTGTCAACGTCTACAAGGGGCTCAACTCCACGAACACTTCGCGGGTGCTCAAGTATTACAAAGCTGCGGCGGCGAACACCAAGAGCATCGACGCCACGCAGTATATGTCCATGAAGCGCGTTGATTACACTCCGCGCAACAGCTTCCAAAAGGGAATGCTCTCCCTGTTTACGGGCATAGCCTCTGCGGCGCTCGCGGCGAACAGTACGCCTGTGAACGAAGTGCCCGGAGTGCCCGATGAAATTAAGTCGAGCGACCTTATCTCCGCGAACGCCGTCGCTTACGGCAACTACACCATAGTGACGCTCAACGTTAGGATGCAGCAGGACGATCAGAATACTAAGGACGCGCATAAGGGCCCGGTCGGCAGGACTGTCGGAACGGTCGGGGACCTCGGCAGAGTTTTTGAAGCCATGCCGAGCGTCAAGGTGAACTGCTCAAAGGGCAGCATTACGCTCAAGTATGACGACTGCAAGGTCGTTGTCAAAATAGACAACGGCAGCGGAATGATAGTCAGCGGCACATGGAGCTATACTGTTGATATCGATGTCGACAATATATATGCGAGCATCGCGGGCAGCGACGAGCTGCTGATAACGAACACAGGCGGCGCGGTCGGATTTGTTATAAAGACGAATGACGGAATCTCGCTTCAAAGCCGCAATTCAAAATAAAACTGACCCGCACGGCGCGATGCCGGGCGGGTTTTTGATATTAAATTAGGAAGAGAGCTGCCAAAAGACAGCTCTCTCTCTTTATGTTTTTATTTATCTGCTTCGGCGTCGTTTGCCTTTGCCTCTTCGATAACCTTCTGTGCAACGACGGGCGGCGCATCCTCATAGCGGGTGAACTCAAGGGTGAACCAGCCTCTGCCGGCGGTCACGGAGCGAAGGACGGTCGAGAAATCGCCCATCTCGCCCATGGGAACTTCCGCGATGAGCTCCTGGATCTTCGGCTCGTCGGACGGACCCATGCCGAGCACGCGGCCGCGGCGCTTTGTGACATCGCCCATGATGTCGCCGAGGTTCTCGTCGGGCATATAAGCCTTCAGAGTGCCGATAGGCTCAAGAATAACGGGGTTCGCCTGCGGGATACCGTTCTTGTATGCTATGTTCGCGGCGGTCTTGAACGCCATTTCGGACGAGTCGACCGGATGATAAGAGCCGTCGTAAAGAGTCGCCTTTATGCCGACCATCGGGTAGCCGGCAAGTACGCCCTTCTTGACGCTGTCGCGCAGACCCTTTTCAACTGCGGGGAAGAAGTTCTTCGGCACGGAGCCGCCGACAACTTCCTCGGCGAAAACGAGATCGTCGCTCTCGCAGGGCTCGAAGCGGATGAACACATCGCCGAACTGACCGTGTCCGCCGGACTGCTTCTTGTGTCTGCCCTGAACCTCGACCTTCTTGCGGATGGACTCTCTGTATGCGACCTTCGGCACGCTGAGGTCAACCTCAACGCCGAACTTGTTCTTGAGCTTGGAAACGATAACATCAAGGTGCTGCTCGCCGAGACCGGAGAGAATCTGCTCGCGGGTCTCTTTGTTGATGACGAACGAAATTGTCGGATCCTCTTCGAGGAGCCTGAGCAAGCTCGCCGCGACCTTCTCTTCGTCGCCCTTTTTGCGAACCTTGACTGCCATTGAAAGGCAGGGGGTCGGGAACTTGATGCCCTCGAGGGTTATCGGGTTCTTTGCCGAGCAGACAGTGTCTCCGGTCTTGATGCCCGCAAGCTTTGTGACAACGCCGATGTCACCCGCGGGGATGCAGGATGCGTCCTCCTGCTTGCTGCCCTTGAGGGTGATTATCTTGCCCATTCTCTCGCTCTCTTCGGTGCGGGAGTTATAAGCGGGGGTGTCCGAAGTTATCTTACCGGAAACGACCTTGAAGAAGGACATCTTGCCGACGAACGGGTCGGCGATAGTCTTGAAGCAGATAGCCGCAAGCGGGCCGTTTTCGTCGCAGGGAAGACCGTTCTCGCCTGCCTTGTCGGCTGCGGAGGGAGCGGAATAGACTATCTCGTCAAGGAGCATATCGATAGCTTCGCAGGTGTAGCCCGCGCAGGCGTATACGGGGATAACGGAGCCGTCGCTGACGCCGGAGTTGAGAGCCTTGATTATCTCTTCGCGGGTGAAAGTCTCGCCTGCAAAGAACTTCTCCATCAGCTCGTCGTCGCTCGAAGCGACTGCTTCTGTAAGTATATCGAGCATCTCGTCAAGCTGCGGGTCGGAGGGCATTGCGACCTCTTTCTTCTCGCCGTTGCTGTAGTCAAAAGCCTTGCGGGACGCGAGGTTGACATATGCCGCAACCTTGCCGCCGTCCATATAGGGGACGATAACGGGGCAGATAGCACCGCCGACTGCGTCTTTTATAGCCGCAAATGTTTTATAGAAATCTGTATTGTCCGCGTCGCAGCGGGTGATGGCGAACATTCTCGAAATGCCTCTGGCGTTCGCCGCCTTGAGAGCTTTCTCTGCGCCGACGTCAAATCCGGAGCCCGCCGCAGTGACGATGAGCACGCTGTCCGCCGCGCGGATGCCTTCGCTCATGCCGCCCGCAAAGTCAAAAAGACCGGGAGTGTCGATTATATTTATCTTCGCGCCGTTCCACTCGATAGCGGCAACAGCGGTTGAAACCGTGGCCTTTCTCTTCTTCTCTTCGGCGTCGAAGTCGAGCACGGTGGTGCCGTCGGCGACTCTGCCGAGTCTGTCGGTAGCCTTCGCGGTGTAGAGCATTGCTTCCGCAAGGGTTGTTTTTCCTCTGCCGCCATGACCTGCTATGGCGATATTTCTGATGTCTTTCGCGTTATAGGCTTTCAAAAAAAAGTCCTCCTTATCAAAGCGCCGCTGCGCGTTTAGATTTACTGCATAAAAATTAACCACAGTTTTGAAGAAATTATAGCATACATTACTATAGATTTCAACAAAAAAATAAAAATATATTCATTAACGTTATATAAACAAATTGAGCGCAGTTTGCACTTGTAAAAGGATATAAAAATAGTATGTTTTAGTCACATCGGGGCTGTTTATCTCAAAATAAAATAAGGACTGCGGCGGTTCGCAGTCCTGTTTATATTATTTTGACAGCCGCTGCTGATTTGAAAACTTCACAGCGTCTTTATACAGCTTGCTCTTGGTTTCAAGCAATCCGGAGTAGATTCGTCCGTTGCTGAACAGTATTATTACATCACGGCTTCTCGCTTTGCTCGTTATATGCCTCTCCGTCGTCCGGCTTTCCCAACCGATGACTTTCGGATAATATTCCGTTTCGTATACAGTCTCAGTGACATATTCCGGAGATTTGAACGAAGCATATATCATTTTGACACAGTCGCAAGCCTTTTGAACATTGCGAAAAACTACTCCGGAAGATAAAAACTCTGTTAAGAAAATATCCCATATTTTGTCGGTAACGGGCGGACAGGATAAAGTAGGAAACAGTGCGACCAATCCGTCGCTTGTGATACAAAATTTAATTCTGCACTTGCAGCGCGGCTTTTTGTGCCGGAGCTTTACTTTTATATAGCCGCGGTTTTCACGCACTCTTTTTATTTTAATGCAATCAATGCGCCGAAGAGCCGACAGTACATATTGAAAAGTTTCGCCGCTCGAAACATTGGATTTGAGAAAATAAACCTTTGTTGCCGTCTTTCATCCGTTCCGCCTGACCCATATGCTGAGAGGAACGGCAGTTGTCAAAACATCTACTGCAATAATTATAGCGGCTAACAAAAGTATCCTAAGAATTGTCATGGTACGCCTCCCCGAGATACAGCTGTAACGCCTATCTCTAGTTCAGTATAGCACCTGTTTGAATGCGCACAATGATTTTTGGGAAATATACACTTTCCGCAAGAGCAGAGTCCAATAAAACGGTCACACGATGCGGCTGCTATGAAAGTACAGACACCTCAGCGCTCCGATCTGCAGAAATCAACCGCAAAAAACATCCCCCGCACCTCTCGGTGCAGGGGATGCATTATATCAATTTTTACGCAGCTTTCTTTTCTTTTCTGCGCTCTGCCGCGCGTCTGATAGCCTTGCCTATCTCAAACACCGGGATAGTGGAGACCGCGAGACCGGCGGAAATGAGCAGCTCGTTGAGCTGGAATGTGCCGGGCGTGATGTCAAAGACATCGTTGGAGAGTCCGGGAATATAGATAGCTGTGAGGGTCAGCGCAGTCGTTACGACAAACGCGCCAATGAGCCACCAGTTCATGTTCTTGAACATGCTCTTCGAGAAGATGGAGCCGGTTCTCGAACGCATGTTGATGGCGCACATCATCTCTGCGAAGTTGACCGTCAGGAACGCCATAGCCATGGCGTTGACGCAGTGGCCGGCGGAGCCGCCAAAGAACATATTCTCGAAGCTGCCGACCTCAAGGCGGTAGCCGATGACATAGGCGGCGATCTCGATTATCGCAAGGTAGATGCCCTGCCATGCCATGTCGAAGCCCGCGCCGTGTGAGAATATGCCGTCCGTTGTCGCCCTGGGCTTTCTCTTCATCAGGTTGCCCTCTGCCTTTTCCATGCCGAGCGCAAGACCGGGCAGGGAGTCGGTGACCATGTTGATCCACAGCAGGTGAACAGGGGAGAGGAGCTCAAAGTTGAGTATCGATGCGATGAACATGATTATAACTTCGGACATGTTCGTCGAAAGCTGGAACTGAAGCACCTTGCAGACATTGTCGTAGATCTTTCTGCCCTCTTCAACAGCGTTGACGATGGTAGCGAAGTTGTCATCGGCGAGCACCATGTCGGCGACGCCCTTGGTGACGTCCGTGCCGGTGATGCCCATGCCGATGCCGATATCTGCGGCTTTGATGGAGGGCGCGTCGTTGACGCCGTCGCCGGTCATTGCGGTGACCATGCCGCGTGCCTTCCACGCCTTGACTATTCTTGTCTTATGCTCGGGCTGGACTCGCGCATAGACGGAGTATTTCGTAACTTCCTCGACTAATTCTTCGTCGCTGAACTTGTCGAGCTCTGCACCGAGGACAGCCTGCGATGCGTCGGATATTATGCCAAGCTCGCGGCCGATGGCGACTGCGGTGTCCTTGTGGTCGCCGGTTATCATTATCGGGGTTATGCCCGCGCCGCGGCACTCTTCGATAGCCGCCTTGACTTCGGGGCGAACGGGGTCGATCATGCCGGTCAGACCGACGAACACGAGGTCGTTTTCAAGAGCCTCGGGCTCAAAGGATGCGGGAACTGAATCGTAGTTTTTGAGGGCGACTGCGAGAACGCGCAGAGCCTTGTCCGCCATTCTCTTGTTGTCTGCGGCTATCTTAGCTCTGAACTCGTCGTCCATGGGAACTATCTTGCCGTCAACAAGGGCGTTCTTGCACAGATTGATAACAACATCGGGCGCGCCTTTTGTGTACTGGACGATGCCGAATGCCGTCTGATGGACGGTGGACATCATCTTTCTGCCGGAGTCGAACGGAGCTTCGCCGACTCTGGGGCTCGCCTTGACCAGATCGTTCTTGCTCATGCCAAGCGCATAAGCGTAGCCGACGAGAGCTGCCTCGGTGGGCTCGCCGGTGACCTTGCCGGCGTCGTCTATCTGAGCGTCGGAGCAAAGTGCCATCGCCTCGGCGATAAGCTTCTCGTTGTCGCCGAAGTGGTCAACAACGGTCATCTTGTTTTGGGTCAGGGTGCCGGTCTTATCGGAGCAGATTATCTGGGTGCAGCCGAGGGTCTCAACTGCGGTAAGCTTGCGGATAAGAGCCTGCCTCTTGCTCATCGCGGTAACACCTATTGAAAGGATTATCGTGACGACTGCCGGCAGTCCCTCGGGGATCGCGGCGACCGCAAGAGCGATTGCGGAAATGAATGTGTCAAGCGCAGTGTTTCCGAGCAGCTCCCATGAGAAGGGCTGATCGCTCAGGACGAGTGACTCGATGAGTCCGACTGCGAACACGACTACGCATATGACGATAACGAGCTTTGTAAGGAACTTCGAGAGCTCAGCCATCTTCTTCTGAAGAGGAGTCTGCTCCTGCTCGGCATCCGAAAGGGCGTCGGCTATCTTGCCCATCTCGGTGTCCATGCCGACTGCCGTAACAACGGCCTTGCCGCGGCCGTAGACTATGGTCGAGCCGCTGTAGAGCATGTTCTTTCTGTCGCCCAGGGCAACGTCGGCATTGCCTGCGGCGCAGTTGAGCGCGTCGATCATCTTTGTTACGGGGACGCTCTCGCCCGTGAGGGCTGCCTCCTCGACTTTCATGCTGTGGCTCTCGATGATGCGGCAGTCCGCGGGAACAGCGTCGCCCGCTTCGAGCACGACGATATCGCCGATAACTACATCCTCGCTCTTTATCGTGACGACTTCTCCGTCACGCAGAACATGGCTCGTTGCCGCGGTCATCTCCATAAGAGCGTCCATGGCGGCCTCCGCCTTGCTGTCCTGAACGAGGCTCATGATGGTGTTGATGATAACAACGACGAGGATGACCAGCACGTCCGCAAAATCCTTGAATTCGAAGTTTGCGCCGTTCTCCAGCACCGTGACAACAGCCTGAATGGCTGCCGCGACGAGGAGCATGATGATCATGGGGTCTGCGAGGGAGTTGATAAACTTCTTAAAGAGGCTGTCTTTTTCGGCTTCTTTAAGCTTGTTCTTGCCGTACTTGGCAAGGCGCTGCTCCGCTTCGGCCGAAGTTAGACCTTTTTCGGAGCTCTCGACCGCCGAGAAAACCTTCTCTGTCGGCTCAAGATAGAATTTCATGCGCTTTCAAGACCTTTCTTTTTGATTTGAATAGCAGAGAGTGCTGAAGGAGAATTAAAAAAGACCTTCAGCACTCTCTGCCAAAGGTCTTGCTTCAAACGCCTGAAGGCCGTCTGTCTGCTGCCAGCCGAAGCGAGATTGTTGGCAAACAGATAGGATAATCCCCATAGCTACTCCCCATTGGTACATCAATAAATGATATCATATTCGGGGGAAAAGTCAAGGCGTATTCAATAAAAAATTATCTTTTTGTCGAAAAATGTCAAATTATTATATTATCTGGAGGCTTTTCTTTTCGCTGCGGCACGTTGAACGGCCTTGATTATCTCGACTATCGGGATTATCGAAAACGCGAGGGCGAGCGATGTCGCATATTCGGCGAAGCCTATCGGAGTGAAGCCGAAGGCGTTTGCGAGGAACGGTATCTCAATAACCGCCGTAGTCAGCACGAGCGACGCCACCATCGCGCCGAACAGCGGCAGGTTGTGACTGCCGCGAAGGCTCATCTTTATTACCGAGCCGCGCTGCGAACGCATATTGAACGAGTGGAATATCTCGCACATCGACATGGTGAGGAATGCCATGGTCATGCCCTGCTCGCACTGTGCGATGTTCATAAACGCCCAGTGTCCCGTCTCGAAGCGTTCGCCTATGAAGAACGCCGCGAGGGTCAGCGCGGTAACGAGCACGCCCTGATAGAGCACATCAAAGCCGAGCCCGCCTGCGAATATTCCGTCCGACGGGTCGCGCGGGCGGCGGCGCATGATATCGCTCTCCGCCTTTTCGAGTCCGAGCGCGAGAGCGGGGAAGCAGTCGGTGACGAGATTTATAAACAGCAGATGCGGCGCTTCGAGAATGGTGAAGCCGAGAAGCGTTGCGGTGAATATCGCGAGCACTTCCGCGAGGTTTGAGCCGAGCAGGAACTGAATAGCCTTTCGGATATTGTCATATATCCGGCGGCCCTCTTCAACGGCGTTGACGATAGTTGCAAAGTTGTCGTCCGTGAGCACCATGTCTGCAACATTCTTTGTAACGTCCGTGCCGGTTATGCCCATGCCAATTCCGATGTCGGCGCTCTTTATCGACGGCGCGTCGTTGACTCCGTCGCCCGTCATGGCGGTTATCTTGCCCTTTGAGCGCCAGGCGTTGACTATTCTCGTCTTGTGCTCCGGCTGCACGCGCGCATATACATATATATTCTCGACTCTGTCCGCGAACTCCTCGTCGCTCATCGCGGAGAGCTCCGCGCCGGTTATGGCCTGCGAGGGGTCGGTGAGTATGCCGAGCTCCGAGGCGATGGCAACGGCGGTGTCCTTATGGTCGCCGGTTATCATAACGGGGGTTATACCCGCGCCGCGGCACTCCTCTATAGCCGCCTTGACCTCCGGGCGAACGGGGTCTATCATGCCGGTAAGGCCGATGAATATCAGGTCATGCTCGAGCGCCTCGGGCGAAAAATCGTCGGGCGCGGAGTCGTATTTTCTCATCGCCGCCGCGAGCACGCGCAGAGCCTTGTCAGCCATTCGTTTGTTTTCCGCGGCTATATTCGCTCTTATCTCATCCGTCATGGGTACGGTTTTTCCGTCAATAAAAGCGTGGGTGCACAGATCGACAACAACGTCGGGCGCGCCCTTTGTGTACTGAATAATGCCGTCCGGTGTCTTGTGGACGGTGGACATCATTTTTCTGCCCGAGTCAAACGGGGCTTCGCCGATTCTCGGGCTGTCGCTTTTCAGCTCGCCCTTATGAAGTCCGAGGCTTATCGCGTAGCTGACGAGAGCCGCTTCGGTGGGTTCTCCCGTGACTGCTCCGTCCGCATCCTCCTGCGCGTCGGAGCAGAGGGACATGGCTCTTGCGAGCAGCTTTTCGTCGCCGTAATGATCGACGACGGTCATCTTATTCTGCGTGAGAGTGCCTGTCTTGTCAGAGCAGATTATCTGCGCGCATCCGAGCGTCTCAACAGCGGTGAGCTTGCGGATAACCGCATTTTTCTTCGACATGTTCGTAACGCCTATCGACAGCACGATAGTGACCACCGCCGCAAGTCCCTCGGGAACGGCGGCAACGGCGAGGCTGACGGCTACCATAAACACGTCGATAACGCTCTTGAATATCAGCGCGGGATCGCCGCCCGCGAGAGTGGAGCGCTCCATGAACAGCGAGAACGCGAAGATGAAAACGCAGATTCCAAGCACAAGGAAGGTGAGAGTCTTAGAGAGTCCCGCAAGCTTTTTCTGTAGCGGGGTCTGTCCGTCCTCCGCCTTTGTTATGGCGTCGGCTATCTTGCCCATCTCGGTGTTCATGCCCGTGTCGGTGACAACGGCCTTGCCGCGTCCGTAGACGACGGCGCTGCCCATATAAGCCATATTTTTTCTGTCGCCCAGCGGAATATCGCCGCCGTCGCCCGCGCCGAGAACGGAGATAATCTTGCTCACGGGCACGCTCTCGCCCGTCAGCGCAGCTTCCTCTATTTTAAGGCTGGCGCTCTCGAATATGCGACAGTCTGCGGGAACAGCGTCGCCCGCTTCGAGCACCACAATATCGCCGACAGTCAGATCCTCGCTCTTGACGGTTGTTATCCTGCCCTCGCGAATGACCTTTGAGGTCGCCGCGCTCATCTCCTGCAGCGCTTCAATGGCTTTTTCCGCTTTGCTTTCCTGCAAAACGCCGAGCACCGCGTTTATGAGCACGACTGCAAGAATTATCACCGTGTCCGTCGGGAAGGACGGCGAGCCGGAGACCTTGCCCTCGTAGACTGTCGTCACGGCGGATATGACCGCGGCGACGATAAGGATGATTATCATCGGGTCGGCAAGCTGCTCAAAAAACCGCCTGACGAGCGATTTCTGCTTCGCCTGCGCCAATTTGTTTTTGCCGTATTTTTCAAGACGGCGTTCGGCTTCGGATTGCGTAAGTCCGTTCTCCGAGCTTTCTGTCCGCTCGAACACCTCGCGGACATCTTCAAGATAGTATTTCACCTTTGTGCCTCCTTTTAGGTTAAACAAAAAAGACCTTCGACAGACTTATGTCTGCCAAAGGTCTTGCTTCAAACGCATTCAATGCATATGTCTGCTGCCAGCCGGGTTCGACCGGTTATCACGGCCGACACAGCGGTTGGTGACAGCGAGATGGGCTTTTGCCCATAGCTACTCCCCAATGGATATGTATTTATCATACTCCGCAAAAGAGGAAATGTCAATTAAAAATTTATAAATTTTTATCTATTATTCTTTTTATTCGACAAAATCGCTCTTGACAAAAGCGCAATGTGAATATATAATTAATGCGTATTCTGACAAATGTTTCTGTGGACTCGCATGTTTTTGTAAGCCATTGACCGTTTGATGGTTCACAAAAATGTGCGGGTCCATTGCACAACATATAATATAGAATGCAAATTTTTTCACGGAGGTACCACAATGAAGGGTACAGTCAAATGGTTCAACGCAGAAAAAGGTTTTGGCTTCATCGCTAACGATGAGGGCGGCGACGATGTTTTCGTACATTTCTCCGCTATCGTTGCAGACGGCTACAGAACTCTCACCGAGGGTCAGAAGGTCACCTTCGAGGTCGAGCCGGATCCCAAGGATTCCAGCAAGCTCAGAGCTGTCAACGTTGTCGGCGAATAATTTTCTCCAGAGTTGACGCGGGCGTCCGTTATGCGGACGCCCGTTTTTTATATTTTTCTCTTCAACATATCCTCCGCAATGCTTTTCGCGAGTTCATCCATGTGCGAAAAGTCCATGGCGGAGATATATATGCTCTCGAGGTCGTCGTGTATACTCTTTGCGCTCTCGAGCGAGGCTATTGCTTCGCCGATAAACTCGCCGTAGGCTTTTTTGGTGAAGTTCAGCCGCGACATATGCCGGCGCAGCGCGGCGCGGTCGGTGAAGCGCGAGGAGTTTATCTTCACCGCGCCGTCAAACTCTGTGGGATGCAGCCTGTTTGAGGTCACGAAGCCGAGCGACAGGTCGGGGATGAGCAGATGTTCGGGCTCGCCGTCCGGTGAAAGGGGAGACGGGCTCGTGATTATGTCATGACCGCCGGAGAGGGCGTATCCGCGAAGCAGTGACAGCAGGGCTGCGGAGCTCGCGATATTGTCGTCCTCGATGATATATATGCGCTCGCAGAGCTGTCTTACGGTCTCATCGAAGAAAGTTATCCCGTCCGGAGTGATGGCGGATATCATTCTGTGACTCTCTTCGCCGATGCGCCCGGTCGGCTTGCCGAACTCGCGCGACGCGATGCGCGAAGCCGCGCGTTTGATTTTTGCCGTGTCCGTGCAGCCGAGCGTCAGGCGCAATATATCCTCGCGCAGCAGAGCGGAGGCTTCGAGAAAACGCCTGCATCTGCGGTGGCACGCGGCGTTTTCGTCGGTCAGCGCGATGACCTCATCCGCGCGCGAACGCAGAATATCTTTATTCCAGAACCTGCCAAGGTCAACTGTCTCCTGCGCGGCGCCCGGATATTTCGGCTCGAGCGTGTGCGGAGAAGTGCCGTCGGCTATCCAGCAGTTGAGCGCGGGCGCGTATACGCCGTCGAGCGAAGCGGGATCGGATGAGCAATATATCAGCTCCGTCTCTATCCCCGCGTCTGTCAGGGCGGAGTTTATCCGTTTCATCAGGCTTGATTTGCCCGTGCCCGGACCGCCCTTTATTATATATGTATACCCGCCCGAATGAGTCGGACAAAGCTCGCCGAAAAATGAGTGAAACCCCTCGGGCGAGCTGCACCCGAGAAAATAGCTGATGTTACCCATAATACGCCTCCCGAAAAGTCATATTACAGAGTATTCACCGCCCGCTTGTCAGGTTACGGAAAAATATTAACTGTAGTAGTATACTATTTCGGTTCCTTTATAGAGGGCATCTTTGCGGGTCTCATATGTGTTTTCGTCAACGCTTTCGACCGCGTCTCCGCTGCCTGATTTCCAGTCCTTAATGACATTGTTCAAATACAGGTCTGCGCCGCCGCTGACATAATATACGGCGGGATAACTCGATTCGAGGGAGCCGGTGGTGTTATAGGCGTGTACGCTGTCTATATGTATAAGCTTGCCATCACAGTAACGGTATTTTCCCGCCGCATCGTATATTCCGCCATCGTTCGAGTCGATGATGAAATAGTAGTTTTTATCAGTGCCTTGAAGAAGAGTTATGTGATTGGAATATCTTACCGGGCAGGTGGATTGAAATTCATATGCGCAAAAGACCGTAGTTCCCTTTATGTCGAGAATGTACGGAAAGCTGTACTGAAGCTCGCCCCGTTGATAGCTCAGGCAAATGAACAGCTCAAGCCTGCCGTCGCCGTCGAGGTCATAGTAATATTTTCCGCACTTGAAGTTGTTGTAGTCATACTCATATTCGCTCGCAGTTTCGACGCGGCGTGAAACGGAAGTCTGCCACGACTTGGTTTTCAGAAAGGCTTCGTACAGCGCGCGGTCGTCGACTGTGTTTTTGACGGTTGCCGCATTTGCCTTTTGCGTTGTATCGTTTACAGTAGTTTGTGTGTTGCTGACCGAATTGCTTTCGGAAATTTCGCCGACATATTCCGAACTTTGTGCGCTGTCAGGTTCGTCGGCGGGCAGATCGGAGCCGCCGGAGTTACAAGCTGCCATGGCGATCATCGCACACACGACGCACACCGCTGCAAATATTTTTGCGGTTTTTTCGTTCATTGTCATTCTCCTTTCATATGAGCTAAATTATAGCACGCTTTTCTAAAAAATAAATAAGAGCGGTATGAAAGGCATATTTTATGGAACGAACGGCAACATTTGCCGAAAATGAACCCGACGGCAAGCGGTTATATTGACAAACGAAGCTAAAAAAGGTAAAATATCACGAGTGATTCAGACGCAGTTGGGCGAGGAGAAATGCCGCCGCCGGAGGCGGAAGAAGGCATTGCTCCGAGGTGAAGAAACAAGGAGCGGAGCGAGCGCACCATCGTCCTCGGCAGCTCCATATCATTCGTTTCCGCCTTTGGCGAAAACTCATTCATTGCGCGCCTCGTCCTCTCCCCAAAAAGGCAAGCCTTTTTGGGACCCCTGTATTATGCGACTATGTTTCTGAGGGAAGCGCCGCAGACGGACAGCGGAAAGCTAATAAGCAGGAAGCAAACTAAAATATAAATATAACCGGGTGTGGCGCAGTTGGGCGAGGAGGAATGCCGCCGCCGGGGGCGGATGAAGGCGTTGCTCCGAGGTGAAGAAACAAGGAGCGGAGCGAGCGACCCGAGCGAAGAGCCGCGACTATGTTTCTGAGGGAAGCGCCGCGGACGGATAGCAGAAAGCCAATAAGCAGGAAACTGACTAAAAAATAAATATAACCGGGTGTGGCGCAGCTGGTAGCGCGGGTGGTTTGGGACCATCAGGCCGCAGGTTCGAACCCTGTCACTCGGACCATATCGAGTGTTCATAACAGATTTGAGTTATGGACACTCGCTTTTTTGTTTTCCGCACAACCGAATATTGCTGTGGGTTATATGCGGTACATGGGACCTGCTATTATTTATTATATCGCTAAGTGGCTTTTGCCGGCCGGATATTTTGGGGGATGAGAGTATGCTTACACTGAGAGAAGAAATTTTAAATCTTCTGGAATCGCCGGAGCTTTTGGAGTATCTGCTGCCAAATCCGGAAAGACTTTGTGAATTTGACTATGCGAATATTATTGCCGGCGCGCCTATAGGACTTGCTGAGAAGCGGGCGCTGCTTGAAAAGCTGAAAAACAGTGCGGAGTTGCGCAGAGAGCCGGATAAAGTTGCCGATTATATTGCCGCTCTGGATTCCGCAACGGCGGCTCTTGAGAACAGCGGCAACGAAACCGTGCTGTCCGTTGTGCTGCGCAGGTGCGGCGTTGACAGCTTTGTTGACGGCGCTTATTATGCGGCATCTGTGGAGTCTGCGCGCAGGGCAATCCGCGAATATATTTCGGAGTGCAGTGACTGCGATTGGGGTCATATGTACTGGGAGATGAAGCTGTATCGGCGGTCGGATGCACCGGAGAGCGGCGGATTTATGCGGACGGAGTATATTTATATCGCCGAGCCGAATGGGGAGATTCAGTATTTTCTGCACAATTACGGCCGTCGCGGAAAAACTAAATATTATACTCGGGCGGAGGAGGCGTTCGGGGAGAGATCGGCGGATCTGAATCTGCCGGTGCCGTATCGCCCGGGAGATATTTTGAAAATCGACTGTTCGCCGTATACGGACGGCGCACATTATTGCATATTGACCGAGGTTGGCGACGACTGCTGCGGCGTTCGGTGCATGTATCCGGTTTTTGACGGGCGCATCGGTCATGGTGCGTTGAAGCACGGCAATTATATTTCCGAGAGTGCCTGTGGCATAAAGCAGTATCTTTCGCCGCTGTATCGGGCAAGGATATACGCTGAAGAGCTCCCCGAAAGCTGCCGCTTTATGAAATCTCTTCGCGTGAAGCTCCGCAGCGATCCCGACTTCGGAAAAGCTATATCTCAGGTCGGTTCATATCTGAAGTTCCGGCAGTCGTGAAAATTTAATGCGGTTTCGCACTTGCGTTATTTCTTCGTGACATCTGATATCCGATGTGACAAAAATGGGACATCCTCCGTGCTATGATGAGCCTCGGGAGGCGACAAAAAATGGACGATAAAGCAATCCGCGGCATTTTGATAGAGTGGCTGCAGGCGAACTATCCGGAAGGGCGTATTTATCAGGAGAAAAGCATCGGCGAATCGGTCTGTGATGTGATGCTGGTCAGCGATTGCTTGACCGGATTTGAAATCAAGAGCGACCGCGACAGCTATCGCAGGCTGCCGCGTCAGGTGGAGTATTATCAGCAGTATTTCGACTATAACTATCTCGTAGTGGGCGAGAGGCACGGCGCTTCTGCGGGCGCGAAGATTCCCGATAACTGGGGGATTATTGTTGTCTGCGAGGATGGGATAAATCTCAAACGCAAGCCGAAATACGGTTCGCCCAGGCTTGAAAAACAGCTTCGCATACTGTGGAAGGCAGAGCTTAACAACATACTCAGCAGATTGAATGTGCCCCTGATGACTTACAAGAGCAAGGACTATATAGTGCGCTACCTTGCCGAAACGCAGGAGAGCAAAGAGCTGCAGGAAAAAATCCATGAGGGCGTGGTGTATGAGCTGCTCCACAGAGATTATGACACTTTGGGTATAGGCGACCCTACGGTAAGCGGCGAAGCAAAAGATAGCAGCATCTACTGCGAAATGCCGGTGTCGGAGATGATAGACACTCTCTCGGAGCAGGATCTGCAGCAGTTCACCCTCGACCATTGGATTGAGCTCTATGCAAAGGCGAGAAAGCTGAAAGAGGCAAAGGTCTACAAATACAAAAAGCCGGGGAGAGAAAGAGTAAGCTCGGTTGAACATACTATTAAATATAAAGATATAGAAGCGACCCCCGGAGTCCCGTGGATGGACAGGAGAATAATCAACGAGTTTATTTTTTATCTGATAAACGGGTATGAAATCTGGGAGTCCAAAGGAAGGCAGAATTACAATCTTGTCAACTATGAACCGAATACGGGCTATTGGTTCATCCCGGATAAGGGGTATTACAGCGGCCTCTCGAGGATTGATTTTGAATACGGGATACCGCAGTACAATGCGCTGTATATCTTTGAGTCGATGCTCAACATGCGCGAGATTCGCCGCGATACAAAGAAAGAGACGGTTCTGATCCTCGAAAAGCGTGACAAGATTCTCGAATTGTTCAGAAAATGGCTTTGGGAAGACGAGGACAGGCGCTGGGATGTTGAGGAGAGCTACAACAAAATATTCGGCGGACTCTGCGTAAAGCACTATGACGGCGCCAATCTGTCCTTCCCGCAGATGAGCGAAGAAATCAAACTCTATCCGTATCAAAAGGACGCCGTTCAGAGAATAATCAACGAGAAAAACACGCTGCTCGCATTCGATGTCGGCGCGGGAAAGACATATATCATGATTGCCGCAGCGATGAAGATGCGGCAGATGGGGCTGTCCAGAAAGAATATGTTCGTCGTGCCGAACAACATTGTCGGACAGTGGGAGCTGATTTTTCAGACAATGTATCCCAAGGCGAAGCTGCTGTCCGTGAATCCCGGCACATTTCAGCCGGATGTGCGCCAAAAGGTCTTAAATCAAATTGTAAACGGGGACTATGACGGAATCATCATAGCGTACAGCTGCTTTGAAATGATACCGCTTTCGTCCGAATGCGTCCTGACTCAGATGGAGGATGATCTGTCAAAGCTCGAGGATATGATGGCTCTCCTGCGCCAGGCCGTTGGGTTGGGAAAGGAGCTGAACAGGGTTGAGGAGGGAATACGCAAAACCGCACATCAGCTTATCATGTCGATGCAGAGTACAAGAACCGAGGTCACATTCGACAAATTGGAGATAAATACCCTCTTTGTCGATGAGGCTCATAATTTCAAGAACATTCCGATCGACTCGAGGCAGAAAAATATAGCGGGAATAAATCTCAGGGGCTCGCAGAAGTGCCTGCATATGCAGCGAAAAGTGCGCTGCGTTCAGGAGCAGAACAACGGGGGCGGCGTAGTTTTTGCAACCGGCACGCCGCTGTGCAACTCCATCTCCGACGCCTATGCCATGCAGATGTATCTTCAGCCGGATGTCATGAGAAGAGCCCATCTGGATGTGTTCGACAATTGGGTCAAGTCATTCGCCCAGCCTGAATATGTGTGCGAAATCGATGTGGATACTTCGAATTTCAGGATAGTCAAGCGATTTGCGCGCTTTTTTAATCTCCCGGAGCTTTCCAGGCTGTTTGCAAATATCGCGTGCTTTTATGCCGTGAACGGCAGCGGAGATCTGCCGGAATTCAACGGCTATGATGATATTTTACTTGAGAAAAGCCCGCAGCTTCAGGAATATATGAATACGCTCTGTGAGCGCACGGAAGAAATACGCAAGAAGAAGATAGACAAGGGCTATGACAACATGCTGAAGGTCAGCACGGACGGGAGAAAGGCGGCGCTTGATCTGCGTCTGGTCGGCTGCGACGAACTGCCGGAGAGCCGCTACAGAAAGACGGATGTATGTGCCGAGCAGGTGATGAAAATATATGAGGAATATCCCGGCTGCGCACAGATAATTTTCTGCGATTACTCAACGCCGAAAACCGGACAGTTCAATGTCTACGCCGAAATGAAGAGCCTTCTTGTGGAAAGAGGCATGCCGCAGGAGGAGATAGCTTTCGTCCACAGCTACACATCGGAGGCGACGAGAGTCGCGCTCTATGAAAAGGTCAACAGAGGAATCGTCCGCGTGCTTATTGGCTCGACATTCAAGCTTGGCATAGGCGCAAATGTGCAGACAAAATTGAAGGCGGTGCATCATCTGGATGCCCCGTGGCGTCCTGCGGATATGGTTCAGCGCGAGGGCAGAATCATGCGCAAAGGAAACCTGAACGAAGAGATACGGATTTTTCGCTATATCACAAAGGGCAGCTTCGATTCATATTCGTGGCAGATTCTGGAGACGAAGCAGAGATTTATCTCGCAGTTCCTGAGCGGGTCAACTTATCAGCGCTCGGCGTCCGATCTCGAAGAAAATGTGCTGACATATGCTCAGGTAAAAGCTCTGTCCATTTCCGAGCCCCTTATGAAGACGCTCGCCGAGAAGCAGAACGAGCTGCGGCACACGGAGATTCTGTCCTCCGCTTTTGAAAAAAGCATTAACGATGCGAACAGGTCGGTTGAAGAGAAGAAGAAAATGCTTGCCGATTTTGATGTCCGTCTGCGCAATACGGTTAAAAACGAGGAATATCTGCTTGGGTTTTCCCGCGAGCAATATAAGCAGGAGGTCGGTAAGATAAAAGATTTCCTCTCCGAGAGCGTGATTCGCAAAGAAGAGCCGATGCCCGACGATCTATTTGTAATGGATTTTGCAATATCCGTGCCGGAAAATCAGGATGAAAAGAAGCCGTATCTTTCGCTCAAACGCCTTGATACTGTATACCGCTTGGAGGTTGGTCATTCCGTCTCGGGAAATGCGCGGCGTCTGTATAATTTCTTTGATTCGTTCTCAAAGCAAAAAGAGCAAATTGAAGACAGCCGGAAAAAGCTGAGAGCTTCAATCAAAGAACTGGAGGCAATCGCGGCTCAGAAAAATCCGTACCCGGAGCAGATTGCCGCGCTGAGAGACGAAGTCAGCGACTTGGAGCAGGGAATAGCAAAAAAGGCATCGGATTAATTGTTTCACCGACAACATCCTGTGCTTTATTGCCAAAATCTAATCTCTGTTGTATAATTACTGTATTTCTAGGGCGGAGGTGAAATATATGTCAAAGCATTTAAAAAATTATGTGGCTACACGAGCGGCGACAAGACTTGTTATGGATGCGGCGCAAAGCGAAAAAGCCAGGGCCGGGCGTGTGACGATGCCGAAAGTCTTTTTTGTTATCGGGATTATCGGTTTTGTTCTTTTGGCGACGGCTACATTCCTTTGCGGCAGGATTCCCCATATGATTGGCATTGCTGCCGGCTTTGCTATACTCGCATTGCCTGATTTGGCGCTTATTATTGCATATTTCAATCAGCGCATATATTATACAGACGAAATGTTTGTCCATAAAAATTTTTGGGGCATCAAGCGACTGTACAGATATGAGGATATCACCGGTATACGCATAGACGGAGATGTCAACTTGTTTTTGGGAAAGCGGAAAGTCCGCATTTATGACAGGGCAGTCGGAAAGAAAGAATTTGTCCGCTGTGCGGGAGAGGGATACCATCGTGTATATGATAAAGGTATTCCGCTGGTGCCGAGAAAAAAGAACGATATATTCAACGGCAACATAAAAAATCCCGGTGAAGCCATAGCCGTCGGCATCATACTCATTGGCGGTATGGCACTGATCTACTGGATTTATTTGTATGGCATGTGGGCATTGACTGCAAAAACGCAAGATGAACTTACAGTCTCTACGGTCGCTTTTAATCACTGCGAAATACAGGACGACGCAATTCGGCTGTATGGCGACGGTGAGAAGTGCTATATAATACCGGAATACAAAAGGATAATGCCGGATGCCGACGAGTTCCTTGATGAATATCAAAACGGAGGCACGCTGATACTCGGATATGCCAAAGTCTATGCTAATGAAGATGTATATGTATATACTGCCGAGAGCAATGACGGCAGAACGTTTGTTACATTCGAGAAATCAGACGCGCTGCAGAAGGAAAGGTTCATACAACGGTGGAAAGTAATGCCTAAGCCGATTACGACTTTAATGATTTTCCCTCCTATAGTAATGCTCCTGTTTGTGGCGGCAGGATTCTATGTCGGTCGGCATGTTGAAAAGTTCAGCCCAAAGACGGTGCATATCTTTTACCAAAACAGCAATATTAATTGGCCAAACTCAAAGAAAAAGCCAAGTGCGAAAAAGAGGAAAAAACGAAAATAACCTCATAGGTTCTCCACACATCACGAACAAAACTCCAATAACAAACCCCGCTGTGCCGAAAAATGCATAGCGGGGTATATTTTTATATCGTGGATTTATCTGAACGGACACGCTGTGAGCTTCACCCAACCCACTTCGCAACCGCATACGCCGTCAGATTTATCTGACGGGCGTTGTCTATCGTTGGGGTGCCGTCGCCGTCCTGGCTGCCGTAAACGCCGAAATACGCGTGGCATCCGCCGTCGATTATATATTCGGTAAGCTCGGGGAGGTTGCTGCGGTACTGCTCATATTTTTCGCGGTTGAGCACTCCGTCATTGCTGCCGTAAATTGACAGCGTCCTTATATTTTCGTTTGAGAGGTCGGCGGTCGAATATGCGGCGAGGAGCAGCAGACCTTTAAAATCGCTCGGATGTTTTTCGAGATACGCCGCCGCCATCGAGCCGCCGAGGGAGTGACCTCCTATGTACCAGTCGGTGATTTCGGGGAACATCTCCCGTATGCCGTCTGCGGCGTTGACATCGAATACCGCGAGGTTAAACGGCATCCTGACGAGCACGCAAAGTATGCCCTTTTGGGCGAGCGACTCCATGAGCGGCAGATATGCAGTGTATTCGACCTTGCCGCCGGGATAGAATATCAGTCCCTTTGTCGCATTTTCACTCTTGCAGACTATATTACCATTGTCGAGTTTGATTGTCTCGGTCAGGGAACTGCCGTCCTGAAGCCCGAATGATTCACCTGCGGGCGTTATCGCGTGATAGTAGTCGCCGAGATAGACGGCGCACGCGCCGAAAAGCAGCGCAATGACCGCGACTATCGAAACGATGCATATTATTATCTTCCGCTTTTTGCAGCCTGCCTTTGCCATGATAATACCTCACTGTTTCTATATGATTAATAAATCGGGAACATTTTGCGCAGCCAGTATTTCATCATTAGCTAAGGACCCTTCAATCAGCTCCCAGTGGTTGCTTACATTGTCGCAATGGTATAAAAGTTTAGAGTATTCATTGTTTCGCTTTGCTGTAGCCTTGACAACACTATATCCATATCTTGGTAAAAGCTGGCTTGCAGAGACGAACGAATTTCTCATCGCTTGCGAAATTTCACAAATTGGAATAAAATCATCAAAACGACTACTGCGGCAAATACAATAACAGCAAAAAATGCAACAATTGTTTTTGTTATCTGAGTATTGTTTACATCATAAAGGATTGTTTGATTCCCTTGACTATCCTCAGTTATAAGTTGCGAATAAGATAATGCCAAAAAGTTAAATATTCCCATGTCGTTTTTGACATAATAAGAAGCCTGTCCAATATTTACAGATTTCCTTTTTGCTATTTGATTCCATAGGGAATTGTTTTTCACACTGCTATCATCAGTTTTAACCATATTAATTAACTGCCCGTCTTGCGAAAATTCAATAATTATGGAACCTCTGACCAACATTAGCAGAATATTGCCATCATTCCATTGAACATAAAATGAACCGACATTATCAAATTCGAATAATGTCAACACATTATTTGAATTTGATATAGCAATCTTATTTTCTTTAAAGCCCAAAAGTATTATGCCGTCTTTAGAAACATCAAAAGAAACAATAGGCAATTCGATGCTGTCTAAGGATTTCAAATCAGAAGATTTCCTTAAATTAATATTTTGCCATATTTGGTCAACTTCATTCTCTGATAAGTCCGTCGTTTCGAATTCATAATTTGTCGTTGCATACACATTTAGTCCTCCGAACAGTAGAAATAGAGATATGACACACACTGTAACAAAACATTTTCGCATAAATTACACCTACCATTCCATCATCTTGACATAAATATTTTTAGATAAGAAATAGATTCTCTTTCACTCATGATAAATACCTTCCTAAATTAATAATATCACATTTGGTGTACAATAAACTGTATTTAGCTTTGTTTGAGTAATAGACGTTTAAATTTAGTTTAGCACATTTAAAAAAGTATAGCAATGTTTTTATTATCTGTTGCAGTTTTTTCCGTCCTCGGTTATGATATTAGCGTAAAGGAGTGCTGTTATGTTTTCGGAAAAATTTATCTGTGCATGCTATGATTATACAACCTATACATCCCATATTCCCGCGCCATATTTCAGAAAGGCTTTTGAGATAGACGGCGAAGTCAAAAAGAGTGTTATTACGCTGACGGGACTCGGATTTTATGAACTCTATGTCAACGGACAGAGGCTGACAAAAGGCATTTTAGCTCCGTATATCTCGAATCCCGATGATCTTGTCTATTACGACGAATATGACATAACCGAGTGCCTCGTGCCGGGCAAAAATGTTCTCGGCATCATGCTCGGCAACGGAATGCAGAACGCGCCGGGCGGTCAGATCTGGGACTTTGATATCGCCGCCTTCAGGGGCGCGCCGCGCACGGCTTTCTGCGTCTCGACGGAATATATTGACGGCGGAATTGATATTTTCGAGGCTGACAGTTCAGTCAAAACTGCGCCCTCCCCGGTCATTTTCGATGACCTGCGCTGCGGCTGCTACTACGACGCGCGCCTTGAAATTCCCGGCTGGTCAGAGCCGGACTTTGACGACAGCGCGTGGAAAAACGCCCTGCCTGCGGAGACTCCGCGCGGCGAAAAGCGCCTGTGCGAGGCGGAGCCGATAGCGTCCGTGCGCGAGATAAAGCCGGTTCTGATAAGAAAATGCAGGCTCAAGGAATACATAACCCGCGGCGACGTTGTCAAAGAGGCGAAAAAAATCGCGAGCGACGAGCGTGACGGATTTTTATATGATTTCGGCGTGAACTCGGCGGGTACGGTAAAGCTCAGGATAAGCGGCGAGCGCGGGCGGCAAATCGATCTGCAGTTCGGCGAATATTTTGCGCCCGACGGCGCGCCGGACACGAGCAACATCTGCTTCTATCCCACCGGATATTCCCAGCGCGATATGTACATACTTAAAGGCGAGGGTGAAGAAATTTTTGAGCCCGTGTTCACTTATCACGGATTCAGATACTGCGTGGTGCTCGGTATAACCGAGCAGGAGGCGACCGCCGATCTTCTGACTTTTGTCGTGCAGAACTCGGCTCTGCGCGAGATCGGTTCGTTCGGCTGCTCCGACGAGATGACGAACAAACTTCAAGCGATGACGAGAAACTCTGATCTCTCGAATTTTTATTATTTCCCGACCGACTGCCCGCACCGCGAGAAAAACGGCTGGACTGGCGACGCCGCTCTCTCCGCCGAGCACATATTGATGAATCTCGATGCCGTCAACAGCTACCGCGAGTGGCTTCGCAATATCCGCGCCGCTCAGCGTGCGGACGGTGCGCTGCCCGGCATTGTGCCGACCGGCGGCTGGGGATTTGAGTGGGGCAACGGACCCGCTTGGGATGCGGCGCTGACATATATTCCCTATTTCTGCTATGTCCTGCGCGGCGACAGAAAGATAATCGAAGAGAACGCGACGGCGATATTCCGCTATTGCGAGTATATCTCGCGCCGCCGCGACGAGCGCGGGCTTGTAGCGATTGGGCTCGGAGATTGGTGCCCGGTGACGAGGGTCAAATCGCCGCTCGAATTTACGGACAGCGTCACCTGCATGAGTATACTCAAAAAGGCCGTCTATATTTTTTCGGAGCTCGGACTTTCGCTCGAACGCGAATTCTGCGAAAAGCTCTATAATGAGATAAGAGACGCGGTCAGACGGCATCTGATAGACTTCGGCACTATGACCGCGATAGGCTCCTGCCAGACCTCGCAGGCGATGGCGATATATTACGACGTGTTCACCCCCGGCGAAAAGCCCGAGGCGTTCAAACGCCTTCTTGAGATAATCAAACGGCGCGACGACCATGTAGACGCGGGCATACTCGGCATGCGCGTGCTGTTTAGGGTGCTCTCCGACTTCGGCGAAGCCGACCTGGCTTTTAAAATGATAACCCGCCCGGACTATCCGTCCTACGGCAACTTCGTTGAGCGCGGGCTTACGGCTCTGCCCGAGGATTTTCTGCGTGAGGAGGACAGACCCAATTCGCTCAATCATCATATGTTCGGCGATATTTCCGCGTGGTTCATTGAATATATCGGCGGCATCCGCGTCAATCCTTTCCTTGCTGATCCGTCGGAGGTTGAGATATCGCCCGTATTTATTGAAAAGCTCGACAGCGCCGAGGCTTCGTATGAGACTGTCGGCGGCAAGGTGAGCGTCAAGTGGCACAGAACATCTTTGGGCATAGCACTCGATATCTCCGCGGACAGCGGAGTTCACGGCCGCATAAGACTGCCCGACGGCTACTCGTTCGCAGACGAGCACGGCAGCCTCGAAGAGCTTCACAGCGGGAATTTTGAAATAATCAGAGAGTGAAAACAGGAGGAAAAATGAAAGAGAAAATACTTTTCGTCAATTCGTGTGTGCGCGGGGATAACGAGTCGCGCACTTTGGCGCTCGCCAAAACCGCACTCAGCCGCCTTGACGGCGATATAGAAGAGATACGCCTTGCCGACGCGGATTTGAAGCCGCTCGACGCGGCGGGACTCGCGAAGCGCGCCGAAAGCGCGGAAAAGAACGACTTTTCCGACCCGGTCTATGACTGCGCGAGGCAGTTCGCCGCCTGCGATACTGTCGTTATCGCCGCGCCGTTCTGGGACTACAGCTTCCCGGCGTTTTTAAAAATCTATATCGAATCCCTGTGTGTCGGCGGGCTGACTTTTCTCTACGGCAGCGACGGCGTCCCGATAAGCTATTGCAGGGCGAAAAAGCTGATTTATATCACCACTTCGGGCGGATATATCGGCGGCACGGACTTTGGCTTTGAATATATCAAGACGGTCACGAAGTCGTTCTTCGGTATTGAGAACTTCAGCTTTTTCAGTGCCGAGGGGCTCGATATCCTCGGCAATGATCCGACTGCGATACTGAAAGCGGCGCAGGAGAAGATAGAGCGCGAGCTCTGATACAACTCAAAATTCCAAGCCCCCGGTGTTTTTCTTCGCCGGGGGTTGCTCTTTTATGAATAGCTGTTTTATTTTTGAACAAAAATCAGTATATGAAAAATATTTTTCATAGAGACTGCATAATTCTCAAAAGCGATTAAAAATAATTTATTTTGCAGTAGAATTATTTTGAAATACATTTGGCATATATTTATGTCAGACCGATACTTATTACGAAGCGAAAAGGGGATCGCAATGAAGAGGGTAACGGCAGTTTTATTGGTCCTGTTGACGGCGCTCGCGGTTTTTGCCGCCTGCTCCAAAAACTCAGTCCACACGGTGACATTTGACAGCTCGGGCGGAACGCAGATAAAGACCCAGCATATTCGCGACGGCGAGAGCGCCAAAAAGCCGTGGGATCCGCACAAAGAGGGCTTCACTTTCATCGAGTGGCAGTATAACGGCGCGGCGTTCGATTTCAACACCGCGATAACTGGGGACATCACCCTTGTCGCGTCCTACAGCATCGACGAGGGTACGGATATAGTCCTGCTCGTGCTCTGCTACGGCGACGGCAGGGAGAACGAAATAATCGAGATAAAGCGCGGCGAAGCGGCGTTTGCGCCGCCTACTCCCGAGCGCGAGGGATATAAATTCGAGGGCTGGTTCAACGGCGACACCGAGTTCGATTTCTCAACGCCCATAAACGACGATTTGAATCTCACCGCAAAATGGAAAGTTACGGGAAAGACCGAGAGCGGATCTGAAAATCAGCCCGCGGCGGACGCGTCCGCTCAGGTGTATTCGCAGACCGCGGCGAAATATTCCGGCAGATGGTATCTCGACGGCTATTCCGATATATTTGTCGATGTGTCGAACTCCGCGAGCGGGATGAATCTGCGCTCGTATAACTTCTCGCTGCCCTCGTCTTCGGGGAGCGTCGCGGCGTATACTCTTTATCCCTCGAAGTCGCTTTCATCCTCGGGCGGCAGCTGGGGCAACTCAATTTCCGTGCCGTTCGCCTCATGGGAAAGCTCGCTGAGCGCAAATAAAATAATTCTCGGCAGCAGCTGCTTTTATATCAATAATAAGAAATTCGTGAAATCTCCCGGTACTAAGGACAGATACACCGGCACCTGCTACAGAGAGGCGCGCGGAGTGTGGTATCTGTTCAACAATCCTGACTCCACGATTGAAATATACACCGCGCAGAAGGGCGGTGACGAGACGGGCGATCGCTTCGGCATAAAGGCGACGAATTTCGACATCGCAACTCTCAGCACCTATACGAAGTCATCGACCGGCGGCGGATATGCGGACAGAAAGAGCGACTGGGACAGCTACGGAATATCCGTCAGCAACGGCGTTATGACGATAAAGAACAAGAACGGCACAAGGACATTTTACAGCAAGAAAAAATACCAGAGCGTGACGGGCGTCAAGCTCAGCGCAACGGAAGCCAAACTCAGAGTCGGTCAGACTAAAGTGCTCACCGCTACTGTTATCCCCGCCGACGCATATGACAAGGACTACACCTGGTCGAGCGACGATCCGTCGATAGCGGAGGTCGTGGGCGGCATAGTCGCGGCGAAAAAAGAGGGCACAACGAATATCAGAGTCACCACAAAGGACGGCAACCGCGTGGCGGTCTGCAAGGTGACGGTATATATCGACCATGTCACGGGCGTTACCCTGAGTTCGTCCTCGCTCAGCCTGACGGTCGGCGATTCGAGGCAGCTTCGGGCGACTGTCGCTCCGCGCAATGCGGCGAATCAGAAGGTCACATGGTCGAGCAGCAATGCTAATGTAGCATCTGTCTCGAGCTCCGGGCGCGTCACGGCAAAGGCGAAGGGCACCGCCGTGATAACCGTAAAGACTGAGGACGGAAACAAGACCGCTTCATGCACAGTAACCGTCAAGAATCCGACCCTCGCAGCCGTTGCGGCGGCGCAGGTGTCGAACAACGGCACCGCCGCGCCGCAGATACACGCGTCGGCGCTCGTCTCCGGAGGAACCGGAAAATATACTTCTTATAAAATAAAGATATTTTTAAACGGCGCCCTCGTGGCGGAAAAATCGGAAAAAAGCATGTCATATACCCCGAAGATCAGCGGAATGTACACCGTGGAAGTTACTGTTACAGACTCCGACGGGGAAACGGCGAGCGGAAAGATGCTCATAAACGTATCTGTAGTCGAGCCGACTGAGAAGCCGACAGAAAAGCCTACCGAGAGGCAGACGGAAAAGCCTACGGAGAAGCCTACGGAAAAGCCCACGGAGAAACCGACAGAGAAACCGTCCGACGAACCGATAAATCCGATCCCGTCGGAGCCGGCAGTCCCCGTGACCGAGCCGGCAACGGAAGCACCGCTCGCTCTCGAGCCCGCACTGGACTGGATATAAAGCACAAATAAAAAAGACTGTCGCAGATATTATTCTGCGGCAGTCTTTTGCTGTTTAAAGTTGCTGTAATAAGGTGAATTTAAAGATAAATGGCTGTTGATTTATGCTGGTACTGCCGCCGTTTTACGCCTAATAAGTCTCCATAAAGCTGTTGACATCGCTCTCGCATGAGCGCATGGCGAGTATCGTCTGCTCGAAGAGCTTTTCAAGCTCCCAGCCGAGCCTCTCCGCACCCGTGCGGATAACGTCGCGCGAGCAGCCCGCGGCGAATTTTTTGTCTTTGAACTTCTTTTTGAGGCTCGAGACCTCCATGTCCATCACGCTCTTGGACGGGCGCATCAACGCCGCCGACCAGATAAGCCCTGTCAGCTCGTCCGCCGCGAAGAGCACTTTTTCCATCTCGTGAACAGGCTCGATGTCGACGCAGATGCCGTAGCCGTGGGAGCAAATTGAATATATCATGTCGTCGCCGACTCCGTCCGCCTTGAGCAGCTCTGGAGCCTTCTTGCAGTGCTCCTCCGGATAGAGCTCGAAGTCGATGTCATGCAGCAGACCGACTATGCCCCAATATTCCTCCTCGTCCGCATAGCCGAGCTCCTTTGCGTACCAGCGCATAACGCCCTCGACGGTCAGCGCGTGGCGGATATGAAACGGGTCTTTGTTGTATTTTTTCAGAAGCTCAAACGCTTCGTCCCTCGTGATTTTGCTCTCTCTCATTTTTGTCGTCTCCTTGCATTTTGCGCATTATTGCGCGAGTTTTCACAATTATACCACTTGCTTGGTAGGCTTTCAACTATATGCGCGGCTTTATGTCGAGATTGACAAGCGCGCTCTGATTTATCGAAAACAGCAGATCAACAAGCTCATTTTCGTCAATGCAGTAGTCCGAGCGTATCCATTGGATAATAACGCCCGTGCTGCCGTTGAGAATATATGAGTAGATATATTGCTCCTGCTCCTTCGGAAAAACGATGTTCAGGTTCTCAATAAACTGAATTATCGACTGCTGCATGAATTTTGAACGGAACGCGGGGTCAACCGAGTCGACAAGCAGCGTGCGGAACGGCTTGTCGTTTTCTTTGATATACATTAGAAATGAAAGCAGATATCTGTGCGCGCCGAGGTCGTTTTCCGCGCCTATTTTCTTTAAGTGATCCTGAGTCGCGTCGAGCAGCTCGTTTTCGACCTCTTCGAGCAGCTCTTTCGGCTCGGAGTAGTGCGCATAAAAAGTCGAGCGGTTGAGGTCGGCGCGCTCGCACAGCTCTCTTACGGATATTTTTGTTACTGAGCCTTTCTCGCCCAGAAGATCCATCAGCGCGTTTTTGAGCAATATTTTTGAAAGTCTCGTGCGCTGGTTATTTTTTGTGTTCATATTATCCCGCCACTTTCAGATGATTTTGTCGGTTTCATAACAGCGATTAACAAAACTGATGATTGTTAATCCGACACGATGTAGATATAATAGTAGTGTAATATGAAATCTTTCAATTGTCAAGGAGACCTTAACCTTTCTGTCTCCAATGATTTTATCGCCTGCGGAAAACGGCGCGTTACGGAAAGCTTCAGACGGAATCCGAGGACGCGCCGAAACCGCAGCGACAACTATATAAGAAATTCATTCAGCCTTTTAACATTTTAGCCGCGCCGACCCTACGGGGTCGGTTTACGGCTCAAATCATATAAAAAGCACCGCAAGCGCATAAAGCTGTGGCAAAGGCAGCTGCAAATATATTTTTATATCCATAAGATAAAATAAATGAAGGAGTTCTCGTGATGGCAAAAGCAAAATTTTTTGAAAAGCGGGCGCTTGATTCGCGCCTGACCTCGCCCGATGTTACGGCGAAGGAGAAGTGGCTGGGTTATCTGCTCGGCCCGTCCGGCGCGCTGCTTTTAAACGCCGTGCTCGCGACCTACCTCAATGTCTATTATACCGATGTCCTAAACCTCACCACCGTGTGGGGCGGCGCGTTCCTCGCGGTGTTCCCGATAGTGTCGAAGATAATCGACGCTATAACAAATATAGTCATGGGATATATCATCGACCGCACGCGCACAAAGCAGGGCAAGGCGCGCCCTTGGCTGCTGCTCTCCGCGCCGCTCGTCGCCGTGACGGGCATACTGCTCTTCACCGTGCCCACGGGCAATCAGACGGTGCAGGTGATATGGGTCATGCTCTCATATAACCTCTTCTATTCGTTCGCCTATACGATATATAACATGAGCCACAACCTCATGGTTCCGCTCTCGACGAGAAATACCGAGCAGCGCGGAGTTCTCTCGGTTTTCAATCAGATATCGACTATCATGATGAGCGGCATAATCGTCGCGCTCATCTTCCCCATGCTCATCATGCCGCAGCTCGGCGTTGACAAATCAAAGTGGATAGTTACGATGAGTATTCTCTCGTGCATCGCGCTGCCGCTGACGCTTATGGAGTATTATTTCACCAAGGAGCGCATAACCCTCGAGGGCGGCGAGCAGAAGAAAGATAGCGTCGCAATGGTAACTCAGCTCAAGGCGATTTTCAGCGATAAATATATGATAATAATTTTCATATATTTTCTCATTTTCACCGTCGGCTCGACTATCAAAAACATCTCGCTCGTTTATTTCTCGAACTATGTCCTCGGTACATATAACGACGGCAAGACCCAGACCATGCTCTCCGTTATCGGCGGCATCCCGATGGGCATCGGCATTTTTGCCGTCTGGCCGCTCGCGAAGAAGTTTGGTAAACGCAATTTAACGGCAATCTGCTTTATCTTCTATGCTGTCGGCTCGGCTATATGCTGGCTCGCGCCGACGAATATGGTTATAGTGCTTATCGGCCAGTTTATAAAGAATATCGGCGGTCTGCCGTGCTCATATGTGTTCATGGCTCTGTTCGCGGACGTGCTCGACCATGTCGAGTGGAAAAACGGCTTCAGGTGCGACGGCATCGCGATGTCCATATATAACACAATCGCCGTCGCGAGCGTCGGAATCTGCACGGGTATATTCAATCTCATTCTCTCGAAGTCCGGCTATGTCGCGCCCTATCTCGATGCGACGGGTCAGCTCATCGCCGTGCAGTCGGCGAGCGTCAAGAGCGCGATAACATTTACTTTCGTAGGACTTGAGACTATAACCGGCATAGTCCTTGCGATACTTCTGCTGTTTTTGAATGTAGAAAAGAATATTGCCAAGGAGCAGGAGGAGATAAAGCAGAGAAACGGGGAGACGACAGAATAAAATGAAGAAGAAACTTCTGATAATCATTCTGATTGCAGCCGCCGTCATTGCCGCGTGGCTCGTGTTCTGCGGCTATCAGTGGAGCTGGGGACCGTTTGTGAAGCTCCACGATGTAAAAACCGCTTCGCTCGATGGCAACGGCGAAAAGTATTCGCTTGATAATACACCCGAAAATGCCGACAACCCGATAAAAGGCAAGACCGTTATATTCCTCGGCTCTTCCGTGACCTACGGTTCGGCATCCGGCGGGGTTTCGTTTGCCGACTATATTGAAAAGCGCGACGGCTGCGAGATGATAAAAAGCGCAGTCTCCGGCACGACCCTCGTTGAATCCGGCATTGATTCATATGTGTCGCGTCTCAAAAAGCTCGATGCGGAAAAAGCCGATCTTTTAGTCTGCCAGCTCTCGACCAACGACGCGTCTCAGAAGAAAGAGCTCGGAAAAATAATAGAGTCGAAAAATCTCAATGACTTCGATACAAAGACAATAGCCGGAGCAATAGAATATATAATCTGCTATGCAAAAGAAAAATGGAATTGCTCCGTAATATTTTATACAAGTCCGCGCTACGACAGCGAGTGCTATCAGTCCATGGTCGATACTTTAAAAGCGGCGCAGGAGAAATGGGGCATATCCGTTATCGATATGTGGAACGACGATAATTTGAATGCCGCCTTGAGTGCCGATATGAATTTGTATATGGCGGATAAGATACACCCGACAAAGGCGGGGTATCGTGAAATCTGGACTCCGTTTATGGAGCGGGAAATCTTTGCAGTTATGAGCGCGAAAGAGGTGAAAGAATGAAAGCCGTAAAGCTTAAAACAGAGTATCTCAAAAACCCGTTGGGGATAGATATAAAGAACCCGCGCTTCATGTGGAACTGCGAGGGCGGAAAGGCGCAGAGCGCGTATAGACTAATCGCTTCCGACACGCGCGGCAATATTCTATGGGACAGCGGCAAGGTCGAATCTTCACAGATGAGTTTTATTCCGTATCCGCTTGACACTCCGTCGCGCCTGAGAGTGAACTGGGAAGTGAAGTTCTGGGACGAAAACGGGCTTGAGGGCGATTGGAGCGAGCCGGCATTCTTTGAGATCGGGCTCAGAAACGCCTCGGATTGGAGCGCGAAGTGGATAACAGGAAACTATAATGTAAACAGAAAACAGCGTTACCCGGTCGACTGCTTCAAAAAAGAGTTCGAGTGCAAAAAGCCGATTTTATCTGCGCGGCTCTATATGACTGCCTGCGGACTCTATTCAGCCGAGATTAACGGTGCTGATTGCTCGATGCCGCTCGCGCCCGGCATCACGGAATACAGAAAGCGCATACAGTATCAGACCTACGATGTGACCGCGCTTCTGCATGAGGGAAGCAACGTGCTCTGCGCCGAGCTTGCCGACGGCTGGTACAGGGGCAGCGTAGGCGCATGGGGACTCAAAAATCAGTACGGCACCGAGACTAAACTGCTCGCTCAGCTTGAGATAAAATATACCGACGGCACGGCGCAGACCGTCATATCCGACGGCTCGTGGCTCTGGAGCAACGACGGCGCCATACGCTTTGCGGACAACAAGGACGGCGAGCGGGTCAACGCAAATAATATCCCGTCATATAAAAATCATGCGAAAGAGACCGTCTGCAAGGTTTTGCCGAGCGCGTCAAACAATTTCCCGATAGCCGAAAAGGAGCGCTTCAAGCCCACTCTGTCCGTCACTCCGAGCGGGAAAAAGCTGCTCGACTTCGGGCAGAATATAGCGGGCTATGCCGAGTTTGAGGTAACCGCTCGCAAGGGACAGAAAATTATTCTCGAGTTCGGCGAGCTGCTGCGTGACGGCGAACTGACGCTCGAGAATATCCAGTGCAGGAATAAACACAAGACAACGCCTTTACAGAGAGTTGAGTATATCTGCAAAGAGGGCAAAAATCATTACAAGACGAAGTTTGCGATATTCGGTTTTCAGTATGTCAGCGTCGGCGCGGATATAGATATCGACCCGGAGAACTTTACCGCCATAGCCGTCCGTTCGGACATGGAAGAGACGGGATTTTTCAACAGTTCAAACGAGCTGCTGAACAAATTCGTTGAGGTGACAAAGTGGTCGGCAAAGGGCAACTCGACCGATCTGCCGACAGACTGCCCAACCCGCGAACGCCACGGCTGGACGGGCGACGCGCAGATATTCTGCAAAACCGCGAGTTATCTTTTTGACTATGCGCCATTTGCCGAAAAATTCGTGCGCGATATGTGCGACGAACAGCTCGAAAACGGCGATTTCCGCCAGATAGCCCCACGCGGCGGTGTGGATTTCTATATGACTTTTATGGACGGCTCGGCGGGCTGGTCCGACGCAGGCGTGTTTATCCCGTACAGGCTCTATAAGCAGTACGGCGACAGAAAGATTCTCGAACGCTTCTATCCGAATATGCGCGCCTTCGCGGAATATAAAATAAAGACCCTCGGCAAGTGGTATCCGACCGCCCTGCCGACGGGAGTGGGACTCAAAAATTTCCGCAATATTTCAAACTACCGCCAGTCCTACGGCGAATGGGCGGAACCTGCCGATGTCAAGGCGCTTAAATTTACGGATTTCGTCAATCCGAATCCCGAGGAAACCACGGCGTACATAGTCTATATGCTCGAAACGATGGCTGATATAGCCCGCGTCCTCGGTAAGGATAGCGACAGAAAGCTCTATGAGAAAAATGCCGCAAGGGCGAGAAAGGGCTACAGCGCGCTCGTCTCCACGAAAAAATTCTCGCTCGACACCGACCGCCAGGCGAAGCTCGTTCGCCCGCTTTATATCGGTCTGCTCGACGAAAAGCAGACGGAATATGCGAAAAAGCGGCTCATAAAAGCTCTTGACAACTACTCGTGGAGGCTCGGCACGGGATTCCTCTCGACTCCGCTGATACTGAGCGTTCTGGCGGATATAGATATTGAATACGCCTACCGCCTGCTTGAAAACGAGCAGATGCCCGGCTGGCTGTTCATGCCCAAAAACGGCGCGAACACCGTCTGGGAGTCGTGGGAGGGCACCGCCGCGCAGGGCGGCATTGCCTCGCTCAATCACTATTCCAAGGGCGCGGTGTGCGAGTGGCTGTTCGGCACGATGTGCGGAATAAATGTCGAGGGCGAGAATAAATTCAAAATATCCCCGCGCCCGGGCGGGCATTTCGAGTTCGCCGAAGCGAGCTACGACAGCGTATACGGAAAAATCTCCGTGCGCTGGGATAAGACGGACGGGGGATACAAATATAAAATATCCGTCCCGTCGAACTGCCAAGCGGATATAATTCTGCCCGACGGAAGAGAGAAAACCGTCGGAGCGGGTGAATATGAATTCTGAGGAGGAAAATCCATGAAAAGATCGATAGCCGCCGTTATGACGATTCTTGTTCTGCTTGTGTCGCTGCTGTGCGCGTGCAAAAAGGACGACACAAAAACAAATGCAGACACCACCGGCGAAGCGCAGACGAGCACGGACGGACAGATTATTGAAGACACAACAGCCCTGCCCGAGGACAGCACCGCGCAGGGGGACGAGACGGACGAGACTCAGTCAGCCGACCCCGCAAAGCCCGGCGAGACCGCTTCGAATCAGGAAACCGCCGCGCCCTCGAAAAATGCAAAAGACTGGACTAAGGCCGAGATAATCGCCTATTTCAACGCCGGCGCGAACAGAGTAAAATATCAGGCGAAGTCCGTCACCCGCAACTACACCGAGACGAAGAACGACGCCGACAAGACCGAATTGCCCAAAGCGATAGATGCAATAGGCAAGAGCGCGATGAAGACCTTCATGAAGCGCGACGACAAGGCGATAGTCCTGACCTCAAAAGAGGATATCAGAAACGTATTTCCCGTCGGCGGCAAGGACTGGGTCAGCAAGCTTACAGTATCCGATGTCAAGAGCGCAAAGATAGAGGACAAGGGCAGCGAATATCAGATAACACTGATTTTCGGCACCGAGGTCAATCCCTCGGGCGATAAGGGCTATGCCGCAGCGTTCGGCGTGCTCACCGCCGATGTGGTGAACTTCGACTATCCCGGCCTCTCGCTCAGCGACCAGAGATTCACCTATTACAACGGCACTATCTCGGCAAAGTTTGATAAGTCCACCGGCAATATGGTCTATGCCCACTATGACTATCCCGTTATTATTGAACTGACGGCGCACCTGCTCGGCTCGAACACGAGAGTAAAAGTCGGCATGACAACAATAAACGATTTCACGATAAAATATTAAAAGTTACATCCGAAAAACAAAATGTCCCGCACGGAAACGTGCGGGGCGTTTTGCGTATATTCTTATTTGAGTGAATTGCCGACACTGAATGCCTTTGCAACAGTCTCGCCGAGGACAACATAGGTGTTGTTGAACGGGTCGAAGGTTATCGGCTGCGCCTTTGAAATATCGACGTTTCCGTTCTCGTCGAGCACGCGCTCGTCAACGCAGACGTTGACTATTTCGCCGACCATGCGCCCGGTGTTTGCATCATAGCTCTTGAGCCTGCACTCTGCGGCGATGGGCAGCTCTTCAATCAGCGGCGCGTCAACAAACTTCGATTTGACGGCGTGGAATCCCGCCTTTTCAAATTTATCGGGCGTATTACCTGCGGAGACAAGACCGACATAGTCGCAGGCGGCAGTGTGTTCGAGGTCGGCCATGCTCACGGTGAATGCCTTTCTCTCGAGAATATTCTTCGTGGACTTGTGGCCCGCGCTTATGCACATGGATATCTCATTGCCGCCGCTGATGCCGCCCCATGCGGCGTTCATTGCGTCGGGGTTGCCGTCCTTGTCGTAGGAACCGAGGATAAGCACCGGCTGCGGATAGGTGAATGGCTTTGCGCCGAAATCTTTTCTCATGATAATTCCTCCTTTGATTTGACTTTATTATAGAACCTGAAGCCGGCTTTAAGTCAAGGAAAAACGAAAAAAGTTTACAAATAAAAACAGCCCCGGACTTAACATCCGGGACTGAATAAAAATCTGTTAGTCTCTCTCTTTTTCGAACGAGATAACTTTTCCGCTCTTTGCGTTTATCTTGTACTCATACTCGAATCCGCCGCATTTGAATTCAACATCGTAGTGCGCGGTGAGCGAGTCGGTGTCAAGCTCGGTTTCGAGCTCCGTGACCTGAGCCTCGGTGAGACCCGCATGGTCGAGTGCGGCTTTCTTCGCGGCATCCGCAGAGATATATTTCGAGGGGTCGGCGGGCTTGGAATCGTCAAGCTCGCGGTCGAAGTCGATTATTCTGCCGTTCTTCGCGTTGACCTCGACTTCGTACTCGTATCCGCCCGAGACAAATTCTATATCATAGTGCGGGGTGCGGTCGTCAATATCAAGCTCAGCTTTGGTGAATGTGACCTTTGAAGCGTCGAGAGAAGCTCTCTTGAGCGCGGCGGCCTTTGCCTCCTCAACGGAGATGAACTTTGATGTGTCAACTGAGGGCTTCTTGTCCACGCGCTCGCGGTCGAACTCGAGAATCTTTCCGCTCTTTGCGTCTATCTCGAACTCATATTCATATCCGCCCGAGACAAATTCTATATCATAGTGCGGGGTGCGGTCGTCCACGTCAAGCTCCGCTTTCTTGAAAGTAACCTTTGATGCATCAAGGGAAACTTTCTTGAGGGCTATTGCCTTCGCCTCGTCGATGCTGATATAGCCTGAGACATCGGGCTGGGGCTTTGAGGGCTTCGAGGGGTCGGCGGGCTCGACTTCTTTTTTAAGAATGCTGCCGTCCGTTACCGCTATCTCGTAGTCGTATTCGTTCGCCCCGGCGATGAACTCGATATCGTAGTGGGCGACAAGATCGTCGCTGTCGAGCTTCGCTTCGGTGAACTTCGCGTCGGCTCTTGCAACGCCCGCATCGGCGACTGCAATGTCTATCGCGGCGTCAAGGCTTATCTTCACTTCCTGCTGGATCTGTCCGGAGTTGCCCGAGCCCGTGTCGGGCTTATCCTGCGGCGGCGCGAACGCAGAGAAGATAGCCATAATGACTGACATGAGCGCGACTCCGATGGATTTGAAAATACTTGCAAACATAGTATCTGTCCTTTCTTATCGGGATCGTGTCCCTTAGTACACCCATATAATAACCCGCGAAAATTAAAGAAAGATTAGAGCGCAAAAATTTTTCGGAAAGTTTGAAGTCCGTAAAACAGTGTGCTGTGATGTTGATAAATTGGGATTTGTCCATCCCCGATGTCGAACAATATAAAACAACAAAACCGGCCGCAGAAAAATCTACTGCAACCGGTTCATTTATTTATGCTGTTATACCGCCGTCAAAAGGTTACGGTAAACTCGCTTCCCTCGCCGTAAACGGAGGATGCGGAGACTTTTCCGCCGTGGAGCGCCGCTATTTGGCTGACGAGCGAGAGCCCCAAGCCGAATCCGCTTTCGCGGCTGCGGGATTCGTCCGCGCGGTAAAATCTGCCCCATATCTTCGGCAGATCCTCTTCTTTTATCCCTATTCCGTCATCCTTCACCGAGAGTACGATGCCGCTGTCCTTTTTGAGTCTGACTTCGATGTGCCCGCCGTCTCTGCCGTATTTGACGGCGTTCGAGAGCAGATTTTCGAGCATCAGCGATATCAGCTGCGCCTGCGCGGGGATTATAATATTGTCTTCGATGTCCGCAGTGAGCGTGATGTTCTTCGTGGGGACAAAATCGGCGCATGTTTTTTTGACGAGCTCGCTCAAGTCGGTGTCCTCGAGCTTGTAGCGTTTGTCGCCCTGCTCGGTGCGCGAGAGCGTCAGCAGAGCCGTGACGAGCTTCGTCATCTTGTCCGTCTGCTCGTCTATCGACGAGAGCGCTTCGAGCATATCTTCTTCGCTCGCGTTGTCGGACAGCGCGTATTCGCATTCCGCCTTTATGACGGCGAGCGGTGTGCGCAGCTCGTGCGAGGCGTCGGAGGTGAACTGCTTTTCGTTTTCAAACGAGGTCTGGAGCCTTGCGAGCATGTCGTTGAAGGTCTCGGCGAGCGTGTATATTTCGCCCGCACTTTTCTCCATTTCTATGCGCTTTGAGAGGTCGGTTCCGTCGGTTATCTCGTGCGCCGAGCGGCAGATATTCTCGACCGGCTTCATCGTTTTGCGCGATATTAAATACGCCCCGACGGCGGCGATAATAATAAACGCCGGGAGAATGTATATGACCGTCATGGTTATTGCGTCGAACGCGCTCTTGGCGGCGTCGGCGTTGATGAATCCGCGTACCCAGACCGGGGGATAGGTCGAGTTACTGCATATGAATTCAACTTTGAAAACCGTCCTGTCCGCGTTTGCTGGCAGTTCAACGCTCAGCGAGCTGACTTCGTCGCGGGTCAGACCCGCGTGCTCGAGCGCGATATCAATCGCCTTTTCGCTGTTTATTCCGTCCTTGAACTCGGTGCTTTTGTAGACGGGGTCGCTGAGCCCGGACATCGCGGTGTCCGCCTCATATTTGATTATCTTCCCAGAAAAGGCGTCGATTTCGTATTCGTATTTGTTGAAATCGAGACGGGTGTCGTAATAATAATATTTGTTCCCGTCTGTCTCGAATGTTCCGACCACGCCGTTCTTGCGATTCTCGCTGTTTATCAGCGCGGCGGGGGACTCGCCGTCGATATATCTGCCGCTTGAGTCAAAGACATTGCAGTAGACCTCGTCGACGAAGAAGGCAAAATCGTTCTCGATTTCGAGAATGCCGTTCTTGTATTCTATCTCGTCAACATTGCGCTCGACCGTGCTTATCAGCTCATTCTGCAGGCGCGAATCGGCAATCTGCGAGCCTGTTATCAGTATTCCTCCGATGCCGAGGGAGCTGACAACGGCGATGAGCAGCGTTATCCACACCGTTATCCGCAGCTTGAACGAAGAGCGGCGGCGCGCGGGTCTTGTTTTTTTATTTGATGACATAGCCTGCACCCCTCACGGTGTGAATGAGTTTGATGTCCTCGCCCTCGTCTATCTTCTTGCGGAGATATCGGATATATACGTCGACAACATTCGTGCCACCCTCGTAGTCGTAGTTCCAGATGTGATCCTCAATTTTCTCGCGGCTGAGTACAACGCCCTTGTTCATCACAAGATATTGCAGCAGTTCATATTCCTTTGCCGAGAGCGATATCTCCCTGCCCGCGCGTTCAACGCGCCTCGCTGCCGTGTCGACTGTCAGGTCGCCGACGGAAATTATACCCGTCTTTTCTCCGTATTTTTTGCGCGTCATGACGCGCAGTCTCGCCGAGAGCTCGTCGAACGAAAACGGCTTTATCAGATAGTCGTCGGCACCGATGTCGAGCCCCGTGACCCTGTCTTCGATGCTGTCGCGCGCCGTCAGGAACAGCACCGGCGTGTCGATGCCGTGCGCCCTTATCTTTTTGACAAGCTCGAACCCGTTCATTATCGGCATCATGACATCGAACACTGCCGCGTCATAGTCGGTCGATGTTATCAGATCATATGCCTCGCCGCCGTCAAAACAGCTGTCCACGCTGTAGCCGGCAGCCTTGAGCTGCTTTGTGATTATCCTGTTGAGACTCTTCTCGTCCTCGGCAAGCAGAATACGCATTGGATCACCCTCCGGTATAATTATACAGATTTTATCATAGCGTGTAAAGATTAAACGAAGATTAGGAAATCGGGCGTGGGTATAAAAATAACACGAACACTGCAAAAGCAGTATTCGTGTTACTGGTGGAGCGGATGTTTTCATAGATGAACACTCAGCAGAAGTATATGTATCCCCGCCAAACGCTGCTTCTATATCGTCCAGCGGGATGTTATCAATGCTCAACGGCTTCTTGCTTGCGTTGATAATCAAGGTAAAGTTGTCATCATACAGATAAATCGAATGAACAAAGATATTGATAATTGCTCTGCGTTTATTTACATCGTCCGCAGGCATATCGCAGACATAGTCGAGGAAAGCGTGAATCTGCAGCTCGGTCAAGCAAATCTTTTTGTTCTGCTCAATAGCAAGCTGTTCTTCAAGTTCTGCCTTTTCTGCTTTTCGCTGATTGATACGCTCTGTCAGAATTTCAACCGATTGTCCGAGTTCGATTCCTCGCCAAAGATTTTCAATAGCTGTATCAGTTTCTTGAATTGCTTTTCGTAACTCTTTGACGGATATATTATCGGGGCTTTTGTTACATTCTTCTGCAACCATCTTTGCGATAAAAGCGATATTTTCATCGGTAAGCAGTTTCAGACATTCAGCAACCACTCTGTCTTCGATAAGCTGCTTGCTGACAATCTTCTTTTTGCATTTCTTTTTTCTTGCGTTTTTGCAGTTGTAGTAATGATATTGTCGTCCTAATTTTCCCGTGCCGCCGTATCCAACCATCATTTCTTTGCAGTATCCGCAAAACAGCTTGGTAGTCAGCAGATATTCACCCTCGCCATGTGTTCGTGCTGGTGCAGATTTATTCTTATTCATAAGCGCCTGCACCCGATAAAACAAATCATCATCTAAAATTCGTGGCATACCTCCCGGTGTTTCTTGGTCTTTGTAAAGATAAACACCGATATACCTTTTATTACATAACAAGCGGCTCAAGCTATTGTTGCTGAATTCTTTACCGAGAGAGGTCTTGATTTTTCTTCTCTGTAAGTCCCGAATGATTTCCGCTTTCGTTTCACCGGCCGCATAACGCTCGTAAATCTCACGAACGATTGCCGCTTCATCGTTGTCTACATAAAATCGGCGGTCAGAATCCACCTTAAATCCAAGCCCCGGATTACTGCCGTTTGATAGACACTTTTCAGCATTGATTTCCATTCCACGATGAATTTTCTGCGAAAGCTCTGCGGAATAATACTCCGCCATACTTTCCAAAACGCCCTCTACCAAAATACCCGACGGATCATCGGCAATATTCTCTTTGGCGGAAATAACCCGCACTCCGTTTTTCTTCAACTTTGATTTGTTGATTGCACTGTCATAACGGTTTCGTGCAAAACGGTCAAGCTGATAAACGAGCACACCCTCAAAGGTATGTTTGTCGCTGTCGGAAAGCATTTTTTGAAATTCCACACGATTATCATTTTTACCCGTCTGCGCTCGGTCGATATATTCGCCTACTACGATATAATCATTATCCTTTGCGTACTCATAACAGACTTTTAGCTGTCCTTCGATAGATTGTTCTGTTTGGCTGTGGCTCGAAAACCGAGCATATATTACAACATTCATTTTTTATACCTCCATTAGTTCTTTCTAAATTATACTTCCTTGTATTGTGAAAGTCATATGTACGGAAAGCAGCCGATAGGGTTATCGATTGCTTTCTTTAGAATTTAGGCGGCGTACTCGGGGTGCTTTTTCAGCCACGCTTCATAGTACGCCTTGCCTTCCTCACTCTGATAAAACTTCCGAATTTCAGGGACGAGGAATTTGGCAAACGAGGTTAAAAGTTCTTCTGACAATTCAACCTCGTTACGATTAACTTTTACGGTATCTGACATAGGCGCACCTCCTATCTGGAATCTCTGTCACGCAATCGCTTTCGGTGGTACGCTTCGCAGAGCTTTACAATGGTTTCTTCTATCTGTGCCGTGGTATAGTCTTTCGGGAAATATTTTCGGATACGGTCGGCAGGAATTTTTACCCGCTCTTTCTGATTTGCTTTTTCTTCGCTCATAATGGAGGACAGCCGTTCCGCCGTGAATAAGCCCTGCATACTGAGTTCCTTTAGCCGTTGCGCTTGGGATAGGTTCGGTGTGCAGTCGTTGTATTCCATTTCGGATAACAACATTGTCTGTTCTTCGGGGAGCAGGTAGGAAATCTCGACAGCGGGAGTAAAAGCTATCCGTCCTTCATCAACCATATCCAAAATAGGCGGGATAAGATTGGTCAGGCGGATATAGCGTTTAACTTGTGTTGCACTGTCATTCTCCGATATTTTTTCTACCGTTAACTTCGGACCAACTTGGTCCGAAGTTAGGTCGGAGCGTTTTCCTTGTCGAGAAAGTGCCTCCATTTTCAGCTTGTAAGCGAAGGCTTTTTCCGAAGGTAAAATATGCTCTCGGTGGAGATTGCTGTCTACTACCGCAATAGCGGCTTCATCACGGTCAAGGGGAACAATTAAGGCAGGGATTTCTTTCATCCCTGCCTTACCTGCTGCACGGAACCGTCTGTGTCCCGATACAATTTCATATTCATCTTGCGTGTTTTCTTTCGGTCGGACAATTAACGGAGACAGAATGCCTTGTTCCTGAATGCTCTCAATCAAAGCGTTCATTTCCTCGTTGTCCTGCACTTTAAAGGGATGTCCCTCAAAGGGGAAAAGTTTTTCTATTGATATATTTTTTGGTGTGTTTTTCATAATGTTTTACCTCTCTTTTTCTCTGTTTCTGTTGCGTGACTTTATTTCTGCGTCACGCTCGGTTTGCAACAGTTCCCACACCTGCGGATAACGCTCTAATGCGGACTCTGCCAGTTTCAATACTTTTCGCAGGGGTTTCAGCTTTTTAGAAATCTCCCTTGCGGATGTGTTCTTCTCTTGCCGTTCTTCATTAGATTTCGGACGGCGGTTGCTATTACGGATTTTCTGCCGTTCCGCTTCCAAAGCTGATATTTCGGCGGTGCGGTTGTCCATAAAATTCAAAATCTCCTCTGCTGAGTGCAAGTCATTGCTTTTCAAAAAGGCGTATTCCGATAGCAGCTTTTTCTCTATGGTCAGAGATTGACGGATAGATGGCGAAAGCGGTTGATTGCCCCGTTGTAATTCCTGCTCGTCACGAGTGAGATTTAATAGCTGCAAAAGGATATAAAAAAGGACATCCACCAAAACAACGGCGGTGTCCTTCGAGTGCGTTATCTCAAAATCCAACTTTTTCTCTAAAATCAGCAGCGGATAAACCTTTGCTCTGAACGGCGGGTTATTGTTGCGGAGAACATAAAAACGCTCATTGCTACGGTTTTCATAAATCCGCTTGCGAAGCACTTCGTTGGTATATCCGAGCGAGTCTAAGCGGATTGCTCGTTTCCAGCCGGGAGCAATGATAGAAATATGCTCGTAATCTCTGCTGCGGGGGAACTGATACCCAAGCGATACCAGTCTCCGTTCAATATCGTCTATATTTCCGCAATAGGGCAGAATACTTTCAATATCCCGTTTCAGAATATCTCGGTGCGTCAAGCCGCCGTTTTTGTGAACCCAGTAGTCTTTCTTTCGGCTGCCCGTGAATTTACTCGGCGGCAATATGCTTTTTCCTCGTTCCAAACAAACTTTATCCGAAATTTCCCGCAGCTTGTAATGGTCGGATATATGATTTTCAAATTTTTGTCCCGTGCGAAAAGATACTGAATTGACCACAATATGATTATGAAGATTATCCGTGTTCAGGTGGGTGGTGACAACTATCTCATAATCATTGCCCCACATCCGCCTTGCCGTTTCCAAACCGATTTCGTGCGCTTCTTCAGGCGTAACCTCGCCGCTAACAAAACTCTGATAGCCGTGATAGGCGACATTGCCGCCGAGCTTGCCGTAACGCTGTTTGGTTGCCATCATATATTGATAGGCTCGCTTTGTCGGGCAGTTGATACCGCTGACATACATCCGCTTATCCGTTTTGTCATCGTTCTCAACATAGCGGAGAGCGTTATGCAAATCCTCGTCAAGATATTTCTTGTCGGTAGTTTTATCTGGATTACGGGCATAGTCGATTACCTCTTTCATCCTGTTTTTTACAGGCCAGAATCCGGTGGTTGCCATTTACGCATATCCTCCTTCCGTGGCAATAAAAGCTCCGAATGAATTTCATCAATCAGCGCCAGCAGCTTGCTTTCTGTTTCGAGTGTGATTTCTGCTGCATTACATACCTCGCACAATTTGTTGTAGAAATCAAAAAAGACATCGGGAAGAACCGTTCTCGGTTCATAACCCAATGCCCTCTGCACAACATATTCGCTGACAGATAAATTGCATTTCTCGGCAAGCCGCTTAATTTTATCCTTATCTTTCGGTTTTGTCCGTATTAAGATTTGGGCGGTTTTTTCTTTTGGGTTTCTATTCATAATATCAATCCTTCCTTTTATCAGGGTGTTAGGGGTGTCCCCTAAAGATGAAATAGGCAGAAATGCCTATTTTGAATGGGAACTTGATATACAAGTTCCCTGCTTGTTACAGTATGAGACATACCTTTCTCGGCAATATCAGCCGTTCTCGGTATGTCTCGTACTGCGTGATTGTCTTTGCATATGAGCTGCGTTTTCGTTGAGCCATAGTGGCACAGAATTTTGTGTTGGAATATAAGAATGAGCCAAAATCCTATGACTTTGGCTCACCCGAACATCTCCAAATCAGAAAGAACACTCAAAGCATTTTCAGCTTGTTCTTGCTCTGTTAATTCTGTGTCTGCGACTGTGGTTTTGCGTTCAGTAAGTGCGGCAACGGATATATCCTGAATTTCCTCACGGAAAATTTCACGGATGCTTTGAAGCAGACTCTCTGTATCCTTTTCTGCAATCCGTTCTATATATGCCGTTACCGCTTCTACAATAAATCGGTTGCGGGATTTTTTCTCTTTGCAGTATAGCTTCTGCAAATATTCCGCCGCCTTTCGCTCCGCGTCATCTTCAAGATTAAACCGCACATTGATACGATAGCTGTTCATACGCTTTTACCTGCTGATAACTGAATTTCCGCAAGATATTCATAGCCTTTGGCGGCGGCACAAATATCCTCGACAAATACCGTGCGGTCGGAATTAAACTTGTAGAAATTCTTGACAAGACAACTTCCGCCACCTGTAATATACAGCTTCATTGTACTTTCGTCATAACCGTGTTCTCGAAGCCTTCGGAAAATATCCCGAACATATTCTGTTGCAACCGCTTTGATAATTTTTAAATCAGCAGCAGAAATTTCCGCCGTTCCCGTGCGTAGCACTTCCTCGATGATATAATCGTTGATTTCACGCTGGGTTTTCTGCATAAAGGCTTCTCGTACTGCAAGAGTGCATTGGTAAGTGCCGAACTTCTCGGTAAACATTTTCCCCGACTGCGGTTTGCCGTTTATCATATACAGCACATTCATCGTGCCGTTGCCGATGTCGGCAATCAGGTTGATATCCGTGAGCTTTGTGGCAAAGGGAGCGATAGCGGCATATCCCTGCGGATAAATGCTGGCACCGACAATACGGATTTTATAATTCTCTTTTCGGTAAGTGAAGTTGACCTCTTCGTTTTTCGTGAGATAAGCAGCAAAGGTGTTTTTCTGTCCGCTTGTCCAAGTTAAAGGCAGACCTGCGGCGATATGAACATCCGCTTCGGTAATACCTTCCGCTTTCAGTTCCTTTGCGATTGCCGCAAGAGTGAGGATATAGTAATCCTCGTCTTTGATTTTGTCGGGAGCAAATTCTTTGTGTCCCTCGCCGATCAGATAATACTTATTTTCATATACAAGCATATCTGCGGTAAACAGCGGCTCAGAATCATAGGCGATAATTCCTGACTTAAAACAGCAATTCGCCGTTTTCATATTTCCGTAGCCGTGGTCGATACCGATAATTTTTGTGTTGTTCATTGTTTTTATAATCTTTTCCTTCTTTCTGCCGGATTACCGGCGTTTAAATTTTTGCTTTGACAACTGTTTGTGGGTGCAGTTATCAAACAACGGAATTGTGCTGCAAAATTTCTTCGTACAGTTTCTTGTCGGCGGGTAATACCGATTTCAGAAAATAGTTACAGTAAATTCCGTAACGGGAAATTTTCTGAATACAGCAGCAAGGCTCGCCGTCATCAAGCAGCAGACAGTTTCCTTCATCGTAATTGCAGCAGAGATTACGAATGAGTCTGTTTACCTTGTCCGACTGCTTGGATGTGATTTTTACCACCATAGCATTTTCCTCCTTCCTTTTTTCGGGCAGCAAAAAAGCCGCCGGAATTAACCGACGGCGCATTGCCCTTTATTTTAGGATTTTGTCCCTCACTTATTTTAATACCCGAAAATTTCAATTGCTGGAAGAACAGCGTAACAATGCAAAAACAAAAAGCGTAACACACACAAGCCATTGAAAATACTGCGTTTTTATGATATAATGTTCAAAAACAAACTTCTGAATTTCTAATTTTACAAAAATTATTTTCAATCTTTTTTGAATGGGAGTTTTATGGGATGCCTGATATGATAGAGTTTGAAAGAAGGACGCAAACAGATAAGGTCAGCTTCTTTAATGCAGATTATCGTGACGGCAGAGTGCATATCGGCGGCAAGGCTTATCCTGCCGGAACCTTTGCGACACATCTGCTCAATCAGTATTATGAAAATGATACAGCCGCTCGAATTGCCGTTTTCAAGCAAAACATTTTAGCGGTGCAGCGTGAGCTGGAACAAGGATATATTAACCCTGCCGATTTTGCAAAGTGCAGCGAAGAAATTTCCGTTATTCTAAAAACGCTTTCTACCTTGCAGCCGTTTTCTATGCTCCAAATAAATGATGAGCGTAACAGAATAGTTGCATTGTTTACCAAAGACAATGCCGAGCGCATTGCTGATTACTTACGCCGCCGAGCGAGAGTTGCTGATATAGATATAGGTTCGATTGCTTTAGGTGCTGTGCCGAAAGAATATGATAAGGGACTTTTTGCTGTTGCAGAAGTTTTACTCTCCGACATAAACAAAACGCTTAGCTTTTACGATACCGTCAGCGAAGATATGCGTAAAGCCTTTGAACAACTACTTGAATTTGTAAGCCGTGTAGATGAAGCTATCCGCTTTGACGAAGCACATTTACTGCCGATTGCTATGAAAGTATTTGGACAAGCTCCGTTCCCCGTAAAAACAAAATATGTTTCTATCCGCAAAACAAGAAACAGCAAAACTTTTGTAACGGCAAGGCGGTTATATTTTGAAAGCTATTACAGCTTCATCATTACCGATTTTTTTGAAGGACTGCACTACGGGCATTATCCAAGGCAATGCCCAATCTGTAAAAAGTATTTTCTTATGCAGTCCGCCGCAAGACAGAAATATTGCAGCGAATATGCGCCCTTTAAGCTGAAAGGCAAGCCGATTACCTGTCGGAAATATGCGGCAAGAACTAATCGCAAGGAACTGGTGGCGGGTAATCCGGTTATACGCCTATACAAGAACCGTTGCTCTGCAATCCGCAACGAGCAAAAGCGTGGAACAGTTACTCCCGAATTTGCCGCAGCAGCGAAAGCTCTTGCGAAAAGCCGTATGCAACTTGCAAAGCAAAATCCCGAATATGCAAACGGACAATATATATCGGATATGAGCCGTGAAAAGCTCTATTCCGATACCGATATGCAAATGAGATAACGGTCACAACTAAGATTGGAGGCGAGTGCCGTGGCAGAGATTTATACAGAACCGAAAGAATTTAAGCGTTATGCACTTGTTCCGGCACCGCCGAAATGGGAATTGCAGGAGTATATTGTAGCTTTCTTCAAAGAAAAGGATAATAAATATCTTGCGTGGTTTTTGCATTATTACGAAAACACGCTGAATACGAATGTGCAGAAATATATGAAGCAGTTTTTTATGCCGGAGCATTTTACCGACATTAAGCAAGCGTATATTGTGGGGCTTTTGAAAGCACTCGAAAATTATGATATTTCAATAGGCGTACCATTTGCTGTTTACAAAGAACGGTATGCCGAGCGTGAGGTGCTTGACTACATTCGCAGTATCCGCACGGGATACACGGCGCAGAGCCTTGCGGAGTTTGCAAAGCTGCGTAAAGCTATGGCAATTTGGGATAAATACGAGCGAAGCTATACCGACGAAATGCTTAAAATGATTGCTGATGAAATGGGCGAAGAAACCGATGCCGTTAAAGATATTCTGCTCAGCGGCTTGCTTAATGAAAACGCTGTGGAGCTATATCGTAAGTATGCTGATGAGGACGGCGAAGAAAGCACGGAAGAAATTGTCCCTGATAATTCCAACAATCCGTCCTATTTGTTTTTTAAGTCGGAATTATATTCTTGTTTGTGGGAAGCCTTTGATAAGTTAAGCTATGAGGAACAGTCTATGCTTGCTCAGCATTTCGGTTTTTGCCTTAACTGTAAAAGCGTATTTTATATGGATTACAAGGATTTAGACGAATACGGCGAGCCGAAAAAGAAGCAAATACCGAAAATGATGTATACCGATATTGCCACCGATCACGAATACAGCTCGGCAAATACAGCGAAAAAAATATGCGAAAAATCGATTGAAAAACTAAAAGAAATGTTGGAGAGTATGGGTGTATAAAAAAGTTAGATTTGATTATATGGTTGCGTAGAAATTTGCGGAAAAATGCATCCGAAATTCTTTTTTTCGTGTTATAGATTATTGAGAGAGTGTCTTATAATTTAGGAGGTCGTATGAGTAAAGAAATTGAAAAAATGACCGCCATTTATGAAAAGCATAAAAACACAATGTATGCAGTCGCATTGAAAATATTAAAAAATCCGCAGGATGCAGAGGACGCAGTACATAATACAATCCCCCCGATTATGCGAAATTTAGATGCGATAAAAGATGTTGACAGCAAAGATTGTATATATTATGTGACAATGGCGGTAAAACATATGTCGTTTAATATGATACGGGACAGACATATTCAAACGGTCTCCTTGTCAGACATTGAGTATGAATTTGCAAGTGATGAAAACATTGCTGAAAGTGTTATTATAGACGAAAGCTGCAAAATCATCTATCAGAATATAAAAAGTATGCCTGCCGAATATCGGGATGTGCTAATCCTCCATTTGTATTACGAATTATCCACATCGCAGATTTCGGATTTTCTGAACAGAAAACACGGCACCGTAAAATCACAGCTCACTCGTGGAAAAAAGCTGCTGAAAGCTCGATTAAAGGAGGATGGATATGAACGATAAAAAAATCAAAGAAGCAATGAAACAGTATATCGAAACACAGGCTGATAATATTTCGTCTGAATCAGAAGAAAAGCACGACCTTACTTCTCTTGACGAAAAGGTTTATGCAATGCTCGGCACAAATCAAAACAAGCACAAAATGGCTGCTGTATGGTCTTTTAGAAAGATAAGTGCGTTAGCTGCCACTTTTGTTTTGGTTATCAGTTTAAGCATTACTGCTGTATTTGTTCTCAATAAAGAACCGGAACATATAGCGCAAGATGTGTTTTATTCAATCACTATTTCATACGAAAATGAGCAATACGGTTATTTTTCAAATCGCTTGGTTATTGACAAATACGGACTTAACAATATTTCGGACTTAAAACAGAACCCGGATTTATTTACGGGAATTTTAACCGAAACGGACATTATACAGACAGATAGCGTGATCGACAAAGACAGTATCATCGGAGCCAAGATATATCCATATAGTGACGAGGTTATCATTTTGCAGGGCGATGGGCAATTTTACTATTTTGAAAAAATAGTAACTGATTAACAATATAAAATCAGCACCGCAAAGCAGGCAGTTTTCTTTTGAAAAATGCCTGCTTTTTTGCATCCGATATTTCGCCTTTTGTGTTTATATAAGTAAGGCATGAAAGCCTAAAACAAATTATGAAAGGATGCAAAACTTATGAAAAAGACCATTTTTACACTTTCGCTCTTGCTGATCGCAGCTACCCTTATTTTTACAGGCTGTTCTTCCAAAGGTGATTTTGAATTGGAGCGATCCAAAGGAATTAAGGTTACCTACATTGACGAATTTGAAAAAACAACAATCTTGCCCGCCCCATTGACCTCGGAAGAAATCTTTAACAGTTACAGCGATACGATTGTACGAGGTACAATAGAAACAGTACGCAATATTCAAATCGACTACGGCAAAGGTGAAATTGCTCAAAAAGCACTTGCTACCATAAAAATCACAAAGGTTATTTCGGGAAATGCAAAAGCAGACAGCACGGTAACGGTTTTGCTGCCGAAATGTGTGGATAACGCTTCTGCAAATGACTCGTCTGTTGTAATCTCGCATTTGGAGAATGGAACAGAGGGCATTTTCCTTTTGAAAGAAGTAACAGAACAGAGCTGTGCGGAAATCAACGGAAAAACTTTTTACTATGACGATATTTGCGAATATTCTATGTTCGGAGAAGATCATTTTGCTGTTATCTTGTCCGACGGAGCGATTCGTTTCAATGCTGATCTGTTTGACGGTGCAATTACCAGCTTTGCCAATCTTGATGAAGCAGAAGCTAAAATACAAGAAAGCCTTACAAAGGAATGATTTATATGCCGATACTGAATGTTTGTAATCTATGCAAAACATATCAAGCGGGAGAGGCAGAGGTTAAAGCACTTGACAATGTATCTTTTACCGTAGAAAAAGGCGAATTTGTTTCTATCATCGGTCCGTCGGGATCGGGAAAATCGACCTTGTTACATATCCTTGCCGGTATTGACCGCCCCACCTCCGGCAAGGTGTATGTAGATGGTGAGGATATATATGCCAAGAGCGAAAAGGAGCTTGCCTATTATCGCAGACGAAAGGCGGGCTTAATCTATCAGTTTTATAATCTCGTTCCCACTTTGACGGTTGAGGAAAACATAACGCTCCCTTGCCGCCTTGATAAAAAGAAAACCGACAAAGAAACGCTTGACCGATTGCTGGATACGCTTGGAATGAAAGAGCGAAGAAGTCATCTGCCGAGCCAGCTTTCAGGCGGTCAGCAACAACGCTGTGCCATAGGCAGAGTTTTATTTACAAATCCTGCGCTTATGCTTGCCGACGAACCGACAGGAAATCTTGACAGCAAAAGTGCAGCAGAGGTAATGGAGCTTCTGGGGAGTGCAAATAAACAATACGGTCAAACGCTCATTATGATTACGCACAATTTGGAGCTTGCAAAGTTGGCAGACCGTATGCTTATCATCAAGGACGGTAAGCTCTCGGAGGGATAACTATGGGTGTTTGTATTAAACTTGCAACAAGGAGCTTGCGGAAAAATAAAGGGCGAACGCTGATAACACTTATGGGAATTGTATTGTCCGTCCTCATGGTGTGTACGATTTTTACGCTGTTAAATTCTATGCTCGATTCTGCGATAGATTCCATTATCGAAAAGGACGGAAATTGGCATATTGCCGTGTATAACACCACCGCAGAACAAATAGCAGACCTTGAAGCGGCAGAGGGAGTTTTATCCACCCAAATGATCTCCATTGACGAAAATGATGTATTCCGCATTACACTTAAAAATCCAGACGAGGTGTACGAATTTGCAAGCCGATATTTAAGTGAAACAACAGAATATTCGTATCACACGGAATTGCTTTCCTATCTCGGGATTTCACAAAGCGAGAGTATTAAGAGCCTAATAATGGGGATTGCCGCCGCTTTGCTTCTTATCATCGCTGTGGGTGCAATTTCTTTGATATACAATGCCTTTGCTATATCCGTTTCCGAAAGGACGAAAGAACTCGGACTTTTATCCTCGATTGGTGCAACCCAAAAAGATATTCGCACGATTGTATATTCCGAAGCTCTTTTACTTGGGACGGTTGCGATACCGATCGGTATAGTCCTCGGTCTTTTGACTTCTTGGGCGTTGCTTGATATTTTCGGAGCATATATGGGGAAAGTACTCTATGTGAACATTGGTATGCGGCTGCATATAAACGGATGGCTGCTTATGATGACAGCAATTTTCGGTTATCTGTTGGTGTTACTATCCGCCGGTGTTCCTGCTCGCGCTGCTTCTAAAATTTCGATAATAGGCAATCTGAAAGGTGAAAAAGGTGCGATGAAAGTAAAGTGCAGCAACTTTACTTCTTCTGCTGAAAATTTGCTTGCAAAGCGTACTATAAAACGAGAAAAGAAAGCGTTTCGTGCAATAACATTTTCGCTTGCAATCAGTATCTTTCTTTTTGTGTCTGCAAATGCGTTCAGCCTGTATATGCTCTCATTTGTAGAAGCAGAACGGAAGAACATAGGCTACGATCTGCGTATGAACTATTCTATGGAGTTTGGCACGAAAGAATTTGATGAGCTATACAGCTTTGTAAAATCGCAGGACGGCATTGATGAAGTCGGTTGGTTTGCGGAAAGTCCCTCACATTTCCATAGTGTTTTACTTGATTCGGAATGGATAACTGACAGCTACCGAGGCTCGGATTGGGCTACACTTAAAGAAAGCTCCGAATTATATAAAGCTCCGTTTTATATATTCATTATTTCAAATGAACGCTATTCCGAGTTCCTTTCGCAAAATGGACTTAAAAATGATAATTCCGTTTATGCGAGTGCCTTTTATGATGAAATCGACGAGGATAGTAAAAGCACGAGTTTTCCTATCTTGAAAGACGGAAGCTATCACGCCGATGTGCGTTATATGAGTGAAGCAGCGAGTGAACGGCTCAGCCAAGATATAAACGCAAATCCAAATGACCGCTTTGATTATGAGAATTATTACGATACCTTTTTCAGCGTTAATTTTACGGTTGGCAACTATGACTTTCCGCTTGAATTCAGACCGAATGACGGAGGCATCAGTATTTTGATTCCCGAAAGCCGTATGCCTGAGTTTAATGCAGAAATCACAAGCAAGGAAATAATGATACAATCCCCAAACTATGCGAACATTCAAAAAAACACAACGGATTATTTAACGAGCGTTGGTCTTGCCGAAGATGTGTCAATATTCAGTTCTGCTGAAAGCTATGAATCGCAGAGAAACTTTGCCGCAATGATAAAGCTGTTTTCAACTTCCTTTTTAATTCTCTTGACCGTAATATCCTGTGCAAATGTTTTCAATGTCATAACTACGAGCCTCAATATGCGTAAGCGTGAATTTGCGGTATTGCGTTCGGTAGGAATGACGGTAAATAAGCTGTTTGCTATGCTCTGCATCGAAAACCTGCGGAATGGTTTGCTTGCGATCTTAATCGGCGGCATTTCTTCTTTGCCGTTATGCTATCTGATATATAAAAGCATTGTAGTCGGTGCGGTAATTGATTTTGTATTTCCGCTTGGAGCATTTGTAATATCTTCATTGGCTATGTTCCTTATTATGTTTCTTACATCGCTATATGGGCTATGGAAAATCAAAAATGGAGATATTATTGCAGATGTCAGAAATGATTTTGTGTGATGATGTAAAAATGATTGTATGAAAAGGCGGTGATGCAATGAGAAATGAGCATTGGATTTTATGCCCAACCTGCGGTAGTAAAACGCGTGACAAAATCAGAGAGGACACAGTATTAAAGAATTTTCCTCTCTACTGTCCGAAATGCAAGCAGGAAAGTTTGATCGAAGTTGAAAATTTGAATATAGTTGTCATCAAAGAGCCGGACGCATAGACGCAGAGCTACCTCTGTTGATTATGGGATTCTTGCTATAAATAAAAGTCGATACCACTAAAAGTATCGACTTTTGTTTTTGTGATGTTCGGAATTTCTTTTTCTTATTTTTCAACACCTTTATGATAACTTCATCAACAACATCCGTATATCTACCTTCGTGGAGTAGCTTATTCTTTAAATCAACCAATGCTTGAACTAATAGGTGCTGTTCTTCGTCGGTTAAATATAGGTAATATTTCGGTAATTTCATACGAATATCAACTCCTTGTTTACAATCTCCATAGCGGCATTACGGACAGCGTTCATCTTGCCCACCCAAACTATTTGGTCGGTTGCCTTTAACTGCTCTGTAACATCTTGCATTTTTGCCATTTCCTTAACCAGCCGAGAAAACATATCTTCTGCCTGCTCGTCAATGTCGGCAAGGTAAGCATTCAGCCTACCACTTGTCAGCAAGTTCATATACAAAACCTTGTGATGATGTTTTAAGTATCGTGCATGCCGTTGTCCCCAAATGCCGATAGGTTTCTGTTCTTCTTCGGGAAGTGTCAAGTTTGGAAGCAGATAATCTCCAACCTGTGTATATGTACCACCCATTTGCTCAAATAATGTTTTTGACATAATTTTGTCCTCCTGTGTTTGATTGTATCTTCATTTTACAGAAAAACAGAAAGAACCACCAATGTGCCGATTTTTAGACATAACAAAACACCGCCTTAGAACTTAATCTAAAGCGGTGTTCTCTGTTTGGTATCAGAGCGAACATTTAACGGCAAAGCCACTTGCAAAAAAGTAAGTGTTCATCCAATACCCATTTGGTGGAGACGAAGAGGATCGAACTCTCGACCTTACGGATGCGAACCGTACGCTCTCCCAGCTGAGCTACGCCCCCATTGGTTTGCTATGTGATTATAAGATTTTTTTTGCGGTTTGTCAAGTGTTCGGAGGCGGTTTGGAAAAATTTTTCTTCGCCGCCCCGGTTTTTATGCCATCGGCTTGCAGACATCGACCCAGCTTTCGGGCTTGGAGTATTCCTCGAGCTCGGCGGGGGTCAGCTCTATCATGCTGTTGCTGCTGCCGCAGGCGGGGTATACCGTGTCGAATCTCTTGAGTGACTCGTCGAGATATATCTTCACGCCGTCGTTCACGGCAAACGGGCACACTCCGCCGACCGCGTGGCCGATAAGCTGCGCCGCCTCTTCGTGCGAGAGCATTTTTGCTTTTTTGCCGAAGCGGGACTTGTATTTTGCGTTGTCTATCTTTGTGTCGCCCGCCGCGACGATGAGTATCGGCGCACCGTCGAGCGAAAATGATATAGTCTTTGCTATCCTGCCCTCTTCGCAGCCGAGAGCTTTTGCCGCGAGGGCAACGGTTGCGCTCGACTCGTCTATCTCCATCACTCGGTCCTCGATTCCGAGCTGTCTGAAATATTCTCTGACTCTTTCTATTGACATTGGGTTTCCTCCAAATGCAAAAGCCGCAGGATCAACCGTGCGGCTCTTGATTTTTTGTTATTTGCGGCTCTTCTTACTCTTAACTCCGTCGGTAACGCTCTCCTCCGGCGCGCTGAACGCCGCGAGCCTGATTATCAGGATGATGAGTATCGCCGCGAGAGCTGAGCAGGCGTAGACAATCCACATGTTCGTGACGTTCGAGATGAACTTGCCGATAAATGGCACGCAGTGCGTGGCGAGCGCGACTATTGAAGCACCCTCGGGCACGGACGAGCCGAACGCAAATTCGTATTTGCCGCCGAGCTTGTACAGCGCAACTTCGTCCGCGGATGCGGCGGATGCCCTGCGTGTGAGGCACAGCGAGCCGCTCTTTATATTCGAGCCTGCAACATTTTCGCTGCACACGGCGAGTCCGCGGTCGAGCAGGAATTTGTCGGGGTGCGCCGCTGCAACGCAGAGAAGCGCGGTGATGAGCGACACAACGGCTATTATGATGATGAGAACAGTCGTGAATATCCTCGCGCCCTTGAATTTATCTTTCTGCGGCTTGAATCCGTTTTGGAGCATCGCACCCGAATAGTCCGAGGTGCGCTCGAAGTCGAACTTCGGCTCGACCTTGGAAGCTGTCTCATCGGAGAGAGTCTTGCGCGGTCTGCTCTTGTCTATCGGCGCGCCGAAATATCCGTGGGGATCGGGTTCGCCGTATTCATTCTTCTGCTTTTCAACAGGCACTTCTTTAACTTCGGGCTCTGACTCTTCGACAGAAACCTCTTCCTCACCGGAATAAGTCTCTTCAAAGTCGTCCTCTACCGGTTCGAGCTCGTTTGCGGAGATAACCGAGTTGTCTATCACGCTGTCATAGCTGCGCTCTTCAACGCGTCTCGCTTCCTCAGCCGCTTTTGCTTCGGCTGCTGCTCTTGCTTCAGCTGCTGCCTTTGCTTCGGCTGCTGCGCGGGCTTCCTCGGCTTTTCGTGCTTCTTCGGCGGCTTTTATCTCTGCCGCCGCCTTTTCCGCCGCCGCGTTCAGCTCATCCTGCTTGGCCTTTTCCATGCGCGCCTCAAATTCGGCGTTGAGCTGTTCGATGGTCTTTGGCATGAATTTATCCATTTTTTCTTCACCTTCCGACTTAAAACAAAAATCTCCTATATAAGTCTATTATAAAGTATAATATTTGAAGCACACAAAGTCAACAAAAAAGCCCGAATGTCGCAGAACATGTGCGCATTTGCTCAAAAAAGGCTGAAAAAGCGGGCGCATAAAGTATAATCAAAGCGGAGAAAAACAGAAAAGGAGAAAGACCATGGGAATGAAAGAATGCACACTGGCGAGCTCTATTATCCGAACGAGGAGTCGATATTCGACGAGCAGCTCAAAAAGCTCGATCTGCTTTACGAGTTCAATTCAACGCGCCCGACTGAGCAGAAGAGACGGCAGGCGCTGATGAAAGAGATGTTCGCCGAAGTCGGCGAGAACTGCTATCTCGAACCGCCGTTCCACGCGAACTGGGGCGGGCTCACATCCATCTCGGCGACTCTATATATGCAAACTTCAACTTCACCGCCGTTGACGACTCGCATATCTATATCGGCTCTTATACGATGATAGGACCCAACGTGACCGTTGCCACAGCGGGGCATCCGATTCTGCCCGAGCTGCGCGAAAAGGCGTATCAGTTCAACATGCCTGTGCGTATCGGCGAAAACTGCTGGATAGGCGCGTGGGGCTCTGATAATGCCCGGCGTGACGATAGGGGACAACAGCGTTATCGGCGCGGGCAGCGTCGTTACGAAAGATATTCCGGAGAATGTCGTGGCTTACGGCAATCCCTGCCGCGTCGCGAGGGAGATAAACGAGCACGACCGCGAGTTTTATTATAAAGACAGACGAATCACGAAAGAGATTTTTGACGAGATAAAGAATATATAAATCAAACCCGCCGCAGATATAAGTCTGAGGCGGGGTTTGCTATAGTTTTTACAGTGTTTACGGTTGAATCTTTGCCGTTATTCTCCTTATGGAGAAAATGATGTTTGCTAATGACCAAAGCGGAATTATAACATACAGAAAACGGAACAAGAAGGTTAAAAACGGCAGTAAATCCTGATGAGGAGAAGTGAATACAGGGTGTATTACCCAATCATATTGCATGGTGATTCGCATCAAAATCATCGGTATCGCCGACAAGACAAAGACGGTGAAGAAAGAACGGAATTTACGAATTTGAGCTCTCCTTGAAAGATAGAAGAAGAACAGGCTGACAAAGGCGACCGCCCATATGAAGCGAAACGCGTAAAAGTAAAACGTTCCATACTCTGAAATCCTTATGCAGTCATAATAGAAATCGTGCATATGTGTAAAAAAGAAGTTAAATACAGGGCGGAAAAGCTCGCAGACGCAGTATATTATCGCCTGCAGGAACAGCGGCCAAAGAAGCACCTCGAAAATCACAACAAAGGCTTTTTTGTTTTTTTTCATCACTTCACATCCTTTCAATTTCCTTGAGGCGGATAAATGACAATACTTCTGCGCTACAATTATATTTTAACAGAAAGAGTAAAAAAGTCAATCGTGTTTTGATTTTTAAAAAAGTTAAAGAATCAATCCTACCTTTGCAGAGCGGGATTGATTCTTTATTTGTGCTTATTTATATTTCGGTCTTGCAACATATGAGGTGTGGAGCACTTCGTGCGCCTTGTGGCTGCCGGGCTCGCCGAGGAACTCGGCATAGAGACGCTTGACAGCCTCGCTCTCATGCGACTTGCGCAGGGGCATATCCTTGTCCGCCTCGTAGAGAGCGGCGGCTCTGCGCGCTCTGAGGTCGACGAAGTTGCGCACGACTGCGTGCTGGATCGGCTGACCG
>ULTG01037252.1_pt1 | contig 60333 bp, 46 predicted proteins | sample 1957461 | NCBI WGS metagenome assembly ULTG01 (sample SAMEA4835730, study PRJEB28245) | human gut metagenome | biome: gut microbiome; material: fecal sample | place: Denmark | collected 2008
TTGGAAAGGCCTTGAACTTTCAGTGTTCTGCCAGTACAGCATCGGAGGCAAGGTGTTCGCCGCTTGGAAGGGCTGCGGCCAGGAAGGTACCGAGCATCTCGGACTCAGCTCCGGAACAGTGACTGACGATTCCGGAAAGTCCGTGACCAACTATTTCAATGTGAGCAAGCATGCCGCAAATCATTATTGGAGAGAAGGTTCCGGAATCAATGATATGCCGCGTCCGGTTCTTTCAGGAGTCCATACCGGCTGGGACGTGGATTACAATATCCTGACATCTACCCGTTATCTTGAGGATGCGTCATATTTCAAGTTCAAGACGATAACTCTTTCCTATAATCTTCCGGACAATGTGCTGAAAGCCATCAAGTCGAATTCTGCAAAAGTCTTCTTCTCTGTGGACAATGCATTGACACTCACGAAGTATGACGGATATGACCCTGAAGTTTCCATGTCGAGCGGCCCTGCGTCAGCCGGTTACGGTGTCGATTTCGGCTACCAGCCTTCACTCAGGTCTTACCTCTTCGGTATTCAGATCCAGTTCTAAAAGATGTATCAATCAATATTACTGACAGATATGAAAAACAAGATATTTATTTCAATGATTTTGTGCGTGTCGGTTCTTGCGGCATCATGCTCGTGGCTGGACAATCCGAGTCCGAAAGGACAGATTCCTGCCAACAAGCTTACAGACAATGACCTCGCGCTGTTGACAAACGGTACTCTCCATCAGTACGAAGCATTTTTGACCAATTTGTGGTTTGAAGGGGATTATCTGGCAGAAAACTTCAAAGGCGGTCCCGGATTCTCCTATTCGGATGTCCATGGCGAGACGCAGTCGGCATCTGCAAAGATTCCATTGACCAGGTGGCAGTATTGTTATCAGAAACTAAACTATGCCAACCTTTTGATAAAATCAGCACTTGGAGCATCCAACCAGGGCAGCAGTGACGTCAGGACCGCACTCGGAACAGGCTATCTGTTCAGGGCGATGATCTACACGGGACTCGTGCAGCGTTATGGCGGTGTTCCTATCATAAAGGTTTCCGGCAGCACGGAAATTGTTCCACGTTCCAGCGAGGAAGAAGTCTGGGCGATGATAGTCGAGGATTTGAAGGCCGCTGAGGACCTTTTGGGCGAATTCAAGAGCTTCGCCTATCCGTCCAAGGAATTCTGCAAGGCTTTCCGTGCGAAGATAATGCTCTGGATGGCGCAGGACGCTGAAGCCATTGCCCTTGCTGACGATGTAATCAAGTCCGGCCGTTTCTCATTGAACTCGAACAGTACGGATTTCGCGTCAATGTTCATCAATGGTACTTCAAACAAGGAAATCATATTCGCCCCGATCAACATCCGCTCTACCAATTACAACCGTTTGTTTGAGAGTGTCAATGATACTGACGGCTCATACAACTACTCTCCGACTGATGAATGCTGGACCAAACTGTACAGTGACGATGCCACAAGAACAGGAGACATCCGCAAGGCGGCGACATTCTCTACCGAGGATCCTAAGCCGATCATCAAATTCCCTAACGGACAGGGCGGTCAGTTCATAAAGAATCCGGAGCCTTCACAGTCTCCGCTGATGTGTATGAGATTGGCGGATGTATATCTCATAAAAGCTGAGGCGCAGTGGGCTAGCGGAGACTATCCGGGAGCGCGTGAGACCCTTCTTTCACTTCTCGAAAAGAGGTATTCATCGGTGAACTTGCCTGCTTCACTCGGAAAAGATGAGCTTGAAACGCTTATTCTCGATGAAAACCGCAGGGAGTTCTATGCTGAGGGACATCGCTGGTTCGATATAAAGAGAATCGGCCTGAGGCATCATTCTGCCGATTTCCCGAAGTGGATTGACAAGCAGTATTCCGAGTGGAACGGACGTGACTTCCTCATGTATTGGCCTATCCCTCAGGATGAAAGAGATAAAGCCGGCGGAGCATATACCCAGAATCCCGGCTATTCAGGAGCAGAACAATAATTGTAAAACCTATATAATTAAAACATCATGAATAAGATTAAAACATTATGTCTGGTAGCAGGCGCGCTGGTATCAGTTCTTGCCTGCGAGAAGCAGAAGGTTGAAGTAAGCAGTCTTACTGCAAGTTTTGAGATTTCTGCAAACCCTTGTTATGCAGGAGACGAAATTCATTTCACCAGCACCAGTACTGGTGGAAAGAAGCCATATACTTACGACTGGACAGTCGACGGCGAAAAGCTCGAAAAGCATGACGAGGATGTGAAATACACATTCAAGACCAACGGAACATATACCGTGACACTGTCATTGACAGATGACCTCGGCAACAAGGCAAGCAAAAAGAAGCTTGTCGTAGTGGATCCGGCTCCTGTTGCCAAAACTGGCGGCCTCGAAGTCCTTTGGGTCGGATATATGGAAGGCTATAATGCCATCACCTCTCCGGCTATCGCCAATGACGGAAGTGTATGGTGTTCTACAAGATCGAACAAGCTCTACAAGTTCGACAAGAACGGCAAGAAAGTGTTCGACAAGGAAATGTTCACAGCTGTCAATAAAGGCGTGACTTACGGCACTCCTTCAATCGACACCGACGGCACCGTTTTCATCGGTTGCGGTTCAGCCGATAAGGATGGCCATTTTATCGCCTACAATGCTGACGGTTCAGTGAAATGGTCATTCAGCCAGTGGTATAGGGCTGATGGAACTACACCGGAGCCTGCATATCAGGCAAGTATAGGTGGTATTGGCGACAAGAATATCTATTTCGGCTGCACTGGACAAAATGGAATCGCCGTTTCTGCAGATAAAGCTACCGGCAAGCGCAATGGCTTTGCACAACCTGCAGGAGGCTGCCGTACAGGATTGCTTCTTACAAAAGACGGCTATGTGAGCTGGTACGGTGGCAACTGGGGTCTTTGGACCATAGCCCAGAATACCCTCGACAATGGCGGCGACAATAAAGTTAATCCGGCTTGGGGCAAATGGAACAGCAACAAAGAGCAGACTTTTGTCAAACAAGCTCCGATGGGAGGAATCGCAGCTCTTACGCTTAACGGAAAGCCATGCGTTGCAGGTGTCCTTACTGACCAGGTAGGAACAAGAGTTTATGCTGTGGAGGCTGCGACCGGTAATATTGTTGTGAACCACTATGTTGAGGATAACGGCGCTGTGCAGGATCAGGGTGGTGTTGCCATTACTTCTGAAGGCTACATCGTAGCTGCTCTCGCATTCACTACCGGTCAGGATGATGGTGGAATCGTAGTCATTGATCCTAAGACCGCTGATGCTGACGGCAAATGCAAAGTCATCGGACGTTACAAAGTCCAGGAGAAAGTGGCTGGTTCACCGGCTGTTGACGCTGCCGGAAACATTCACTTCGGAACAGAGTCCGGTCAGTATTATGTCGTTGACAAGAACTGCAACTTGTTGCTGAAAGCAGATATCGCAGACGCAGTAATGTCGAAAGATGCCAAGACATTTGAAGGTCTCCGTATGGCGAAGATCTGGTCATCTGTAGTCATCGGTGACGATGGTATCGTTTATATCTCATTTACTGATTCCGATACCAGAACATTCTCTGGCGTGATCGCGTTCCGCCCTTATGACAAGAGCGACAACAAGTTCTGCAAAGGACCTGCAGCATCTGAATGGCCGATGTTCGGTCACGACAGACGTCATACGAACCGTCAAATCTAATTTTATCGAAATGAGAAAATTTTTAGCATCATTTCTCGTAGCATCACTCGCACTTGTCTCTTGCAACAGCACCGAGTACGTAGTAAAAGATCAGGATAAGGGACAGATCAATCCCAAGACCACATCTTTGCTTGAACTCTGCGATGCTGTTCAGGAGAAGTGGGAGGAAGACCTCACGGTGAGCCGCATCTATGTCGTTGCGCACCGCGGCAATACAATGGAATCCTTCAAGCAGGGGATTCCGGACAACTCCATTCCGAACATCCTTCACGCGATCGAGGCCGGAGCGGATATGGTGGAACTTGATGTCCGCACTACCAAGGACGGCCAACTCGTTCTTATGCACAATGAGACTGTCAATGAGACGACTACCGGTGTCGGTGACGTTTCCTCGCTGACACTCGCGCAGATTAAATCTTTCGATATGGTCCGTGACGGCAAGGTCTATAAGGACGAGCAGAACAATGTCGCTAAGGTTCCTACCCTCTTGGAGGCTCTCAAGGTCACCAAGGACAAGATTTATGTCAATCTTGACCTTGCGGGGAAAAACAATGTTCCGGCAAAGGTGCTTGAAGTCATTCATGAAGCCGGCGTGGAGGACCAGGTCATGCTGTTTGCCAGCGGAGACATTGCTGAATATCAAAAGCTTAATCCTCTGGTAGCGGTTCATCCGTACGTCAACAGCGTGGAAGCTACGTCTTCATACTCCGGTATGATAGGCGCGAAACTCTTCCAGTACGGAAACGCCGTATATCTGAACAACAGCATTCCTGAGTTCGGCACGAAGATGCATGTGAAAGGATATCTTTCATATTCCAATCTCCTTGACCGGTGGGATAATGCCCTGCGCAACGGGGACTACACTCCGCTGGACAAGTTCATTGCCTCCGGCTCGGATTTCGTCCAGACCGATGTCTCCGAGCTCGTCATCAAGTATCTTGACGGCAAAGGATTGAGATAATTCCTAACAAGACACATAATTATGAAACACTTGGAAAACATGCTGGGGGGGGGTAAAACATATACAACTCCAATGATTGAAATCAGCACCTTTATGGTAGATGCATCTTTTGCGATGTCTAATGAGAATGTTAAGACAAACGTAATACACGATGTGTATACCATTGATGATGAATTCAATTGGTAAAACTAAGAAACCTGATGAATAGATTTTTTGCAATTTTGTCGATGGCGGCGGTAGTATTCGCTGCTTGTGATAAGGAAAACGAGACTCCGGGTCAGAAAATTGACCCGGCAGAGCTCGTTGAGGTGACATTTGACGTTTCTGCGAAAACCAGTCAGTCCGCAGAAATCCAGAATGTATCGACGAAAACAGAAATCAAGGAAGACGGCACCGTGCTCTGGTCTGTCGGTGACAAGGTTTCTGTGTTCTATGAAGTGGACGGCGAGACCGGAAGCTCTGAATCCGAGGCTCTTACTGCCGAAAACATCAAGGCTGACGGCTCCGCTTCCATTACAGTGAAAGTTCCTGCTGCCTTTACATTGGAACAGTTTGAAGGAACCCGCAGCCTTTCTGCGGTCTATCCGTTTGACGCGTCAGCCGCTTACGTGGACGGCAAGATCAATGTCTCTGCACCTAAGGTTCAGGACGGAACCTTCGCTCACGCGAGCCTTTCCGTTGCAGAATGGACCGGCAGCAATTCTCTCACGTTCGAGAACCAATGCGGGCTGCTGCGTATCGAAGCAGTAGATGCTGACGTCTCCAAGATAACATTGAAAAGCGCTGATGCTGACGTTGTTACGCTCAATGTTTCCGGTGCGGGCACATATTACGCTGCCGTTGCTCCATCCACTCTCGAAGGCTTCTCAGTAGTGCTGACAGATGCGGCAGGTGAGGAACTTGCCAAGAAGGTCACTGCAAAGTCTCTTGTCGTCGAAAAGGGGCATGTCCTTCCTCTCGGAAAGATTGCCGGCTTCGATGACAGATACTATGTTTCTGCCGAGGCGAAAGGCCGAAAGGACGGAAGCAATTGGGACAATGCTGCAGGACTTACAGAACTTAAAGCTCTTCTTGCCAAGGGCGCTTTGATTAATGTCTATATGTCAGCTGGAACATATTCAGTAGAGGAAGCTCTTGTTTCTGAAGCTGAAGGTGCTGATTTCAGTGTCTATGGCGGCTATCCTGCAGGTGCGAAAGGCGCAAGCCTTAAAGCAAGAGACGCCAAGGCCAATGTGACCATCTTTGACGGTGGCGGAAAATCCCAGATTTGGCTCACCAAAAAGGGAAATGTCCTGTTTGACGGACTCACTTTCCAGAATGGTTTCAGCGGTACTGATAATGGTGGAGCGCTGAGTTTTTCCGGAACAAATGTCACCGGTAAGGTTGTTGGTTGCTCTTTTGTTGGCAATAAGGTGACGGACGGAACTAATAATACTAAAGGTTTGAGCGGTGGAGCAATCCACGTAGGCGAAGCCAATGTAACGGTGGAGAATTGTTCGTTTTCTAAAAACTACGGACGAAACGGCGGCTCATTGTATTCCGACAAAGCCAAAGCTCAACTTACTGTGAAAGGTTGTACTTTTACTGAAGATTACACGTACAACACTGGCGGCTCGATCAATAATACCAACGGAACTCAGATAATTGAAAACTGCACATTTACAGGCTGTTATAATTTGGGCGGTACTGGCGGTGCTATTCATATCAATGGCGCGTATGCGGTTCAGACATTGAAGAATTGTGTATTCAACGCTTGTGAAGCTAACCGCAACAATTCTTATACGAAGGTTAATAACAAGGCGTGCGGTGGAGCGATTTCTGTTCAGAATGCGTATCTTGATATTATCGGTTGTACTTTCGATGGCAATATGGGAGCTTCAGGCAGTGCTATGTTGCTCCAGAATGGTGACGGACTGGTTCGTGTAACTGATTGTGTGTTCAAGAACAATAAGGGAGCATCACGAGGCCTTATCCAGACCTGGCCCGGCACTAAGTCAGTTCTGTTTATGAACAACTGTCAGTTTTTCGACAATACCATGAGGACAAACCAGTGGGGTACAGTAATTCACGGCGGCAATCCTTCCGTAGTCTGCATGAATAACTGCTCGATTTACAACAATGTCAGCCAGCAGGCAGAAGGCACTTCCGTTTGTCTGAACAATGACGGATTCACGGTCGTAGTAAATACGACAGCAGTAGGAGAAAATGCCAAGTCACTGTGCCGCGCAAACAATAAAAACGGCTCGTTTAGTTTGTATGACAACTGTGTTCTCGCAAATAAACATACCAATGGTCTCGTGTTCGTTAAAGAAGTGAACTCATCTGTTAAATTGTATAATGACATTATCGGTTCTAAAGCCACCGATACTGATGGCTCTTGGCTGGTAAGGACCAATGTCGTAGTCGACGGCGAATTGTCATTCTGCAATGGCTCCGATTTCGACTATTCGAAAGGTTATTGGAAGTGGAATGGCCCGTCCGCATCGTTCGTGAAGGCTAAAGAGGCAGACATCATCACCCGACTGAACGACATTACAACCAATAACGGCAATACCCGCCTGAAAGGCGCCTTCGCTCCTAAGTTTGTCGAGTGGGTAAACAACCTCGGCGGTTTCAATAAAGACCAGCTCGGCACCACCCGCACCACCCCCGGCACCTGGCCAGGCAGTGTGGAGCTCAAATAAATCGACCACGTCGATCCCCTAAAAAAATCAGAGCCGGCACATCACCGACTCTGATTATTTTATCAAGTCCTTCATGGAAGTTTTCAGCGCTCCAGAGAAAAACCGATAGCTCCCGCTACTTTCTTGGTCCGATAAAACGGTCGCCATTAAAGTGAATCATATGGTCCGGCGTATCCGACAGCCAAACCTCAGTCTCCCAAGCAATCTCATCCACGTGTTTCTTGAATTCCCTTGCATTAGGGAACGCCGTCACATACACAATGCCGAACGGACAATTCTTGGTAAACTCTTCTAGCTCAATCACTCGCTTCGCTGACACCGGACCGTGAGAGGTCACTACCTCAACCAAGAACAACCAACCTCGTTTTTCATCGCTGATGACAATATCAGGAAGTTTTGAGTGCTCGGTAATCGGCAGGTTGAGAGCCTCCAGCCCGGCCGCGTTGACGTACAAATCTTTGTCTTCAGTGTCGCCGATATAGAGCAACTTTCCACCGGGGGCAAACCTGGGAGCGAAATCTTCAACGACTGCCGCCTGAACCTCATTGTGAGCACCAGGAGACAGATAGTACTCATTCCCCTCAATAACAAGAGGAATACGGTGCATGTCCCGTTCAGCGGCATATCTATCGCGCAATATTTCATACTCTACAGCAAACTGTTGAGTGCGGCTATCCCAATTTTTTGTCCCGTATGATTTGGCAACCTCAAGCGCTTCCTCCGTGATGGCATAATGCGCTTTCGGGCTATTGACAGGAAGAGATGGATCATCAGGATTGTAGTTGGCTACTCCGGCCTGAATGAACTGGTGAAGGACCTGCCGACGGAATGTCTCTCTCGTATTTGGAGCATATGGCGCGTCGGCCTTATAGTTCTCGTTTACGAAAGCCATTATTTCCTTGGTAATACGCTGGCTGGTGCGTGTGGCATCTGCCCAAGGTGTGTCCTCCTTTATGCTGCAAAGTGCCAGCAATGTAAGCGCCGACATATCATTCTGCTGTGCCGAAGGAAGCCCCAATGCCTTCAGAATCACTTGGGCCTCAGTAATTTTGCTCATAGCTATTGAATCTTAAAATAGTCCAGGACCAAATCGTTGATAAAGTCGATGGAATAGTTGTTTCTCAAAATAATCTTCCTTCCTATCTCCCTGATTGTCTCAATCGGAGGAAGAGGCATCATCCGCAGTTCCGTTGCACTCACATTGATGTTTCCGTTGAATGTCCGGAAATACGCATCAAACATCTCACTGTCCAGAAGAGCAGTAAGCCCCATCACTTCATCTCTGCGGAGGTGACCTTTAGGTCTGTAAATATAGTTCAATTTGTTCTCAATTCCAACTGCTTCATACTGAGACATATTGCCGAAGTAAGGAGCTGCGACCAGTCGGCTGCTGTCATCTTTGGAACTGAAACGCCTGAGCAGCACATAGTTCTTATTAGGAAGCAGAGCAGCTTTGGTCTCAGACGCTACTTTGATGTATTGTCCTTTATCCTTCTTCTGTACGGGATGGTCACAGAGCATCTTCACTACATTATGGAGCCAGTAGAGCGGTACGGTATCTTTGCCTGGTTCGCTCACAATGAAATCATGTGCGCGGAAAGCAACTACCGGGCCGGTGGAAATCTTGATGCCGTATTTCTCCATATTGCCGTCCCAGGAACGAAACATGCTCAGAATCGCTTCGTCTCGGCTGTCAACGGGCAGATAAACGACTTTCTCAACGGAATCTACATCCACAATGTCTGCTGCTGGATACTCCTTCTGATGAGGCTGATCCAAATCCCGTATCCCTTGGCTAAAAGAGACTATAATGTTCTTTACTTCACCGGCAGGATGCATCCTCATAATCACCAGTTCCTGCAGCACCTCATCCTTAGAGAATGTATCTTTCCTGGTGTTGAATAGGTGGATTAAGTCAATGTGGACGTGTCTGAAAAGGAAATCCCGGAAAGACTGGAAATACCGGCCTGATGCAAAACTTCTGGGTGTAATGAATATCATCTGTCCGTCATTTTCCAGTAGTTTTGTGCAGATGGCCATGAATAGGGCGTAGATGTTCGTCTGCCCATCTACGATGCTGGCGCACGATTGGGTATGAACATCGTCTTTGGCGAGCTTGAAATAAGGTGGATTCGAAATGATATAATCAAACCGCTCACCTACATTCATCGCACCAAAGATAGAGTTATCGCTGTCTAAGTATTCGCACTTGTCCAGAACAAAATCAGATTCATTCAACTGGTAGTTCATCCTGATGCCTTGTTTCTTGCACCATTCTTGAAGATAAGAAAGAACAATGCCTGTAAGCGGAACAACATTCTTGTCAGTCTCATAGAGCGTCAGAGCAATTGTTTCCAGTTTGGAATCTTCAACCAGATGTTCAATCAAAGCGCAGGAAAGAATCGCAAGCCCGCATCCGGGATCAAGAACGGAAACACTGTCCTTTTCTGAAGGAGTTGCCAGTCTCCCCATGAATTGGGATATGGCAAGCGGCGTAAAGAACTGACCTTTATGCTTTTTATCCTTTTGGACCGACGCATCCGCATATGTTCTGCCGACCCTCTCAGCAAACTGTGAAGGCTTCTCTCCGTCAAGCGGCACGATATGAATGGACTCCGTAACCATCTGTCATTATCCATAATTGTGCAAATTTACGATTTTTTTACTTCGAAACTATTGCAAGACCGTTAGGGATTGCTCTTGGACTTTTGTCTGACGGGCTGTTTTTGGCAGCGAAACCATCAGAGACTGATGCGCTTTGCAATACAAAAGTGGATGAACCGCCTCCGTCAAGGTTTATGGCATTGTATGCTCCCATTGCCTTGAACATGATTCCCATCTCAGGATAGTCGGCGCCATTGCTGTGACTCGGCTGGCGACCATCAACAACGAGCATAATCACCTTGCTCCGGTCAGCAGAGACACCGATGGCAGTGCGTGGCTCATTTAGATTGTTTTTAACGGAAGTGATGACTCCTGCGTCCAGGATTGTCTGCCTTCCTCCGATGGCTTCAACAATTGAATTCTTATAGGAATTGTAGTTGCTTTGCTGGATAATTCGGGCCTTCCCGTCATTCATCATTGCGAATACTGTACAAACGGCTCCGCCGTCAAAAGTGCTTTTCAGACAAATTCCGTCTTTGTGCATGACACCGTGCAGCAGGGCGTTTCTCTTGACCGAACTGCCTGTTCCGTAACAGAAGTCCCCGTTGATTCCTCCATAGACTGTACGCTCTTTGCGATTGCTTTTCATCGCGGCAAGCTGTTTTATCATATTCTGGCATCCGGTGAGTTCGGAGTCCGTTTTCTTAATGTTTGAAGCATCATCATCTTTACAGGTCGCAAGTATGGTTACATTCTTGTTCAAATCCACTTCATAGACATAGATGCTGTATGGCAATTCCTTTCCGGTGTGGTTGGACATATACTTCATTTCGAGCGCCTCCACTCCATCAGTTACCGTGTAGTTCTTGTCGGTTACTACTCTTGTGATGAGGTTGCCGCAATTAAATGCGAATCTGCGTCCCAATTTGGTGGTAGCATTCTTGAAAAGTTCATTTTTGCTTTCCTGCCTGAGTCTTATCGTCAGCTCCTCAGAAGTAGTTTTGATTACAAGGTCTCCCGAACGTGTCTTGCCTTCGAAATTCGGCCCTGCCGTGAGTGATAGGACTGATGCATTTTTCTTTTCAGCAGTTACCCAGTCCGGGTGTGAGCCGATAGTCCAGTTGGAAGTTGCATTGACCTTAATGGTCTTCTCTTCGCCGGCAGTGGTAAATGTCAGTTCTTCAATATCAGCGGAAAGTCCACTGGTGGATGCGGCTTGACGTACAGTAAGATTCTGGACGTCCTTGGTTCCGGTAATATGGAAGGCAATCGTGCCATCGCGTGAAGTCTGCCGAGTGTTCGCCTCAACCTTGAAACTTATCGACCCGGCTGATGTTTTTACGACATCAGTAATCCAGGAATCAACAGAAACAGGAGTGTAGTCAATGTCTGAAATAATTGTCGCTTGTGCTGTTCCTGATGACGCTCCTACCATTACCGGATTCTCTGCAAAGTAGAAATTGTATCGGATGGTGTTTGTGGTATCACCCTCGCAGGAGGTAAGACCTCCCACAAGGGCAATGATAAACATGATAAATATCTTTTTCATTGAATAATGATTATTGTGTAATGCATGCACCGGCAACCGAGCCTGCACGAACTGTACCATTCTGGTCTTTTCCCAGTATATCTGCTGTTACAAAATCATTGGCAAGTCCCTTGAGGGCTGCAGCTGGCATGCCGTTGTTGATGGCCGGGTTTGTCTCGGCAGTTCCGATGAGTTTGATTACGCTGCCGGAATATGCGGAGAGCATTGTCTTATAGTTGAATGTAGGAGTAACCTCAGCAGGGTTCCCGTCAGCGCCATAGTACTGGGAGCCTACGAATGTGTATTTGTGGGTGATTGTGCCTGCTTTGACCTTTACATTCTCTTCTTTGTTGTCGAAGCTTCTGATGTTTCCGGCAACTATGTTGTTGTAGGAGCGGACTGTCAATGGGGCAGCTTCCAGACAAATCGCGCCGGCTCTCAATGCGTCATTGGCATATGTTGCGATATTGCCGGTGATAGTGTTGCTTATGATATTTGCAGTTACATTCTTATAAAGGTTGATGGCAGAACCTACGTTTCCTGTCTTGTTTCCACAGAAGGTGTTGTTCACGCAATTGAATGTGACATTTCCTTTGTCTCCTCTAATCCATACGGTGCCCTTTGCATTGGCAAAGTTATCTATAAATGAAGAATTTGTTATGGTAAGAGATGGCGTTGTGTCCACCGAGTTGGTGAAAACATAGATTGCGCCGCCTCCACCTGTGGTTGCATTGGACCTGAATGAACAGTGGTCGAGAACGATATTGCAGTTGTCATAGATGTTGAAAATACCGTTGCTTCTTCCCGTGTTTCCTGTAATTTCACAACGAGAGTATTTGACATTTGTGTCAAGATGATGGCCCGCTGCTGCCATTTCAGCAGTATTGTCCTTGATCTTGCAAGAAGTGAATGTCGCTGAAAGCAGATGAGCGCCACTGTCATCTCTTATATAGAAGCCACCTTGGTTCTTTGCCTTGTTTCCTATGATTTCAGTATTTTTAATAGTTGCGGAGAGCGTCTTGTCTTTAGGAGCATGGAGATAAAGACCGCCGACAACAGAAGTGCCGGCATCGTTTTTCTCAATGACACAGCCATCCATTTCAAGTTCGGTGTCTCCAGAGAACCATGCACCCGCGCCGTTACCTGCTGAAATGTTTTCCTTGATATTGCACCCGGTCATCTTTATCTTCGAGCCGAGAGCGAATATGCCGGCGCCATTGTCACCTGAATTGGACGCGATGGTTACATTATTGAGTTCTACATCTGTATTTACGATGCCCAGACCGGCTGCATAGTTTGCAACAAGAGTGTATGACTTCTCATCAGTGCCGTATTTGAGGAGTAGGCCTTTGGCTTCATTGGTGTTTTTACCATTTCTGATGGTAACTCCGTCAATGACGACTTTCTCTCCTGCTACTTTAGCGGCACTTACGACCATTACGTGTAGACTGGTGCTGTTGCCGTCAAGGACTGTGGCATTGGCAGAGGCGTCTGCAGCAGCTCCTTCTCCTGGTTTTGCAGGATATCCCCCGATTAAAGTGACATTGGCTTTAACCTCAAATCCGTTTAGCGCATCAGAAGCCGTAATCTCAGCTTCTGAACTGTAAGGAAGTGCAGCGCTTGGGCGGTAAGTGCCTGCTGCCAAGTGAATTGTGGAACCTGCAAGCGCATTGGCAAGCGCATAATCCAGTGTCGCAGGGGTGTTCCAATCAAGTCCTTTGCCTTCTTTCGTCGCATCTGATGTTACAAAGTAGTCACGAGGGAAGGAGTTTACATCCAATTCGAAGGATATCGGTACGATGGCGCCGACCTTGAAGCCATTGGCATCGTTGTAAGACTTGAATACACCTTCTGCATCAACTACATATTTCATCTGTTTTGTGGATTCATAGTTGAGGACGATTTCAAGACCGCCGCTTGCGGCGAACATGCCTACAGGAATATCTACCACGCCACCGGCTTTGATGTCAAGTGGCTTGTCGAAGGTCATGTCAACGCTTTCCGCATCAGCATTTACTGCAATCGTGCCTTCTGCCGCGTTCACAATGTATGTGCCGGCAATTGCTCCTTCGGAAAGTGCAGCGCCTTCTGCAAGCTTTACACTGACGGATTCGATGCTTATCGGATGTGCTGGTAGTGTTACTCTCAGGATTGAAGCTACAGGCTTGAATGTCAGGGCCAGAGTATTGTTCTGAGGTGCGTTCAATGTGTAAGCGTACATCGGGATAGCAGCGGAACTCTTTCCGTCCTTGTATGTCTGTTCTCCTGAAATGCGGAAAGCGCCGCGTGCGGAAGTGCAGTTGTAATATGCGCTTATGGCATTGTCTCCAATAATTTGGGCGGTCAATGTTCCGTCATCCGTGAATTTGGCGGAATTGCCGGCAGTCTCGGCTTTGAAATTATAAGAAGTGCCGTTGCAGGTCACTTTGATAACATCGCCTTCGGTCCACTCCGGAACAAGTTTACCGTCAGTTGAGGCAAGTATTGCCAATCCCCCGTCAGAGTTTTTGTTGTCCTCCGTGTTGTTCTCCTTCTGGCATGATGCCAATCCTGTCAGGGTAAGGAAAGAAAGGAATAATATATTGAGTTTCCTTTTCATAACATATTGATTATTAGTTATTTGCTGCATATGAGCCGATAGATTTCTCATTTCGTGTCTGACCGTTCTGGTCTTTTGCTACGAGTTCGGAGTTCAGTCCTAGTTTCGTCGCAAGCGCGTTCAACTCGCTTATGCCCATTCCCTGATTTATCGCAGGGTTGGCTTCTCCAGGGATAAGTGAGAATGATTTTGTCACTCCTCCGTTATGGAAGTCGAGGGCGCCGAGCATGCTTGACGGGTCGAACGTCCAGCCGCTTACGGTGTTGCCCTCTGCATTGAGCAGGGTAGAGCCGATAATCGAGAAACTCTTGCTTACCTGGCTTTCTTGCGCTGCGACGGTTCCGCCATATCCTATGTCAGTACCATTGTCTGAAATGATGGTGTTGTAGAATTCTGCTGTCGGGGTCGCATTGTTCATCCATATTCCGCCGCCCTTGTCGGCTGAGTTTCCTTTGATTGTGCAACTGATGAATTTACCGCATGCTCCTACGGCGGATGTTCCGTAGAGTGCGATTGCGCCGCCTGAGCTTGACTTGTTCTCGGCGAAAGTGCAGTTTACGAATATAGCATCAGAACCGCGGCCGTGCCCTTCACGCAAATAGGCGCCGCCGCCGAGTTTTCCGCCCTTGTAGTTGTCATTTCCGATAAAGGATGAGTTGTAGATGCGTGAAATGCCGCCTACTCCATAATATCCGGCACAGGCAAAGTCCGCACGGTTGTTGGAAATGCAGCAGTCATACATTGTTACTTCGCCTTCATTCCAAAGTCCTGCACCGTTACCGGTCGCGCTGTTGTCACTGATCGAACAATTGGTGAATGTCGCGCTGCCTTCGTATGAAACAATGCAACCTCCGGCCATACAGCTGGTATTGCCAATGATCCGGCAATTTATTAGCTCTGCGTTGGACACACCTATACATAATCCTGCGCCTTCTCCGGCATCGTACTCCGAGTCGCCTGAATATCTGTATATTTCCTTGTTCTTGCTGTGCCCCTTTCCGTCACGTATGGTGAGATTCTTGAGTACGGCTTTGTGAGTGCTGCTTTTAACAGCAGATATGACTACGACATGATATGCTTGAGTTGTGCCGAGATTGCCGGTGAGAACGGTTTCATTGGCAGGGTCTGCGACATCTCCTGTCTTGGCATCTGCAGGGTAGCCGCCTTCAATGGTGAAGTTGCTGTGAATTTCGAAAGTCCGCTCTTCAGCAGATTCTCCGCCCGCAATCAGTGCGACAGGTGCGTATGTTCCGGCAGCCAATAGGATAACATCCCCGTCTCCGGCAGCGTCAATGGCTGTAGGAAGGGTTGTCGCCTCTTCCCATGATGCGCCGGAAGCCAGCCCGTCACCATTTGCTTTTACGTGGTATGTAATTGATTCTGAAGCCTCTGCGGCTGCTTGAATGATAGACAGAGTGGTCTTGCTGTCATTGGTAATCCATGCCGTGAGTGTTGCGATGCGCTCTTCACGAAGGCGATTGCGTGCGATACTTACGACAATGTCGCCGCTTTCCATTCCGTTGTCGGTTTTCACTTTTGCCCATCCGGCATCGCTCTTGACTCTCCAAGGAAGATTGGATTCCAGAGCGATAGTGATTTCATTGGCATCTTTATTTACATTGACACTCTGTTGCCTGAATGAAATGGAAGGCTTGTCAGGAGTGAAACCGGTCTTGTCGTTTTGATTGAGGCAGCCGGATACGGCTAATCCTATGAATACAAGTAATATCGGGTATATCTTTTTCATGTTCCAAATAGTTTAGAGTTGAAGAATCACCAGACCATTGCCGATAGCTGCTTCCAGGCCCATGTTGCTCGGCTTGTCAATGACTTTGAACAATTCAATCGAATCTTCGTCTCTGACAAATGCGGAAACGTTGTTCCCTTTGTTAAGAATCATGGCATTGGAAGCTCCGCACCCTTTCATGAGATTTGCCATATCGCTGTTGCTGATGCCGTTAGAATAAAAATAATCTCCTCCATCGACAACGATAAGATATACGGTGCTGCCTTCCGCGTCCACTCCGACAGCGGCCTTGGCTATCGTTTTCGCATCTGTTTCTGTAAGTACATATCCCTCCTGAAGAATCATCGCGGAACCGCTTATAGCTTCGACGCTTTTGGTTTTATGTGATTCGAAGTCGTCAGAAGGCAAGCATACAGCTGCACCATCCTTCTTGATCGCGAAGAAAGCGTTTTCGTTTTTCCCGAATGAGGCTCCGATTACTTTGGAGTTGTGATAGAGTATTCCGTCAGGCATACCTGTCTCGGAATTGAAGGCGCCTCCGCAGATTCCGCCCATAACCAGATACTTTCCGGTATTTTCGATAGCTGTCGCCTGCCTGGTGAGTTTCTGTGTTTTCTCGACTTTGGCGGCATTGTCAGGTGTAGATATTTTTACCAGTGCGGCTCCAAGTTCTACCTTGTAGATATAAGCCTGCACTGCGTGACTTGCCCTGTCGAGAATCCCGAGCTCCAGAAGCTGTACTCCGTCCATCAAGTTTCTCTCGGTCGAAGTCTTTACGTGCGCGATGTAATCGGCAGAACCATCTACAATCTGTTGGCCGAATACTGTCTCGGCTTTGCGGCTATAGTAGTCCGGTTTGTCAAAAGAATCTTTGCCACAACCGTATATTGTTGACAATAATGCGATTGCTGATATGGTGTTTATAAAAAACTGCTTCATATAAGTCAATTTTAATAGCCCTTGTTCTGAGTCAGATTTCTGTTGGTCTGTCTCTCAGACTCTGGAATCGGCATAAGTGTCATATAATCAAGAATTCCGAGTTTTTCGACAGCCTTTCCAAGTCTGACGAGGTCATACCATCTGTGCCCCTCGCAGAGCAACTCGTGTCTTCTCTCGTCAAGAACAGCGTCAATGAATGCGACCTCGGTGCTCGGATAAATGGCCGGAAGTCCTCTGAATGCGCGTAGCTCGTTGAGACGAGGCAGACCATTTGAAAGTCCTTGCGCTTCTGCACTGATGAGATACATTTCACCAAGACGTGAAATGATAACCGGATCTGTTCCTTTCTGACCGCTTGGATATTTGTTTATAAAGTTGAGATTGTCCATAGTGGTGATGGAAATATCCTTACGATTGTCTGTGTCAGCAAACATTGTCATCACCTCTTTTGACGGGGCATACACATATGAACCGGAATTTGGATGGTTGTATGAGTAGAAGAGGGTGCTTATGGCGATTTTCGATTCGATGGTGAGACAGGAGAACGCGAAGATGACTTCCTTGTTTGTTGCGCCTCGGAAAATCTTCTCGTAAGAATCAAGCCCGTAGCGGGCGTCTGCAATCAATGATTCTGCAAGCTCTTTTGCCAATGTCTTCTCCCCGGTGTATAACGCAACCCGTGCCCTCAGCGCTTTGGCTGCATCTGCCGAGAGGTAATATGCGCTTGTCGGAGAACCAAGAAGACGGATGGCCTCATCAAGTTCGTCACCGATGAATTGCCATACTTCCGCAGCCGGTGTGCGCGATACCTTTTCATCAGTATTGAACTTCATCAGAGGAACGTCTCCATAACGGGTTACAAGGCATAGGTGAAGATATCCGCGGAAATAGTGGCATTCTCCCAGAACCTGTTTCTTCTGATTCCCTTCCGGAAGCCCCTGGGCAATATCATAGACATTGTTTACCTGCATGAGGGCTTTGTAGTAACCCTGCCAAGCCTTCTTCATGAGGCCATTGTTGGCCGTTGCAAGGGAATTGATAAGGTCAAGCGAATTTGTGCTCTGTTTGGTGGTAAGTTCTCCGCCGAAGAGGTCAAACATTATATATGATTCCGTCTCAGGAAGTTCCTGTACGTTATGGTACATGCCGCTTCTGAGGGATTCGATATCTTTAATTCCTACAGAACCGGGGGACACTGCCGAATGCGGATTCATTTCCAAGTCGCATGATGTTACAGTCAACATGCTGAGTGCTAATATGCTTAAATACTTTTTCATGATCCTGCGAAATTAGAATGTGAGGCTTACTCCAAGTTTGTAAATTCGTGGTGTAGGCACGCCATAGTTGTCAATGCCGATGAGTGAAGGATCGAGACTCGTGGAAATCTCCGGGTCCCATCCGCGATACTTGCTGAGGAGTGCGAGATTTTCTCCCTGGACGAATACTCGTGCGCTCTTCATCTTCATTGCGTCTGTCCACTTTTGAGGCAGTTTGTATGAAAGCATCAATGATTTGAGCTTTATGAATGAACCATCCTGAAGATAGTAGGTGGAAGACTTGCTGTTGTTTCCGTGATAAGAGTAAACTGCTCTTGGATAAGCATCAGTGCTGCCTGGGCCGGTCCATCTGTTGTCACACCATTCCTGCAGAAGTCCCTGGTAGTTTCCCATACGCGTAGGTCCGGTCATCCACTGGGCATAAATGTCGGCACCATAACTGTAGGTGAAAAATACATTGAGGCTCAGTCCATTCCATTCGAAGGTGTTGTTCCATCCTCCGGCAAAATCCGGATTAGGAGAACCTACCATAATGCGGTCACTGTCATTGATGAGACCGTTATTGTCCTTGTCGTAGTATTTTATGTCTCCTGCCCGGACACCCTGCTCGTATAGAGGGGTCGGGACCTCACCGTCATACTGGTAAATGCCATCGAAACGGAGCAGATAGAATGCTCCCACTTCCTCTCCGACTTTAAGCGCATGGTTAGAACCGATGGCTACGACGTCATCGCCCAGAAGTTTCGTAAGTTTATTTTTGTTGTGAGCAATGTTGAAAGAAGAACTCCAATGTACCGGACCGAAGTCAGCATGCGTATTGAGTGTGAACTCAACACCATAGTTTCTCATACATCCGATGTTTGCAAGCATTGATGTCTGACCTGATGTGGAATGCATCGGCATTCTGTACAGAAGATTGCCGGTGTTCTTGAGATATGTGTCGAACATCATGCTTACAGCTCCTTTCAGAAATGACAAGTCGAAACCGAAGTCATATTGGTCTGCAGTCTCCCAAGTGAGGTTTTCATTGCCCTTGTTGCTTACTGCGATACCGCTTGTTCCTCCGTAGTTGTTTCCGCCGCTGATGAGAGGCATCCAGCCATAGTTGCTGATGCCGTCCTGGTTTCCTGTCTTACCGTAGCTGAGACGGAGTTTCAGGTCCGTTGAGGAACTCTTCCAGAAGTTCTCTTTGGAGATATTCCATCCTAATGAAACTGAAGGGAACAAGCCCCAACGGCATTTGGGCGCAAAGCGGCTTGAGCCATCGGCGCGGACTGTAGCGTTAAATACGTATCTGTCTTTCCAAGAAAGGTTTATTCGCCCATAGTACGACTCCATGGCATATTCTGATAGTCCGCCGGTAACACCGGAGATGACTCCTGCTACGCCGATTGTATCAAATGATGGAGAAGGAAAATTCTGAGCATCAACACTGTTCTGGCGAGCTGTGGTTTTCTGATAAGAGTGTCCTGCCATCGCCCCGAATGTCCAGTCTCCCCATGTCTTGTCGTAGTTGAGGTACGTTTCCACGAGGTTGCTCATGAGAAAACGGTTCTTTTCAATGATACGTCCGTTGTCTTCCTTATAGGGGTGATTGGCATTGTAATACAGATAGTCGAGAGTATATCCTGCATCTGTATTGAACGAGGCCTTGAATTTAAGTCCGTCAACAATGCTCAATTCTCCCCAAAATGCTCCAAGATAACGGGCATTGTTCACATATGATGTCTGTTCATTGAGAATCTGTACCGGGTTGTGGCGGGAGAGTTCGTCAGTACCTCCGAGGAAATAACTTCCATCTGCTTTGAATGGGCGGTCAAATGGCCTTTGTTCCACGGCACGCGCAATAATTGTGGAACCGATGTTTGCACCAGGGACACGGTTGTTGTGCATGTAGTTGCCGCTTACATTGGCACCGACATTCAGCCATTTGGCAACCTGGTGGGAAACATTGACCTTAAGGTTTACCTTGGTGATGTCATTGGTCTTGACTACGCCTTCCTGATATGCGAAGTTTCCACCGATATACACCTTTGTCTTCTTGTTTCCGCCTGTGAATGCGACATCGGCAGAATGCGACATGCCGAGTCTTGTAATCAAATCGAGCCAATCCGTATCTGGAAGCCCGTTATAAGGATTGCGGATATGCTGGATATAACCTGCATCACCGGCCTTGAATCCGTTCTGCAGGTTGTAATTGTCAATGCCTTCATTATATACCTCGATCCAGGAAGAGGAATTTGCATAGCCTATTCTGTTGCGGTTGTTGAATTGAGACATTCCGAAGTTATAATTCACTTTGATTTCGGATTTTCCGTCCCGGCCTTGTCTTGTGGTGATAAGGATTACACCATTGGTGCCTCTCGAACCGTAGATGGCCGCTGAAGCTGCGTCTTTCAGGACTTCAATCGATTCTATGTCGCTGAGATTCAATACGGAAAGCGAGCTGAGGTCTTCACCGAACGAATAGAGCGAGCCGCTCTCATTGTTAAGCGGAATGCCGTCAATCACATAAAGCGGCTGGTTGCTGGCGCTTAGCGAACTGGAGCCTCGGATGCTCATTCTCTCAGAAGAACCGAGATTGCCGGATGATGTGGAAATGTTCACGCCGGCTATGCGTCCCTGAAGTAATTCGGTCGGAGAAAGTGCTGTTCTCGCCGAGTTGTCATCGGGTTTGAATGATGCAATCGCGTTGGTTACGAGTTCTCGTCTCTGTGAACCATAGGCGACGACTACGACGTCATCAAGTACATCGGCATCAGGGTGCAATGTTACGGACAGAGGCGTGGCGGGATCTTTGACAGTAATCACTTGTGTGGTCATTCCAAGGAAGGCGACTTCAATGACAACAGGGGCGGGAACACCGCAATCAAGTGTGAATTTTCCGTCAGCATCGGTAATTACACCCTTTTTTGTGCCTTTGACGATTACGGATGCTCCGATAACTGGCCCGATGTCGTCGATGACTTGTCCATTGACGACTGCAGTCTTGCGTGGCTGAGTCGGATTTCCCTCTGTTATTGAAATGAGTTTCCCGTCAATTTGACAGGATACTTGCTCGGATGCGAAAATCTTGTCCAGGACGGACTTGATGTCAGCATTGGTAACATTGATGCTGATCAACTTATTGACATTGACTTCGCTGGTCCTGATTGAGAATGAATAGCCGTAATTAGTCTGCAGTGTCTCAATCACATCTCGAATGGCAGTGTTCTCTGCCTTCAGGTTTATGTTTTGCGCTTTCAGGCCGACTGTTATAAATAGGAAGGCTATTAGCGCTACAAGCCTGTACTTTTCCTTCAAGATGAAAGGGTGGTTTCTGTAGTACATGCGATAATTTGTGTTATTTGTTGGATGAAATTATAAATGTGTCGTTTCTTTTGGAAATTTTCAATGTGTGGTTGCTGTTGAGTGCATTCAGGATCTTGTCAAGACCTTCATTATTGATGAATGATGCATAATAGAGTGTCTGTTCAAGTTCCGGGTCTTCGATTAGTATATTTACATTGAACCGCCGCTCAAGGTCATTGGCGATTTCTATAAGACTCTGATTTATGAACCTGATATTGTGGTTGTCCTGCCAGGCGCCGAACGTCTTGGTGTTGATGGCGTATTCTTCTATTGTGCCAAGTGGCTTGTTGTACCGGATCAGTTCTCCCGGAACCAGAGTGCGAGAGAATCTGCTTTCATCGTTTGCGTCAGATACTGTCACACTTCCGCTTATGAGGGCCACTTCTACATTTTTCATTTCGGCAAAAGCTTTCACGCTGAATTGTGTGCCGTGTACCTTGACATTGATTCCGGAAGCAGATACGACGAAAGGCTTTTTCTTGTCACGCGTTACATCTGCGTAGATTTCTCCATCGACAAAAATGTTCCTGGTCTTGCCGTCGAAAGAAGATGGATAAATGACCTTGGTTCCTGAGTTTATCCATAGGCTGGTTCCGTCAGCCAAGGAAAGTGTCTTTGTTTCTCCTCTTTCGGTGTGGACTTCATTCCAGATAATGTTTTCTTCGTTTTTATTGTTGAAAAGCAGCATGCCGAAGACGAAAATTGCACATGCGGCAACATTGGCTATGCTGTAAAACAGTTTCTTGGATTTTTTAGTTTTCCGGGTTCTCAAGTCGTTGTAAATCACTTCGTTGAGGTGGCGATTGACTCTCTCTTGGCTTGATTTGTTCTCGACGCCGACAGTGTCGTTCAGCAGGTCCTCGAACACCTTGTCATAGGCGGGATCTGCCACGTGTGTAGTCAGCCATTTCCTGACCGCATTCTCTTCTTCTGCCGTACATTTTCCGTCAGCATATTTTTTCAGTAGATCATCAAGTTTCATAAAGCCAATTTCTTATTTTCTACAATAGTATGCAGAAATCGGCTTCAATACGTAATCGATATTGAAAAAAATGGCTAAATCAGCATTATCAGCATTGCGACTGAAATTGTCAGTCCTTTTCTAAGGTCAGAAAGTGCAAGTTCAATGTGCTTTTCCACCGTCCGGACAGATAAACCCAAGCGACGTGCTATTTCGAGATTGGAGAGTTTTTCTGTTCGGCTCATATTGAAAATCTCGCGCCTTCTTTGTGGCATTTTTTGCACGAGTCCTCTGATGCGTTGTTCCAACTCCCTGGCTGATAAGTTTGTTTCAATGTTTATTTCATTGTCGATGATATCGGTCGAGAGATTGTCGTGCTGGTTTTTTGCTGCGGAACGGAAGTGCTGATATATCTCATTTCTTACAGACACGAGGAGATAGTTCTTGAAATTTTTGTTCTCGTCGATTTTGTCTCGTCCGACCCAAATCTTGATAAAGACATTCTGAACTACGTCTTCTGCATTAGCCGGGTCTTTCATCAAATTGTTGGAGAAAGTGAGGAATAAAGAAAAATACCTCTCAAATAGAATTTGAAAGGCAGCCTTGTTTCCATCTTTCAGTTGTTTAACTAAAAACCTGTCGTCTAACTCGCGCATACATATGCAAATATATGATAAAAAAGTACAAGGGCAAAAATCAGTGTTTTGCGCAGAAAAATCTTTCGATGTGATTCATTTGTTGTTATTGCTGCAATACGTCAGCACTATTTTGTCATAAAATGATTATCATCTTATGATAAAATATTGGAAAAATCACTATATCTGCTGAAAATCAGATTATTATGAATCCCGCTTCTCAATCGGCATTCAGGCCGGCTACGGCGTCACCATCAGCAACAGCCAGTTCAAGCCAGCGCCGTACGTCGGCGTAGGACTCTCCTACTCGCTGATAAGCTGGTGAAAATATAATCCCCACGCCTTTCGACGCGGGGATTATATTTTACCACCTTTGGGAAATTTACCACCTTTTTAGGTGGTTATATCCACCGCTCATCCATGCATTATCCCCAAAGACCTCCGTGACGCTATCTACTACCTCGGCACGATAGCCGGAGATTGTTGAGACTGCAGCAAATGTCATGGTGGTTCTGCGTAATGGGAAGACTAATACTTATGCAACCGCTGGGCAGATTGCCGAAGAATTGGGCCTTACAGTAGACGGCGTTGACTACAACATTAGAAAACTTAAAAAGGATGGCCAGATTATCCGCATTGGAGGAGACAAAGGCACAGATTGAGAACATCAACCTCGCCATCGACGAATGGCAGAGGATTGTGGAGAGATGCCGTGCCGAACTCAACGAAGCCCGCACCAGCGCAGCAGCAAGGCAGAAGAACTCCCAGCACGCCAAAGGCCAGGCTGCGGACATCGCTTCTGATAATCCTCACTGTCTCGCAGGTCTCGTTCTGCAGAAGAATCTGCCTTTTGACCAGATGATTCTTTACAACAATTTCGTACACATCTCACACTGGTATCCCGGACCGCAGAGAGGACTGGTGCTGTATGATGAAGGATATGAAGGAGGAGAAATTATCACAGAAAAATAATACCTTTGCAAGACCTAATGTTGATTTATCAACTAACATTGACCAAATATGACAGAACTGAATCTTATGCCTTTGGGCGAACAGGAATATAATGAATTACTGCGACAAGCTGTCGCAGTAATCGGCCAGGCGAGATCCTCCCTGGCGATTCAGGTGAACAATACCGTAGCCAATGCGTATTGGAATCTTGGTAAACTTCTGACGGAGAAGAAGCTAGAAAGCAAGCACGGAAGCGGTGTGGTCAATCGCCTTTCGTCAGATCTGAGAGAACGTTTCCCGGGATATGCTTCTTCACGCTGTCAAGGGAAATTATTACGAGAATCTTCTTGCCACGCCACGATCTAATAATTTCAACCAGACCCTCCCTGCACCCGTTGCAGAATACGCAAATGAGGTGTTTCGTAGCCGTTACAATCTTGGTTTCTTGGGCATTACTGAACCAGTGAAGGAGCTGAAACTAGAACATAGGCTGGTAAAGAAAATAACACGTTTCATCTTGGAATTAGGCAAAGGATTCACATTCATTGGAAACCAGCACGTTCTACCATTCAATGGCAAAGAATATAAAGTGGATATGCTCTTTTTCCATCGAGGCCTTCATAGGATGATTGCGATTGATTTGAAGGTTGGTGAATTCAAGCCTGAATATGTAGGAAAGATGAACTATTATCTTACTCTTCTTGACAGAATTGAAAAAGCACCTGATGAAGAACCTTCAATTGGACTGATTCTTTGTGCTGAAAAGGACCACCTTGATGTAGAAGTCGCGCTCCAGGACATTGGCAAACCTATCGGTGTAGCGGAATACCAATATTTGCTTCCAAAAGAAGAACTCCTCAAAATTGTATCCTTGGAGATGGACAAAATAGACGAATGAAAAGATGAAGGTTCAAAAATTCTGCAAAAAATTAGTCCACAATTCGTAGTCTCAATAATTTCGTGGACAATTGGTGGACAATTGTGAAATGTCAGAATACCTAAAGTTCTTCTTGTGTCAGATTATATAGCTTTCGCAACATTTTGACCGTAAAAGAAAGATTATTCATACCATTTTACTTTATACTTTTTCCAACGAATATCACCAATTGCCCTACACTTTTTCAAGCGAATCGAATTTGTGTTTTATAAAAAACAAATTAGCCCTATTTGTGTTTTCTGTATAATACATGTAATTTTGCCAATCAAGCACTTTGATGTTTGCGGTTAATTATAAATTATTTAAACTCAATAGATTATGAAAAAAGTAATTCTTATGTTCGTGGCTCTGGCTGTGATTTGCAGTTGTGGAGCGGGGAAGAAATCCGATGTGGCCAAGGCATTGATCGGAGATTGGGAAATCGTGGAGGCCGGCGGTCTCGCGACAGAAGTCGGCTTCGAAAAGGCTACCATTTCTTTCGACGAGAAAGGTGTTCATGGAAACACCAGCATCAATAATTTCTTCGGGGAATACAGCGTCAAAGGCGATGCAATCAAATTCGGAGAAGTCGGCGTGACCAAGATGATGGGCCCTACTCCGGAAGTGGAAACTGCTGTGCTTGAAGGAATTGGCGCTGCTGCAAAAGTTCAGGTGACGGACAATGACAATGTTTCTATCCTCTCTGCAGAGGGAACCACTGTCCTGAAGCTCAAAAGGACTGAAGCCCCTGCGGAATAGTCGCAGAAACTAAACAATCAAACCCGGTCAGATCTCCACAACTGGAACTCTGACCGGGTTTGATTATTGATTCTCAATTCGCTAGAAAAGCGGCTCTGCGTCCATGTCTGCAGGCTGTGGAAGACCCATCAGCTTCAGGATGGTAGGAGCTACATTGCAGAGGGCGCCGTCCTTTACGCTCTTGACCTCGTCACCGGCATTGACAACGATGAACTGAACAGGGTTGAGCGAGTGGGCTGTGTTCGGAGTGCCGTCATCGTTAACTGCGTGATCAGCATTGCCATGGTCGGCGGTGATGAGGATCACGTAGTTGTGTTTGATGGCCTCGGTAACGACCTTCTCGACGCAGCCGTCAATGCATCTGACAGCGGTGCAGATGGCGTCGTAAACTCCGGTGTGGCCGATCATGTCGCCGTTCGCGTAGTTCAGGATGATGAGATCCTCCTTGTCGGTGTCGATAGCTTCAATGAGCTTCTCGGTTACGATTGGAGCGCTCATCTCCGGCTGGAGATCGTATGTAGGCACCTTTGGAGAAGGAACCAGGATTCTGTCCTCGTTCTCGAACGGAGTTTCGCGGCCGCCGTTGAAGAAGAATGTCACGTGAGCGTATTTCTCGGTCTCGGCGATGCGGAGCTGGTGAAGTCCTGCCTTCGATACGATTTCTCCGAGGGTATCCTTGACAATCTCCTTGTCGAAGAGGATATGGAGGCCCTTGAATGCAGCATCGTAAGGAGTCATGCAGCAGTAATAGAGATTAGGAATGATGTGCATTCCCTCCTCAGGCATGTCCTGCTGGGTGAGCACTGCGGTGATTTCACGTGCGCGGTCATTGCGGAAATTCATGAAAATGATGGCATCGCCCTCCTCGATCTTGGCGAGAGGTGCGCCTGCAGCATCGGTAATGACGATCGGCTTGATGAACTCATCGGTCACGTCGGCATCGTATGAAGCCTGGATACCGTCAGTCGCAGAGGTGAAAGCTGCACCCTGTCCGTTCACGAGCAGGTCGTAAGCCTCTTTTACACGGTTCCATCTCTTGTCCCTGTCCATTGCATAGAAACGGCCGCAGACGGAAGCGACCTTTCCGGTGCTCTTTGCCATATGTTTCTCGAGATCAGCCACGAAGCCCTTTCCGCTGTGCGGGTCGGTGTCACGTCCGTCCATGAAGCAATGCACGAAAACATTGTCCAGACCATATTCTTTAGCGACATTCAGGAATTCGTAGTAGTGGTCGAGTGAGCTGTGTACGCCGCCGGTTGAGCAAAGTCCCATGAGGTGGAGCTTCTTGCCGGTCTGCTTTACATAGTCATATACGCCTTTTATCTCCGCTCTGGTAAGCAGCTTGTGCTCGCGGCAGGTCTTGTTAATTTTCATAAGATCCTGATATACAACGCGTCCTGCGCCAAGGTTCATGTGGCCGACCTCGGAGTTTCCCATCTGTCCGTCAGGAAGACCGACAGCCTCGCCGCATGTCTGCAAATGGCTCATAGGATATTTCGCTCTGAGAGAGTCAATGAAAGGCGCGCCGGCCGTGTAGATGGCATTGGAGTGGTCATGTCTGCCTTCACCCCAACCATCCAGAATCATAAGAAGAACTTTTCTGTCCATATATCTATAATTATTTAGTTCCAAATATCCTGCAAATATAGCTATTTTCCGGCGGAACGCGAGTGGTTGACTTGCAGGATTTTCACAATGCAAATCTATTTTATAATTGTTATAAAATAGCTAACTTTGCGCGATTAATGGAAAATGAGTCCAATATATGATTAAACAGACATATGAAGCCCCGAATGTCGAGGAATTCAAGCGCCTGCTGAAGAAACATAATTTGAAAGCTACGCAGCAGAGGATTGCTGTCCATGAGGCCATGCTCGCTCTCGGCCATGCTTCCGCTGACATGGTCACTGACAAGATCAGGGAAGACGGTATCGTCAAAGTAACCGTGGCTTCAGTATATAACATCCTGACGCAGATAGCATTGCTGGGAATCTACAATTACAGGATGAGCTCGAACAGCAAGATGTATTTCGATGTCAATACCTTCAAGCATATCCACCTATACGACCATGTGAACAATACTTTCACGGATGTGATCGACGACGAGACCATCGAACTTGTCACATCCCGTCTTTCAAGCCGGAGGTTCCGTGGATATCACGTGGAAGATATTGACATTCAAATCATCTGCAGGCCGAGCCGCGCATATAAACGGAAGTGATTATTCTTTCACGTTACTTCGCGCCTTCGACGAAAGCGATAATCTCGCCCTTGACCACCTTGTCGCCCTGTTTGCCGGTTACTGCGACCACGCGGCCGTCTATAGCCGGAACAATGTCTTCCATTCCGTAGTATGTCTGGATATGGCCCATTGCCTCGCCGGCATTGACCTTGGTACCTGCGATAGGCGCCGTCGAATCATCGTCGACATCCAACTGCCACATCAGCTGGCCCTTTGCCGGAGCCTGGACCGGAACTGCATGAGGATATTTCTGCGCGTATTCCTCGACATTGAACTTAGGCATTTCCACTACCGGGCGCACGACGTTTATCGGCGCTCCAGCCTTGGTCTTCAAGTCTTTAAGCTCAGCATTGAACCTCTCCTTGGCGACGCCGCTCTTGTAGTCGCGGTACTGTCTCTCGTGCATTGCGAACTCGAAAAGCTCCTCCTGGTCCTGACCCTCGTCCCAGCCTTCGTCCTTCATCATCTGGCGGAACTTCGGCAGCTCGTCCGGGTACATGTCCTGCGGGTTGCCGGTGTAGAATTCCATGTTCTTTTCCTTCGCCAGGTCAATGATTTCCGGCGCAAGCGTTCCCGGAAGCTGTCCCATGCGGCCCAAAATCATGCCCCAAGTGTCCTTGTCAATGGTGGTCCACCTCGGCTTGCCGTTGAGGACGTTCAGCAGGTTCATGAGGGAGGTATTCTTCACATACTGGCTGAACGGCGTTACCAGCGGAGGGTAGCCCAGTCTCGGCCAGACATATTGTACTTCTTCGAACAGCTTGACCATCAACGTGTCCAGACTGATTTCCGGACGTCCGTGAGCGCGTTCTGAAGCATTGATGGCAGATTGGAATCCCTTCAGGTCTGCCATCATTGAACCCATCATTCCGCCCGGGAGGCCGCAGCCGACGAGCAGCGACGACATCAGGTGGTTCGAAGGATTGATCCAATATCCGAGGAAATCGTCAATGAATTTCTGTGTGAGGCGGCGCACTTCCATGTATGCGTCCATGTTCAGGTCCTTGACAATGAATCCGTCGGCGCGCATCATTTCGCGGATGGTTATCACGTCCGGATGAATCTTGCCCCATGAAAGCGGCTCTACTGCAACATCCAGATAATCAGCGCCTGCACGTGCTACTTCCAGCATTGATGCCGGAGAAAATCCCGGGCCTGTGTGGCCGTGGTATTGTACCAGGATGTGCGGATATTTTTTCTTGATGCAGCTTGTGAGTTCTGCCAGGAATGTCGGTCTTCCGACGCCGGCCATGTCTTTCAGACAGATTTCATCGCAGCCGTATTCCACGACTTTGTCCACGATGCCCATGTAATATTCCACCGTGTGGACAGGGGAGTGGGTGATGGAAAGTGCCACCTGTGAAATCATCCCGGCTTTCTTCGCATATTCTACCGACAATTTCAGGTTCCTGTGGTCATTCAGACCGCAGAATGATCTGGCGATATCAGTGCCCTGTGCTTTCTTGACCTTGTACATCAGCTCTCGTACGTCTGCCGGTACCGGGTTCATTCTCAATGCGTTAAGTCCGCGTTCCAGCATGTGTGTCTGAATGCCGGCCTTGTGGAATGGTGCAGTCCATCTGCGTACGGCCACATTAGGGTTCTCGCCGAAAAGGAGGTTTACCTGTTCGAATGCGCCTCCATTGGTCTCGACTCTGTCGAAGCATCCCATGTCAATGATTGCCGGTGCAACTTCTTCCAGCTGGTCCACTCTCGGCACGTACTTGCCGGAAGACTGCCACATGTCCCTGTATACCAGAGAAAACTTTATTTCTCTTGCCATTTGTTTGTTTTTGTTTTAAGGCAATCATCGGGAATGATTTACGCGTCTCCGCTGTTTCATTTTCCAATGCTCGCCAAGTTATAACTATCGGGCAAATATAATAAGAAGTTCTCTAAATCAGTTCAAGTTTTGCACCTCCCGCTTCCGATTTTTGGGGTTATTTGCAAAAAACGACACCAACCCCTTGCAGATTAAAAAAATATCATTACCTTTGCAATCCTAAACATGGTGAGCGTAGTTCAGTTGGTAGAGCGCCAGATTGTGGTTCTGGTTGTCGTGGGTTCGAGCCCCACCGTTCACCCTCCAAAAAGCAGACTTCTTTCCGAGGTCTGTTTTTTTTGTGTGTCTGCCCACGTCGAATTGCATGAATTTTGAAGCGGAAGAGGTTTGTTTGGAGGAATTATGAGGAATTATTATGAAGAAATTGAATATCGCGCTTGTGGCGCATGACGGCAGGAAGGAAGAGCTTATTTCATGGGTAAAGTTCAATGCGTCAATGCTTTCGAAGCACAACCTGTATGCTACCGGAACCACCGGACGTCTCATTGAAGAGATATCGGTCGAAATCGACGGCGTGGAAAAGTTCCCGTTCAGAGGCAAGGTTACCAGGCTGCTGTCAGGACCACTCGGCGGTGACCAGCAAATCGGTGCAATGATTGCCGAACGCAGGATTGACATGCTGATTTTCTTCTGCGACAACCTCATTGTCCAGGGACATCAGAATGATGTATCGGCATTGTCCCGGCTAGCGTCGTTGTATAACATTGCGTTCGCCACGAACCGTACGACTGCCGACATGCTGCTGACGTCGCCGCTGCTTGACGACTCCGACTACGAAATCCAGATTCCGGATTGCATTGCGAATTATGCGAACCGTAAGTTGTAAAATATACTGAATCAGGGTTTTACCATCCGAAGACATTGCGGAAAATCCACCAGAGAATCGTAAGCACGAGTATTGCCACGATGACGGCTGGATGGCAGAGGGCATTGTATAGCCCGGGCACGCGGTTCTTGAAGAAGGTCGCGAATGCCAACACCAAGACATACGGAATCATCAGCACCAGGAAAGCATTGTACCTGAACGCGGCAGCGATGTCACCGTTCAGAAGGGAGTGGACGACGCGCTGCGAGCCGCAACCTGGACAACGTAAGCCTGTCAGCTGCAGGAAAATGCATTTGGGAAACAGGCGGCTGGATTCCGGATTGGTTGTAGCGTAGATATATAGAAACAGTCCTGACAGCAGTATTGCAGCCGCTGTCAGGATGATTGTTTTAGAACAAGAACGTCGCACCGACAATTGCCATGATGGCGTATCCTACAATAGTCAATGCAAGAGGAATAAGGCAGCAGATGACGGCAATCTTGCACCATTTTTTCGCATCGTTGCTTGCCTGCACAGCACCCTCATAGTCACCGCTTTGATATTTCGATGATACCGATGCGGCTTTCACGATGGCGACGATACCGAATGGCAAGCAGCAGAAGAGGGTCGTGAGAATGGCGAAAAGCAGGTAGCTGTCAGGACATTGTCCTCGTGATGCCGTCTGCTGCGTTGTCGGTGTCGTCTGCTGCGCCCCTGGTGACGGTGATGCTGCAGGTTCATCAAGTTTACATCTTTGTCCGCAATTCGGACAGAACACAGCGCTGTCGTCCAGCTGTGTTCCACAATTTGGGCAAAAACTCATTGTCTTGTGTTTGTTTTGTTTGTTATTTCAAAGTGTTACCGTCGCCGTCGCGATACGTGTTCCCGGCAATCATGACTATGTCAATGATGGTCCAGACTCCGCAGCCGCCACATGTCAGGAGCATCAAAACTCCAGTGACGACATTTCCGGTGTAGAAACGATGCACGCCGAGGCTGCCGACAAGAATGCTCAGCAGCAATGTGACTAGCCATCTGTCTTCATTGTTGATGTTCGAAGGTTTCCTCGGTTCCGGCTGGAGCGAGGCGCCGCATTCAGGACAGAACTTGGTTCCGTCTTCCACAGGTTTTCCGCAGTTAGGGCAATATTTCATTTTCGTGATAATTTTCAGCAAGATAGTGTTTAAGTGTCTAATTATCAAGTTTCCGTAGAAAATATTTCAGGGGGCCGTCCACGAGGATATCCGCGTGGCTAGCCATAAGCGTCCGCGTGGTCGTCCCGTAAGCGTCTCCAGGGTTACCCAAGACCGCTGGATCCGTGTCCCTAAATTGCCCTGGCGGGACGCGGCCACGCCTTGCTTTGAAACAGTATTGATTATCAATGATTTATAAAACGGGGCGTGGAAACGTGGCCAGAAAATGTCTGCGTTTCCACGCTCGCCTCTGAATGATACTTGATTATCAATGAGTTACAAAATAGTGCGTGGCCGCGTCCCGCCACGTAACTGCGGAGGTGCGCCGGCAAGCCGAGGGACAGCCACTGAAAAATCAACCAGGATAAACAGATGAAAGCAAGGAATATTGGCGTTTTATTCTTAAATTTGTGAGATTTAAGTAAATATAAACACATCATGGCATTTGACAGACGAGGACGTAAAGGCGGTAATCGCGGGCACGAAGATTCAAGAAGGAAAAGTACCGGACGTGGGGCCGGGCGAAATGGCGGCAGCTTCTTTAAAAAAGGTCGCAAGGAAGATGATGACAAGAAGAAGGAATATCCTGTGTACACTGGCACTGTCCAGATGACACGGGACGGATTCGTCTTCGTCAAGGTCGAGGACATGGAAGATGATGTCTACGTAAGACAGGGCAAGACCAAGGGCGCCCTGAACGGCGACATTGTCAAAGTCTCGATAACGAAAGAAAAGACAGAAACCAGAAGACAGGAAGGCATTGTCACAGAGATAGTCGAGAGATCTCGCAAGCCTTTCGTCGGTATACTCCACGTGGTCGGGAACCAGGCATGGGTGCTCATGCAGAGCAGAGTCATGCCATACGACATCAGCATTGACATAACTGACGAAAACGGAACGCCGGTTCATCGCAGGAAGAGCGCCGTGCCGGAAACCGGATACTTGAAGAAACTCGGCGACGGGGAATTTTCCGTGGCCGGAGTCATTGAAACAGTCGACGGCGTCGGGCAGGAATTGAAAGTGCGCAGCGGTCTGAAAGTGGCGGCGCTGGTCGACAGCTGGGACAGGGGAGAACCTAATCCGAAGGGACATCTGGTCGACGTGCTTGGCGAGCCGGGCGAAAACGACACCGAGATGCACTCCATCCTGGCGGAATACGGCTTGCCTTACAGGTTCGAGCCTGAAGTGGAAAACGCTGCTGACAACATATCAGAAAAGATTACAGCTGAGGACCTTAAAGGACGTAAGGACTTCAGGGATACATTGACATTCACGATTGACCCTGAAGACGCCAAGGACTTCGATGACGCGCTTTCGTTCAGGAAACTCAGCAACGGAAACTATGAAGTCGGCGTGCATATCGCGGACGTATCTTATTATGTCACACCTGGTTCCGTAGTCGACAAGGAAGCACAGTCCCGCGGCACATCCGTCTATCTGGTAGACCGCACGGTGCCGATGCTTCCGGAAAAGCTTTCCAACAAGCTCTGCTCGCTTCGTCCGAACGAGGAAAAACTCACATTCTCGGCCGTTTTCGAACTCTCTCCGCTCGCCGGAATCCAGAGTACATGGTTCGGCAGGACAGTGATAAGATCCGACTACAGATTCGCGTATGAGACTGCACAGCAGATAATTGACAACGGCGAAAAGGCTCTGGACATGGAGCTCAGGGGCGGTACCGATGGCATCCATTCGGCGGTGAAGGACCCGATTCTCGAAGCTTCGCCGGAAGCGGCTGAACGCCGTGCGAAAGAGGCTCAGGCCAATGCTGAAGTCGAGGCGCCGGAAAACAATGTCGAGGTTCCGTCGGGGGATTCGTTCGCTGAATTCAAAGCTGCCGGCCGTTCCGAGGCAATGATGGGCGAGGGCGTTTACGAGGGATGCGTCATTCCGCGCGAACTCAAGGAAGCCGTATTGACACTGCACAAGCTGGCATCCGTTCTCCGTAAACGTAGATTCGCTGCGGGCGCCATCAGTTTCGACAGACCGGAAATGAAGGTGGAAGTCGATGAGAAAGGTCGTCCGGTACGCGTATATCAGAAGATTTCCAAGGAAGCCAACTGGCTCATCGAAGAGTTCATGCTTCTCGCAAACCGCTCAGTAGCAGAGTTTATCGCTACCGGAGGAAAGATGAACGGCGTGGCGAAGAAGACCGCCAAGACATTCGTATATCGTATTCACGACGTGCCTAATCTGGAAAAAGTCGACGGACTCCGCAAGTTCGCCGGCAATTTCGGATATAAGATGGAAGAAGCTGAAGACGGGAGGAAACTCGCCAAGGCATTGAACGGACTCCTCGCGGAAGCGAAGGACAAACCGGAATTCAGCGCTATCGAGATTCTGGCGCTGCGCTCAATGGCGAAGGCATGTTACAGCACTGACAATATCGGCCATTATGGTCTGGGATTCAAGTTCTACACGCATTTTACATCGCCTATCCGCCGTTATCCGGACACAATGGTGCACAGGCTTCTGCAGATGTATCTCGATGGTGCGGACTCGCAGAGCAAGGCATATTACGAGGACCAGTGTAAACATGCTTCTGAAAGAGAAGTGATTGCTGCTGAGGCAGAAAGGTCCAGCACGAAATACAAACTCGTGGAATTTATGCAGGACAAGGTCGGCGGCGAGTACGATGGCCATATCTCAGGTCTTACCGAATGGGGAATGTATGTGGAAATCGAGCCTACCAAGATTGAAGGAATGGTCGCACTCCGCGATATCCAGTCCGATTTCTTCGAGTTCGACCAGGAACATTACCGCATCGTGGGCAAGCGTACCGGCGTCATCTATAATCTCGGCGACCCTGTGAAAATCCGCGTGAAATCTACTAATCTGGAGCAGAAACTCCTTGATTATGAACTAGTTGAGACTGGCAACGAAGACAGGCTGAGCCATTACGAGGATATTCCTGGACAATACGAGGAGCGTCGCCCGGCGGCGAAGGTGTTCGACAAGACCACCCGCAAGAAGGACGGCGACAGGCGCGGCGGCCGTTTCGGCGACAAGCGTAATTCCGAGTTCGGGGACAAGCGTTCGGCCGGTCCGCGCAAAAGCTACCGTGACGCATCCGAGGAGGATTCTCCCATGCGCAGGAAGTTTCAGGACAATGACAACGAGCGTCCGGCAAGAAGATTCGGTGACAGCGAGCGCCCGAGGACAAGGCGCGAAGGCAGTGACTCTCCGCGAACAGGAAGAGGCTCCCGCCCAGGATTCTCCAGACGTCCGTCCGGGGACAATGCTTGGGAGGCTAAGCCGTTTTCTGAAGAAGCTAAGCCGGTAGAGTCCAATGCCGGTCCGGTCGGCGAAATGCCTGTCAATGAGAATCCTGTCAGCGAGAAACCTGTCAAGGTCAGGGCTCCGAAACCGGCTGCCGGAGAGGGAGACAAGGCTGCCCGCAAGGCCAAGGTGCAGCAGGCGATAAAGCTCTCCAAATCCAAATCCGGAAAGTCGGCCAAGTCTTCCAAGACTGCCAAGCCGTCGAAAACCGCAACCAAAAAGAAACAATAAGCGATGGAAAATATAAAGTGTCTTATAATAGGTTCAGGTCCAGCCGGTTACACGGCAGCGACCTATACGGGAAGAGCCGGAATCCAGACTGTCCTTTATGAGGGAATGGAGCCGGGCGGACAGCTGACCACCACTACGATGGTGGAAAACTATCCTGGTTTTGAAAATGGCGTGGATGCCAATATGCTGATGGCTTCGATGAAAGCACAGGCAGCAAGGTTCGGAGCGGAAATCCGTTCCGGCCGCATTGCGTCAGCAGATCTTTCCTCCAGGCCTTTCAAACTGGTCGACGACAATGGCAGGGAACTGGTCGCGGAAACATTGATAATAGCTACCGGCGCGACAGCGAAGTATCTGGGCTTGCCGTCGGAGCAGAAATTCAAGGGGCTCGGAGTGTCGGCGTGCGCGACTTGCGACGGATTCTTCTATAGGAAGAAGGTTGTTGCCGTGGTCGGCGGCGGCGATACGGCATGCGAGGAGGCGACATATCTTGCCGGGCTTTGCAGCAAGGTCTATATGATTGTGCGCCGTGATGTTTTCCGTGCGTCGAAGGCCATGCAGGAGCGTGTTTTGAACACCCCTAATATAGAGGTATTGTGGAATTGCAATACGCAGGAAATTCTCGGGGACGAGTCGGGAGTTACCGGAGCGCGTCTTATGAGAAAAGATGGTAAGGTTTTTGATATTGCAATCGACGGATTTTTCCTCGGCATCGGGCATCACCCGAATTCAGACCTTTTCAAGGAGTGGGTTTCCATCGATGAAAACGGTTACATCATCACGCAGGGCAAGACTTCCGAGACGAACGTAGAGGGCGTTTTCGCTGCCGGTGATGTTCAGGATCCGCTTTACAGACAGGCAGTTACGGCTGCCGGCTCAGGCTGTCGGGCGGCACTTGACGTGGAGAAGTTCCTTAACGCGCATAAATAATTGAAAGAAATGAATTCATTCAGAAAAGTAGTCTGGGGCGCAGTCGCTCTGCTGGCGGCGGTCTCCTGCAAATCGCAGTATGACACGCTGCTGTCCAGCAACGATGTGGATGCCAAATATAAGGCGGCGTTCCAGTATTTCGACAAGGGAAAATACCAGAAGGCGGCGTCGCTGTTCGAGTCAATGTCGGTGCTCACGGATGGTACGGAGAAGGATGATACCGTTCAATACTATTGGGGATTGAGCAATTATAAGTTCAAGGATTATATCACGGCAGAGGCGAATTTCTCGCGTTTCGTGTCGAATTTCCCGCGTAGTCCATTCGCTGAAGAGGCCCGTTTCCTCAGACTCGACTGTCTGTACAAGTCGACATTGAGATACGAACTCGATCAGACTCCTACGAAGTTGGCTATCAATGCAATTGCCGAATATAGAAAGGATTACGGCAATGATTCCCACAAGGACGAGTGCGATGCGATGCTGAAGGACCTGAACCAGCGACTGGACCGCAAGGCCTATGAGGCTGCGAAGCTCTATTACAATATGGAGGATTACAAGGCGGCCAGGGTCGCGTTCAGGAATACGTTGAAGGACAATGCCGACAATATTTATCGTGAGGATATCCTCTATTATATTGCCAAGTCTTCATATAAGTATGCGCAGTTGAGTGTCGCTTCGAAGCAGAAGGAGCGCTATATGACCTTCATTGATGATTACCTTAACTTTATCGGAGAGATTCAGGAGTCGCCTTATACGAAGGAACTCAAGACATTGTATGCCAGGGCACAGCGTGCATTGGGCAAGTATGTGGGTACGGATGAGCAGGTGACGGAGAAGGAGAAGGCTTTCGAGAAGGAGAGAAAGTCGGCTGAGAAGGTTTCGAAAAAACAGATCGAAAAATAATGAAACTTTGCCGCGACCGGTAAAGTATATATAATCAGAGGCCGTGGAATGGCCATGCGGGCAAATGCCCAGGATTATAATATTGAATAAAATGGATAAGAAGAACGTACCTCAGAACACTATTACCAGGGATGTGAAATATCTTGCAGCCCCTACCGGAAACATTTATGAGACCGTAGTGATTCTGTACAAGAGGGCAAATCAGATTGCTCTCGCCGAGAAGAAGGAATTGAACAAGAAACTTGAGGATTTCAAGAATGACCGCGATTCTATGGACGAGGTTTTCGAGAATCGTGAGCAGATTGAGATTTCGAAATATTATGAGAGACAGCCTAAACCTGTTCTCGTAGCAGTTGCAGAGTTCCAGAACGATGAACTCACATACAGGATGGCAAAGCACGATCAGAAGCAGCCTGCTGCTGAGGAGGCTCGTCCTGGCAAAAAACCGGCTGCCGAGTAAAATCTGGCCATGCTGAAGGAACTGCACATAAAGAACTATGTACTGATAGACTCGCTGGATATTGTATTTCCTGCGGGTCTAGTCATTATTACTGGTCAGACAGGCGCCGGAAAATCCATTATTCTCGGTGCGTTGTCTCTTGTGCTCGGTTCCAAGGCGGATGCTTCGGCTATCGGTGCGTCGGGTGACACATGCGTGGTCGAGGCAGTGTTCGATCTCAAGGATGAGGACGGCAGCATACGTGCCCTTCTGGACGAAAATGAGATCGACTACGATTCTGATGAACTGATAATCAGGCGCGTGATCAATGCTTCCGGGCGTTCGCGTTCGTTTGTCAATGATTCCCCGGCGCCGCTCAAAGTACTTTCCGCGTTGTCCTCACGACTGATTGACATTCACTCCCAGCATGAGACGATGTTGCTCAGGGACAAGGCTTTCCAGATGTCAATGCTGGACCATTTTGCCGATGATGCCGCTCTCCTTTTCTCATGCCGTGAGGCTTGGACGGAACTGACCGGTCTGAAATCCGAACTGGCTTCCGTCACGGAGACATTGGCCAAGATGAATGCGGAGCAGGATTATAATCAGGCCCAATTTTCACAGCTTGAAGCCGCCAAACTTAAAGAGGGTGAGCTGGAGGAGCTGGAAACTGAACAGAAACAGCTGGCGAATGCCGAGGAAATCAAGTCAAGTCTTTATCAGATAGAGAATTACTTTAATCCGTCTGCTGATGACGGACAGGATGAGAGGCCTTCGCTTGATTTTATCCTGAAGGAATCATCGAAGCTTCTGGACAAGATTTCCGCTTACGTTCCGGCTGCATCGGCATTGTCCGGACGCATAGAGTCTTCCCGTCTGGAACTGGACGATATCCTTTCCGAGGTATCTGAACTGGAGTCCCGGACGGATGTTTCCAATGACAGACTTCAGGAGGTAGATGACAGATTGTCAATGCTTTATGATCTTATGAAGAAGCACACGTGCTCCGGCATTGACGAACTTATAGCATTGAGGGATAAACTTTCGGAGGCATTGGCCGATACTTCTGTGCTGGAGGCGCGGAAGTCGGAACTGCAGAAGCGGATTGCCGAGGCTGAGGCGAATCTGGCCGGTGCGTGCGAGCGTCTTCATGATGCCCGTGCGAAAGCTGCTCCGGAGTTTGCGGATGCCATTTGCCGTTCAATCCGTTCGCTGGAACTGGACAGGGCTGTTTTCGACGTGGTCCTCGAACCTTCGCAGCAGGGGCCGTCCGGTTCGGATTCGATTCTTTTCCGTTTTTCGTCCACCGGCAAGAATCCTGTCGATGTCGCCAAGTGCGCGTCGGGCGGTGAAATGTCCCGTATTATGCTGTGTCTCAAAGCGATGATGGCTCGCTATACGAATATGCCGTCAATGATTTTCGATGAAATCGATACCGGTGTTTCCGGCAGCGTGGCTGACAAGATGGGCGAAATGATCTGCAGCATGGGCAATTACATGCAGGTCTTCGCGATAACTCATCTGCCTCAGGTGGCCGCCAAGGGCGATGCGCATTACATTGTCACCAAGACATTTGAGCCTGACGACCGCGCCGTCACTTCCATCCGCCGTATCTCCGGCGAAGAGCGCCTCATGGAGGTGGCTCGCATCCTGAGCGGCTCCAAAGTTACCCCAGAGGCCATCGCAAATGCGAAATCGCTGCTGGGTAAGTAATCCTACCGAGTTCTCCATACGCGTCGTTTCAGCCATAGCATCTATGTTTTCTGCGGAGATATCAAATTTCTCCAAAATTTAACAACCTTGTTTAAAACAGGTTTGTTAAATTTTCAGATTTTAAACATTCGGCTGCGGGCCAGCATGCATGCGCCGACGATTCCGGCTCTGTCTTTTAACTTGGCTGTCTGGGCTTTAGCTTTTGTGTGATCTTTTTTTTTGGTGTGGTGCGTAAATAGCTGTCATATAATAAGTTAGTTATTTTCAGAGTTGGTGAAACAGCGACTCTGAAAATAGCTAATCAGTTATGATACAGGGATTTATACTCCACGACAAAATAGACAAATAATCACTGAACTACAAGGCTACCGATGCCCATTCAGGTCATAAATTGCTTATATTGTTTATGTTCTTTCTATGCAGCTGGATAATATCAAAATGACAGTCGGACTCCAGAAAGCTACTGGAGATAAAGTTCAGTATTGTATCACATCTATATAAGCAACACAGCCACTCGTTAGAGTGGCTGCTATACTTTGGGGCTCGAAACTGCCGAAACAGAAAGGGTTGTCATCCCTTACGCGAAATCCCCTCGACTTTGCAAATCTAAATATAATTTCCGGATTATCAAAATCTGTGCTGTTTTTCAGATTTCAAACATTCTGCTGCGTGCCAGCATGCATGCGCTGACGATTCCGGCTCTGTCTTTTAACTTGGCTGTCTGGGCTTTAGCTTTTGTGTGGTCTTTTTTTTGGTGTGGAGCGTAAATAACTGTCATATAATAAGTTTGTCATTTTCAGAGTTGCTGTTTCGTTAACTCTGAAAATGGCTAATACGTTATAAAACAGAGACTTATGCTCCACGACGAAAAGGATCGCCGCATAGTCTACGGGGCGGATTGTTCAGACCGGATTGTTCAGCCCAGATTGTGAACGAGCAGGCACGATGTTATTCTGTTTCTCCCATCAGTGTGCGGCTACGAGCAATCATGCAGGCACCGATCACGGCAGCATCCGTTCCAAGTGATGAGGTCAATACAGGAACATCTTGGCTCATAAGCCTCAACGAGTATTGGCGTATCGCCAACTTAATGTATTGTAGGAAATAACAACTCTCAATTCTGGAATAGCTCCCGCCAATCACAATGACCTCAGGATTCAGTATATTAACTATACCTGCCAACTGGCGGCCCAATTCCTTTCCCATTTCCGTCACGAGTTCAATACATAGAGCATCCTCTTTCTCGACGGCAGCCAAGATGTCAGAATTGGTAATCGTCTTGCCGGAACGTACTTTTGCAGATAGAAGAGAGGATTCCCCCGCTGAAATTCTTTCGGTAAGTTTCCTTACAATAGCACGACCGGACACCTCCGTCTCAAGGCAGCCTTTCTTGCCGCAATGGCAGAGTATATTATTATCATACAGATACGTGTGGCCAAACTCTCCAGAATAGCCGTCCTTACCATAGTATAGTTTGCCGTCGATAATAAGCCCAAGCCCAAGCCCCCAGCCAATATTGACAAAACACATATTCTTATATGTCCGGTTCAATCCCGAATAATACTCTCCGTAAGTCATTGCCTTGGTGTCGTTCTCGATAAAAACACGAATGCCAAGTTTTTCTGAAATAATGTCCACCAGGGGTGTGGACGTAGTCTCCTCGAAATTGAAAATGGTGCCGCTGGTACCTTTCTTGCTGTTTACACGACCGGACAAGTTGAAATTACACGCCTTAATCATTGACATGTCGACACTTTCGGTACTGTTTACAAAGTCGATTATGTAACGACAAATGGTATCCAATGCATCATGACTGTTTTCGAAACGGAAATCATGATTCCGGTCTTCACTTACTACATGTCCCGACAGGTCTATCAATGCGATACTGATCTCAAAATGGGCCACATTCACGCCAAGAAAGTAATAGCGTTCAGCCCCGACTCCATATCGCACGGTCTTTCTCCCCTTGGAATGCAGATTTACCTTATCGATTTCAGATATTATCTTATCATCTATCAGTTGCGCGACGTATTTTGCTACTGTCGTAACACTATATCCAGTATCCTCTATAATATCCGAAATTATAAAATAACCGTTGTGCATAATATGCTGCATAACGCTTCTGGTTATCACGCCAGATACCATATTCTCGTCCTTCATATATAAAATCAGCAAGTGCGTATATTATTCTTATGTGCAAATATAGCTATTATCCGGAATAGCGCACAATTTATTAAACATTTATAGTATATGAAGCAGATATTCTTCTGAAATACTAAAGATATTTAAAATATATACCTCCATAAGGCACACATTTAGGCATATTTGATATTTTTATTGATTATTTAATTATGCGATTTATAGCTGATAAACTAAACATAATAGTCTGTATAATAGTTATTTATATCTGCATATATAATGCTTTTACAAAACATTATTAATTTTATTTACAAAATAATTCATTTTGTATTATAATTATTTTGATATTAATTGACATTAAAATAATTTTGCCAGCACAGAACAGTATAACTAATAACATATAAGTACATTATGGAAAAGATAAAAGGACTTATCGACGCTCCATTTACCCCATTCGATTCCGAAGGGAATGTAAATCTTGAACCAATTCCTGCTTACGCCGCGATGCTTGCCAAGAACGGTCTTAAAGGCGTGTTTATCAACGGCTCTTCCGGCGAGGGATATATGCTCACGCCTGAAGAGAGAATGATGCTCGCGGAAAAGTGGATAGAAGCCGCACCCGAAGGATTTAAAGTTATCGTTCACGTAGGAAGCTGCTGCCTTAGAGAAAGTGAAAAACTAGCCGCCCACGCTCAAAGAATAGGAGCATGGGGAATTGGAGCAATGGCTCCCCCGTTCCCTAAAATAGGAAGAATAGAGGAACTCGTAAAATATTGCGAAGCGATTGCTGCAGCTGCCCCGGAACTCCCGTTCTACTATTATCATATCCCGGCATTCAACGGAGCATTCCTCCCAATGGTGGATTTCTTAAAAGCAGTGGATGGCAGAATTCCAAATTTTGCCGGCATAAAATACACATATGAGAGCCTTTACGAATATAACCAGTGCAGACTATATAAGAATGGAAAGTTCGACATGCTCCATGGTCAAGACGAAACAATACTTCCGTCTTTAGCACAAGGAGGCGCACAAGGCGGAATCGGCGGGACCACCAACTATAACGGACGCGAACTGACCGGCATTATTGAAGCATGGAAAAACGGCGATATCGAAACAGCTCGGGAAAAACAGAATTTCTCGCAGGCTGTAATCAACGTAATTTGCAACTATCGCGGAAATATCGTCGGAGGCAAGAGAATCATGAAACTTATAGGGCTTGACCTCGGACCGAATAGAGTTCCGTTCCGCAATATGACCGAAGCTGAAGAAATTGCAATGAAAGCAGAACTTGACGCTATCGGATTCTTCGACAGATGCAACAAATTCTAATGTAAAAAAGAGATGAAACACAAATATCTGGAATTGGCCATTCTTGTCGTATGCTTCCTTGCTTCATCATGTGGCGAGAAGTATTCCCAGCAAGATTGGAGCAAACCGAAAACAAGCGACATATCTCTCAGCTGCAAAGCACAAATCAATGCAGATGAATTCCTGGTATGGCCATCATCCACAACAATCGGACTATACTGCGAACAGACAGGCAGCAGCAATGCGGAACTTAAAATATCTGCAGCAACTGCCGGCACTGACGCAGCGGGCTTTTACACTGACATAGCTTGGAGTGACGTCAGGCACTCTTTTATCGCATATTATCCTTACGCAGCTGCTGCGAAAACAGGGTTTATAGCTGGAAGCCTTTCATCCAATGCATCTCGAGGAGAATCAGTTGATGCTCTGTATTCCAAAAATACATACATTGGTTCAGCGGACTCGGAAAAGACTGATGAGCCGGTAGAGATAATGATGACTCCATTGCTTGATATATGCAAAATCATTGTCAAGCAAACGAAGTACTCCGGATATAATCTCGACAGAATCAGCATAAAAACCAAGTCCGGCAATGGCATTTCAGGCAAATGGGAGTATGAAGTAGCCGGCAAAAAATTCACATTTACCGAACCTTCCGACGAGATGAACATAAATTTCAGCTCGATCACTCTTTCCAATACCGACATTGAAGCCTTCATGTTGGCTTACAACAGTGCTGCATTATCCGAGGAGGCAGAATTTGAAGTATCTCTGGCTAAAGAAAAAGGCAATATCACCCTCCACGGGGATGGTACTCTCACCGCTTCCACCGAACTCGATTTAGACAAATTCCGCCAGACCATAGTAGGTGACGACTCGATCAATCTTGCAGATCCGGACAATGATGGTGTACAAGAAACAGCGAACTGCTATATCGTGCCGGAGGCAAACAAAACATACAGATTCCCTGCCACCGTCATGGGTAACGGAAAGACCTTGCCGGCTGACGAATCAGTAGCAGCAGCTCCGGGTATCATTCCTTCACCGCTCTCTCCAAAATCAGCCAAATTACTATGGCAGACCTCAAGCTCGCTCATATCGAACGTCAAATTGAACAACGACTGCGTTTATTTTACATTGAACGGAGACGAAAGCGGGAATTTCATTCCAGGTAATGCCGTCATCGCCATTTATAGCGGAGAAGACTGTTCAGGTTCAATTCTGTGGAGCTGGCACTTATGGATTACAGACGCAAATCTTGACGCTCAATTGCAGACCTGGAAAGTCCACAGCAGCCTTGATTCTTACTCTTCTTACCAGGATCCGCAGTTGATGGACCGCAATCTCGGCGCACTCTCCAACTCTGACTGGAAAACCAGCGGAAACAACCTTTCCAAAGGATTGAATTATCAGTGGGGCCGCAAGGATCCATTCTTCGCGCCCGATAATTCCTCCATGTCTTCCACGAAGATTATGGATACTTTCGATGCCGACGGAAAGAATATAAGTACCGCACGCACTGTCACCGAGTTTTCAAATGCTGCCGAATGGACTTATATCAGCAAAAAGATAAACAAAGAAGACATCGCCAAATATCCGATGACATTTGTTATCGGCAAAAATGTCAATACTTTCTGGATGGCAGAGACCGAATATGATTTATGGGGATGTCCAGCCTATGCAGACAACACCAACAACATCGGTCAGAAGACAATTTACGACCCATGCCCTCCAGGATATAGAGTCATGAACGCTTACGCAATGTCAGGAGTTACTTCTTCTATAAAGGCCGGCAAATGGGCAGATCTCGAACATGACGTAAAGAACGCCACCACTTTCAACAAGAGCGGCGAAGACCTTCGGATAACATTGAAAAACGGCACAAATGCAACATTGCCGGCATCAGGCATGATTGCTTACGAAGCCGGAGGCTACAGCAGGACAGGAGGATATGGCAATCTGTGGTCAGCCAAAGGTTCAGCCGGCGCCAACAAGGCGTATAGGGTAGCCTTTGATTATGCCAACTACCGACCAATGGATACAGGATATGCCTCTTATGGTCACAATGTCAGATGTGAAAGAATTAAATAGGTTTAGAAATGATTGATATAAATTATATACATGGATGTAACGAGATCTGCCGCCACGATCTCGTGGAAAACATCATGCCATTCTGGATGAAATATGGCGTAGATCGCGTAAACGGTGGAGTATACACAAATGTCGACAGAGACGGCACGCTTATGGACTCCACAAAATCAGTGTGGTTCCAAGGAAGATTCGGCTTCATATGCAGCTACCTTTATAACAATATCTGCAAGAAAAAAGAATGGCTCGATGCCGCCAAATCGACATTGGAATTCATCGAAAAAAAGTGCTTCGATACTGACGGGCACATGTTCTTCGCAGTAACGGCGGAAGGCAAACCGGTCCAGAAAAGAAGATACGTTTTTTCAGAGTGCTTCGCAGCTATCGCGATGGCGGAATACTCACTCGCGTCAGGAGACAAAAGCTACGCGGACAAAGCGTTGGAATTGTTCAAGCGTATACTGACAATGATTTCCACACCAGGATTCCTGCCTGCGAAATACTATTTCGAGGCCAAAGGACATTCCATAACAATGATTTTAGTCAATGTTGCACTAATCATCAAGCAGGTCAGCAACGATCCCGTGCTGGACAACCAGATAGACAGCGCCATTTCTGACATCAGGAATTATTTTATGCACCCGGAATTTCACACCATTCTGGAGACGGTGGGGCCAAACGGCGAATTTATCGACACCTGCATCGGCAGGACAATAAACCCTGGACACTGTATGGAAACGGGCTGGTTTTTACTGGACGTTGCCAGACATAGAGGCAATGACCCGGAATTGGTCAAAATGGGAACTCAAATCATTGACTGGGCCTGGGAATGGGGCTGGGACAATGAATTCGGCGGTATGATCAATTTCAAGGATTGCAAAGGATTTTCGCCACAGGATTACTCACAGGACATGAAATTCTGGTGGCCTCAATGTGAAACTATCCTGGCATCACTTTACGCTTTCAACGCAACGCACGACGAGAAATATCTTGAAATGCACAAGCTCGCTTTTGACTGGACATTCGAGAAATTCCCGGATCGGGAGTACGGTGAATGGTATGGCTATCTTCACAGGGACGGCACGGTAGCACAACCGGCTAAAGGAAATATGTTCAAGGGCCCGTTCCATGTGCCTAGAATGATGCAAAAAGCAATCATTGAATATGAAACAATCCTAAAGGACTAACAATATGAAAACATTGTCAAAATATTTGATACTTCCAATGGCACTTCTCTTTCTCTGCGGGTCATCTTCGTGCGAGAAAGAAATCCAAAGACCGGAGGTCACTTCCCCTCTCATGCCCGACAAGGGACCGGAAGGGACAAGTGGAACCATAGGCACCGCAACCGTGAAACAATATACCGTATTTACAGCAGGTGCAGGCAATGAAGTATTCCGTATTCCTTCTGTCGTTACCGCCAAGGATAATTCTATTATCGTCTTCGCAGAAGACAGGCATAATAGCTGGAGGGACAAGAGCTACACCGACGTAGTCTGCAAGAGAAGTACCAACGGAGGGGAATCCTGGTCCGCCGCCATCAATATTACAGGGACATTGAACAGCGGGGAATATGCGTTCATGGATCCAACGCCCGTGGTCGACACGGAAAATGGCAAGATTTTCATTTTCTTTACGAGATGGAATAAACTTAATGCGGATCCGAAGAACAACAGGGCATTTATGTCCGTATCGACAGATAATGGTATCAGTTGGTCCACTCCAACTGATATGACAGATGAAATCATTGCCCCTGACATGTTCAGCAGCGGATTTGGCCCGGGACATGGCATTATGATTTCCGAGGGAGACCATAAGGGGAGACTTGTAGTAATAACCCGCCAGTCCAATGGCAGCAAAAGCGCAGGATATGCAATATATTCTGACGACCATGGAAACACTTGGAAATATGGAGTTGCCACATCAGCGGCAGAGTCACAGATTGCCGAAATCGGGAAAGGTCACTTGTATATGAATCTACGCAGCGGTTCCAACAGAACTTTTGCCACCTCTACTGATGGCGGTTACAGCTGGACTACGCCCAACGCAGATAACACATTGCCGATTGTAGAGGGAGGATGCGAAGCAAGTGTATTAGGTGTCGGTAATGACATGTTGTTCTATTGCGGCCCTGAAAGCGGTCCTGCCATATCAGGTCACGATAACAGATATGGTCTGAAATTATTCAGAAGCGCCGTAGGCGGAGCTGCATGGACGCGCAAACAGGTTCTTTTCGAGATGGCATCCGGATACTCGGACATGACATTGCTCGGAGACGGCAAACTTGCTGTCATTTTCGAAGCCGGACCGGAGAAGGGATTCATAAAGGCTGCCAACAGGGAGCCGGGCTGGATGAGGTTGGATTTCATGGTTCTGCCGGCAGAAATTACTGACTACAATTATTGGTTTTAAAATCTTGCCAAATGAAAAGAGCAACACTTATAATAGCACTCTTGATACTTAGCGTGCTGGCATACGCCCAGAGCGGAAAAACAATCAAAGGTAAGGTTTCCGACTCATTTGGAGAAGCCATAATAGGGGCCACTGTCATGGAGAAAGGGACAAACAATGGCACTATTACCGACATCAACGGAGAATATTCACTTAGAATCAAGGATGAGAACTCTGTGGTGGTGTTCAGTTCCTTGAGTTATATGACAGAATCGAAGGCCGTCAAAGGACTTCAAATTATCAATGTTGTGCTGAAAGACGATGCATTGAGCCTTTCTGCCGTAGTGGTTACCGGATACGGACAAACCGTCACCAAAGACAAACTGACCGCCGCCATATCTAAAGTGACCAGTGACGATATCGGCGTCGGATCACATGGTAATGCATTGAAAGCACTTTCAGGCACAGTGACTGGTGTAAGAATCGCATCAACTACCGGACAGCCTGGCACATCACCGGCAATCGTCATCCGAGGAGGCGCAGCATTGAACGGGACCGGAAACCCGCTATACATCATTGATGGCGTCCAGAAACCGGACATGTCAGACATCAACAGCCATGACATAGAATCAATAGAAATTCTGAAAGATGCTGCGGCGACCGCTCTTTATGGAGCTAAAGCAAATGCCGGCGTGGTTATGGTCACGACTAAGCAGGGGCGTGAGGGAAAGGCAGAGATAACTTTCAATGCAAATTATGGATTGAATTACTTGAGGAATACCAATGATTTCCTCAAAGGAGACGACTACCTCTATTACCTCCGAATGGCTGCTTACAGGTCTGGTAATACAGCATCTTTGTCCGCGCCAGGGCCTTATGGCACCGGCAACGTCTACGAGGCTGATGGCAACAAAACGGCAGAAGGCGTTTGGAGCACAATGTTCCTGACAGACGAGAACCGTTTTCTTCTTGACGAGGGTTATAAGAGCATGACCGATCCGATAACAGGCAAGACTATCATTTACAATGAGTTCAGCGCTAAAGATGCATCCGTTAGAGACGTTGCGTCTACGCAGGACTACAATATTTCAGCCTCTGGCGGAAACAGCCATGGCAAATATTATGCGGGTCTGGGTTACTACAAAGAGACCGGTTTCCCAGTAGTCTCCGACTACGAGAGAATTTCTTTCAACGGCAATGCATCATACAAGATCACCCCATGGCTGGAAAGCCGCACCGCATTGAATTTCAGCAAATCAGACGACCATAAGGTATCTGACTACATCGGCGGTGGAGAGGCCAACTTCTTTGGCATCATGTATTCCGCACCTCCGACAATGAGACATTATAACCTCGACGGAGAGCCGATCTGCTGCACCACCAACTGGGAAAACGGCAACTGGGACGCATGCAAGGATTCTTTCTATCGCAGGCATAACAATTACCGGCTTACAATCACCGAAGGCATAAATGCGGCCATTGCTAAGCATATCACCCTAAAGGTAAACGGCATGTGGTATCTGAATATGACGGAAAACGAGAAATTCAACAAGAAATATATCACAAAGCCCGGCATGTGGAATAGCGACAGGGTTACATCTCTCAGTTATTCTCGCCGATTGGATCAGACATACAATGCCATCATCGGATATGATAATTCATGGAATGACCACAATCTCAATGTGATCGCGGGATTCGAGTTTTGGGACAAGGTTACATTCGGGATGTCAGAGTCCGGGCAGGGCGCCGATTCTGACGATTTCATAAGCATCGGCTACTTCGACAAGACTCAGGATAAGAACATTACCAAGATTTCGATGAATTCCTCCCATACTAAGGAACGTAGTATGTCCTTCTTCGGCAATGCAATGTATGACTACAAGGGAAAATATCTATTCTCATTCTCCGCGCGTTACGACGGCTACTCCAAATTGGTCAACAATAAATGGGGCTTTTTCCCAGGTATCAGCGCTGCATGGAATATCCACAAGGAGAACTTCATGAAATCTTCATCCGATTGGCTTTCTTCCCTCAAGTTGAGGGCCGGCTATGGACAAAACGGTAACGTAAATATACAAGCAGGAGCATATGATTTGCAGGGTTCATACGGAAAGACTAAAAATTATGGCGACGAATATGGCATCCTTATCAACAAACTCGCATATCCGGACTTGCGATGGGAAAAGACTACGTCAACCGATATCGCTGTGGAAGCCGCATTTTGGAACAGATTGACAATATCCGTGGGTGTTTACAATAAGCTGACTTCCGATTTGCTCGCAAGTGTACCTTTCCCTTCATCGAGCGGCGTCGGAAGTCAGTACACCAACAACGGTAGTGTTCGAAACAGAGGTCTTGAACTTGAAGCTGACGCAACACTATACCGCAGTAAAGATTGGAATATCCGACTCGGCGCTAATGCCACATACATGCGTTCAAAGATCATTTCGCTCCCATTCAACGGCAACGAAAACAATCGTCAGTCCGGAACACAGGTCTACGATCCTAAAACAGGCAATTTGACTTGGGTAGGAGGATACCAAGAAGGACAGGAATATGGAGTGGCCTATGCGTTCAAGATGATGGATATCGTACGGAGCAATGAGGACCTCGTAAAATACGGTTGGTACAAGGATACAACTCCTTCAGCCGGAACAATCTATGGCCCGGCAATTTGGGATACACTTACAGCAGAAGAACAGTCCAAGGGTCAGCTACTTCAGCCTGGAGACGCGATCTTCTATGATGTAAACGGCGATCAGACTATTGACAAGTATGATCTTGTAAAAATGGGCAACACAATTCCTAGATGGATTGGTGGCATCAATTTCTCCGCTTCATGGAAAGGATTGAGCCTTTATGCGAAGTTTGACTATGCTGCCGGTTACGTAGCTGCCGATTCACGCAGAAAATGGTACATGGGATTGTCGCAAGGAACATTTAACACAATCAAGGAAAGTAAGGACACTTGGTCCGAACAACGGCCGGAGGCGAAGTATCCGATTCTGATGTATGCTGACAGCAAATACCGCAACAATTATCGTATGAGTAATATATTCTATGATAATTGCAGCTACCTATGCGCAAGAAATATCATGCTCAGTTACTCACTTCCGCAGAAATGGTGCAACACTGTAAAAATGAAGAACATATCAGTATCCGTGACAGGTCAGAATTTGTTCTATATCACAGCTTCGAAACTATATAGTCCGGAATATGGTGCCAACGGTAACGGAGGTTATGGAATTCCTCGCACAATATTGTTCGGACTCAAAGCGACATTTTAAAGAATTCAGACATGAAGATAAGGCATTTATTTTTAATTGCGATTTGCGCCATCTTGAGTTCCTGCAACTCGCTTGAACTTGGGCCAATCGATCATTATGGCCTCAACAACTATTGGAAGACCAAGGAGCAATGCGAAAGATTCATCATCGGTCTTCATTATCGCATGCGTTCAAGAATGAGCGCCACGATGACTATGGGCGAATTGAGAGGCGGCACATTGAATGCCAATGCAATCACATCAATAGGAGAAGGTGCATATGACATCGAAATTGTAGGCAACACACTTTCGGCAGCCAATCCGGGAATTTCCAATTGGGCTGATTTCTATATGGACATCTATCAAATCAATCACGCAATTGACAAAATATCAAACAATTGCGATTTCCTTGACGATAAGACACGTAAAACATGGCTTGGTCAGTTATATGGTTTGAGAGCATGGTATTACTTTCATCTGCTCAGGACTTTCGGCGGCGTACCGCTCTGTGACAAGCCGGACGTTCTCATTACAGATAACCTTGATAAACTCGACAAGGCACGTGCAAGCGAACAGGAAACATGGGAATTTATCAGAAATGATGTAGACAAGTCTTGTGAGATGTATTCAGAACTGGGCTATACCGATTACAAGAGCATGAACTGCTACTGGAACAAGGGCGCTTCCAAGTGCTTGAAAGCAGAAGTATATCTCTGGGGTGCAAAAGTAAAGCCTATTGAGAGTTCTTCCGTATATACCGCTACTGTTCAGAAGGATTTGGAAGATGCAAGGGACGCGCTGCTCGACGCAGAGCCCAACTATGCTCCTAACAAGAATTTCACAGATGCATTTTCAGTAAAGAACAAGGATGCCAATAAGGAAATAATTTTGGCGGCCAGATATCTTCTGGGAGAGGAAACAAACCATTTCAGCAATTTTACTTACAATGTCAGTACTTTCACTAAATACTTCGATGAAACGGGCAAAAAGTTAGGAAACGTGCTCAACATTGGCGCTGGAGCATTGAGATATGAGTATTCTCTCGATTTCTGGAAGTCCTTTGATGCGTCCGATGCGAGAAGGAATGCGACTTTTCTCCAATTCTACCTGAAGGATAATGACGACAATCTCTACCCTGCCGGAAGATCACTCAAAAAGTTCCTGGGAGACTTGAGCAATGGTAAGATTCAGTTTACCAACGACATCCCATTATATAGGTATATGGATATTGCTCTCCTTCTTGCTGAAATTTATAATGAACTCGGAGACAAGGCAGAGACAGTCAAATGGATTAATAAAGTACGTTCCAGGGCAGGTGTAGGACCTTATTCTTACACCAACAAGGAGGAGGCGGAAGAGGTTATCCTCAAAGAACGGACTTTCGAATTTGTAGGTGAAGGGAAGCGCTGGTATGATGTGAGAAGAATGCTGGACGGCAAATACGCACTCGATCTCGTGGATGGCAATGAATTGAAACTCGTATGGCCGATAGATGCCGGCGTTCTTTCAAAGGACAACAAGGTTAAACAGAATAAGGGCTATCTATAAATATCCATGAAATCAATACCAAGAACCATACTTGCAATTCTGCTGACGGTGGCGACTTCTTGTGTCGCCGCTGCGCAGCAGACCAATGTTTTTTATCCGGCTTTTCCGGTGCTTGCCGGGAGGTCACATAACATCGTGAGCGAAATCTGCATTGACGGAAAACGCGGAAGCACATTGGATTATGTGGAAGTGGCGTTGGACGGGATTGACCGGAAGGCTGTCAGGAACGTGAAACTGATGTATACGGGCACCACTTCCGTAATTCCTTCACGTACAACATCTTTCGTCATAAGCGACCGGGTGAAGATGTATGGAGGCGGACAGAAATTGTGGTGCCATCCGGATTTCGCCATTGAGATAAGCACGACGCGGATAAAGGACGGGAAGGCATATCTGCCGTGCGGGAAGGCACTCGTCGATGGGCCTAACTACATGTATGTCAGCATGGAGATCGCCGCGGAGAAAGTGGATTTGTCAATGCCGTTCAAGGCTGATGTCCAGGCAATTTCGGTGGACGGAAAGCAGGTGGACATTGAAAAGGACGGAAACGCCGTCAGGCACCTGGGGACTTCGGTGAGACAGGCCGGCGACGACGGAAGCGACTCTTATAGGATTCCGGGGCTTGTCACCACGAAAAAAGGGACATTGATAGCCGTTTATGACGTCAGATACGACTCAAGCCAGGATTTGCAATGCAACATTGACATTGGCGTAAGCCGAAGCATTGACGCCGGCCGTACTTGGGAGAAGATGCGCGTGGTCATGGATTTGGGCGAATGGGGCGGCCTTCCGCAGGCGCAGAACGGCATCGGGGATCCGGCGGTGCTGGTGGACGAGGAGACCGGCGATATTTTCGTGATTGCGGTTTGGACGCACGGAATCGGCGGCCGGAGGGCCTGGTCCGGCGTGAAACAGGGCATGACGCCGGAGGAGACGGCGCAACTGATGATCTGCAGCAGCAAGGATGACGGCAAGACTTGGTCCGAGCCGGTGAATATCACGTCGCAGATCAAGCGGCCGGAATGGTATCTGACGCTGCAGGGCCCTGGACGCGGCATCACCATGCATGACGGGACATTGGTATTCCCTATACAATATATCGGGACAGACAGGATTCCGAATGCGGGCATCATTTACAGCAAGGACCATGGCAAGACCTGGCACATGCATAACCACGCTTACACCAATACTACCGAGGCGCAGGTGGCAGAGGTGAGTCCGGGCGTGCTGATGCTGAACATGAGGGATAACCGGAAAACCGGCAGAAGGGTCTGCATCACGACCGACCTCGGCAAAACGTGGACCGAGCATCCGTCGAGCGGCCATCTTGTCGAGCCGGTGTGCATGGCCAGCCTGATAAGTGTTCCGGCCGATGACAATGTTTTCGGAAGGGATATCCTGCTTTTCTCGAATCCGGCGACCCCGGAGGGCAGACACCACATGACCATAAAGGCCAGCCTTGATGGCGGATACACATGGCTTGAGGCGAATTCCCTGCTGCTGGACGAGGAGGGACTCTGGGGTTATTCATGCATGAGCATGATCGACAAGGAGACTGTAGGCATCCTCTACGAGGGCAGCACTTCACAGCTCGTTTTCCAGGCAATCAAGTTAAAAGAAATAATTAAAGAAATGAATGATATTATCAATGCCGAAACTCTTGGCAAACCGACAGAAGCATCTGAAGGATATTTAAAGGGAATCTCCGCACCTTTCTGCGGCAGTCTTGACGGACAGGTAATCACCGCAGGCGGAGCAAATTTTCCGGGAAAACCGGTTGTGGAAGGAGGATTGAAAAAATTCTACAAAGACATATTTTCAATTTCGCAAAATGGAGAATGGAAGGCCATAGGAGAACTCCCGACAGCATTGGCTTACGGTTGCACATTCTCTCTGGAGGACAGGGTTATATTCGCTGGCGGAAGCAATCTTGAAGGGACCGTTGACAGTGTTTATTCAATCAGCATAAATAACGGAAAAGCATCAGTAGAGAATCTCGATGCTCTCCCTGTGAAGATAGACCAGGCGGGCTTTACAAATATCGGCAACAGTCTTTACATTGCCGGAGGCGTAGCAAATGGTATTCCATCTTCGTCAGTTTTTAACGGAACCTTTGACGGCAAGAACGTCATTTGGAAAGAAATAAGCAGACTTCCTGAACCGATGGTACAGCCCGTTGTTTTCGTAAATGGCAAGTCATTGTATGTATGGGGAGGATGCAATCCTGCGACGGGCGATGTGATCAGTAAAGGATATATGCTGGATATGGAAAACGGCGAGTGGAAGGACGTCGCATCCGTTCCCGAAAACGGGACATTTACAGGCTCAGCGATTTCCGTCGTCAACAATAGAGCATATGTGACAGGAGGCGTGAACAAGGAGGTGTTCAGCAAGGGTATCAGAGCTATAGGAGATGAAAAGAAAGCATATATGACAATGCCTCCTGCCAATTATCGGTTCAATAGACATATCTGGGAATTCGACCCGTCTGCAGAATCTTGGAAAAGCCTCGGGGAGTGCGGCAAAACAGCATTGGCTGGAGCTGGCATGATTGCAATAGGCAACAAACTCTATATTATAGGAGGCGAAATTAAACCTGGCGTAAGGACGCCTGAATCCTGGATAATCAACATTAAATAATCATGAAAGAGAAACTTATATCCTGCAAGGCCTACCCGTGGATAGTCGTAGGACTGCTCTGGATTGTAGCACTGTTGAACTATATGGACAGACAGATGCTTTCAACGATGAGGGATGCCATGCAGATTGATATTTCAGAACTGGAGTCGGCAGTTAATTTCGGGCGGTTGATGGCAATTTTCCTCTGGATATACGGTCTTGTCAGCCCGTTTGCAGGAGCAATAGCCGACCGCGTAAGCAGAAAATGGCTGATTATAGCATCGTTAGGAGTTTGGTCAGCAGTTACAACACTTATGAGTTTCTGCACGAATTACAATGAGATATTCTGGCTCAGGGCACTGATGGGTGTCAGTGAAGCATTGTACATTCCAGCAGCATTGTCTCTGATAGCCGATTATCATACAGGTAAGTCCAGGAGTTTCGCAATCGGCATTCACATGACGGGATTGTACCTCGGACAGGCCGTTGGCGGATTTGGAGCCACACTGGCGGCAGCCTTCTCTTGGCAGCAGACATTTCATTGGTTCGGCGTCATTGGCATAGCCTATGCGGTACTTCTGATGGTCCTGCTCTATGAGAAGAGAGATGTTGCGCAGGAAAATATTTTAGCCACTCCAGAACAGAAAATTCCGGTTCTCAAAGGTTTCGGCATGATTTTCAGTAACATGGCATTCTGGGTGATCCTTTTCTTTTTCGCATCGACATCTCTTCCGGGATGGGCTACAAAGAACTGGCTACCAACCCTATTCGCCGATAGCTTAAATACACCGATGTCCCAAGCTGGCCCGATTTCCACAATCACCATTGCACTTTCTTCATTCCTCGGAATCCTCGCAGGTGGACCTCTTTCCGACAAATGGGTTAAGCGCAATGTGAAAGGTAGAGTTTACACAAGCGCCATAGGTTTGGCTATGATGATTCCTGCCCTGATTTTACTTGGCCTTGGAAAGGGTATGTTCGCCGCAGTCGCCGCGGGATTGTTTTTCGGAATAGGTTATGGCATGTTTGACACCAACAATATGCCTATACTCTGCCAATTCGTTCCGTCCAAACTCAGGGCGACAGCATACGGAATAATGAATATGACAGGCGTGATGATGGGTGCCGTTTGCACACAGATCCTCGGAAAATGGGCAGAAGGCGGAAATCTTGGTCTCGCTTTCGCAGTGCTTGGATGCATTATCGCGGTTGCTCTCGTAGCACAAATAACTATCCTGAATCCAACCACAGACGACATGCAGTAACCTGGGAATAATTCTAATATATCAATAGTCTGTCTCCAAATCGCAGTTGCAGCGGAGAATGGAATAAAATCCGAGGTTACAGGCACGCCTATGCTCCACAGGATGAACCAACGATGGCGAATTAGGTATTGTTTGTGCCGCTGCTGATGGCGCTTTCAGTGAGTGGAGAGTCCGCTACTGGGTAAGCCTCTCCAGAGTTACCCCCAAGACCGCAGGCGGGACGCGGCCACGGACTAATATGGTAACCAGTTGATAATCAGACGTATTTTTAACGACAGTGTGGAAACGCCGAAATTTTTTGTCAGCGTTTCCACACTGCTTTTTCTAACTAATTGGTAATCAATGTCTCTAATTCCGAGGCGTGGCCGCGTCCCGATTGTGTCCCGACGCCTGAGTTCCGTGAGGGTCGTCGTGCCGTGCTTCCGTTGCCCTGCACTGAACAAGTTGGCATGAGACCAATACTTGTTTTTTTTGTATTACTTGCTGATTATCAACAAGTTATAGCTAATTATTATGATTAATGGTCGTGCCAAGTCCCATGTTTTTTCATGGGACTTGGCACGGATTCCTTTTCGTAACACATTGACACACCGCTGCTTAACCAAATATCGACATGCCAACTTGTTCAGAAATTGAGCACACGGAAACACGTGTCATGGAAGGGATATCTGGAGAGTTCATCTGGAATGAACAATCGGGAATGCCGCCGGAAAAAAACATCGTGGAAAGTCCATGTGGCGGACAAGCCCCGGCGGGGGTGGTGCCTCTGGGGGCATGGTCGCCCATGACCTTGTGAATGGGTGTCAGGCGGCAGCCCGACGGGATGAGCGCAGCGAACCTCCAGAGGCATCACCCCCGCCGGGGCTTGTTTTGTACATGGAAAAGTCTGGGACGACCAGTTTCGGCGTGCGTGCTAAAACGTTTTCTGCTCACGTCGTGACTGTTTTCTGACCTGTTGTGCGCGGAAACCGTTTTAAACTGCACGAAATTCTAGTTTTGACAGTTTGTCGGGAAATAGTGGATATAGTAAAGCGTGTTGGAAGGCCATGTGGCGGCACAACCCCCGCCAGGGCGCGTTGGCTGTGGAGTGTAAACCATTGATTATTAAGTAATTCTCTATTTTCAGAGTCGGCAAAACAATAACTCTGAAAATGGCTAATTAGTTATGAGATAGAGACTTATGCGTCACGCGCGCTGTATCGTCCTACTCCCTCACGATCCGGACCGAATAATCCGGCCCGTAAACGATGCGGCGCACACCTTCGTTGATGTAACCTCCGTCAGAGGACTCCCTGAACAAGAAATCGGTCTGCATCATGGCGCTGTTTCCTAGACGCGCCACCTTTTCCATCCAGGACCTGCCGAACTTCGTTTTCATGTAAATGAAGAAATATGCAAGGTCATAGCCCTGGAACGAGAACTGCGTCGGCTCTGTGTTGTACAATGCCCTGTATTCCAGAAGGAATCTCCTTACTGCAGGACTCTCATAATCAATGTAGTACGCTGTGGAAACGCGGGTCTTCAGGTTGTGGAGATTGTCCACGTCGATAGTCTCGAAAGAACGGATTTTCGACGGGCTGTAGAGAATGACATTGAATTTTCGGTACACCAGCATGTCCAGATTCCGGACAGCGTCATTCACGAACGCCTCGCTTTCGGAATTGATGATCACGCGGTTGGTGCCGGTCGAAGTCATGATCGAGGTCAATGCATTGGCCACGTTTCTTCCCTGGAGAATCGCGTAGGAATAATTCGTGTGCGGGATGCCGGAATTCTCTATCGCATGGGTCATCGGCCCGGTCACGCCGCTCTCGCTTATCACGATGACATGGTCGCCGGAAACCTTCTCTTTTCTTATCCAATCCAGAAGATCGGCGTACTGCACCTGCTGCGAAGTCGGAGCCTGTATCATGTTCTTATGCTCGGCTACGAGACCTGAAGTCCTGTGGTCGAGAGGAGAAATGATATAAGTGTCCTCCGGCGCGAGCTCCAGCACCCTGCTTATGCCGTCCTTGTTTACAGGACCAATGCAGAAGTCGCTGGCTTTCAGGCGCTCCGTGGTTATCGGCATTGCACCTCCCGCTACGTCGTAGACACTCAGGTCAGTGCTGATGCCCTGTTTCCCGAGATCTCTTACAGCCATGAGGACGCCGCTGTAGAAATCCATGTTGCTTTCGCTAGGGGAGGACGCCGCATTCATCGGAAGCATGAGCAGGGCATTCACCTTCGAACGCATGTGCGGGCTCTCCGTTTCCTCTTCCTGCTCCTCCGGCTGCTGCACGTCATTGACAGAAACATTGTCCGTCAATGTCTTATGCTCTGTCTTGGCGGCGCTCTCCTTCTCGGCGCCCATCACCTTGACCACCTCCGGCGACGGGATGCGCAGCTTCTGCCTGTTCTTCAGCTTTTCGCTGGTCAGCCCGTTGTACTTCATCAGGACCTCTTTCGGGATGGAATACTTGTAGGCGATGTCGCCGATATCCTCATACCATTTGGTCACATGGATGGTGTAGCTGTCATTCTTTTTCTTGTCAGCTGCCTTCTCCGGCTTTTTCTGCTCCGGCTCTTTCTTGACAGCCTCGGCAGCAGCCTCCACCACCGGAATCAGAAGTATGGAATTCTTCTTCAGCCCCTCGTGGCCCAAGTCCAGATTCGGATTCGCCTTCAGGATGTCGTCAGTCTTGACCCCGTAGGCTTTCGCGATGGAGAACAATGTCTGTTTTTCCAGCACTACATGTGACCAATACACCTTGCCGTCGCTGCCCTTCACCTTATCCTTCGATACTGTTACAGGAGTCGGTATATATGTTTGAGCCCCAGCCGTTCCGGAAATGATTCCAAGAATGGCTACACATGTGCAAATAGCTGGAATAATCGTTCTCATCATCGTCTTTACAACTTTTCTGCAAACGTTCTCAGGTCTGTGCAGAATGCCGACCAGGATAGTCTGCGTTTCTCTTTTTGTATGCGCTCGATGCAGTCCTGCCTTGTGGCCGGCTCTGCGAAATATCTTTCGATTTCTTTTCTGATACAGTCAGGCTCGGCCTTCTCGGCGACAATTCCCGTGCCCGTATCCCCGATAGTGCTTTTCAATCCTCCCACATCGGTGACAATCATCGGTACCTCGAAATGGTATGACACCGAGCTGATTCCGCTCTGCGTCGCGCTCCTGTACGGCAGCACCGTCACGTCTGCTGCGGAAAAATAATCCTTGACCTCGGAGTCCTTTATATACTTGGGGAAGATATGGATCCGGTCCTTGCCCGGTATCGAGTCAATGATTTTCTGATATGGTTCGAATGACCCGTAAGGCTCGCCGGCGATAATCAGCTGGTAGCTGTCGTCAAGTCCTGCAAATGCCTCCAGAAGGATGTCCAGGCCCTTGTACTGCCTTATCAGACCGAAAAACAGGATGTTCTTCATCCCCGGTTTCAGCCCGAGAGCCTCTTCCGCCTTGCTCCTGCTCAATTTTTCTCCGAAATGCGAGTAAAGCGGATGCTGGCGCATGATGTATCTGGCATCCGGTTTCAGTCTCAGGAGGTCCTCCGTGACGGCATCGCACATAGTGACGAACCCGTCACATCCTCCCAGGAAATATTTCGTGAAAGGAGTGTCGAAGAACCGCGGCTCGTGAGGTACGACATTGTCCAGTATCCCGATGACTTTGCACCCTTTGCCGGCATGTCTTGCCACGAATCCGAGCGAAGGCGCGAAATAGGACATCCAATATCTCATTATGAGGACATCCGGTTTCCATTCCCTGATTTTCTTGGCTGCCTTTATCCACGAAAAAGGATTCGCCGTGTCCAGTACAGCCGTACTTTCCACAGGCATTGCCTCATCGTCAGGGGTTACATACTGTGTTTTTCCCGGGAAAAGGAAATTCGGATACTGCCGGCTGAAATTGAACGCCCCGACAATATCAGTTTTGCCCAGTTCTGCGTACAAAGCTGCGTTGAACTGGGCAATACCTCCCCTGAAAGGATAGAAGCAGGATAATACTGCGATTCTCACACTTCAGTTATTTGGTTTCTACTTGGAAGAATTCTTCGATTTGTTCTTGACGTATTCATCGTTCAGTCTGGTGATGATGTCGTCAGTAACATCGAGAGAACTGTCGGCAGCAGCTACAGGTGAAGGAAGAATGTCACCGGATGTAGCGATTACCATTGAATAATGCTTCTCGACTGTATACTTGTCGAGGAACTGCTTGATGGCGTCGCCGATATTGTTCATCATAACCTGCTGCTCCTCAGCGATTTCCTGATTCTTCTGGTTAGCGAATTCATTGAAATCGTTTCTTCTCTTCTCGAGATTCTGGCCCTGGATTTCAGCGGTTGAACGGGTAAGGAGACCCTTGTTGATCTTCTCCTGGAAAGCATTTACGTCCTTCTGGAGGCTGTTGCCCCTTCTGTTCATTTCTTCCTGGATGCCCTGCGCCTTGGACTCGACTACGGACCTCAGGTCGTTCGCCATGTCGTACTCTGAAAGGACGCGGTCAATGTTGAAATAGACGATAGCGCCTTTCTCTGCTGTTGCGGCA
>ULTG01018542.1_pt1 | contig 59266 bp, 42 predicted proteins | sample 1957461 | NCBI WGS metagenome assembly ULTG01 (sample SAMEA4835730, study PRJEB28245) | human gut metagenome | biome: gut microbiome; material: fecal sample | place: Denmark | collected 2008
CGTCATCCGTTTCAGGAAGAGGGGTGGGGCTACGTAAGACGTGGGGATGATGGTGAGGACACCGATGAGCAATGTGATTTTTAAGGCATACGGAAAACAGCCGGCTAATGCAAAACCGTAGGAGAACGCGAACGCAAGCCAGTAACTCACCATGAGCAACGCGATGTCGTTGCAAATGACAGCCAATTTTACAATGCCGGATTCTTCCAGATTCTTAATTTTCATGTTTTATCTCTTCGAATAGTTGGTTACGTGGCTGCGAATGTATATATTTTTTAGTAGTCGTACAATAAAATATTGATTTTTATTTGGGTTGTGAACTAAAAAATACGAAATGAAGAACTATTTCGTCTATTTATTTGGAATGTATGTCAAATATTTCTAATTTTGCGGCTTGGACAAGAATAATCATAGAGTAAAAAATAATATCATGCCCCAAAAAACTTTTCAAACCAACGACGTTGTTGAGGAACAGGATTCCGGTTTTAACTATCGTGAAATATTGGATGCGGTCATCTTGCATTGGCATTGGTTTGCCATATCCATTATCGGTTGCCTTTTCGTTGCCTTTTTATATCTTAGGTGTAAATCTCCGGTTTATTCCACGTGGGCCGAAGTCCTGATAAAGGAGGATGACCCCTATAAAAGAAGAATGTCGGGGGGAGGATTGGCCGACTTTACGCAATTGGGCGTTTTGACGAACAGCAACGGTTTTGACAATGAAGTGGAAATCTTGGGAAGCAAAACGTTGGCGCGGCGTGCGGTGACAAATCTTAAACTGTATGTCCGTTATTCGTTCGACGGCGTGTTGCGTGATGAGGAACTTTACCGTACGTCACCGGTCGTGGCCGACATGTCACCGGTGGATTTGGATACTTTGTCTATGCCGTTGTCTATGGAAATCACGCCCTTGCAAGAAGGTGGTTACCATATTGAGGGTGAAGCGTTGCGGGAACGTTTCGAGGCCGATGTCAAGAGTTTCCCGGTAAGGGTGAAGACATTGTCCGGTTGGGTGACATTGCGCCCGAATCCCAATTTTGCCGGTGCATCCGATGGCCGGACTTTGAGGATAGGCATTTTCCGTCCTGCAATCATGGCCGAAGCTTTTTTGGGTGCCACTTCCATTGAGCCTATCAGCAAGATGACGACGATAGCCCGTATTACCATGAGTGATACGCAGCGCCAACGGGCGGAAGATTATATGAACGAGCTGATTCGCGTGTATAATGAGGATGCCAACGAGGTGAAAAACGAGGTGGCTCTCAAGACGGAAGCCTTTGTCAACAAACGTATCAAGATCATTGACGCGGAATTAGGCACGACAGAGTCGGACTTGGAGTTGTATAAGAAAAGAAATCAGTTGGTGGACTTGATGTCAGACGCAGAAGCGGCATATAAGGGGTTGGAGAATTACCAGACGCAACAGATAGAGTTGCAGACCCAGATGCTTTTGGTGAAATCCTTGAAGGAATATGTGGACAATCCGGCCAACTACATGGAAATCATTCCTGCCAATCTCGGGTTGACAGACGAAAGTTTGAATTCCATGATTGCAGGTTACAATGCAAAAGTGGTGGAGCGTAAACGCTTGTTGACAACGGCTCCCGAGTCATCGCCCGTGGTGGTGTCGATTACCAATGCCATTTCTTCCCTTTATCCGGGCATCCGTCATTCGCTTTCTACGGTATATGATAATATGCGCGTGCAGAAGCGGCATGTGGACGAGCAATACGACCTCTTCATCGGACGTCTTTCCGATGCGCCTACCCAGGAACGTGTGCTTACCGATATTGGCCGTCAGCAGTCTGTAAAGGCGGCACTTTATCAGATATTGTTGCAGAAGCGCGAGGAGAACGCCATTTCTTTGGCCTCCACGGTGGACAAGGCGCAGGTTATCGACGCGCCGGAAAGTACTATCCGTCCTATTTCTCCGAAAAAGAAACTGGTGGCACTTATCGCTTTGGTTTTGGGTGTAGCCATCCCGGCCGGACTGATATACTTGCTGAACTTGTTGCGCTATCGCATCGAAGGACGTAATGATATTGAAAAGCTGACCGATTTGGCCGTCTTGAGCGATATTTTCGTGGCCGGGGATTTGAAGGACGGCAAAAGGGCGATTGTCGTGCGGGAGAATTCAAATGATATAATGGAGGAAACGTTCCGTAGCCTGCGTACCAATTTAGGCTTTGTCATGAAGAAGAGCGAAAAGGTACTCTTGTGCACGTCGGTGATACCCGGTGAAGGAAAGACTTTCGTGTCAACCAATCTGGCCATGAGTATGGCTTTGATGGGGCGCAAAGTCTTGGTGGTCGGATTGGATATCCGTAAGCCGCGATTGGCCAAGTTGTTCGGTCTGGTCACGGGGCATCATGGGCTGACGACTTATTTGGCCGGGGAAGACAGTTCGGACGGATTTTTGCGTGAGCAGATATTCAATTCCGGCATGCATGCCAATCTGGACGTATTGCCTGTGGGTTTGATTCCGCCTAATCCCGGCGAACTGATTACTTCGGAACGTTTGGATGATGCTTTTGCACGTTTCCGCGAATGGTATGACATGGTGATTGTCGATACTCCGCCTGTCGGTCTGGTGAGCGATACCTTATTGTTAGGGCGTTTGGCTGATGCCACTCTTATTGTGTGCCGGTGTGATTATTCGCTCAAACGTAATTTCAATATCGTGAATACGATTCATCAGGAAGGAAAATTGCCGAAGATGAACTTGGTGCTTAACGGGGTAGACTTGCAACAGCGCAAGTATGGTTATTACTACGGTTACGGTAATTATGGCCGTTACGGCCGTTACGGTTCTTATGGCAGCTATGGCGGTTATGGTAATTATGGCGGTTACGGTAAGGAGTCACACGCTAGTAATTCAAAATCCCCGGCACGAAGCAGTCATTATCTCCGTGAGGACAATTTCGATGATAAGGATTGATACCTTTATGTATATAGGGTATGGAAAGAAAAAGAGATGGAGGTCAGAACCACCATCTCTTTTTCTTCTTTTGTGCCACGGGTTGGTCTTCTTCCCATTCTTCCTGTAACAGTTTCGCCATGCTTTTCTTTTCTTTAATCATCCGGTAGATGGTACCCCAGTCCGGAAGTCCGCCCAAATTGCGGTCGTCGATGAACAAGTCTGCTTTCAGCTTGCGGCTGTAATGTCGGTTTTTGTCGGTGTCCTCTTCCGGAAAGTCCTTGTTTACGGCATAAAACTCTACTCCTCTTTGGCGGCACCATTCTACGGCCTCGTCCAACAAACGCCCTTCCCGTACGCTCCATAAGATGAGTTGGTGGCGGTCTTCGATGAGCTTTTTCAATGTTTCTACTGCAAAGGGAATCTCACGTCCGATTTCAGGGTAACGGTGTTCTACGATGGTTCCGTCGAAGTCTACGGCTATGATCATATTCGTTAAATTAGTTTTTGTTTGAGGGACAAAGATACAAAATCGCCTTTCTTTTATTCCTTTTTTTGAGTTAAAACGAAAAAAAATTTCCTCCATTTGTGCTTTTTCGCGCCTTTGTTCGTAAACCGTGTAAAGAGTCAAAGGAAGACTATACATTAATCTTTAAAAACGTAGAGAAATGAAGAACAGAATCCTTGCAGCCATGGCATTGTGCTGCGCTACTTCTTCAACGATGCCTCTGTGGGCCGCCGAGTATGGCGACCCCACGATTGTGACAGTGGAACCCAATCTTGCAACCGACGGGACGGGAGGGGGAAAGTATTACATCTATCATGTGGCTACCCGGAAGTTTATTGCAGCCGGTAATGCTTCCGGCACGCAGCTGAGCGTGGATTCCATCGGGCAGGAAATAACCATGGCTTACGGGGAAGAACGTCCTCCGTTATTGGTACAGGAACCGAAGGTGCCGGGCAAAGGTTGGATTTTTAACATGTTGGACGGGCCGTCCAACGGCAACCGTTTTCATGAGATTTATGTGACCGGTACTGCAAGTGCATACGTGGATTGCGGGTCGGACGGCCATACCTTGTGGCAAATCCAAAAGCAGGAAAATGGTTATTATGCGATAAAGATTGTGGATCAGGATCCCGATTTCGGGACGGTTTCCGGCAATGCGGTGACGATGAACGGTGTGTGGGGCGTGAATCCCGGCAGCACGGTGGTGTATCCTTTTGCCGACAAGGAACAGGGTGGTTTTGATAAGGTTGAGACCGATTGGGCGTTTGTTACGCCCGAAGCTTATTTTGTTTATCAGGCTAAAAAGGCTTTGCAGGCCCAATTGGAGTTTGCCGGTGAGAACGGTTATACAGATGTGGCAGGATATGTGGCGCTTTACGAAAAGACAGATGCCACGGCTGAAGAGTTGGAAAGTGCGGCGGATGAACTGCAACAGGCCGTGACCGACCGGTTGGGGGCCGGGGCTTCCGAAGAGAATCCCAAGTTTACGGATTTGTTGGCCAATCCTTCGTTCGATGCGGGCAATGGAGGTTGGATTGAGGATGGTGGCTCTCCGGCATTAGGGCATCAGAAGAATGACAAATACCAGGACCCGGATGATGAATCTGTGGTAATGGACCAGTTCTGCGAGAAGTGGACCAAACCGGGAGGAACCAGTGCCATACATCTTTATCAGAAGTTTGGGAACATGCCTTCCGGCCGTTACCGTTTGTCGGCCGTGACTTTGGGTTACAACCAAAGTAATTTGAACGATATCCCCCGGGGGCTGTATCTCTTTGCTGATGCGTCGAAATATGACGAGAAGTTCAGGGCCGAGGCGCATACGGTGAAATTTTATGGTATAAAGAATGGTACGCCGGGCGGTGCCGACGTGCCTGCGCCGCGTAAGGTTGTATTGGAGTTTTATTCCCGGGGCGGCGATTTGACGCTTGGCTTTATGACCGAAAACACCAATTGTAACTGGTTTGGTATAGACAATGTGAAGCTCGAATATATGGGTAACGAAGGCGGGCTGGCTGCCGAATTGAACCGTACGGTAAAAAATGCCGAAGCTTATTTGCAAGGGCAGATAGAAGCAAATGCGCACTTCTCGGCATCGGGCAAGGCGAAGTATGAAGAAGTCTTGGCCTACGCCAAGGAAGCTGCAGGCAATGCAGGACTGGCGGATGACGATTGGGCTGCCGCAATCCGGATGGTGAATGCCCGGAAGGATTCGTTGGCTGCAGATATTGCCACTTATAAGAAATTGAACGACGTGGTGATTCCGGCGTTGGAAAACAAACTTGTCGACAGTCCTTACAGTGAGGTCGGCTTGCCTTCTTATGAGGGTTACTTGGACAAACTCTATCGGGCTTATGATGACGGTTCGATGACACCGGCAGAGATAGACGGGGCAGAGGCATACGCCGAAGAACTGTTTAAGCAGGACGTGGCCGACATGATGGAGAGCGGGGCTACTGACAATGTGACAGGTCTGTTGGCCAACCCGAGCTTTGCAAAGAGCAATGACGGATGGATCAAGACGGGAAACGGTGATTTCAAGAACGATGGTACTGAAATTACCGAAGTTTGGAATGGCCGGGATTGGGAAGTTTATCAGGACGTGGCCGGTTTGCCCGAAGGTTTCTATAAAATCACCGTGCAAGGATTCTATAGCCCGAGTTCTCCGACCACGTCCGTGTGGCATGCGGCTTGGGGTACCGAAGGAGACGAAGTGAACAAGGTGATGGCCTCCGTGTTTGGAAACGACGCTTCGGCCCCGATTCATCATATTGCTGATTTTCCGTATGACAGTAAGCCGGAAATCGGTGGATGGGAGCAGGTGTCCGGTACGGCTGATGGTAACCTGAATGGGAAATGGCTTCCCACAGACAAGGCTTCATCGCAGGAAGTGTTTAAATCCGATCCGGGGAATTATCTCAACACCGTGAGCTGTTATGTGGGAGAAGATGGCAAACTTCGTGTCGGCATGAAGCTTGCCGGAGTGACACGCAATGAGTCGTGGGTGGCTTTCGATAACTTCCAGGTCATTTATCAGGGGTTGGACAATCAGGAAGGCGCAGTGGCAGCCTTGCAGGCGAAAATCAATGAAGCCAAGCAGGTGGGGGCTGACGGGAGCCTGATACCGTTGGATGTGCAGGAACTTCTGCAGGTTACTGTTTTGGAAGCGGAAGAAGTGGTTAAGGGTGAAGTTTCAGCCCGGTTGTTCAAGGAAACCATGGCTGCGTTGTCAGCCGCCATAGAACAGGGCCGCACATCCATTGAATTGTTGAAGGAAATAGACCGTCAAGTGGTCCGGCATGATCAGGCATATAATGAAGGTTCTTATGATTCGTATGGCCAGGATGATGTAGACGCGCTTTTGAATGTTGTTTATGAAGTCATGGACATCATCGACGGCGGTTTATTCGAGAGCGTGGGGATGGTTGAACAATACATTGCAGATATGAACAATGCTTACGGCAAGATGAAACAGAGTGCCATCGACTTCTCTACAGCTTCCAAGGAAGAGCCGCTGGATGTCACTGCACTTTTGGAGAACCCGTCATTCCAGCAGGAAGACGAAGAAGGGAATGTGGTGTTCAATTACGACGGTTGGAAGGTGGAGGTTTCCAACAACCCGGAAGGGGCTTCGGCCAATGACTCCGTGTTCGAGTTCTTCAATAACCTTCAGGCTGATATCCATCAGGGCTTGTATAGCATGAAACAAGGCTATTATCGTGTCAAGGTTTATGGCTGCTACCGGTATGGTGACCTTATAAGGGCGGCAACCGCTCATCGTGATGGGACGGAAAAGCTGTTGGCTTCCTTGTATGCCAAAACAGAAACGGATGACTTTGCAACACCGTTAGCCTGCTTGTTAGAGTGTGTACACGATGGCTTGCTCTCGCCGGAGGATGCGTTGTTGCCCGATTCATTGTTCCCTGGTTCCGACCGAACGTACCATTGTGTGGCTGATAGACGCTTAGGGATACGTGCAGCCATGACATGGGGATATTACGAAGTGGATAAGCCTTTCTATGTGAAGGAAGGTGAGTCTGTGGCTATCGGCGTGCGCAAGGATGACGGATTGGTCAACGACTGGGTTTGCATCGATGATTTCAGTCTCGAATACTTAGGCGACGGAGATGCCAATAAGCCGGACGATTTCGTATCTTCAGTGGAAGAGGCCGTGGCCGACGGCAAGGCTACGGTGGTCGCTTCCGAATGGTACACCGTCAACGGCCTGCGCGTGGCCGAACCGAAGCAACGCGGCATCTATATCCGTAGGGACAAGATGAGCGACGGGACGGCGAAGGCTGTAAAGCTTATGGTGAGATAAATTATAATTATATTGTTTTAACTATAAGGTCTATGGGGGATATCCTTTATGTCCTATAGACCTTTTTATTTTTCTTATAATGAAAATATTACATTTAGTTGGAGTGCTATTTTTTTTGAGTGTTTGTTATTCTTGTGCTAAAGATGAACTCGTGCAAAATGATGAAGAGGTTGCAAAAGTGAATCAACCGCAGAAGAAAAAAACTTTCGAACCGGATACATGGATGGCAGGAATAGAGATAACGGATTTATTTGGCAGTTCAATCTACGGTCTAATGGAAGATGTCAAAACCAATAGCTTTGCTGCAGTGGGTGTATATGTAAAAGGCAAAAATAACCCGGACAAGCCTTTGTGTTGGGAATTGGCGATGGAACCGTTAACGGATAATGGTTGGTCGTTATATGTTGAAGACTATGTGAAGCGGTTGTATTTGGTGTATAGTCAAAAAATACCGATAGAAGATGATGAAATCGATGTTCCCGTTTTTTATGAAGAACGTGAACCCATGTGGGCAAAATGTACCTTTTATAAACAAGGCGTTTTTCAAATGTCCCCTTTTGACGGTTTGGTTTTAAAAATTGTTTTAGGGTTTGATAAAGCTTCTGCGGGATGTGGTTTTGTTACCACTTATGAGTCTTTAGATTTAGATTTGTCTTATTACGATTCATTGCGTGTTTTTGAATTGTTACAGAATGAGGACTTGGAACTTTATCCCAAACGGTAATCTGGAGATGTAGAAAAGGTCAGACGAAGTCTATTTATTACTTGTGTCCCCGCACAGTTTTAGGCTGTGTGGGGACACAAAACTGTTAAAAATGGAGCTTTTCTGCTTTTTTCTTCCTGAATTATTTTTTTAATTAAATACTTCTTGTAATTTTGCTGTCGTAATAAGTATAGCAAAACATTATAATTAACTTAATTTTCGAGAAGCATGAAAAACAAATTACTTGCTTTGATGGCACTTTGCAGTGCTACGTCGTCTACCATGCCCTTGTGGGCTGCATGGGATGATCCTGAATTGGATTTTGTGAACCCCAATTTGACCGAAAATGTCGAAGGTGGTGGAGTGTATTATGTGTACCATGTGGCTACGCAGAAATTTATGAACAATGGTGTTTTCCATCATACTGATTGGGGAGGCACAGAATTAATTGTGGCAGACCAAGGGAAGAAAATCACTTTGAGTTGGGGGCAAGATTATGAGCTTAGCCGTCGGCCTCAAACTGATGCAGAATATAATGCGGCTTTCGGGTGGCGTTTGTCCATGAAAGAAGGCAAAACGAATAGTGGTTTGCATGAAATATACATACCGGCAGGGCTTCAATTGTGTGTGGACCACGACAAACAGGGGCATATGTTGTGGAAAATCGTAAAACAATCCGACAAAACTTATCGGATTAAGATTTCCGATTCGGATCCGATGTATGGTGCGACATCAGAGTATGCCAACGATTACATTGGAGTGATTGAAGGCGAGTCTGGCGTGACGCCTTTGATTCGTGACGGTGCGGCAGGCGTTGATAACCCCGGGTATGACTGGAAATTTGTGGCACCGGACGTTTACGACGTGTATCAAGCTAAAAAGAAGCTGAAGGTGCAGTTGGAAGCGGCGGATGCTGCCGGTTATAAGGATTACACCGCGTATGCGGATTTGTATAACGATGCTAATGCCAAGGTGGAAGCTTTGGAAGAGGCGACCGTCAACTTGAAATCGGAAATATTGGATTTCAAGTACAATTCGGCCACTGAGTTACAGCCGATGGACGTGACGGATTTGATTTCACAACCCTCATTTAAGGAAAGTACGGACGGTTGGGTGACCAAGCGCGAGGGGACTACCGGGAATTTTGTCCGTAAAACAGGCGACAAGATGGTGGCCAGTGACGGAACGGAATGCGAGGCCTTCTTTGAATATTGGATTCCTTCAAGTTCCGGAAACCAACCCAATTGGTCCATCCTTCAGGATTTGAAGGATTTGCCGGACGGCAAGTATCGGTTGGGCGCGTATATCATGACGAACAATGTGAACGAGGTGCCGAAAGGCCGTTTCCTTTATGCCAAGACTTTGGTGGGCGAAGCACGTACAGAAGCCAATGTGCAAGCGGTGGAAAATCCGGACAAGGCCAATGGGTATTTTGCTCCTTATACGGTAGAGTTTTCCGTGATAGGCGGTACCGCCACAATCGGTATGGTGGTGGAGAATGCAAATTCCAATTGGACTGCGGTGGACAACTTCACATTGAAGTATTTGGGCAAGTCCGGTGCGGTGACTTATCGTACCTTGTTGGAAAACAACATCAAGTCTGCCGAAGAAAAATATAAAGAATATGTAGATGCCAATGAAACCTTCAGCAATATGGGCCAACAGAAGTACGAAGAGACCATCCGGGTGGCCAAAGAAGCTGCGGCTAACGAAAGCGTGGGTGATGAAGAGTTGAAGGGGCTTATTACGACCGTGCAGCTCCGTATGGATTCCTTGGCCATGGATATCGCTGCATATAAGAAACTGGGGGTTAAAATCGAAGAGTTGAACAATGCATATGCGGAGTCTTATGAGGAGGTAGGTTTGATTGATTATGAAAAATTCTTGGACGACCTTGACGCAGCTAAGCAAGGCAAGACATTCGACCCGTCCGAAATCGACAGCATCGACGTTTATTCTGGACGTGCGCTCCGTGCGGCCGTGGTCAAGTCTTTGAGCGAGGAAGGCGGCACGCGTGAGGTGACTGGCTTGTTTGTAAACCCGAACTTCGACAATGCCTTGACCGGATGGACGAAAGGCGGTGCCAATACCGGCGAATTTAAGCATGCCCATGCATCCGCTGAATTGTGGAATGCCAAAGGTGGCGAAGTCGTGGTTTACCAGGATTTGGAAGGGCTGCCCAAAGGTTCCTACAAGGTTACCATGCAAGGATATTATTGCCCGAGCTCGCAGAACAAGAACAGTTGGAAAGAGAATTGGGGGCAGGAGGGCGACACTTCCAACGACATCCATGGTTACCTCGTGGCCAACGATGCCGCAGTGAAGCTTCACCATCCGATGGACAGGCCTATTTCGGAAGCAGAGAAAGAGGGGCTTGCCGGTAACTTCGAGGCCATCACTTGGGACGATAGCATGGCCGGTATGTATTGGACCCGCAGCCTGGAGGCGGCAAGCAGCATGATGAGTGCCGATCCGACTTTCCAATTGAACGAAACCACTTGCTACGTGGGTGAGGACGGTAAGCTCCGTATAGGAATCAAGTTGGATGGCAAGAATATTGATTGGGATGCTTCTTGGGTGGTCATGGATAATTTCCAGGTGACTTACTTGGGTGCGGATGACATGAGCGGTGCCGAATCGGCATTGAACGCATTGATTGCGGAGGCTGTCGGCATGCGCGACCGTGAAGCACTGACCACGGCCGAGTCCAAGGAGACTTTGAACAAGGTGATAACGGGTGCCAATGAAGCCGTTTCCGATGGCTTGACGTTGGAAGAATACGTCGCTCAGGTTGAAGTGTTGAATGAGGCGATAACGGCTGCCGGAAAGGCTGAGGAAGCAGCCTCTAAATTTGAGGCTTTGGTGGTTTACCACGATAACAAGTTCAGGGCTACGGACGAGAACAGCTATACGGAACTATATGGTGATACTGAGGAGTTCGATGCCTTCGAAGGAGTGATTGTCGAGATGTTGGACAAGGTGGAAGTGCTTGAAAGCATGGCTCAAATAGAGCAATATACGGCACAAATCACTGAGGCGTATTCCAAGATGGTGGCTGCTGTCTTGGATGTGTCCAAGGCTTCACTGCAAACTCCGGCAGATGTGACATCCATGATCCAGACCCCGAACTTCTCGGAATGGGATGCAGAAGGCGCGAAAGATGTGGCTTCCATTCAAGGTTGGGTGGTGACCAATGGCATTTCCAATGCCACAAGTGGGTTGAATTATGAGTTTTACGAAAAGGAAAATGCTGACATACACCAAACGATTTATGGATTGCCGAAAGGATATTACCGCTTGTCCTTCAATGGCTTCTACCGTGCCGGGAACAGTCTGACGGCTGCCCTTGCGCATCGCGACGGTACGGAGGAAATCAATGGTTCCGTTTACGTGAAAGCAGGTGAAGGACAGTGGGAGGAGACGTTGCATTCCATTTTCGACGACATGGCCGAGTTCAAGTATGACGCGAAAGACGTGGTGCTGGCAGACAGCCTTTTCCCCGGCAGCAATGCCTTGTACAATATTATTGTGAATAATGTGGCGGGTACGAAGCTTGCTTTTGAAGACGGTAAGTACGAAAGCGATTTCTCGTTCTATGTGTCCGAATCCGGGCAGCCTGTCGTGTTGGGTGCACATAAGGAGAAAATGATTCCGGCGGACTGGATGATTTTCGACAACTTCAAGTTGTTGTACTATGGTGATGGCGATGCCAACAAGCCGGACGATTTCGTATCTTCTGTAGAAGAGACCGTGGCCGACGGCAAGGCAACCGTGGTAAGTTCTGCATGGTACACCATCAACGGTGTGCGTGTGGCTGAACCGAAGCAGCGCGGCATCTACATCCGTCAGGATAAGATGAGCGACGGCACGACTAGGTCCGTGAAAGTAATGGTGCGTTAAACCACCGTTATGATATATCAATAAAAATAGGTTCATAGATTAGATTGGAAGGGGGGACGAAGCGATTTCGTCCTCCCTTTTTCTCTGCTTCCCCCGTGAAATGGGCAAAACACCATTCATCCTTCAGAATATATGTTAAGCCTTTCATAATGTTTGCGTTATAAGCTGAAGGATGTTTCAGGCATCTTTCAGCCAAGTTTCATCCCGTTTGGGAAAGGGTGGAGAATCACTTGGCAGAGAATGAAAAATCAATTGGCGCAGAACGGAAAATCGTTCGGCTGAGAACGGAAAATCATTTGGCGCAGAAATTTTTGTCGCTTTCTGCAAAGAAAGGGGGCTGAAAGATGACCCTTCTATCCTTCATGCCGTAATGTGTTGTATGATAATGGTTTATTGTATAACCTGAAGGATGAAGGGGTATTTTGCAAACTTCTTGGGTGATGGGGTGGTTGCAGCCGCATGTTCCGGTAGGCACGCTTGTTTTTTTATGGATGTTTTGTCAGGCAAAAAGGCTTGCCATTGAGGTGAAGAATGGCTTAATTACGTTAAAGAATGGCTTGATTACGTTAAAAAACGGCTTATTTTGGTTTTTTTCTTTCATTTTATTCTTTTTATTGAATACTTGTTGTACCTTTACGGCCATAATAATCCTATTAAAAGCGAAACATTATATTATAATTAACTTAATTTTCAAGGAACATGAAAAACAGGTTACTTGCAGTGATGGCACTCTGTGGTGCGACTTCATCTACTTTGCCTTTGTGGGCAGCAGAGTGGGAGAATCCGATTCCGAATTTTGTAGAACCTAATTTGGCTACCGATGGGACAGGCGGGGGCGTGTATTACGTTTATCACGTGGCTACCCAAAAGTTCATAACGTGTGGCGATTATAATCATAATTGGGGGACAGAAGTGATTGTGGCCGATGAAGGAAAGAAGTTGGACCTGACTTATGATACCGATTACGAGCTGAGCAACCGCCCTGAGACCGATAAAGAGTATTCCAAAGCCAAAGGATGGCGTTTCACCATGTGGGACGGGAAAAGCAATACAGGCCGTCATGAGCTTTATTATAGCCCGTCAGACAATGCCTTCTGTGTGGACCATAACAAGCAGGGACACATGTTGTGGAAAATATCTCCGGTGGGTGATGGGAATTACCGTATCAAAATCAGTGACGAAGACCCGACTTACGGATTGAGTTCCGAACACGCGGTAGAATATGTAGGTTTGGTGGATGAGACCCGTACGGGAGTAGATGCCTTTATCAATCCGGAAATGGCGGGGAATGAAAAAGCCCAGTTGGATTGGAGGTTTGTGACTCCCGAGGCTTACGAAGTCCTTTTGGCAAAGCGTGTGCTGAAAAAGTGGTTGGTGAGTGCCGACGAGGCCGGATATACGAGTTATGAAGAATATGATAAGGTGTATCAGGATGCGGCCGCTACTTTGGAGGACGTGGAAGCGGCTTCTGCGGGATTGAAAAAGGCCGTGTTCGACTTTAAGTTCTCCGGGGCTTCGGAAGAACATCCGGCTGATGTGACTGACGTGATAGAGAATCCGGCTTTTGACAACGGTTCTACTGGGTGGGACACGCAGCGCGATGCCATCAGCGGACAAGACAATTTTGGCGTGGCGGGTTCCACCCAAAACACTTCCGACGGAACAGAGTTCAAAGGTTTCTTCGAGCGTTGGACTGCCACCAATCCGCAAACAAGCTGGTCCATTACACAGGAAATCAATGACATCCCCGATGGACGTTACCGCCTGAGCGCGTATATTTTGACGAATGTGAAAGAGTCAGACGGAGGGCCGAAAGGACGTTACCTCTACGCCAAGTCGAAAGGAGGAGAAGTGAAGTTGTTAGCTACCGTACCATCTCCCGATGGTGCAGGTTATGCAGCGCCCTATACGCTCGAGTTTTCTGTCATAGGAGGTTCTGCCACTGTGGGTCTGAAAGTGGAGACTCCGAATTCCCAATGGACGGGCGTGGACAATTTCAAATTGGAGTATTTGGGCGAAGCCGGTGCCATGACGATGCAGGATTACCTGAAGGAACACATCGCTGATGCGGAAAAGACCTATGAAGCTTACAAGTCTGCCAATAAAAAAATGAGCCAAAAAGGTGAAGAAACTTATACGAAGCTTATCGGGCATGCCAAAGAAGTGGCTGCGGATGCGAGCGTGGACATTGAAACCGTGTCGGCTTTGATTGAGACCCTGCAGAAGCAAATGGACGTAATGGCCAAAGACGTGGCTGCGTATGACAAACTGGAACAGTTGTTGGTTGAGGCAGAAAATAAATATTGGGCATCTCCATACGAAGATATGTCGTGGCCTACGTTGGAGGATTATATCGACAAGACGCTTAAGGTGGAGCAGGGAGATTGCAGTTTCGACCCGGCTTTGATAGACAGCGTCCAACCGCGTATGGACCGCTATTACATGGAGGACTTCAGGGCTGCCGCTTTAAGAGGGGAAATCGAGGACTTCACGCCCTTGTTGGTCAATGCGGATTTCACCAACAATGCCAATGGATGGCAGGGTGGTTCCGGGCAAGGTGTGGAAACGGGTGAAATGTATGATAAACAGACATTTGATGTCTATCAGGAAATAGAGGGCTTGCCCGAAGGTTCTTATGAGGTCTCCCTGCAAGGATTCCAACGCCCTACGTGGCACGAAGCTTGCCAGGCAGCTTGGGGCACGGATGCCAAGGAGGCGCAGGTTACTGCGTATGCTTACGGTAACGACGGTTCCGTAAAGCTCCACCATTGTTACGATGAGGTGTTTGATGCACCGATGCAGGCAGAAGGTTGGGGGCAAGATGTGCAATTGTCATTGCCGAACGACGAGCTGAGGAATGGCAAGTATGCCTTGGATGCTTTGGCGGGAACGCATAAGGCCTTTGAGGAAGGTCATTTCGAGAACAAATTCGTTTGTTATGTGAAGGCTGACGGCAAATTACGCGTGGGCGTGCGGATGACTGAGGATGCAGGTCTTTCCGGGGACTGGACCACTTATGACAATTTCAGGTTGAAATATTTGGGCGCGGAGGATATGAGCGGGGCCGTTTCTGCATTGGAGGCCCGGATTGCCGATGCGAAGGTACTGCTTGACGATGTGGAAACGCTTACCACCAAGGCCGCGAAAGATGCCTTGCAGAAAGCCATTGCCGATGCTACTGCGGCTTTGGAGGCAGAATTGTCCCAGGAGTCGTATGCCATCAATTCGGAGGCATTGAATGCGGCCATAGAGCTTGAAACCGAATCACGTGCGGCGGCAGCCAAGTTGGAGACGACGGCTGCAGGCCATGACAATAAGTTCAATGGTGCGGGAGGTGCTGCCGAATATGACAAATATGCCGGGACAGACGAATATGACATCTTGTTGGAACTCGTGTCGGATGAAGTGTTGTTGGCCATCGACGAACGTTCGCTTGTCGATTTGGCCCAGATTGAAAGTTTTATGCAGCGCATGAATGAGGCTTATTGCAAGATGGTGGCCACGCAAGTGGATTTCAATGGGGCATCGAAAGATACTCCGGTGGATGTCACTGGCATGATTACCAACCCGAGCTTTGAGGAAATGGATGCCGACACGCAGGAAAAAGCAAGTTCTAATGCCGGATGGGAATGCAACAAGGTGGATGATAAATTGAAGGCTAGCGATTTGATTTACGAGATGTACAATATCGAAGATGTCAAGCTTTACCAAACCGTGTATGCGTTACCTAAGGGATTCTATCGGATTACTTACAATGGTTTCTATCGTGCGGGAGATGCTGAGCCTGCCGCTTTGGCACGCCGTGACAACGAGGAAGAGGAACTGAATGTGGATGTGTATGTTGAAACCGCTTCCGAAAAGTTGTCCGTTCCATTGGCTTCCATTTTCGATAATGTGACGCTTTACAGTTACGACAGTTCGGATAAGGTTTTGCCCGATTCTTTGTTCCCTGACATGCCCGATATGATGTATCATACAGTCGTGAATGGCAGGGTCGGTGCCCGCAAGGCTTTTGAGGACAATGCTTACGAAGGGGCATTCAGCTTCGAGGTGAAGGAAGATGGCGAAGGTGTGACCATCGGGGTTGAAAAGGGCGCGGTTATCACCAATGACTGGACGTGTTTCGACAACTTCCACCTGTACTATTTGGGGGCCGGCGAGGCCAACCGTCCAGACGACATCCCGAATGGCGTGGAAGATGCTGTGGCCGACGGTAAGGCTACGGTGGTAAGTTCTGCATGGTACACCATCAACGGCGTGCGCGTGGCCGAACCGAAGCAGCGCGGCATCTATATCCGTCAGGATAAGATGAGCGACGGCACGACTAGGTCCGTGAAAGTAATGGTGCGTTAAACCACCGTTATGATATATCAATAAAATAGGTTCATAGATTAGATTGGAGGGGAGGACGAAGTGATTTCGTCTTCTCCTTTTTGCTTTTGCTGCCTTTGTGTTAAAAATAGGGGCTTATCTTCTTTTTTTTATCCGGATTGTTTTTTAGATTGGGTATTTATTGTAAATTTGCCACTCATAAGAAATCCTATTAAAAAGCGAAACATTAGTATTAACTTAATTTCTGTAAGAAGATGAAAAACAGATTACTTGCATTGATGGCTTTGTGTGGTGCCACGTCATCCACATTGCCTTTGTGGGCTGCTGATTGGGCAGACCCGGAACTGACATTTGCCGATCCGAATTTGGCGACCGATGGAACTGGCGGTGGAGTCTATTATATTTATCATGTGGCTACTCAAAAGTTCATGGCCAATGGTAATTATACGAACAATTGGAATACGGAATTGGTGGTGGCTGATGAGGGGAAGGAAGTAACTTTGAGTTATGGCGAAGATTATGAGTTAAGTCGCCGTCCTGAAACTGATCCAGAGTATTCTACGGCTAAAGGTTGGCGTTTAAGTATGATGGATGCACCTTCAAATGGAGGTTTTCATGAATTGTTTTTGCGTGAGGCATCGCTGAGTATTTGCGTAGACCATAATAAAACGGGGCATATTTTATGGAAAATCACGAAGCAAGGTGATGGGATTTACCGTATTAAGATTCTTGATGAGGATCCGAAATTTGGTATAGGCGTTCAAGGTGGTTTGTATAAGAATTCTTACGTAGCCGTAAACGAGGGTAATACGGGTGTGGATGCGTTGCTTGACCCTAGTACAGCGGGATATGAGAATGCAGGGATAGACTGGCAGTTCGTAGAGCCGGAAGTGTACGAAGTATATGCTGCCAAGAAGAACGTGCTGAAACCGCAATTGGAAGCTGCCGATGAGGCCGGATATACGGATTATGCGAAGTACAAGGAATTGTATGAGAGTGCTGATGCTACGGTGGAACAGATAGAAGAGGCTGCAGAGGAACTGAAGGATGCCGTGTTGGAATTCAAATACAGTTCGGCTTCAGAGGCTACTCCCGCAGATTTGACGGCTAAGATTACGAACGCTTCGTTTGGCGATGGTTCCAATGGGTGGACTTCTTGGCGGGCCAACAACAATAATAATTTTGGTGTCGTGACAAAGAAAGAGGGGGAGATTGGAACGTCAGACGGTTTCGATTTCCGTACTTTCTTTGAAAGATGGATAGCCACACCTCCTACGGGAGATTATTATATAGAGCAGTCTTTGAGTGAACTGCCTGACGGAAAATATCGTTTGAAGGCTTACATCATGACGCAGCAGACGGCTGAGAACGGTGGTCCGAAAGGTCTTTTCTTGTATGCCAAGACGGTGGCCGGCGAAAGCAAGAAAGAGGCTGATGTACCGTCACCGGACGGCACGCCTTATGCAGCACCTTATACTGTAGACTTTTCTGTAATCGGCGGCACGGCTACTGTCGGTATGCGTTCCGAGGGCAGTAAGGACGGTTGGTCGGCTGTAGGTTATTTCACATTGCAATATATGGGTAAGGCGGGTGCTATTACGATGCGCGATGCTTTGAACCAAAATATCACAGAGGCCGAGAAGCAATATAAGGAAGAAATAAGCCTCAAGAAGCATAGTAAGGAAGGTGATAAGAAATATGAGGAGATGATAGCCTTGGCAAAGGCGGCTGTGGCTAATGACGAGGTCAAAGACGATTCTTTGCAATCCATTGCCAAATCTTTGCAGCTTCGTATGGATAGTTTGGTATCAGATGTTGCTGCTTATCAGACATTGACGACAAAGACAAACGACTTGTCTGTGGCATGGGATGAATCCGTATATGCAGACCAAGAATTTCTTAAGTATGAGACGTACTTGGTTGGTTTGGAAGAAGCTTATAACCAAGGTACTTTTGACCCGACGGAAGTAGACAGTATCCAACCGCGTGCCGACCGGATTTGGAAAGCTTGTATTTTGGATGCTTTGGAAACAGGCGATACGGATAACGTAACCGGCCTGTTGACGAATCCGAACTTTACAGGTAATACCAATGGATGGACTTACGAGAAGTTGGGCGGACCAAACAACGATGGTTTGAAATACGGGAACAACGTGGCCGAATGCTACGAGCAGGCTTTCGATGTGTACCAGGAAGTTAACGGCTTGCCGGCGGGTACTTACGAGGTCAGTGTGCAGGGTTTCTATCGTCCGGCGGGAAATGCCACTTGGTCGGCTGCCTGGGGCGTAGAAGGAGATGCAACCAACGACGTGTTGGCATACGTGTATGGAAACGACGGAATGGCCAAGCTTCCGCATGTGGCCGACGGTTTGCAGGATGAAAACATCGGTGAGGATTGTGCACAGTTGACAGCCGGAGGTGCGGACTTGGAAGGCAAATATGTCTGCAACGGCAAGAAGAGTGCTGAGCTGATTATGGCCGATGGTACGAGCTATCTGATGACTGTGAAGTGTTATGTGGGTGAAGACGGAAAACTGCGTTTCGGTGTGAAGATGCCGACGGCTCCGGAGTCTTTGACCGCATATTGGACGTTGTTTGATAACTTCCAGGTTACTTATTTGGGTGCAGATGACATGAGCGGTGCGAAGTCTGCCATGGAAGCTTTGATCGGAAATGCTCAAGAACTGTTGAATAAGGAAGCGTTGACCACCCAAGAAGCCAAGGATGGTTTGAATAAAGCTATCGAGGCGGCTACGGCTGTAGTAGATAACCTGACTCCTGAAACTTATAAGGAACATAGCGAAGCTTTGAATGCGGCTATGGAAGCTGGTCAGGAAGCCATTGATGCAGCTACTGCATTGGAAACGAAAAACGATAATCATGCGGATAAGTTGGGTTCTTCAGGAGAAGGAAGTTATGAAGACTATGCCGATACGGAAGGTTATGCAGAACTTGATGATGTAGTATTGGAAATAGACGAGAAGATAAGTGGTGACGGTATTTTTGCTTCCATGGAAGAAATAGCCGACTATAATGTCAAGCTTGACAAGGCTTATACCAAGATGATGAGTGGTAAGGTTAATTTCTCTGAAGCAACTAAGGATAAGCCGGTGGATGCCACTAACTTGATTATGTGCCCGAGCTTCCAAAGCAAGAAGTTCAATGCCGATAAGAATGAATGGGAAGACGTGCGTGCCGCAGACGGTTGGGTCAATGCAAGTATTGAGGATGGCCCTTCCAGTAAGGTGACCAGTGCATTGAATTACGAAATGTTCAATGACAGTAGTGAAATCCACCAGACGCTTTACAACATGCCTGCCGGTTACTACCGTGTGGTTTACAATGGCTTCTATCGTGGAGGAGATATGGTGCCTGCGGCTTTGACCCGTCGCGACAGTACGGAGGAAGTGTTGAACGCAGAAGTATATTTGGAAGGAAAAGAATCCAAGTGGACCAACAAATTGGCTTCTATTTTCGATAATGTACGGGAGTATAAGTATGATTCCTCTGATGCTGTATTGGCAGATTCTTTGTTCCCAGATATGCCTGATTTGTTATACCATTGTATTGTCAATCAGGTTGCCGGTGCAAAGCTTGCCTTTGAAGACGGAGCCTACGAAGGCAACTTCAGTTTCCGTGTAGAAGAGGGCGAAGAGCCGATATTGGGGGTTCGCAAGACTGGTAAGATTACGAACGATTGGACTTGCTTTGACAATTTCCACCTCTATTATCTGGGCGATGGTGATGCCAACAAACCGGATGATTTCGTATCTTCCGTGGAAGAAGCCGTAGCAGACGGTAAAGCAACAGTGGTAAGTTCCGCATGGTACACCATCAACGGTGTGCGTGTGGCTGAACCGAAGCAGCGCGGCATCTATATCCGTCAGGATAAGATGAGCGACGGCACGACTAAGTCCGTGAAAGTAATGGTGCGTTAAACCACCGTTATGATATATCAATAAAAATAGGTTCATAGATTAGATTGGAAGGGAGGACGAAGTGATTTCGTCTTCCCTTTTTGGTCATTCAGGCTGTACGTTACATCGCCGACCCGCCGATGGCGCCAAGGATGGCACTGGCCACGGCAATGATTACATTAAGCAAGGTGTTCCAAACTGTTTTGTTCATAGGCATTGATGTTTTAGAAGTTAAACTATTGCGGTCAGTCCGTGCCCATATAGAGCGACCAACCTTCTTTTATCTGGCTCATGGAGGGCTTCACCCCGCATTCCACCCGGCTCATGGCCGCCACCAACGGTGCCATGTGCGAAGGGTCGTACGGATTGAGGCATTTGTCCGGAGGGAAGCCGGTCAGCGCACATACCTTACGGGCGTAGTTTTCTGTGTCGTTACCGTCTTCGGGCGGTGCCCATCGGGCAATGATGTCGCGTACCGTGCGCAGGCCGTATTTGTGGCAATAGGTGCGCAGCACGATGAAGGCCGCGCGGTATCCCCACGGCATGCTCCTGAACGTGAAGAACTCCGGGTCGGGTTGCCGTTCGGCCAGGCCTTGCCACAGGTCTGCCGTGCGTCGGATATTGAGAGGGTTGCAGTTGCGCAACCCTCTTTGCTTGTTCAGCTTTTCCATTCCTTTACGGATTTAGATGCCGCTTTCTTCCTCGTCGCTGTCCTCTTCGGTCGCGAAGTCCACCCGTTCGAGCGTGAAAGCCTTGTTGTCGAGTGACATGGCTTTTTTGAGTTTGGCGTTAGGCGTGAAGCAGACGCGGAGTTTGGTAATATAGGCCGAGTCGTACTTTTCAGCTGTGTCGCTACCCAAACCGTTGGCCACGGTACGGAAGCTGCCGATGTCGCCCAAATGGACACGCTTGCCTTCCTGCAAGGCATAGATGATCTGTTCCTGCAAGGCCGACAGTACGGCCAGGCAATCGTGCCGCGTGACGGTACAGGAGCTGCTGATGCGTGTGGCAATCTCCTCGATTCCGATTTTGGAGAGGTTGACGATGAAACCGTAATACTTGCCCGGTGCTTCCGGGTTGCGCGGGTCTTTGCGTTCGATGACTTTGTAATTCATAATGTTTTTGTTTTTAAAAGTTTGTTTTTTGATTTTGTAACTCTCTTGTCATCCGGATGACAATGCAAAGGTAGGTATCCCCGAAAACAGGGGTGTGCATTATTGCACGTTCGTGCACGTTTCCGTCGGTTTCCGCTTGAAAATGTGCATTTTCGCCTGTTTTCCAAGGTGCTTCCTGCCTATGGATGGTTGGCCTATTCGTGCGGCCACTCGCGGAAGTCGTCGTCCGTCTCCTCTGGTTTGCCGAGGATGTCGATGACCATTTCGTATTGGCGGGGTGTAAAGCTCCGTTGCCAGACACCGAAGTGCAGTGCCGTGAGGCGTGCCCACAGGTCGCGTTCGGCCCGTAATACTTTGAACAACCTCCGTCTCGCGTTCCGTTCGGTGGAGTCGGGAAAATACAATGTGGCCAGCCTCGTCACGTCATACATGTTCTTTTTCATGAGAAATGTGTTTTTGTAAGTTAATAAAAATGTTATAAAATCCGGCCTTGGGAGGCCGGGTGTGTTTCATGTTTAAGGCTTATGGGCCACATGTTTGAGCGTATGGCGGAAATTTAAATATCCCTTTTTATTTGCTCGTGTTGTGTGAATTTCGTAATTTTGGACGATTTTTTACAGTTAAGGCATGGAAAATAAATTGTTCCGTTTTACGGATATATTCAAGGAAACCTTGTGGGGAGGGCATCGCATACTCCCGTTCAAGGGCTTGGAGGCCGATGGGCGGCTGATAGGAGAGAGTTGGGAACTGTCTGGCATTCCGGGGAACGAGTCGGTGGTGGCAGGAGGTGCGTACGGCGGGTTGACCCTTACGCAGTTGGCCGAAAGAGGCGGGAGCGCTTTGTTGGGCGAGGAGAACTTCAAGCGTTTCGGCACACGTTTTCCCTTGCTCGTCAAATTTATAGATGCGGCCCAACCCCTTTCCGTGCAGGTGCATCCGGATGACGAGTTGGCGCAGCGTCGCCACGGTTGTCCGGGTAAGACGGAGATGTGGTATGTGGTGGACGGGGCACCGGGAGCTTACCTGTTGGATGGGTTCAGCCGGCAGGTGACAGCAGACGAATACGCCGCGAGGGTGGCCGACCAGACCCTGCCCGAAGTGCTCCGGCGCTATGACGTGCGTCCGGGAGACGTGTATTATCTGCCGGCCGGGCGGGTACACAGTATCGGTACGGGCTGTTTTATCTGCGAGATACAGCAAAGCAGCGATGTGACTTACCGGATTTATGATTTCGGACGCGTGGACAGCGAAGGACGGCCGCGCCAACTTCATGTGGAAGAAGCCAAAGAAGCGATAGACTATGCCGTGACGGAGCCTGAGGCGCGCCGCGAAATAGAAGCCAATGTGCCGGCCGAACTGGTAAGAAGCCCGTTTTTCACGACCGGTGCTTACCGGTTGACCGAACCGATGACGTGCGATTATGCCGACTTGGACAGTTTTGTCATCTTGATTTGTACGGAGGGAGTCTGCCGTGTGGCCTGCGGTGAAGAAGAAGTGAAACTCGCGGCCGGGCATACGCTTTTGGTGTCGGCCGAAGCGGAGAGTGTGACGCTTGCGCCTGAAGGCGAGGCTACGATATTGGAATCATACGTGTAATTCAAAACCATTTTTATCTTATATGAATAAAATCAGCATGAAATTTTTCACGGTGTGGGCCGTGGCGGTGGTATGGCTTGCCACATCTTGTACTTCTTATAAGACCGTGCCTTACATGATCAACAGTGCGGAGGTTGACCTCGATTCGAGTGCCGTGCTTTACGAGGCGCGTATCATGCCTAAGGACGAACTGACCATCACGGTGAACTGCCCGGAAGATGCAGAGGCGGTAGTGCCGTTTAATTTGATTGCTTCACCCGCTTTGGGACGGGGAAGTAATTCGTTGACTTCCCAACCGACTTTGCAGACTTTCTTGGTGACTAATGACGGTACTATCAATTATCCTGTCCTCGGTACCCTGAAAGTTGGGGGTATGACGGTGAACCAGGTGGAAGACCTGATTGCTTCCAAAATCGAGGGTACTTATCTGAAGACCCGGCCGGTGGTGACGGTGCGGTTGAGCAATTACAAGATTTCGGTATTGGGTGAAGTGACCAGTCCGGGTACTTACACCGTGCCTTCCGAGAAGGTTTCGATTTACGGGGCTTTGGCCTTGGCCAAGGACATGACCGTGTGGGGGCGCCGCGACAATGTGAAACTCATCCGCGAGGATGCCACGGGGAAGAAGACTATCCATGAGTTGGATTTGAACGATGCCAATATCATCAAGTCACCGTACTTCTATTTGCAGCAGAACGATGTCTTGTATGTGACACCCAACAAGACGAAAGCCAAGAACTCCGATATCGGGCAGAGTACGAGTTATTGGGTTAGCGGCACAAGTATCGTGATATCCATAGCTTCACTTTTGTCGAATCTCCTGAAAAAGTAAGTTTGTGGATAAAATTCGGACACTCTAAAGTCCGTTTTTTAATCTGTGCAGAACTGTGAATCAATCTGCGCCAAACGAAAAATCAATCTCAGGCGAACGATTTTTCGTTTGGCGCAGATTGATTTTTCATTTTGAGGGGATTGTTTAACTGTTTGTTATCAGGCATTTCCATTCTTGTTTTTTTTTGATTTTTCGTATGTTGGTACTTGATTTTTTTATAACTTTGCAACATTCACACTAAACACTATAACATTATTTGAATTATCATGAGAAAAGTAGCATTGATTACCGGTATCACGGGGCAGGACGGCTCCTATTTGGCCGAGTTTCTGATTGAAAAGGAATATGAAGTGCATGGCATCATGCGCCGTTCTTCTTCCTTTAACACCGCGCGTATCGAACATCTGTATTTGGACGAATGGGTGCGCGACATGAAGAAGAGCCGTCTGGTGAACCTGCATTGGGGCGACATGACGGACAGCAGTTCGCTGATTCGGATTATCAGCGACATCCATCCGACGGAGATTTACAACCTGGCCGCGCAGAGCCACGTGAAGGTGTCGTTCGACGTGCCGGAATACACGGCCGAGGCTGATGCCGTGGGTACGTTGCGCCTGTTGGAAGCCGTGCGCATCTGCGGGTTGGAGAAGACTTGCCGCATCTATCAGGCTTCTACTTCGGAACTCTTCGGTAAGGTGCAGGAAGTGCCGCAACGGGAAACCACGCCTTTCTATCCGCGTTCTCCCTATGGCGTGGCCAAGCAATACGGTTTCTGGATTACGAAAAACTACCGCGAGAGCTACGGCATGTTTGCCGTGAACGGTATCTTGTTCAACCATGAGAGCGAACGTCGGGGCGAGACTTTCGTAACGCGCAAGATTACGTTGGCTGCCGCCCGTATCGTACAGGGTTTCCAGGACAAACTGTATTTGGGTAATCTGGATGCGCGCCGCGACTGGGGATATGCCAAAGATTATGTGGAGTGCATGTGGCTGATTCTGCAACATGAGACACCGGAAGATTTCGTCATCGCCACAGGCGAGATGCACACCGTGCGCGAGTTCTGTACGTTGGCGTTCCAGAACTTGGGTGTGGAACTGAAATGGGAAGGCAGCGGCGTGGACGAAAAAGGTATCGATGCAGCTACGGGCAAGGTGCTCGTGGAAGTCGACCCGAAATATTTCCGTCCGTGCGAGGTGGAACAGCTCCTCGGCGACCCGACGAAGGCCAAGACCCTTTTGGGTTGGAATCCCACGAAGACGACATTCCCCGAACTGGTACGCATCATGGTGGAGCACGACATGAAGTTCGTGAAGAAACTGCACTTGAAAGCTCAGTTGGATAAAGAATAAGACGGCTATGTTGGACAAGAATGCTAAGATATATGTGGCGGGACATCACGGATTGGTGGGTTCCGCCATTTGGAATAACCTGAAGCAGAGAGGCTACACCAATCTGGTGGGCCGTTCGCACCGGGAATTGGATTTGTTGGACGGAGCGGCTGTGAAGGCTTTTTTCGACGAAGAACAGCCGGACGCCGTGGTGTTGGCAGCCGCCCACGTGGGAGGCATCATGGCCAATTTGCAATATCGTGCGGATTTCATCTACCAGAACTTGCAGATACAGCAGAACGTCATCGGCGAGAGTTTCCGCCACGGGGTGAAGAAGTTGCTCTTTTTGGGCAGCACGTGCATTTATCCGCGCGAGGCTCCGCAGCCGATGAAAGAAGAGGTGTTGCTCACGTCGCCGTTGGAATATACCAATGAGCCGTATGCCATCGCCAAGATAGCGGGGCTGAAGATGTGTGAGAGTTTCAACCTGCAATACGGGACGAACTACATCGCCGTGATGCCGACAAACCTTTACGGGCCGAACGACAATTTCCATTTGGAGAACAGCCATGTGTTGCCGGCCATGATCCGTAAGGTCCATTTGGCCAAGTGCCTGAACGAAGGGGACTGGGAGGCTGTGCGCAAGGACATCGGCCTGCGTCCCGTGAGCGTGGTGCGCGACGGTGTGAAGCGAGTGGTGGATGCCGCTTCCACAGAAGCGGATATCCTCAACGTGTTGGCGCATTACGGCATCACGCCGGAGGCCGTGACGTTGTGGGGCACCGGCAAACCGTTGCGCGAATTCCTTTGGAGCGAAGAGATGGCGGATGCCAGCGTGCACGTGCTGTTGAACGTGGATTTCAAGGACACGTATGCGCCGGGCGAACGGGACATCCGCAACTGCCACATCAACGTGGGGACGGGCAAGGAACTGACCATCCGCGAAGTGGCAGAGAAGATTATGGCCGAAATCGGTTTCAAGGGTGAGTTGCGTTGGGATGCCTCCAAGCCGGACGGCACGATGCGCAAGCTGACGGACGTGACGAAGCTCCACCGCCTCGGTTGGCACCACACGGTGGAGATAGACGAAGGGGTGCACCGTTTGTATGAATGGTACCTGAAAGGAATCTGTATCAATCATCAGGGACACTAATATATATAATAAGGTATAGGATATGAAAAAGTTGTTGTCGCTTCCGCCGAATCTGGTGGAGTGTTTCCACGAGGTAGAGCGAGCCGACCGGAAAGAGTGGTTTTGTACGTCCGACCCCATCGGGCATAAGTTAGGTTCGGGGGGAGGAACGGCATGGCTGTTGCAGGCCTGCAAGGCGTCCGAGACGGATGAAGGAGAAACATTTGCTGCATGGCTGTCGCGTGAGAAACGCATCCTGCTGCATGCCGGAGGGCAGAGCCGGCGTTTGCCGGCTTACGCGCCTTCGGGGAAAATACTGACTCCGGTACCGGTGTTCCGGTGGAAGCGGGGACAGCGTCTGGATCAAAACCTTTTGTCGCTTCAGTTGCCCCTTTACGAGCAGGTTATGGAGCGTGCGCCGCAGTCGTTGCACACGTTGGTGGCCAGTGGCGACGTGTATATCCGTACCGACCGGCCTTTGCAGGACATCCCCGAAGCCGACGTGGTGTGCTATGGGTTGTGGGTAGACCCGAGCCTGGCTCAAAACCATGGGGTGTTCGTATCGGACCGCCGGTCGCCGGAGAGGTTGGCTTTCATGTTGCAGAAACCCAGTGTGGCCGAGTTAGGCGCACTGATGAGCAAGCATTTGTTCCTGATGGACATCGGGATTTGGTTGCTGAGCGACCGGGCGGTGGAACTGATGGTGAAGCGTTCTTACCGTGACGGGCAGTTGTCGTTTTACGACATGTATTCCGAGTTCGGTCTGGCACTGGGAGACCGTCCTACGTTGGACGACCCGGAGTTGAACAGCCTGACGGTGGCCATCTTGCCTTTGGAAGGGGGGAATTTCTATCATTACGGGACGAGCCGCGAGATGATTTCTTCCACACTGGCCGTGCAGAACATCGTGACGGACCAACGGGAAATCATGCACCGCAAGGCTAAACCCCATCCGGCCATGTTCGTGCAGAATGCCGAAGTGGAAGTGCCTCTGGAGGCCGCGAACTCGGAACTTTGGATAGAAAACAGCTTCGTGGGGCGCGACTGGACATTGGCGTGCCGCAACATCATTACAGGGGTGCCTGAAAACCGTTGGCCGCTGAAGTTGGCCGCCGGTTTGTGTATCGACGTGGTGCCGGTGGGCGAGGAGGCTTTTGCCGCCCGTCCTTACGGTTTCAACGATGCCTTCAAGGGCTGCCTGTCGGACAGGGCGGTCCTGTATCAGGGCATGCCTGTGACGGAGTGGCTGGCCGAGCGCGGCCTGAAACCGGAAGACATAGAGGAGAACCATGATTTGCAGGCGGCCCGTTTGTTTCCTTTGTGCGGCAATGTGGAGGACTTGGGATTGGCTATGCGTTGGATGACGACCGAGCCTGAATTGGAGGATGGACGTAAGGTATGGTTTTCGGCCCGCAAAATGTCGGCCGATGAATTGTCGGCATACGCCAACCTGCATCGCCTGACGTGCCAACGTGAGGCGTTCCGGACGAAGAACCTGCCTTTATTGGCGGCCCATTACGAACGTAGCGTGTTCTACCAGTTGAACTTGGATGACGTGGCCCATGAATATGCGGAGGAGGATTTGCCTTTACCGGACGCATTGCCGGAGATGGCGGATGGGTTGACACGTATCAGCGATGCGATGTTCCGTGCCCGTGTGGCCGACCTGAAAGGTGAAGACGGACGGAAATATGAAGAACAGGCTTTTGGACTGATGCGCAAGATGCTGACCGGCACGGCCTGTGCGGCCCGGCAGTCTCCCCGCTTGTCGGTTTATGCAGACCAGATCGTGTGGGGGCGCAGTCCGGTGCGTATCGACTTGGCCGGAGGATGGACGGACACGCCGCCCTACAGCCTGATGGAGGGAGGGAATGTGGTGAACCTCTCCATCGAACTGAACGGGCAGCCCCCGTTGCAGGTGTACGTGAAGCCTTGCCGGGAACGTCATATCGTGATGCGTTCCATTGATTTGGGCGCGATGGAGGTGGTGCGTACATACGACGAACTTGCGGCCTTCAACAAGGTCGGCTCTCCTTTTTCCATTCCGAAGGCGGCGTTGGTACTGGCCGGTTTCCACCCTGACTTCAGTGCGGAAGCCCATGCGTCGTTAGAAGCTCAACTGGAAGCTTTCGGGGCAGGTATCGAGGTTACATTGTTGTCTGCCATTCCGGCCGGTTCCGGGTTGGGGACAAGTTCAATCTTAGCTTCTACCGTGCTGGGGGCCGTCAATGATTTCTGCGGCTTAGGATGGGACCGTTATGAGGTGGGCAACCGTACGCTCGTGTTGGAGCAGTTGCTGACCACGGGCGGAGGATGGCAAGACCAATACGGCGGCATCCTGCAAGGCGTGAAATTGCTCCAGACCCAACCGGGGGCTTGCCAACAGCCTTTGGTGCGTTGGTTGCCTGACTACGTGTTTACCGCACCTGAATACCGGAAATGCCATCTGTTGTATTATACCGGCATTACGCGTACGGCCAAGAGCATCCTGGCGGAAATCGTGAAAGGGATGTTCCTGAACGAGACCGGCCGTTTGGAGTTATTGGGGCGGATGAAGGCACATGCCTTGGACATGTACGATGCCATACAGCGGAACAGTTTTGAGGAGACCGGCCGTTTGGTCAGGAGGTCATGGATGCAGAATTGCCGTTTGGACGAGGGGACGAATCCGACGGCTGTCCGTGCGATTATCGGGAAAATAGATGACTTGTGTTTAGGGTATAAGTTGCCCGGTGCGGGTGGCGGTGGCTTCCTTTACATGATGGCCAAGGACGAAGAGGCGGCAGCCCGTATCCGGAAAATCTTGGTACAGGAGGCTGTGAACGACCGTGCCCGTTTTGTAGAGATGAGTTTGTCGGAAAAGGGGTTGGAAGTGAGCCGCAGCTAAGCTTTATCCTTTCTTTCTTGCCGATAGAAAAACGTGCGCCCCCGGAAACAACAAAGGTTTCCGGGGGCGTGTGTCTTCGTGGACAGGATGGCGGATTACCGGTCCTTGTACATGTTTTCGTAATATTTCTGGTAGTCTCCGCTTGTCACGTTGTCCATCCATTCCTGGTTGTCGAGATACCAACGGACGGTTTTCTCGATGCCTTCTTCAAATTGCAGGCTAGGTTCCCATCCCAATTCGTTTTTCAATTTGGTAGAGTCGATGGCATAACGCAAGTCATGTCCCTTGCGGTCGGTCACGTAAGTAATCAGGTCGAGCGAATAGCCTTCCGGGTTGCCGAGCAACCGGTCTACCGTACGGATGACGACTTTGATGATGTCAATGTTCTTCCATTCGTTGAAGCCGCCGATGTTGTACGTCTCTGCCGCCTTTCCCTTGTGGAATATTACGTCGATGGCACGGGCGTGGTCGATGACGTAAAGCCAGTCGCGCACGTTTTCCCCTTTGCCGTAGACCGGGAGGGGCTTGCGGTGGCGGATATTGTTGATGAACAGCGGAATCAACTTTTCCGGGAACTGGTAAGGCCCGTAGTTGTTGGAACAGTTGGTTACGATGGTCGGCATGCCGTAGGTGTCGTGGAAAGCACGGACGAAGTGGTCGCTACTGGCTTTGGAAGCGGAGTAGGGGCTGTGCGGATTGTATTTCGTGGTTTCCAGGAAGAAAGCCTCACCGTATGCCAGGTGATGTTCCGAAGATGAGGCCGTGGTGGTGAAAGGAGGTTCGATGCCTTCGGGGTGAGTCAGCTCCAATGCCCCGTACACTTCGTCGGTCGAAATATGGTAGAAACGTTTGCCCTCGTAGCCTTCCGGCAGGGATTCCCAATACTCTTTGGCTGCTTGGAGCAGGCTGAGCGTTCCCATGACATTGGTGCGTGCGAAAGTGAACGGGTCTTTGATACTGCGGTCCACGTGGCTTTCGGCAGCCAGATGGATAATGCCGTCCACATGGTATTGCCGGAAGAGTTCGCTCATCTTGTCGAAATCGCAAATGTCCGCTTTGACGAAAGTGTAATTCGGTTGGTTTTCGATGTCTTTCAGGTTGGCCAAGTTTCCGGCGTAGGTCAGCTTGTCCAGATTGATAATGTGGTAGTCCGGATATTGGTTGACGAAGAGGCGTACGACGTGGCTGCCGATGAAACCGGCTCCTCCGGTGATGATGATATTTCTTTTAAAATCCATGATGTGCTGTATTATTGGTATAAATCTTCTGAGTAATCAAACAACCATTCGGCATCTTTCAGGCGAGGATGACGCTTGTCCTTTTCCGACAGGAGGATTTTGTCGGAAGGAATGCGCCAGTTGATGCCGAGGTCCGGGTCGTCCCATGCCAATGCCCCCTCGCTTTGCGGTGCATAAAAGTTGTCGCATTTATACTGGAATATAACTTCCGGCGTGAGCACGCTGAAGCCGTGGGCAAAACCGCGGGGGATGAAGAATTGACGATGGTTTTCTTCTGTCAGCTCTACAGCTACATGTTGACCGAAAGTAGGCGACCCTTTCCGGATATCCACGGCCACGTCCAATACGGCACCTTTGATGACGCGTACTAACTTGCTTTGTGCGTATGGCGGTTTTTGAAAATGAAGACCGCGCAGTACGCCGTAACTGCTCTTGCTTTCATTGTCTTGCACGAAATGTACGGTGCGGACTAACCGGTCGAAATCCCGTTGTGAGAAAGATTCGAAAAAATAGCCTCTTGCATCGTTGAACAACCGAGGTTCGATAATCACTACGCCTTCGATGGCGGTTTGAATGACTTCCATAATAAATAGTAAACTTTATTATGTGCAAAGATAGTTTTTTTTATCGAAAGGTAGCGGGCTTTAGGATAAAATCGTATATTTGCAAGGATGAAAAATATTTAAATGATTGCATCATGGAGACTTGTCATTGGATTTTGGCCGGTTGGTTGGTTTTTGACTTGCTGGTGTTTGTATGGGCGTGGTGGGATGATTTATATTATTCCCATGATATGAAAAATAAGTTCAAACGTCTGAAAGAGACGTTGACAGAAGAATAGAATGATATGCGGTCTGGATATAAATTTCTCGTGAAGATGCTGTTCGGGTTGTATCTGGTCGGAGGATTTGCAACCTGTCAAAAAGTGGATTTACCTTCGGAAGAAGGGGAAGACACGGAACAGCCCGGGCAAACGGGCGATAAGCCGGAAGGCGGAGGCCATGGGGCGGGAGGGACTGGTGGAACGGAAGAAGAGGTGCCTTTGCCGCCTGAATATGAGGGTGCTTGGACTGTAACCGGGATATTGTCGGAGTATGAAGGGGTAGACTTGGATGAGGATTATGAGGAAATGGTCGTGGGGTATATAGTGGGGGCGTGTGGCAGAACGATGAAAAATGCCCTGTTCACGGCTGATGAGATACGAGCTGCTGGCGTAAGCACGAACCTTCTGATAGCGGATTCAAAAGATGAAAGGGATGCTTCGCGTTGCATGCCAGTAGAGCTTAAAAAGGGTACGGATGTGAGGGATGAAGCCAATCTTGTGGATCATCCGGAGGTACTGGGATGCCGGATTGGCTTGTTGGGATTGGTGAAGACTTATTTTAACGTGGTCGGATTGAAAAACGTGGCGTATCATGAGTGGCTGACGAATGGCGGGGATGTGGAAGAGCCGGAGCCTGAAGAACCCGAAGAGCCTGAAGAACCCGAAGAGCCGGAAAATCCAGGGAAGCCGGAGGAACCGGAAGATCCTGAACCGGGACCTGTTCAAAAAGATACGATAATAATAGACTTGAAGCCGGGACATATTGAAGGTGGCCGGTCGATTAGAACTAAATGAAAATACCATGGATGCCAGATGTTTTTTATATAGTTGTATTCTCCTGTTGGGTTTATGGGGAGAAGTAGTTTCAGCACAAACTTTCAGGCGTGTGAAAGATGTCCGTGAATTGGAGTCCGGTGCGCATTATGTATTGGCCGGGTATTGTGCGGCACATCCAGACTCGTTGTACGTGATGGCATCGCAGGATAAAACCGGTACGGGGAAGAAAAACCGCGCTGCCCGCAAGCTTCCCTTGGATAAAAACGGGAGAATACATATACATGACGGCGGAACGGCTATTTTTGAATTGCAGGTGGAAGGGAAGGCTTATGCGTTTCGTGACATGGCTTTGGATGCGTGGTTGGCGTATTCGACAGGAAGTGTAAGCGGCTCTTCATCGACTGGTTTGTACACATTGACGGATAAAGAATTAAAGGACGCTTCGACATCTACGAAGAAATGGTATAAGACTTTCGAAGTGGGTGATTATTTCGTATCCGGAGGTAAAACGGTTTTATTGACGAAGCAGGCAATCAATACTTCAACAAAGGCTGCGCAGTTCCATTTGGCATTGGATGGATATGGGGAGAACTTTAAATTGTATTGGCGAGCGGATTATGGTGATTCCTTATTTATATATAAAGAAATGCAACCGCCTGTATTGGCAGGAAGAGAAGACGGCGACTGGACTTTCAAAGGTGACTGGTTGGCAGACTCTTTGTTTGCACTGGATTATGCTCAAGCCCGGCGGATTGATTTTACCGAAATATCCCTGCCACAAGGAAAAGGTATGGCGGGTGGCGGGAAGATGCCCAAAGGATATGTCTGGACATACGTGCGTAAGGGAGAGTCCGGGCGTTTGCCGGAAGGATGGCCCAATGTGGTTGAAATAGACCGGAAGGATGAGGATGTACAAGGAAGGGCCGTGACTCGGATGGTGGGTTGTGACAGCTGTACTTTAGGGCCTAAGTACTCGTTTACGGTACCGTCGGGAACTGGAATTGTGTGGTACCGGAAAACTGAGGATGACGAAGGATGGTTGACTGTAGGTTTGCCGTATGCCGTGGAGAAAGTTACTTGGGAAAGTCCAGACGGAGAAACCGTAGCATCGGAACGTCTTTGTTTTGAAAAAATAACCGGCGAGGGTGTGGTATTCCACCGAATGGAAACCGATGAGGCTTGGAAAGCCTGTGTTCCCTATTTGTGGAAAGCGACAGAATCCTGTGAATCCGTAGTCTGCTTTTATGGAGACGGGACGGTCGTGCAGGCCCAGGAAAATAGCTTAAAGGAAACAGATGGATTTTATACAATATTCAGCCGGTATGATATTGAAAATGAGAAGGAAAATGTTTTTCTTCTGGATGATAGAGGCACACGGTTTGTGCGTGCTGCGGCGGGAAGTTGGATGGCATCCGGTAGGGGGTATTTGGTGTACACTGGAACCGGTTCTCATACCTTGCGTTTGATTGAAAAAGACTCACCGGACGAGGTGGATCGGATAAAGTTTAGGACGGACGGGCATCCTTTGCCTGTTTATGGGCCGGACGGTGTAAAGAGAGGAGAAATATTGCCCGGTGAAGGTATTCCGGAAGAATGGCCTAAAGGGTTGTATATCATTCCATACGGAAAGATGGTGAAAAAGTAGAAAAAGGAAAATCCACTTATTGTTTGCTGAACAACTCAAAGGTGAACTTATACCCAAAGCCGATTTGCTTGAAGTTTTCCAAAGAAAGGAACAGTCCCATGTCGAACACGAAGGTTCCTATGCCGTAACCCAATTCGAAATAAGGTCCTAAATGGTCCATGGTGAGCATATTGAGGTATAGGCGTTCGTTCTGTATATGGTTGGTGTATTTGATAAGGTGGCGTAGCACAAGAAACGGGGCTTCGTAAGAGATATGTCCTCTGACGTAGTAGGGAGATGCGTTATACCATCGGCCATTTAAAGCCTGAAACACTCCTCCGATTTCGTCGTTCCATCCTTCGGGGAGGTTGCTTTTGCGGAAGTTGACGAAGTCTACGAAATAAGTTTCTTCCTGATTGGTGAACAGTCCCATTCCGATGCGGTAATACAGGTCGGAGAGTAGACCCGTACGGATGTGGTGCTGCATGTCGAACTCAATACGTTCATAAACGCCTGTACTTTTGAATATGTTCCTGAGACCGCGCTCGTAGTCCACGATGAAAGTCGGGAAACGGGACTTCAGGTTGATTTTCTGTCGGCCGTTCATGTAATAGTATTGGCCGGGAGTCCATTCCACCCGGATGCGCGGAGCGAAACTGTTATACTGCGGGCGTATGTTGGCCTTCAATCCTTCGGTTACGTTTTCCGGAAGTTCTACTTGCCGGAAACTTTCTTCAGGATGTTCGGCCGGTGTACGGCGGTGGAACATGAATCCCAGTCCTACGGACAGGCCGTTGGTGATTTCGAGGTGGTTGCTGATTTCGAAATTCAAGTCTTTGAAAAGGTCCAGGTTCAGTTTGTCGAAGTCGATGATGCTGTCTGATGGAATCTTTTTGAGTTCATCAATAATGCGGCTGTTCCCGATGCGGTTGCCGTTCCCGACGTTGACTCTTACCGTTCCCATGTGTTCCGGCCAATATTGGTATTCGGCCCCTGCATTCCAATAGAATTCGTTATGGGTGAAGTTATATCCCAAGCGTGTCCCGACGTGAAGGGACTGGCTGTTTCGGAATGTGGTGTTGAAATTCAAATCTTGCCGGTAGGCGATGCCGGTCGTTTTGCTGTAACTGAACATCAGCGGATTGATGAAGGGAGAGTTTTGCAACGTGGCATTGTTGCTTAGTTTCCAGTCGCTATCGGTCAGAAAAAAGTCGCCCACCGAGCCCCAGATGTTTTTCTTGAAAGGCTTGGTCGTTTCCTTTTGTATATAATTCATGGAATCCGTCCGTGCCTTATACCTTTTATATATATACAGTTCGGAGTTGTCCAAAGGAGTAGGCCGCAGGGAGTCGAAACGGGCAAAGTCCTTTGTATAGGCCTGCCGGTCGCATTGCAGGGAAAAAGATGCGGTGAGGTTGTAGTTCGGTTTGGAAATGCTGTCTTCCGGTGTATTACGACGGTGATGTATTTCCTTATAAGTCAGGCTAGATTCGTAATATCCTTCCATGATATTGAAAGCAAAGGCAAACGATGCGTTGATGTCGTTTTTCACCGGCAGGTATTCCGTGTCGGTGCCGATGTCTCCCATGATGATGCGGCAATCGAAAAGCAACAAATCGGCTTGCCCTTTGAATGAAATCTCGCGCACGCTCCATGCCCCTTCCGTAATCGTCATTTTTCCGTCCAATAACTGGAAGCTTTTGTTGCGAGGGATAAATCGGATGTGGTATTCGATACGTTGTTGCCGGTCGCACGACACGGAGTCGATAGTATAGCGGTAGTATTTGTTGCTGTTGGGAGCCAAAGGGGAGAGCAGGCGTTGCCCCATCAGGTAAGGGGCATAGATGTTGACATTGAAATAATCCGTAATGCCCGGTATTTCACGGGCTTCGCCCAACGTTCCGGTATAAGCCTTGATTTTCTGGTCGTATATGTTGGGAGCGGTGTAGTGTAGGTCGCTGTATGTCTCTACGATAAAGCGGTTGGCGTCTTTTGGGGTTCTGAACAATCCCGGAATGAAACGGAATCCCCGGTTTTTCTTGATGATATCCAGTTGGGCTTTGATGTATAGCTCTGCGCGGTATTCGTGGATGAAGTCCATATATTGTGAAGCGGCATGGTGCATCCGGCTGATGATGGAGTCGGCGGCTTCCAAGCGCGCTTGCATCACCAGTGGAAAGGACAACATGCATCCCCACAATATATATCGTATGAAACTCACGTTTATCGGTTTTAAATGAATCGCCCCGGCTCGGTATGGCCCGAGCAAGCTCGGCTCTGCTCTTGCTTAATCGCGATTTTCAGAGTGACGCAGGCAAAGATAATAATAAAAATGGATATAGTGTATCGTTGTTTTTTCTTAATTTTGTGCCCAAATTCACATACACGATATTTATGGGAGGTTTTTTCGGCGTCATCTCAAAGACGCAGTGCGTGGCCGATTTGTTTTACGGCACAGATTATAATTCTCATTTAGGTACACGGCGTGGCGGGTTGGCCACTTATAGTAAAGAGCATGGTTTCATCCGCTCGATACATAATTTGGAGAGTACTTATTTCCGGACGAAGTTTGAGGACGAGTTGGGGCAGTTTAAAGGGAATGCCGGTGTCGGTATCATCAGTGATACGGATGCACAGCCTTTGTTGATGAATTCGCATTTGGGGCGTTTTGCGATCGTGACGGTAGCGAAAATCAATAATGCGGAAGACCTGGCCGCAAAGCTTCTGGAGCAGGGCATGCATTTCTCAGAGTTCAGCTCAGGTAAGATAAACCCTACCGAACTGATAGCTTTGCTTATTAACCAAGGACAGACTTTTGTGGAAGGTATCGAACACATGTATAAGGAAATCAAAGGGTCTTGTTCCTTGTTGTTGCTGACGGAAGATGGCATTATAGCTGCAAGAGACAGTTGGGGACGTACACCAGTCGTGGTAGGTAAGAAAGAAGGAGCGTATGCCGTAACCGGGGAATCTACGGCATTTCCCAATCTGGATTACGAGACCGTGTATTACCTCGGTCCCGGTGAGATTGTCCGGTTGCAGGCCGAGGGGATGGAGTGTTTGCGCCGTCCGCATAAGCGCATGCAAGTCTGTTCCTTCCTTTGGGTGTATTACGGTTTCCCTACTTCCTGCTATGAGGGTAAGAACGTGGAAGAGTTCCGCTTTGCTTGCGGCAAGAAGATGGGGGAGAGGGACCAGGCCGAAGTGGATTGTGCCTGTGGCATACCGGATTCCGGTATCGGCATGGCTTTGGGGTATGCGGCAGGAAAGGGAGTGCCCTACCAACGTGCCATTTCCAAGTACACTCCTACATGGCCCCGGAGCTTCACTCCGAGCAATCAGGAGATGCGTTCCTTGGTGGCCAAGATGAAGCTGATAGCCAACCGCGACATGCTGAAAGATAAGCGTGTACTTTTCTGCGATGATTCCATCGTGAGGGGAACGCAACTGCGCGACAATACGAAAATCTTATTCGACTATGGGGCCAAAGAGGTGCACATGCGTATTGCTTGCCCTCCGTTGATTTACGGTTGCCCGTTTATCAATTTCACGTCATCGAAAAGCGATATGGAGTTGATTACGCGTCGGCTGATTAAGGAGTTCGAGGGAGATGAGAACAAAAACTTGGAGAAATACGCGCAGACAGGTTCGCCCGAATACCAGCGAATGGTGGACACGATAGCCGAACGCCTGAATCTTTCTTCCTTGAAGTTCAATACGTTGGAAGACCTTATAGAAGCCATCGGCTTGCCTAAATGTCAGGTGTGCACGCATTGTTTCGACGGAAGCAGCCGCTTTACCTTGGAAGAGGAGAACACGGATGAATAGTGTTTGCTCCTGGGGCCGGCGGATGGACGTGGCACCGTAAACAGAAGGGCTGTATGAGTGCATTTTATATCATACTGACAACGGTTCTTTATTTCCTTCTGCTGTTTGCCGTCTCCCGTAAGGCCGGTGGGACGGGGGACAACGATACGTTTTTCCGGGGAGGCAGACGGTCGCCATGGTGGGCGGTGGCGTTCGGCATGATAGGGGCTTCCTTGTCTGGAGTGAGTTTCGTGTCGGTGCCGGGTATGGTAAGGGACGCGGATATGACCTACATGCAGATGTGTGTAGGTTTCTTTTTTGGGTATCTCGTAGTGGCTTTTGTATTGTTGCCTTTGTATTATAAGCTGAACCTGACCTCCATTTATGCTTATCTGGATGTCCGGTTCGGCAAGGCGGCCTATCGGACCGGAGCTTCTTTTTTCTTGTTATCTAAAATGTTGGGGGCAGCCGCGCGGTTGTATTTAGTGTGCCTGATTTTGCAGAATTACGTGTTCGGAAGCTTGGGGGTTCCGTTCGAGGTCACGGCGTCCGGAACGGTTTTCCTGATTTGGCTATACACCTTCAGGGGAGGCATAAAATCGTTGGTGTGGACCGACGCTTTGCAAACTTTATGTCTGGTAACGGCACTGGTGTTGATTTTGTACCAACTGTGCCGTTTGAACGATTTTACGGTGGTTGAGGCAGTGCGGCATGTGGTGGAAAGTCCTTACGGTCGTTGGATAGAATGGGACGATTGGACTTCACGGCAACATTTCGTGAAGCAGTTCCTGAGCGGCATTTTTATTGTGATTGTCATGACGGGGTTGGATCAGGATATGATGCAGAAGAATCTCACGTGCAAGAACCTGCATGATGCGCAGAAAGACATGTGCTCGTACGGCTTTTCGTTCATACCCTTGAATATGCTGTTTCTGGGAGTGGGCGTCCTGCTGTTGGCTTTGGCATCGCGCGAGGGTATAGACTTGCCCGTGAAGGGAGATGACATTTTGCCCTTGTTTTGTGCGGAAGGCCATTTAGGGAATGGAGTGTTGGTACTGTTTACTATCGGTATTATCGCTGCGGCGTTCAGCAGTGCGGATTCCGCACTGACGGCCTTGACCACCAGTTTTTGTGTGGACATTCTGGACGTGGAGCGGAGGTTTACCCGTCCGGAAGCAGTAAGAAAGAAGGTACACGGAGTAATAGCTTTGCTCTTTGTCGGTTTTATCTTGTGTTTTGAGGCCGTAAACGATTCCAGTCTCATCGATGCCATTTATGTGGTGGCTTCTTACACTTACGGGCCGTTGTTGGGCTTGTTTGCTTTCGGCATGTTTACCCGGCGCAAACTCTGGCTTGCGGCTGTCCCGTGGATTTGTGTCGCGGCACCCATGGGGTGCTATTTGTTAGACGCCTGGACCGTTTCGGCCTATGGTTATCGTTTCGGATACGAATTGCTGATGTTGAACGGATTGTTCACGTTCGTGGGGTTGTATGCGTTTTCCAAGGCTTATTCTCCGGATATGGATAAACGGTAGTAAAAATCCCCTTTCCGTGTACAAACGGAAAGGGAAAAAGGCTGTTTCATGAGAGCTCAAGATTCTGTTGAAAGTCTGAGATAGGAAGAAGTGAAGGTATTTGGGGTATATGTTTTTAGAAGTATCCGTATAGATGCTAATTGAAAATAGCACCATATTTTATTTTAACCGAGCTTCACCCTTGGCTTTTACAAAAGTACTTTATTGTTTTAAATAGTTTTTATATTTTCGTTGTTTTTTGTGTTTCTTTGAGTCTATATGATTGTCTGCTCATATTGACAAGAAACGCCTTATGCGTCAACTTGTCCACCATGGCCGCGACCAGTACCTTGTTCTTGATGATTTCATTCCACCTGTTAAAAAACAGGTTTGTGGTAATGATTGTGGCTTTCTTTCCTGGCCTGGGTGACAGGTGATTGAAGTGCATTTTTCCTCACTTTTTGTCCGCAACAGACATGCCCGAACTCGTCACTGATAATCAGGTTGTATTTCCGATGCAGCATACCGAACAATCTGAATGTGAAAGAGTTGCGTTTTAAACGGTAGAAAAGTCTTTTCTCGCTTGTTTTTCAGGCCAAAAACCGTCCGTTTTGCCGCATTTTTCACTTGAATCAGAACCAACGGGAATACTCCCTTTTCCCGTCCGAAGTCCACCTGTTTCCTATCCGTTGCGAAGGTACGAAAATAAGTGGGATTTTCACCAACTGATGTCAACTAAAAGCAAGATGCATTCACGAAGATTTTGCAGCCAAAAGAAAAAGCAGGCTGTATCATTGGTAGGCTTCGGCAAATCGGATGCTCTGTTTGGCGGAGCCATTTCTTTTCTTCCCTTAGTTTTGACTTTACTTTAATTGGCGTATATATGAGTACGGGGATAAAGTAAAGGTGCTGATTTCATGGAAAAGTGTATATTTAAAGCCTCAATTTTGATGGAAAAGTGTATAAATGGAGTTTCATTCGATGGAAAAAGTGTGACGAATTCGATTTATTCGCTTGAAAAAGTGTAGAACCGCTTAAATACCATATCTTCTATTCTTGCGATTTTTAACCTATAATACATCATTAAATAGATAAAAAGTAGTACATTTGCATATTATATGATATGTTGAATATGGCAAAAAATACAATGGGCACCAAGTTGCCAAGAAAACTAGAGCAGAAGATGCAGATAGTGGGTGAGCAGATCAAACTGGCTAGACTGCGCAGGAATCTCAGCATGGCTCAGGTTGCCGAACGCGCAACCTGCTCTCCACTTACGGTTGGCCGGATTGAAAAGGGTACACCGACAGTAGCTATCGGCATTTATCTCAGAGTTCTCTATGCGCTTCAACTGGATGATGATATTCTTCTGCTTGCCAAAGAAGACGCGATGGGAAAGGCTTTACAGGATTTGAATTTGAAAAAGCGAGAGAGAGCATCTAAAAAAGAGTAAGCCATGAAACGACTATATGTCTTTGCTGACTTTGATTGGCTTAAAGAACCAAGGTTGATTGGAGAACTGAGCTATGAGTCACTTCGTGGCTCGGACAATTATGGATTCTGCTATAGTGATGACTGGCTAAGGGACTATGGCAACTTGTTTCTGAGTGATGACTTGAACAACTATCCAGGGCTGCAATATACAGCTCCTGGCAAGGATATTTTCGGATGTTTTTCTGATGCCCTTCCAGACAGATGGGGACGCACATTGATAAATCGCAGGGAACAGATTCTGGCGAAAGAGGAGAAGCGTCCTGTCCGCCGTCTTTCATCCTTTGACTATCTTGTCGGAATCGAAGACTACTCCCGCATGGGTGGCCTACGCTTTAAGGAATCCTTGGAAGGAGAATATATTAATGTAAGTGAAGGCCTGCGGATTCCGCCACTAACCGATATCCAAGAACTAATTGCTGCCAGTTCTGAGATCGAAAAAAGTGAAGAGGAGAACCACCTACCTGAAAGACGTTGGATCGAGCAGCTTGTACAACCAGGTTCCTCCCTTGGCGGGGCGCGTCCAAAGGCAAACGTAATTGACGAGAACAAGATCCTGCATATAGCAAAGTTTCCGTCCCGCAAAGATGATTATGATACTGGGCTTTGGGAACATTTCTCACACCTATTGGCAAAGAAGGCCGGCATACACGCGGCAGAGACAAGAGTAATCTTCACAAACGACAAATACCATACATTGCTTTCCCGACGATTTGACAGGAAGGAAGACGGTAAGCGCATACACTTTGCTTCAGCTATGACTCTTTTGGGCTTAAATGATGGTGATAATGCCAATAGCGGCCATGGCTATCTCGATATTGTCGATTTCATACTTCAGAATTGTACCAACGTGGAGGATAATCTGCAAGAACTGTATCGCAGAGTTGCATTCAATATCTGCATTGGTAATACGGATGGCCATTTTCGTAATCATGGTTTCCTTCTGACATCCAAGGGATGGATTTTGGCTCCGGCTTACGATATGAATCCAACGCTGAATGAGTATCAGAGTCTGTTAATCAACAGCTATACCAATAAATCGGATTTGAATGAATTGTTAAATTCGTGTGAGGAATATATGCTACAGAAGCATATTGCTCAGCAAATCATTGGTGAAGTACTGAATGCCGTCAAGGAATGGAGAGCATTAGCCACAAAATTGAGAATTGCGAAAAGCGATCAGGAACGTTTTTCTTCTGTCTTTGATAGGCAAAACTTATCGATATAAATCACAAGAAAATATAAGAACTGCAAAAATAGTATGTGTCATTCCCTGAAAAAAGTTGACTCGCAAAATCAAAAAACAAATGCGAATCAAACATTCACTCAAACGGGAGCTTTATCATGAGAAAGCGATGGATCTATACTTCAAGGAAGGTATATGCGGAACCCATATCTGCAAGATTCTGCCCATATCTCGCGCCACTAAAAATCATGGCTGCACACATAGTAATATTCTAAGTAGAAAAATATATTGAATATACTTTGATATTAAAATAATAGCTATCTTTGTGCCATGAACAATCCATTGCGACAATTAGGAAATATCCCTGTTACAGCTTCCGTTTTGGAGTCCCTGTTTCCTCATATCAGGGGCGGAAGCCAGAAACTCAGGTTGCTTGAACGTGACAAACAGATAATACGCCTCAAGAAGGGACTTTATGTATGCAGTCCGGAAATAACCGGGAAAACACTTTCAACAGAACTGATAGCCAATCATCTGTATGCCCCCTCGTATGTTTCCATGTCATCGGCTCTGCGCTATTATGGGCTGATACCGGAAGAGGTTTACACCAAGCAGTCCATGACTTTGAAGTATGCCAAGAACTTTAACACGCCGTTCGGCAGGTTTGAGTATACACATATCTCGAAGTCTGCATTTTCTGTTGGGCTGACAAGCATCAAGAAAGATGGCTATGCGTTTGTGATGGCTACGCCGGAAAAGGCTCTGTGTGATCTGATTGCCAATTCTTCAAAAGTGAATTTGCGTTATCTGAAAGATGCTGAGATTTATCTGGAAGAGGATATCCGGATGGAACGGGAGGATTTTATGCAGATGGATGCACGCTTGTTTGAGGAATATATCAAGGTCGGCAAAAAGGCCGATTCAATCCGTACTTTACTTAAATTGCTGAAAAAATGAAGAATGAGATTTATGACAATATGCTTTCTGCATATGGTGCGACAACGGAACAAGAAAGACGTAATGCCATATTTGAAGTAAACCAGCAGGTGATACTTGTCGGGCTCTACAATGGCGGTTTCTTCGATGTGGCCGCTTTCTATGGCGGTACCTGCCTCAGAATTTTTCATGGTCTCCAACGCTTCAGCGAGGATATGGATTTTTCCCTCCTGGTTTCTGATGACAAGTTCGATTTCACGAAATACTTCCAGCCGATAATAGATGAATTTGCCATTGTCGGTCGTGAGGTGGAGATTAAAAAGAAGGACAAAAAGGGCTTTGGTAAGGTAGAATCCGCTTTCCTGAAAGACAATACGGATGTATATGACGTGTCTTTCCAGACCGATAAATCCATAAAAATCAAAATTGAGGTTGATACCCAGCCACCGTTGAATTTCAGGACTGAGCAAAAGCTGCTTCTACAGCCTCACTCCTTCATGACACGCTGTTTCACTTTGCCGGATTTGTTTGCCGGGAAGATGCACGCATTGGTGTACAGGGGATGGAAAAACAGGGTGAAAGGTCGTGACTGGTATGATTTTGAATGGTATGTCCGCCACAATGTTCCTCTTGATTTTGCCCATCTCGCAGAGCGCGTCCATCAGTTCAACAATGAGGATATTACTCCAGAGTTATTCAAGGAGAAACTTATTGAACGTTTCTCTACAGCTGATATAAAACAAGTGAAAGAAGATGTATTGCCTTTCGTACGCAATCCAAAGGAACTTGATATTTGGTCGAATGATTATTTCGTGCAGTTGGCCGGGATGGTAAGAATTGAATAATACAACATTAAGTTTTAAGAACAAAGATAATTTCCTAATGTGTTCAATCTGGGATTATAATAAAGCGAAATGCAATGAAACATCTATACATAATCGGAAATGGTTTTGATATTCATACTGGGCTTGCTACACGATATGCAGATTTTCAACTATGGTTAGAGAATAACTATCCTTTCATTTACGAAAATATGCAGGCGGTCTATGATATGGATGCAGAATGGTGGAATGATTTTGAAGTGCAACTTGGGAGTTTGGATATCAATAAATTTGTATCAAAATTTACTCCATCAGCCAAGCCCACTAATGAAATTATAGCAAGGGCAAAACGGAAAAGGGAATTTGAGGAAAGGTACAACATACCACCCAGTTTGCATTTTGATTCTTATTGTGCAAAACGACTTAACGGTTTGCTTGATGTGTTGCAATATTGTTTTGAAAAATGGGTGGATAACTGTCAAAAATCGATTACTGCCCCTAAGTATATCCATATTGAGAAAGAAGATTCTTTCTTTATTAATTTCAATTATACAGATGTACTAGAGATGTTGTATAAAATACCAGAAGAAAGAGTCCTTCATATTCATGGTCGATCCTCAAAACACGAACGTCTTATATATGGACACAATGCATTTCTTCTGGGAACCTCAATGAATAACGACAAAGAACAAGTATCATTTGAATTAAGTAAATATCATAAGAATCCATACGAACATGTTTACAAACATCAAGAATTACAAGAGATACTCAAAGATGTGGAGTATGTGCATATATATGGCTTTTCATTTTCCGCAGTAGATGAAGATTATATGGATTGGTTTTTCAACAATGTTTCCGCTACATCTCAATGGGAAGTTAGTTGGTTTTCTAATGAAGATAAAAACAGAATAGATAAATTCATATTGGAACACTGGAGTTTGAAGGATAGGCTAAAGATTATCAAATTAGAAGAAATAGCCCAAACAGGAAAACCTTATCATATGAAATCATAAGCATTAATCATATAAAAGAATCTAAATAGTTAGGATATATATGAGTCAGTCACCTATAATAAACATATTGACTAGCGGATTACCTGGTAATGTTACTCGCCACATCTATCTTGAATATAATAGCAGGAGAAGGGAACTTGACCGAATATGGGCTAATCCTGAGAATAATTATCAGATGCTTCAAGACTGTGTGTCCACAGTAGAGGCATTGTTGGCAATCAGTATATTTTACAGACATGTGATGGGACACATGCAGGGTGCTGTATCTTTCTATAAGTCTGTTGAACGGAACTCCGGTAGGGAGAAGGAATGCGCAATCAAAATTGGGGAAACGATATTTGATAGCAAACAACAAAGATATCTCCTTTCTGCAGTAATCAAATTTGAGCAGATTCAAGAAAAGTATCAGTTGACACCTATGTTCTTTGAGTTCTCTGAGACAATCCAGTTTATGAGAAATTGTAAGGATTTGTTTTATAAAAAGGAAGATGAAGAAAACGACTCCATTTAAAGCACCGTCAGACTTTGAAAATGAACTGACTGAGTTTTCAAACAAATATAAGGTATTGCTTGCTGATCATTCAAAAAGAATAAGTGACTATTTTGAGATGAGTTGCTATAATTTTGTCATCCGATACTATGAGAAGAAAGGTTATAAGTTGGACGTACAAAATCTGCAGGGTGGAAAATTCAAATTCAAGTGTAGCCCAACAGGACTACTAAAGAACTTCTCTTATTTTAAGGCGACAAAAAAGGGTAATCAAGATGTTGATGAAGTTGTTTATATCTACCATAACGCTACAGCGCAATCTGCGTTTGACGAGAAGGTTTTTACGACTCCAGACATTGTGGTATCAAACTCCAATACCCCAGCGGAAACGAAGGACTACTATTCTACCAAGAAAACACTATCATATATTCCCAAAGAGAACCTTGTAACTTTTTGTGAGGCTAAGCATTTGACACCTTTTCCAGAATTGATGCTGAACTTTATCGGGACAGTTCATGAATTGAAACCAGACTGTGTGGATGATAATGAAGGTCATCTTGATGTTGAACATATAGCCCCTTCGCTTATGATGTCAGGTTCTTTAGGTAAACCAACAAAAAGAATACAGATCTCTTTCGAGAAACGGTATTACGTGAACTTCTTCGATAATCTGTTTGAGGACATTTCTGTTAGATTGTTCTTATCTAAGTATGGTATTAAACAAATTGCTACTTTAGGTAAAAAAAGTAACAAGGATCCGTTATTGGAAGACGAGAATAATACCTAAGGTACTAGGATATTTTGGATTCAAAATGATTGTAAAGAAAAATAGAAATACAATTTATATTGATAACAGAATATCATCATTGATAAATTGTCAGAAATGAATTTTAGTAACAGAAGACAATGAAAATTGGAGTGGCCAAAGCGGATTTCAACGAAAATAAATTTGAACCTTTATATTTGCATATCATATGATATGATGAGCTATGACAAAAAGTACAATGGGGACCAAGTTGCCAAGAAAATTGGAGCAGAAGATGCAAATTGTGGGTGAACAAATCATACTAGCACGATTGCGTAGGAACCTTAGTGTTGCACAGATTGTTGAACGCGCCACCAGTTCACCTCTGACGGCTTCACGCATCGAGAAAGGAGTACCAACAGTGGCAATAGGCATTTATCTTAGGGTGCTTTATGCGCTTCAGCTGGGTGACGATATTCTTCTGCTTGCAAAAGAAGATGCAATGGGAAAGGCCTTGCAGGATTTGGGCCTTAAGAAACGAGAAAGAGCATCCAAAAAGGAATAAGAATTAAATGAATTTGTAAATATGTTGTATATCTATCCGGAAACAGTAGAATCAGTCAGAAAATTTGTAAATAAAAAATGGCCAGATAAGAATAAAGAAGTGTATTGCCAAGAAAATGAAAGTGCTTGGCATCAGAATAGGTGGATATTGATTACCGTCTCACCCCTGATTAACTTTAAAGTAGTGCATTATGAATATATTAATGGCTACTTGGAGTTGCATCTGGAGGACGAATATTATGGTAATACATTCAATCAGAGATTGTATAAATATCTTCGTGATAACATCGATACGGAATCGGGCGATTATTTATGGCATAATTGGTATGGGATGAGACAAGGACGATTACGCTATGAATATAAGATTGGAGATCTTCTGGAATTAGTAGATTATCTTACAAAATTTATTAGTAAGATTGATCCATTGATTGAAGATTTCCTAAACACATATTATGACGGAAATAATGATACTCAAAAGAATAGTTGTACGGTATCATCTATTGATTTTAATGAAATTGAAGATGCTACTTCTGTCAACATTAATATCACAGAAGGAACTGAAAGCAAAGTTGTCCTTCATACGATGTCATTAAAAGATGTATTTTCCTTAAAATTAAAGATACCGGATTATCAACGTATATATTGCTGGCCGCAAAAAAATGTAGAACAGCTGCTGGATGATATTTTTATTCCAAGAAATCATAAATATCATTTAGGGACATTGATTCTTCAAAAGAAAGGTGATGATTATGATATCATTGATGGTCAGCAAAGAACTGTTACTTTGGCACTCATTTTACGTGCTATGTGTATTGATGACATTCTGTTATTGAAAGAAAAATTTGATTCTGTTGAAGCTCAAAGATATGTAGGATACAACCGATATATTATTGAAACGTATTTAGATAGGCGTTGTCCTGATGTTGAGAAACGTAGTAAAGAGGCGGAAAGTATTCTTGATATAATTTCTTTTGATGTGCTAGTACTTAATGATTCATCGCTTGAACTTGCTTACACATTCTTTTCAACACAGAATGCCCGAGGCAAGGCTTTGACTGATTATGAGTTGCTAAAATCACATCATCTCAGATTTATTCCTGAAAGCCATGAAGATCAACAACGTCATTTGGCAAAGATGTGGGATAAACTTCTCGTGAAAAGTGAGCGGGATAATGGAGATCGAAGCATATCAATTATCTTGGGCATATATTTATATTGCCTCCGCAAGTGGACTAGAAAACAATATTGGTATATAAATGAACCTAATAGGGTTAAGAACGAATTTGAAGCTGCACCGACTATACCGGAGATTCCTCCTTTTGGCGAGAGATTTGATTTTATGGACCCGATACAGGGAGGTGCGCATTTCTTTGCCTTTGTAAATACATTTATCCAACAATATAAATATTTTATTGAGACAAAACAATATCATATACTTTGGGAAACCATTTCATGTTCTGGATTAATTGAAATAAATATTAACGGTAACGATGACAATAAAAAGTTATCGGAAGGAAAACGACGGACTCATTGGTGGTACGGGGATGTCATAGCGGCATTTTTATTCGCCTATTATATGAAATTTGGAAACCAATATCTATCTGAAGCTTTAACTTGTATAACAAGGATTGTATCTCAATTAAGGTATGAGAAAAGTAAAGCCAATAAGCAATCCATAATGGACAAAGCAGGGGAGATGGAAATTATAGTAATGATAAATCAGGCTACATCACCAACATTCTTCCTTGCAAGTGCACGGGATATCATAAAACGTCTCCCATATTTTGATAAAAATCTGAAAGGAATAAGAGCTGATTATTTCAATAAAGAAATGTCACTTTATGAACAGAACGAAAAAAATTATCTTATTGACTCATTTAAAACACTTCATAACAAATGACGAATATAAAACAAGCTTATACTCCAAGAAAAATTGTAGATTCAGGATTATTCTTCAGTATTCCTTTATATCAGAGATTATTTGAGTGGGGAGAGGATCAGATAATCCAGCTACTTGATGACCTTTATTCTTCGTACAAAAGAGATAAAGAATCTGCATATTATATTGGAATGCTTACAGTCAAAAGGACTGAAAGCAGTATAGAACTTGTCGATGGCCAGCAACGCTTTACCGCAATGATTCTTCTAGGGATCCATTTCAAGTGGAATGATTTTCTATATGTCTCTACTGAACATGATAATATCTTGCGTCTACAATTTACAGCGCGAGAAGAAGACAAAAAATATCTTGAAGCAAAGATCAAGGGAATAAAGTGTTCGTTCTTAAATGAGAAAATGGAAAATGGATTGAATTATATTTCAAAACACCTGAAGAAAATACTACAGAATAATTCAGGTAAAGATTTTGAGAATTATATTTTCGAAAAACTAACATTTTTTCTTTCTGAACTTCCAGGAAACTATTCCCCTATGGAATTGAATACTTATTTTGAAAGGATGAATACCTCGGGGAAATCATTGGAGAATTATGAAATACTCAAAGTCGATATCATCCGACGTTTACGCACTGATAAGGAAAAATATACACTTCTTTGGAATGCTTGTAGCATAATGGAGAAGATGATTCTCAGAAAACATAACAATGAACAGCTTGACAGCTTGAGGAATCGTTATAAAAATGCTATGACTGAGATAATCCAAAACGGAAATATAGATAATGCATTTGAAAAATGTCAAACTAAATTTGATATTGAGGAGGAGGATTCTGATGACAATGAGGATTTGGAGACGATACCTAAGGCTATAGGCGAAATAGAAATCAATACGGAGAATCCGTATAAGATAGTAAAACGGCGTACCGATGAACATGCACTCCTTACGTTTCCGGAATTTCTATTGCAAGTGTTATATATATGTCTGAATAGTGATATCTCCAAACATGAAGTAGGAGGGATGACAGTTGAAGGTAGGCTTATTACAGATTTCTTTGATGTGAGAAAGCTGTGTGATACATTCGAGTGGGCTTTTGACAAACGAGGTCTTGAAGCAGAGACTTTTATGCGGAACCTTGGATTGTATCGCCTGATTACAGACTATTTCATTATAAGAATGAACGATGAAGATGAGGAGCCTTACCCATTTAAGTTATATAAAGTCGAAGACAAAGAGAAGATGAAAGTGAGGATGTATATCGCTATGCTATATTCAGCGTCATCGCCCATGACATATTATATGTGGATGCCTAAATTGCTCACATATTTGGAATGCTTTGTTTCAACCAAAAATAGTCTTGATATTGACGCTGCAGAATATCTTGCGAAGCTTAAAGAGATAGATAATGAATGGCATCCAGAACGAGATGTTGTCGATAAGAATCTGACATACGTTGCCATTGACAGATATTGGTTTTGGAGAATAGATTACTATTTATGGGAGCAAAGAGAGTTGTTTTTTAAGAAGGAGCTACTCAATGTGGTTGAGAAATATGTGTTCAGAAGGAACCGTTCGATTGAGCATATTGCTCCACAGCATCCTAAGGATGAGTTTGGCGATAAGGACCGATTCTATTGGGATGATGAATCTAGGCCGGAAATCGCCGTGAAACGGGATTGCCTTGGGAATATGGTTATGATATCATCTGGACAGAACAGTACATTGACCAATTCATGCTTTGAGGTTAAACGTGCAGTTATGCAGAGATATGCATCCGGAAATGGGGCTGTTGAAAGTCTGAAAATGTTATATGTTTATTCTAAATATAAGAGTTGGTCTTTAGATAATATTGATGAACATCAGCGTTTTTCAATGAATGTGTTGAAATATTCGTATGAAAAAGGTTCTGATAAATGGAATGATTTTATAACAGAATTGTCGAAAACTAGTGCACAATAAACGATATTGTGAACTAAAGTGTGTCTGTAAAGTTAATAATTTATTTCCCTTTACTTGACTCGCTTTAGTTTATAGTCTCGGTTGGTATTGCGTTAAATATAGATTAATTTAATTACACGATTACATCGCACTTCGTGATGTGAATGTGATACAAATTAAATATTAGTAAATTAAAATTTATTTCTTAAGTAAAACAAATCCCATACCCCCCCCCAATTTTTCCAAAGCATAGAGGTGGGGCATAGTTCCTTGCAAGCACACATTTCCCAAGGTCTATGCAGGCACTTCTTTTCGTCTGTGGATATTCCTGAATTTTTGCACCACGGAAATAATTCACATGGGAAAACACCTTCGTAGAGAATATTATAAATCAGCTTTACAGACTTATTAATTTCAACAGAATATCCCAGCTACCCATCTGGCTTAATTGTAAAATAATCTTGACGCTTATTTCTCATAAATGGAGTTCCTATTGTGTTTATTATTTCTGCCAATGTAGCACTTCGCCGAGAATTGCCCTCATATATCATATCCATTTGTATCAAATATTTACATATTCTAGTTAGACTCTTGGTAGCACAATTAAGTATTCGTTGCCAAGGAGTATCCAATCTAGATTGGCAGCAAGTTATTATGCAAGTATGTTCTTTAAAACTATATCATTCAATCCCAACTGCTTTCACAATGATTGATGTATTTATTATTGTACCATATCCAAGCTGTTAATTAAAGCTTGTTTTAATGTTTCCCTATTAGAACTATCTCTCAATAATAGAAATAGCTCCTTATCTATCACTGCATATTTGATATACTTGCGAATTGTCCCTGCTGAATATGGATTTCCTTTTTGTAGCTTTACGATAGTCATATATCCTCCTTCATATGGAATCAGTTGCCAAAATGGTTCTGAATTAAGATGCCAAAATGGGGTTCCAGCTTTTGGCTTAAATATGGATACCTCTTTCACATATCGTTTCCAGTTCTTCAAAAAACATTTTTCCAATTCCTCATTGTAAATAATCTCATTTGTAGTGATATGCTGAGAAGATATAAGATCGATGACACTGAGTAACATGATAGCCTTATGAGGAGCACTCTTTCCATGTTGTTTATTTGTATGCAAGTTTGAAAATAAATCTATATAATCAGCCAATTCATAATTCCTCTCTAACTTAGAGATTAAATTAAAACGAGCTGTATCTATCTCCATCTGATAAATCTTTATATCAGGGTTCAATGTTTTTGCTAGTTGAGTTATTTTTTCTTTTTCGGTTTGTTCAATATTTACACCCAAATAGATGGACTCAAAACACTCAGCTTTTAGTGGCATGTAATGGCGTATCTCTTTCCAATCCCATATCTCTTTATTCTGCTTGGCTTGTTCAGGTGTAAAAGCAGCATACATAGCACTCGGATTCTGCATTACCAATCTGACCTCCTGCTCATATTGCCACTCCTTCGCTTTTGTTTTCCATTGATATAGAAATATATTTTCAGCACTTTGGTGAGCATCAGGGCGCTCTATTATATTTCGGTATTGGACTTCAATAACAAACGGTTTAAGATATATTGTACCAAACATTGGGGGTACGGATTGCATCACTTTATCGATATCAAGTCCTATGCAAACACCTTTGTGATTATAACAATAATGGCTCCACATAAGCAATGAATCATAAACCTTCGACAGACTGCAGAGCCATGTTCCATTACGTAAATTAAGAGCATCATTTTCCTCTTTCTCCATCCACCATTCTTTAGGTACCCATCCTTGAAGTTTACTCTCCGGAACATTTGAGTAGTCTATTAATTTGGGATGACAATCAAACGGATCGTTTAGCTGAGAGGCATTAGTGAATTGGAGATTTTGGTTTCCAATCATGCACTTTGCGCCATTGATATCAAGATATTTATATAGAATATTACTCATGGAAACAAAATATCTACACTACTCTAATTGTTTTCTATAAACAGAATCCAATGTGTTACCATCTTTGTCCTTCCAGTCTGCCCAACCATTAGATGGACGACCTAGGCAGAATGATGAAGCTGTACTTGGACTTGCAAAAGTCTTATCGGAAGTCATTACCAACTTGTCTTCCGAGAAATCCGCATATTCATGCATTATATTAGTACGCTTTTTATCCCACTTTAGTGAGGGCACAGAAGTTTTAGCAATCACGCTGCCTTTTAAAACAGTAAAACCATTTGAACCATAAATTCCTTGTGCATCACATCCGCGTTCTTTAGTGTAAAACAAACGCTCCGCATGGAATTTAGTTAACTCAAAGATATTACAACCTATGAATGATGTCAAGAACTTAACATCTTCAAAGAACTCATCCATTGCATCACGCTGGTATTCGGGCAAATTGGGAGCTTTGGGTATCTGCTTGTTTTCATTGAGCACAAAAGCGTTTGTTTGCTTTGCTTCGGCAATTGCTTTATATTCCAAATATTGCACATCAGCTTTAGTCATATCTGCATCCTTTGATACGAAGATAAGAGCCTTTTGCCAGAAAGTCTTTTTGCTGTCGTGGTCTTTGACACGCTCTTTGAAGTTTTCTGTTTCGCCGATATAAGCCTGTGGTTTTGTTACCTCATCTTCGCCTATAAGAATATAGAATGCCGGTTTTTGTAGTTTCTCTTGCTCATTGAGATATGCAAGATTAGAGCGTGGCACAACAAACATCTGGCAAATCTTATTGCTGATAAACGCATATTGAGTCCCCTTAGGATCTCCATCAATTAGATATGTGGTTACTGTTTTGCCCATGATTATTCCTGTAGATAAAGTGTCCGTATATCGTTATGTGTTTTTAATATTTCCTCCATGTCATCATGTTGAATGTCAAATTCATTGAGACTACAACAGATTTGCATATCCTTCTCTGAAATATAATGTTTGCGTATAAATTCTTCGGAAACCATTTCTTCTACAGAAGAATAGGGACTATCTTCAACAGAATAATTTCCAATTAAAAAAACTTTATAAGCTTGTTCTATAGAGGACTTCGTTTTTTGATGTATTTCTTCTGCGAATCTCAAAACATCTGATATTCTCACATCAACTGAATCTTGCTCTTTATAATAAATATTCCCGTTTGAGTGAGCAATATTATTCCGTTCTTTGACAAGTTTTTTATATTCTCCTATTCGTTCATTTAATCCCCAAAACTTAAAAATCCGCAGAATCCTACTTTCTTGTTCCTCAGAAAAACCGAAAGGAGAAGTTGCCTTATTAAGACAATCCTCAAAACCATACGAAATTTTTTCAAAATCTTCAGGATGTATACTTTTAATCTTCCATATTGTGAAATAGACAAAACACATAAAAAGCATGTGATAACCCATAAAAGCAAATTGATATTGTTCGTTTTGATAGTTATTCTCAAATGCTTTCCAAAGATATTGAACGTATTCTACCTCTTCAATAGTTTTATAATGAAGAGGTAGATATGAGAATATTTTAGAGGTTCCTTCCATTTTTTTACATTAATGCACCTTTAAGGTTTGTTAATCCGGGTAAGAATAAAGACCCTGAAATCTGGTTTAATTCCCACGATATGTTTGAGAATATTAATTTGTTTTTAATCTGTTCTTTTATTTCGCTGGATTTATAATACTCATTTATAAAACTGGCAATATTCTGGATAAGATTATCATCAAGCATTACCATCGTATTATTTTTACTAGCGATGCTAATCTTTAATGCATTGATTGCATTAGTTATTGCTAAATAAATCTCATTTGCAATAGCATCTATCTTTGCTTTGCGTTGATTGTTTATATTTTGTTCTTCATATTGTGCAAGTTGTAATTTGAAATTTAATTCATTCTTTAATTTCAGCATAAAAATTTCTGCTTGGAGGGCCGATAAATTTCTGTCTAGTCTCATTAACTCATTTTTATAAGTCCTGGCTAGATTCAATGAATTTAACGCACTGTTGCTAAAATATAATCTATTCATTGCCTTCCCTTTTATTATTTGTATCCGGTTTCCTCTGATATTCTGTAATAAGAGATTCAATTATACTAAGTTTACTTTGAGAATTTTCAATAAGATTTTCAATAGTCTCCTTGTATGAATCTTTTGTACGGTTAGTTTGCTCTATTAACCCATTAAAAATGTTTGTTGCATTAGCAATGGTTCCGTTTATATCTTCTTCTCCTTTTTTTCTTAGGTCTTCAATTTCCTTTCTGGACTGCTCAATCTTAAATAAAGAAAAGAAACTGAACACAAGAAATATAATTGTCAGAACAGAAGCCCACATTGTAATGTTAGTATACTCATGCTCAATCTTGTTTAGATGTAGTTCTAACATTTTTTCAGACATGACAGAAGACGCTATATCTCTATAACGTAGAGAAAGAGAGTCAGATGCAATTCTTGTTATACACTCATTCTGTTCTCTTAGATATTCTATATCAGCATATAATTTTGCATATATTTTTTCTGCAGATAATGAATCTTTTGAGGAGTATGCTTTACTCAAATACATCATCTGTTTGTCCAGACATGACTGTAATTCCTTCCGATGAGCTACAGATTGCTCAATAAAAGCATGGATACTGTTTCCCGTTTGCTTTTGGATTTGGGCATAGCTATTTACAATTCGTTCTTGGGACCTCTTTAGATTTGAATTCGCGATTCCAAGAAAGACTCCATATGTAACAATAATAATAGCCATCACAACACAAAAGAAAAAAGAGTGATGCCGATTTACAAATTTTTCGAAACGCCCTTCTGAGTCATTATGTTCGGGTGGAAAATTGACAGTTATTGACTGAGGCTGAGTCCCCAAATTTGATCTATCGGTTTCCTGAGAGCTTGCTGTTCTCTGTTTGGATTGCTTTTTTGCCATAATCATTATTCATTCCAGATTTTTGCAATGCGTGCTGTAATAGCAGCTTTATTTTTTTCTATTTGTTGCTTCAATTTATTATTTTCTTCTTCAATAGTTTCTAATTCTGCGACAATTGCCTGTTGTTCGTTTATTGAAGGAAGAGGAATAATTACCTCTTTCACTAATGCTGAATTTAGATTATTTACGACTCCACCTATCGCTTTATTTTCAAATTGATGATAAACATTATCGGATGATAAAATGTAATAAAGATATTTTTTGACAAAATAATTGTTTTTATCTCGGAGAACTAACCACCCATCATGAATACAACCTTCTATTGCCATTATATATGGACGACCAAAGCTCATAGAATTGGATAAAATGAAATCACCAATGTAAACCTTCCTTGATTTTAAAGCTCCTTCAGGTTTAATTTTTTCTTTAGTCTGCGTTATATACATAGATCCTGGAAGTGCGTCACTTATTTTTATCCAATTGATACCATTCTTATCATTTGTAATATAATCATTAATTGGCCGTGGTGAAGCTCCCCTCTCTATATCACATACATCTCCTAATTTTACTAAACGATAGTGACATGATAAATGACCTATAGTATTAATATAATTTTCTATACATAAATTAAATGTTCCTTTGATTTTAGTTTTCTCAACCAATGTAATAATGGCATTACTTGCACATTCCTCATTTCTGTGTATTTTAGTCCTAAAATCTTTGATTGCAGACGCAATACTCTTGAGTTGACTTCCTTCGATAGGACGTCGTTGTGCTCCTAAAGAGAATCCATCATTTTCAATCTTTGCAAAAAGGATTTTATCGGTAAGTTTGGCTATTACTTTATCAAGTAACAGTATCGACGTCTTTACGCCACTGTAAGGATTAAAAACCCCTTGCGGTAAGGAGATGACACCATAAAGATAATTGTCATTGATAAGCATCTTGCGTAATTTGACAAATGCGGAGTCAGTTTTAAATATCACGCCCTCGGGCACAATTACCGCCCCTCGGCCTGTTTTGGTAAGATGCTCAATAATATAATCTACAAACAACGCCTCACTCCGTTTGCTTTGGATTGAAAAACGAGTATGAGGTTTTATACCACCTTTAGGAGACATAAAGGGTGGATTGGCAAGAATGACATCGAAATACTTATTCCATTTTGCATCGCTGGTCAGGGTATCATATTCGGCAATGCGGGGTTCAGTAATACGATGTAAATACATATTGACTAATGACAGACGTACCATATCAGGAGAGATGTCATAACCACATATATTTTGAGCCAATTGCTTGCGCTGGTCAGGAGTAAGCAAATCTCCGTTACTTTTTCCTTCGCTTGAATTATGGCGCAAAATATATTTATAAGCCGAAATTAAGAACCCGGCAGTACCACAGGCAGGATCGAGAATGGTCTCACCGATTTTAGGCTCAACAATATCGACCATAAAGTCTATGATATGCCGCGGAGTACGGAACTGTCCGGCATCTCCCTGACTACCAAGTACGCTTAGCAGATACTCGAAAGCATCGCCCAATCTTTCACTATGATCGTATTCAAATTGATCAATGATTTTCAGAAAACTTTTCAGAGTCTCCGGATCATTATATGGTAAATAGGCTTGGCGGAAAATGGTGTGAAAAATCTGAGGAAGAGTAGGGCTCTCACTCAATTTTTGCAATGCTTCCCGGTAATCTAGCAGAATTTCCTGTCCGCCTCGTGTTTTATTGAAAAAACTCCTCCAGCTATATTTCTGATATTCACCTGAAAAAAACTTGGCCTCGCCGCCGAGTTCCTCGCTTTCGGCATCCATGTCGTCCATGAATTTATAAATCAGGGCGATTGTGATTTGCTCGACTTGGCTTTTAGGGTCGGGAATCTTTCCAACCAATATATCTCTGGCATCGTCAATACGACGTTTTGTTACTGCATCCAACATATAATATTTTAAATTTTAATATTCATTACATAAATCGATTCATCGAAACATAATTCTTGATGTATTCCGGAATCCACTGTTTCCAACCATTGGGTACGGCTTTAAAATCGGCCATTGTAAACGAAGAAAGCACATTGAGTTCTCCATATTGTTTCTTATCTATAGCTTCCCGCACCTTGGAATCACAGATATATGCCTTAAAATAGTAGCGCATGGCTGCGATATCTACATCTTCGGCAAAACGACTCTTGTTGTCGTCGATAAATCGCTCAAACTCATCCTCCAATATTTCATCTTTCATCTTGATTTTAGGAATCAAGCCAAAAATATATTCGAGAACCTCACGAACCGAAATTCGACGATCTATACTCAGGCTTCGTTTTATCTTCTCCAAGTTAATATAATCATCTGGTTTATCAAACTTCTCTTTACGCACATAATTTTCTGCAGCATCCCAGTTCCGGGCATCTACGGCCGATTTAACAAATTCATCATCCTTGATGTTCTCCTCAAATTTTTTGAAAAACATTCGATCAATTCGCATTCCCTCCAATCCGATTTTTGTTTCAGTCAGGAGCGAAACAGAATCTGTCCCTGTATGTTCATATTTATCTAACCCAGGATTTGGAGTGGAGTCTGACGAACTTACGATATGAGAGATCTGAGGACGTTTTAGGACTTCGTCGTAGTTAAATTTCTCCTCAAAATACTCGCAATTGGCAAAAAAATCGAAAAGTTTAAAATGCGTTTTTTCACATTGGGCATATTGAGCTTTCAACTCCTTGTCTCCAACGATACATTGGGAAAAATTGAATTTACGCGTACCTCGACCCTTAATCTGCACAAAATCAGTTGGAGAGAAAATAGGCCGCATAAGACATAAGTTCAAAACGTCGGAACAATCATAGCCTGTTGTCATCATTCCTACAGTAACACAAACTCGTGTTTTGCTAGTGCGATATATGTCACTTGCGTGGCTGTACCCATTAAGTTTATTATTCCTGAAATCAATAGTCATGCTTTTAGCATCAGGAATCAAAGATGTAACTTGCACAGCAAAATCTGAATTATATAACCCAGGATACATCCGGTGGGCAATTTCATTCAGAATCTGAGTAAGTTTGGCTGCATGATTCTGACTAACTGCAAACACAATTGTTTTTCCTATCTCATTTGTAATGAGATCGTGCATCGCATTATTCATGAATGTCTCGCAGAACACTCGGTTGGTACTGTCTGAGAAAAAGCGTTTTTCGAAATCTCGGCCTCTGAATATTTCTTCTGCATCTTCTCCATTATCAGTTATATCCACGGCAGAATAACCTTCATCCGACAGCAGTTGTGTGGTTATTTCTGTACGAGCATCAATTACAGTGGGATTTACGAGAAAATTATCGCGAACTCCATCTAGCAGCGAATAACGAAACGTCGGCTCTCCGCTTTCACACCCAAAGGTCCGATATGTATCAAGCAACAAACGTCTTTCGTACTCTCGTTGTTCCCCCTCATTCGCTTTTTTAAGGTAGTCTTTAGGTGTTGCTGTAAGTCCTAATTTATAACCCACAAAATATTCGAATACTGATCTGGCGTTCCCGCCGATGGAACGATGGGCTTCGTCAGAAATTACTAAATCAAAATCAGTTGGAGAGAAAAATTTCTTATACTTATTATTGAATAGTAAGGACTGAACCGTTGTTATGACAATCTCGGCTTTGCGCCAATCCTCTTTATTTTCTTTATAAATAACCGATTTATAATCTTTTGACAAGTAAGCTACCATATCTTTCTGGGCTTGATCCTCCAATTCAAGACGATCAACCAAAAAGAGAACGCGTCGTGCATTTCCGGTTCTTAAGAACAGTTTGATAACGGCCGCAGAGGTTAAAGTCTTTCCCGTTCCCGTAGCCATTTCAAATAAAAATCGAATGGCTCCATCCTTTACAGCTCTTTGTATAGACTGTAACGCTTTTACTTGGTATGGTCGCATGATTCTTACCCCTGTCCGCTCAAAATATTCACCTCTAGTCAACGGATTGATATATTCCGGATTAAGGCTGTAGGATGGATCTTGAGTTAAGGCAATATAATCGCTACCACAAAATTCATCTATTAGTCTCTGCTTGTTGGGGACAAAACTCTTATACTGTTTAAACGATTCGGGAGTTGGTAATGTGGTTATGATGGTTGGATTTCCATTCTCTATATCCCAAAAATAATGCAAATCGCCATTTGATAAAATGACGAACCGACAATTCATACTTTTGGCATATCGACGAGCTTGTTCTTTTCCTACTAATGGATTTTTATCATCGGATTTAGCTTCAAGAACAACTAATGGAAATCCTTTATCATCAAGTAATAAAAAGTCAATGAATCCATTAACAGTTCTCTCGAAATTTTCGCCGAGTTCATCGAATGATTCTTTTGTGATTTTCACATTGTTTTCGAATAGCACATTGGCTTTCTTTTCGGGAGAATCAAGTAATTGCCATCCTGAATCTTCGAGTAATTTATTTATTTTTATTCTTGCCTTTGCTTCTTTTGCCATTACGGGCAGGAAAACGAAGTGTACAACTGTTGAATGACT
>ULTG01003698.1_pt1 | contig 54003 bp, 35 predicted proteins | sample 1957461 | NCBI WGS metagenome assembly ULTG01 (sample SAMEA4835730, study PRJEB28245) | human gut metagenome | biome: gut microbiome; material: fecal sample | place: Denmark | collected 2008
CGTAGGGAATCCCCATTGTATACAACTGACCTGTAATCTTCTCATTTGCCAGCTCCTCAGCAAAATTTTCTATACGCTGAATATCTTCTTCAGCATAAGGAACAGTAAGAAGACTATCCAATCCCAATTCACGATGGATGCCCAGTTTCACCGTGAGTTTCTTTACCATCAATGAAGCACGGTTCAAAGCTTCTTTATTTCCAGTAGACAGTACAGCCTGCCCATCAGCCGGAAGCAAATTATTGTATGTCTTGACAGCCTCAGTCAGTTCACGATAAATGGCGCGGACACTACTTTCCATAAAAGGTGGAGTAAGGTAAGATTGCAATCCCGCATACGAACGACGCTTAGCAATCATCCCTTCGCCTACATTGCCGATGGAATAAATATAAAAATGAGGTAATGCACCTACCAGACGGTCGGACCAGTCATTGCTACACAAAGCAACTTGTTTGCGCGGAGTGAACTCTAAACTGCCATGAGTACCGAAATGAATCAACGCATCAGCTTTAAATCCAAATTGTGTCCACAGATAAGAAGCAATATAAGTATGTGGAGGAGCTGCATTGGTTCCATGTACAACTTTAAATGCATTATCCCCACTACCGGCTGCATTCTGTGGCAAGAGCACCACATTTCCAAATTGCAAACGAGCTACTCCTAAACGGCCGTCTGAAGTAGTCATATATGCTCCGGGAAATTCACCATTAGCAGCTACTACTTCGGCATACATATCAGAACGAATGGATTTCTTTATCCAACTTTCATATTGTTCTTTTGTAATGAGTTCGGGCTTGCCGGTTTCCATAAACCGGTCAAAAGCTCCTTCGGCATACGGACCAAATACGGCTCCTTGAGATTGTATCATCTGTTCCAATTCTTTCGGAGAGGTAGGCAAACCGTCCACCTTGTAGCCCTCGCGTTTCATACGCTGCAACAAGTTATAAAGTGAAGGAACCACTTCCATACCACCCGCAGTCAGTGCATTCTGACCAGGACCCTTATAATAATAAATAGCTACGCGTTTCTCACTATTGGATTTACGCTGCAGAGTAATATAGTTATTAACTGTTTCCACAAAAGTTTCCAAGCGTTCTGGAATAGCATAAGCACGTTGTAAACCCTCCTCATCCTTATAATGTCCAAAAAGAGCGAACGGACGGATAGCTCCATCTATTTCGGGGGTAACAATACTTTGTGACATAAAGCCGCCATTCATACCCATCTTGTCACTCTCCCACTCCTCTACCAAGCGATTTACATTCAATGGGGAGAAAAGCGGTATATTCTGTTTCGCCAAATAATCTACGATATAATCGCCCATACGTCCATGCGCCATATTGATGATAGCAGACGGACGAACAGAATCAATTCCATGGTTCTGAATAAAAGAATGCATGGAACGTATAGGATAAACCATATTGCCTGTTTCCTCCAATTTAGCAATAAGTCCGGAAGGTTCACCCATCGGACCGGTCACAATAATACGCGGAGCATTCTCTTTCCACAAACCGTTGTTTTGCAGAAAAATATTGTATCCGGCTACCGTATTGAAACCCAACTCTTCGTCTTCGGGACTCTTTGGGTTCATGTGATAAAGCACATCATCGGCACGTTTCACTACGGCTTCCGGTTCAGACACAGAGAATCGTTTTTTATCAATATACACACGTACATAGTTCAGCATACTGCGATAGTTACGACGTCCTCCATTAGACAGATAATGTTTCAATGTATCCGCTTGGATGGAATCCAATGAAATAATCTTGTTTGCAGGATTGGTAGCGGCAGTAGTCAATATCGGAAGACCACCATCGGCCGCCTTTTGTATTTGCGCACGTTGCTCTTCAGTAATCCTTAATCCCATGGCATTGATAAATATCATATCATAACTGGTCAATCGGTTCAGGTCATCTGTGCTCAGTTCACTGATTTTAATAAATGAGTTGTCATTAGCCTTAGATATCTGCCCTAAACTGATTACCTGATAGTTGATGAAAGCCACTTTAGTTGCACTGAACCAAAGATTCCATACACCAAACAAAAGCAGCAAGATGACTGCTATCCCTCCTCCAATCAGTAATTGTTTCTTCTTCATATCTTTATTTAAATCACGTAGTTTATTTAGTATTAGCAGCCAACTTTCATTTGAATAATTGTTCTATATTTAATGATAAACCGGCTGAAAAAGTTGTTCCTTTAGTAGCAGGCGAATTATTATAATAACGGGAAGGAACATAATTAAACAAGTTGTCCACCGCCAAAGTCATATCAACACCTTTCCATACTTTTTGAGACAACGTAAGCTTCCACATTGTATACGCCGGATAGGTCACCTTCTCAGTTTCTTCATAAGAAGTGTTCGACGTATATTCCTCCGTATTCACCTTGGAAAGAAAACGTCCGTTCAAAGCAATATTAAACGCATAGTTCTTCCAATGCTTGTCATACTCAAGACGGACAGTAGCCGTATGCGGGCGAGTACTTGAAATGACAGGTTGCCCTTTCTTGATATTCTCATGTGTATAAGCATAAGATAAACGTGCCGACAGTCCACAAGGATATTTGGCGGAAGCATTTGCCTCGGCACCAGATATCTTGATATTTGATATATTGGTATATACCTGTCCTTTCAACGCCTCACTCCATGCCGTAGTGATACGATTATCAACTATATTATAGAAACCTGTCACCGTCAAATTATAACGACCTTTAATATATTCTGCCGAAAGAGAAAAATTATGGCTGGTTTCAGGCTTCAAGTCAGGATTACCATAAATCATAAAAATACTTGCCATATCAAAATTCATATACATTTCTTTCAAAGTAGGGGCTCGGAAACCACCGGCATAGGAACCTCTCAATGAACAGTTTCCTATTTTATACATCAGTCCTAATTTGGGAGAGAAATGATTAATATCGGAATCCGAATAATAATCAAAACGTAATCCTGTGATGACATTGAAATATTTCGTCGGGTTCCAGTCAAACTGTGCAAAACCGTCCACTGTATACTGATGTTTACTTCCATTATTGGCAAACTGATAGGACATTAAATAATCACGCATATAATCACCACCCAAGGTGAGAATATGCTTACCGACAAAAGTATGATTATAAAAAGTACGAACCGAATGTTGTACATTACTATAATCACGTACATCATTAGCATCTTGTGGCAAGTAATCGCTCTTATCATACTGGTCGAAAGAATAAGCTATTTCCAGATCTTTATCTTTATCAAATACATAATTTCCTTTCACCCCACCACTGAAGTCGCGATAACGGTCTTTACTAGTCTGTGACTTCTCACGTTCACGAAAAAAATATCCAGCACGTGCCGTCAGTTTCAGATGATCATTAGCAGTATAGACCAAACGTTCTTTGAAATTCCAAGTTTTATCACCATACACCTTTTTAAATGCCCAATCCTCCGTTTCCTCATTTGTTTTTCCATCGGCCAAATCTTTTTCATCTACTTGGGTATGCTGTACATTAGTCACACTATTGAATTTTCCGGCATTGAAACCTATTGTTCCTCCATAACGCTGCTCATTATAAGCCCCGTAACGTCCATTGAGATTCACAGTCCAAGGCTCCGCAGACACTTTACTTATGATGTTTACCACTCCTCCTACCGCATTCGAACCATAAAGTGAAGAAGCCGCACCCTTTACAATCTCAATACGCTCCACATTGTCCATATTCAAGCGGTTATAGTCTATATTATCCAAAGTCTCACCTGCCAGACGCTCACCATCAACCAGAAAAAGTATAGCATTTCCACCAAATCCTTGCATATTGAGAGAAACTTGCTGGTCCATGGAATAAGAAAATTCAATTCCCGGCAGTTCTGCCTGAAGCAAATCTCCAATATGGGTGGCATCTACTTTCTTTATTTCATCGGCAGTAATGACCCGAGTAACAATAGGAACATCTTTCAGGAGTTTCGGAGTACGGGTTCCTGTTACAACTATAGTTTCCATATTTACAGCATCTTCTTTCAGTATAAAATCAACTTTACCTGTTTTGCTGACAGACACTTTATGAGTTTGCGAGATATACCCCATGTATGAAACCTGCAGAGTATATTCTCTATTATCGGGTAATTTCAATGTGTATTTTCCCTGTGTATCCGTAGTGGTTCCCAAAGTTACTTTTTCTTTTACGGAGACTGTTGCTCCCATCAGAGGTTCTTTATTTTCATCAAATACAGTTCCCGAAATAATTCGTTGTGCTGATACTGGTATCGCCATCAGCCAACACAATATCAAGCACACGTTTCTGAGTAGTCTATGCATATCGTATGTCGGTTTACAATTCAAACGGATAAATATAGTCAATAGTCATGAAGCCTTTTACACCACTAGCATTCATATAATTTGTGAGACGAACAGCCGCATAAGTTCCATCTTTCAGCTTTACCATATAAACCTTGTTTGAAAGAGTATAGGTAGGTGGCATATTACTTTTATCAACATTCAACCATTTGGATAGTTCTTCATTATAATAGGATTCCATATAAACAATATTGCCATCCATCATACCTGACATATCAATGGCTACCTTAGCGGTAGTCCAAACATCATCCACATAGACTCCTTCGGGCATCGCACTCGCATTCTGTAAAGCGGAAAAACCTGTGAAACCGGTTTCCAATACTGCTCCAGCATTGGTTTTAACGTCATAACGATGGACAGCAATATCCCATTCCTCCGGTTCTTTCTGGTCAGAATCTGTCACATTCACAGAATCTACTTTTTGTGTATGGAAATCAATAAAAGTCCAACGTCTATAATCAGTAGCATCAATATAAATAGTACCCGAATGGGTAGAAGGGTCTGTTCTTATGAAACCGAATTCATTACTATCCGAAGCAGCAGGACTATCATATATTCCTTCCAAAATACCATCACATGCCGAGAATGGCAAAAGCATCATTCCCAGCATGGATATAATAAAGAGATATCTTTTCATGCTATTTAGTGCCTACAAAAGTCGCAGTAATAGCCATAGGCATGGCTCCCGGCTTTAGTGTAAAGATCAGATCAGCTTTTTCATCCTTAATCGTTCCTTGTAAACTTCCTGTATATTTTACAGTACCAACAGTTACATCAATAGCACTTTCCGGAAAAGTATAAGTAACATTATCGGAGGTCTGTACTTTAATTCCAGGTATAGCAATATCCGGCAATGACATCATTCCTTCACCAGCACCACCAACTAGAAGAACTTGAACAGTTCCTCCTTCTTCCGCAGTAATTTTCACCTGACTGTCTGACGTTCCTTGATCATTTCCTGATACTGAGAGTGATAATGTTCCATTGTAAGTACCAGCAACCTCCTGAGCCGGGATCACGGTATCTTCCTTTTTATTATCATCATCACTACATGCTACTGCACACAATGCAATAGCCATCATCGCTAAATAGTTTTTCAATTTCATAATACTTTTGTTTTATTGATTAATAGTTATTATTTTATGTTTTAAAATTTGTTGCAAAGTTACCCTTACTACCAAGGGTACACAATACCTAAAAATTGGGGTTTTATTGCTAATAATCACATATATAATAAAGTACACAAGTACTTATTTTTAGGTATAAAACTGGATTTTATCACCATTAATAGGTATTGTCAGTATATACTTCTATAACTAATTTTGCAAAAAAAAGCAAGCATGGTTAAACTGGTACATCATGAAATGCCTGTGAACAAGACACTTCATCATAGAAAGATAGAGATTCTGGCTGTACTAACCCTACTTATAGGTAGTCTGTCATTCCTTATTTACTCCTATTGTTCCCACGACGCAAATAATCCATTGTGCCGATGTTTGCTTTGCACTTTGAACCATACTCCCGAAGATGGGGAATATTTATATAATCGATACTTAGTAGTAATCAGTATCACATGGGCGGCACTTATATTCGGAACTTTATTTGTAATTTTATATCACATAGAAAGAAAGAAGAAAAAATGAAACTAAAAAAAAGAAATGTGTTTATCGGTATCACCTCATTCCTAATTGTATTGTTTACCATGCCGCTAGGACATGCATTGATGATCTTAATGGAACACCTGATGGAACCGGTAACCATGCATTACGCAACCTTTTTCATGGGATTAATAGGCTTAATAATGGTCATAACGGGCGTATTTGCCAAAGGAGATACTCAACAAACTCTTTGGGGGCTATTCGGAGGTCTGTTATTTTGGACAGGATGGATTGAATTCATTTATGTGTATTACGCACATCGTTTCGGAGTATAGCCACTCATAGTAGACGGAGAAGTGGTAACCAAACCAGAATATCTGATCATGCCCTCTTCTTTCGGATTTTGGATTATGTTCATGTTACTCTACTTATTCAATATAAAAAGCGGATGCGATTTTTTCAATTATCTGCAACGGGTATTTTTCCGCAACAGCAAAGTACAAGTAGAAATGCGTCCCATGACACGCCACACCTCACTGGTTACTTTCATGGAGCTGAATCTTATTTTATGGACCAATTACATGGTATTGCTATTCTGCTATGATGATAATTTTATAGGTGACCGCCATCCTATCACCGCATTGGTTGCATTCGGCTGCCTTGTAGGATCACTATTTATGTTCCGAAGATTGATAAATATCAGTCAATGGGGATACGCTCTCCGTTTTTCTATTGCTACAGTAGTCGTATTTTGGACTTTCGTAGAAGTTATGGGAAGATGGAATGCCTTCCACGAAATCTGGGTGGAACCAATGACATACCAATCAGAAATGATTACCATTTTCCTTGCATTTATCGTGCTAGTCACCTTTTTATGGTATAAATCCATCAAAAATAAGAAAACATTATAATCTTTCAAGCGCTCCTTTATTTATTTTTTATGCAGATAAGCCGAAGGGGGTGCTCCAAAGTGAGATTTGAAGCATTTACTAAAATAAAGAGGGTCATTCATTCCTACTTTATAAGCTATTTCACTTACATTGTATATACCCTCCTGCAAAAGTTCCATAGCCCTTTTCATACGAAGGATACGCATATATTCATTAGGTGTATATCCGGTCACTCCTTTTACTTTCCGAAAAAAAGCAGCACGGCTTACCCCCACCGCAGATGCAAAATCCTCTATAGTGAATTCCGGGTTGTCCAATTGTTTTTCCAAAATAGTCTGCAATTTTTCACCAAATTTCCTATCCAGTTCTGTAGAACATAAAGCCTGACTTGTCATAGCAGGGTCATTAGAGAATTTTCGTTTTAACTTTTCCCTCTGTTCAATAAGTTGAAATATACGTGCTAATAACAATCTGGAACTGAAAGGCTTCGTTATGTATGCATCCGCACCACTTTCTACCCCTTCAAGTTTATTTTCCGAAGTGCTCATAGCAGTCAGCAAAATAATGGGAATATGACTGGTCTCAAAATCACGTTTCAGTTTACGTGTCACATCAAAGCCATTCATACCAGGCATCAATACATCACAAATAATCAAATCTACCTCAAAAGACTGAGCTTTTTGTAAACCGGAAAGCCCATCCGGTTCACTTATGATCTCAAAATAAATACCAAGTTCCGTTTCTAAAAACTTACGCACATCTCCATCATCTTCTATTATCAATATTCTTTTTTTATTCAAAGGGTCCGGGGTCACTGAATCATGATTTACTGTTAAATAGGTATCACACTGCTCATGAACAAACGATTCTTCCTGAAGGATGCTTGATACTAGGAAATCGTTTTTTCCATAAACACTGGAATCTAACGGTAAGATAACAGTAAACACAGAACCACCTCCCTCATTTTCATCAAATGAAATGCTTCCTTTATGTACATTTACCAGTTCATAAGTCAAATGTAAACCGATTCCCACACTGTTATGTGAAAAACCACTTTGCATGAAACGGGAAAACAGCTCTCCTTGCTTCTCCTTAGGAATCCCTACGCCGTTGTCACTAACCGATATAAATAATTTCCCCACTTCCTCATTAACGATAATTGCAAAAACAACCTTTCCTCCTTTAGGAGTATATTTTAAAGCATTCGAAAGAAGATTATAGACTATTTTATCCAATTTACTTTGATCAACAAACATCTTATAAGATGACGTAGAAGGAGCAAAATGAAAATCAATCTGTTTGTCATCTGCCGTTTCCTTGAAACTTCGATAAATATCATAAAAGAACACCATCACATCTGTTTCTTCCAGCATCAAGGAAAGTTTATTGTTCTGCATTTTACGAAATTCCAACAATTGATTAATCAGACGAAGCATCCTATTCGTACTTTTATTCATCAACTGTATGGGATAAACCATCTCTTTGGGAATCTTATTCAAGCTCTCTATTTTTTCCAAAGCTCCCTGAATCATTGTCAACGGAGTACGGAATTCATGTGAAATATTAGTAAAAAACATGAGTTTGTACTCTGTCAACTGTGTTTCTACCTGAATGCGATTCCGTAAATTATTGAAATTCCGTATCAAACAAAAAGCAACATACAACACAATAACAACGACAAGAAAATAAAAAAGATAAGCCCAAGTGGTTTCCCAAAACGGAGGCGTGATAACAATATTGAGCACAGTTTCTTCATCACTCCATATCCCAGCAGAATTACATGCTTTTACATGCAGATGATAAGTGCCGGGAGAAAGATTTTTATAAGAAGCAAAATTCAAAGAAGAAGGGGTACTCCATTCATTATCAAAATGACTCAATTTATAAATAAACCTTGAAGGAAATGCCAAAGAATAATCCAATGTTGAAAATTCTATAATGAATGAATTCTGGTCATAATCTAATTTTATATTCTGTGTATAACTTAACGCCTGTGTCAAAGGAGAATCCTTCTCACCAACCTGTACTGTGATTCCGTTCACTTTCAAATTAGTTAGAATAACATTCCGGGTCATAGGAGATGAAGTTACTTTCAAAGGATCAATGACTATGACTCCATGATTTGTTCCAAATAGCAAAAGTCCATCTTCAGTTATGGCAGCGCCATGTTCGTTATATACATTTCCTTGCATAGAAGCTGAAAAGAAGAAATTTTCAAAAGTTTCCGTATCAGGTGAAAAACGAGATAAACCATACTGAGTGGCAATCCATATTTTTCCAGTCTTATCTTCGATAATAGACTCTACCATGTTATTGACCAAACCATCAGTTGTGGAATAATGGACAAATTTCAAGTTCCTATAATCCTCACTAGGGTTACAAACAGAAAATCCGCCTCCCAACATTCCTATCCACATACGATTCTGACTATCACGAAAAATACATTTAATTTCATATCCGGGCAAATCTCCATTTTCATAATTATAAAGTTTATAATTATGAGCATCAGCAATAATGGAATCTCCATAAAAAACACATAATCCCTTATTAGTTCCTACCCATAACCTTTTTTTATTATCCTGAGTGATCATCCTGACTTCCTGCAAACGACCGGATCCAGTCAGGAACTTACGAAAAACATACCTGTCTTTTCGTGAAACCGCCAAATTCAGTCCTCCCCCAAAAGTTCCTATCCACATCCTATTTTTATCATCACGATAAATATCGAATATATTCTCATGTGCCAATGACAAGGTATCACCTGCCATTTTATGATACCAACGTCCGTCAATACATAAACCCATCGTACGGGTTCCCAACCATAATTTACCATCTCCATCACAAGAAGCCGCATAAATATAATTGTATGGCATCTTATAACAAGATGCAGCCTCCAAATTTTTATCATAAGCGTAAACATTCCCTTGACGCGTACCAAACCAGAAACCACCATCGGGCATCTTTACCACTGTACGTATAGCATTCACATAATCATTTATACTCTCATGTTCCGGATAAATACGATAAGATCCTTCACTTAATACGGACAAAAGTGTAACACCGGCAAACTCCGATCCTACCCATACATTTCCCGAGTGATCGAGTAATAAGCTATGCAGAAAATTGGAATGAACTAGATTTTTACCAGTCTCCTGATAAGTGTAATGGCTGATTATATCTTCTTGGGGATTATACACAAATAAACCATAGCCAAAAGTAGATATCCATATCAATCCTCTGTTATCCTGTATTACTTCATAGCGTTCCTCGGCAGCAGGCATCATCTGAGCGGCATCTATCAATGACAGTATTTTACATATTCCGGTTTCCTTCTGAAAATAATGCAACACACCGGTCTGATTAAAAACATAGAAATCCCCCTGATTATCTCTGACAAAACGAGCGTTGGGGATATTAATCGGGTTGTCTAATCTTACCTGCCGGGTAGATAAATGAAACCTGTAACTTCCTTTTGTTGTAAAAAGCCACCAATCATCTTTCGTGCCAAAATGAGTAGTAAAATGAAAGTCAACGTCATCCTTTCCGATTCTTTGAACAAAATGTAGTTTTTCATCCTCATCATAAACATAAATATCACCATTATCAGCAAGAAAAAAGCATGCGTTCTCATAAGAAAATGCTGCTCTGAAATTATGCATATCAGAAATTACTTCGATTTTGTTTCTTGTTACTTTCACCAATCCTTCCTGAGTACAAATCCAAACATTCCCTCTAGAATCTTCAATCAAACTATTCACTTTATTAGAAGGTAGTTTGCCATTTTCACATTGAAATGTCACAGAGGAAAAATGTTCATTTTCAAATGAAATCTTTCTGCAACCTTTTTGTCCATCCCATAACCAATTATCACCATTAGCAGTTTCTACACGATAAGCATAAGCTTGGTCGTGTTCCCCACATCCTGTAAAATCCACAAAACAATTATGTCTTAAATCATAGCAACTGAATACATTTGAAGTAGAAAGCACCCATAAAAAACCATTTTTATCTTCATCAATCTTCTTGACATGATAATCCGCTAATGAAATCGGACTATCCTTTTCCGGTAACAATGTTATAAAAGAGTGACCATCATACCGGCTCAGTCCATTAGTGGTACTAATCCAGATAAAGCCTTTCTTATCTTGAAAAATATCTCTAATTGTATTATTGGCCAATCCGTCACTGGATGTAATATGAATAGATTGTATATCAATAACTGCATATGCATTCCATTCCAGACAAACAAAGAAGAGCAACAAAAAAAATATACGATTTTTCATATCATTCGGTTTAACATCAGAATAATACCGCAAAATTAAAAAAGGTATTTTAAAAGTGATTTTTAAAATACCTTTTTTAATTAGGAAGCCTTTACTAACCAACAAGCAGAACAAGTTCCTGCGATGCCATTCCTTCGACCTCCACTTTTACTTTGAGCTGTCCCCGCATACGCCCTGCCTGTACTACTATTTGGGCACGACCCAAATAAGTGGGTAAAGTATGACTGCTAAAACGTTCACTACGACGCATCTCGCCACTATCTATCCCCATCAAACGTCCGTTACCCTCCACGGTCACTTTCACTTGTCTGTCATCTATCCGTATGGGGATGCCTTGTTCATCATATAAATTCAAAGAGATATGAGATAAATCCTGCCCGTCAGCCTTTAACTGTTCCCGATCCGCTTTCAGAGTAAAACGGACAGCTTTATTTCCGGAAGTCTGTATACTGTCACGGCACACTTCTATCCCATCTTTATACCCTATCACCACCACCTTACCCGGACGATAAGGTTGATTCCATTTAATCGTATTATTTATATAATCCCGTGGCTTTCTAGGTCCATATACCTTTCCTCTAGGATCTATCAACATCACTTCGTCACAATTAGACGGCGTTTGAATCTGCATGACACGCGCATCCTGATAAGGAAAAGTCCAATCGTGTACCATTCCCGGTGCTTGCCAATGGTCTTTACCCGGATCTTCATCCAAATTATAATCTATGACATAAAGTCCCAAAAAAGGCTTCTCATTCCACAAAGCCCGAAAATATCCTCCTCTAGGTTTTTCAGACATACACATGTCAAACGGAGCAGAAGGCCATCCCTTACTAGGCCAACCTGAACTCTCCCCAATATAATCCACACCGGTCCACATGAAAGAGCCACAAATATATTCATGTTCCATTACATAATTCCATGGATTTTTCTCATCATAATCACGTGAATCAAATTCACGTATGCTACTATAATAAGGATAGCTCTCACTGATCAGGCAAATACGTTCCGGGTATTTCTTTTTATCATAAATCAACCGAGGTTCCATATAATTATACCCTAGTACATCTGTCACCGAAGCAAATTTATCTTCAAATCCCGGCTGCAAAGCGAGCATAACAAGACGGCTCGGATCCAGTTGATGTACAAAATCCTGCAACATACCAGCACGTTCAATCCCTGTATCATCTTTTAATTTTGCCTCAGCCAACTCATTACCTATACTCCACAAGATAACAGAAGGATGATTACGGTCACGAATTACCATATCGCTGATATCCTGCTGCCAGCTAGAATCAAAAAATTCTTCATAATATCCCGATTTCCATTTATCAAAAGCCTCATCTATAACCAAAAAGCCAATAGAATCACAATAGTTAAGAAATTCCGGAGAAGGAGGATTATGCGAGCAACGGATAGCATTCGTGCCAAATTCCTTTAAAATAAGCAAACGGCGTTCATAAGCCCTATCCGGTACAGCCGTTCCCAAACATCCTGCATCCTGATGAAGGCACATGCCTTTCAGCTTAAGATGTTTGTTATTGAGAAAAAAACCCTTGTCTTTATCAAATTTCACTGAACGTATTCCAAAAGGAGTCAGATATTTATCAATTGTCTTTCCTCCTTTTTTTATAATGGTTTCCACCGTATAACGATAGGGAAAATCCAAATCCCATAATTTAGGATGGCTGACTAACAAATTCTGAACTACTTCAGCTGTTTTTTCTTTATCAAGTTTCAACGTAGTCCGGGCCATCACCTCTTTACCTTCTGCTTTTACAATTTTTCCATCACCATCCAACAGGCGTTGCTGGACAATCACTGTTGTCGGTAACTCCATGGAGTTTTCGATAGTAGTGACAATCTTGACCGTTGCCTGGGATTCAGTTATCTCCGGTGTCGTAACATAAGTTCCCCACATTTTTACATGAACAGGGTTAGTCACTTGCAACCAGACATGCCGATAAATGCCGGAACCAGTATACCAGCGAGAAATTTCTGAATGATCTACCTTGATTTTCAAGTCATTACTCTCTCCATATTTCAGGAAAGGGGTCAGATCTGTTTCAAACGAAGTATATCCATAACGATGATAAGCAATCTCCTTTCCATTCAAAAAAATAGTAGCTTTATGATAAATACCATCAAAAACAAGACTAACTTTTTGATTTTTGTAACTCGCCGGAATCATAAAAGATTTGCGATACCAACCTATGCCACCCGGCAAATAACCACTCGCTCCTCCTGCTTTTTCATCAAAATCCAACTCCACGCTCCAGTCATGCGGTAATTGTACCTCTCTAAAATCTCCATTTTCTCCTAATCTAAACTGCCAGTCAAAGTCAAAATTCTGCCGAATGCGATTAGCAGCCCCCGACAAATCAAATACAAATATGCACAAAATGGCAATAAGCAACTTTTTATTTTTCATAAATAATCTACTTCTCTATTTTCCGATAAAAAGAGGGTGTGCCACATAACAAAGCAATTATCAAAAATAGCTTTTGACACACCTCTTTACCTTTTCACCTTCAAAACTAACTTTGTTTAACTTATATACTTAATATCCCTCATTTTGTTTATATAATCCCGGAGTCACATTTAATTGATTCAATGGAATAGGATATAAATAACGTCCTGTCTTTACATTATTCTTATCGGTACCATCCGGATTATGATAACTATCAAATAAACTTTGAATTTCCGTTTGCCATTCCCCCCAACGCACCAAATCAAACCAACGCACTCCTTCTCCCATTAATTCTATTCTACGCTCCCGTTTTATCAATTTCAAAGCATCTGCAGCACTTACCGTATTCACCTCATCACAACCGGCTCTTTTACGGATATCATTCACATAAGCTACAGCTTCCATTATTTTACCTTCTTCAACCAATAACTCAGCATACATCAACATCATATCTTCCAAGCGTAAAATAGGAAGATTTACAGGCCAGTCATTATCGTCTTTCATTGTGACTTCCGGAGTCAGTGACATCCCAAGTTCCGCTATCTTCCGTTTACTAGGCATAAACTTATAAAACATTGATTTTGTATAAACATCCACTTGCGAACCATCTTCCAAAATCAATTTCTCTTTTGTATTCGTATAAGCCGGATAATTAGGCTCTGCCTCATATCCTGTCAGAACAGAAAAACCATTCCCTCTTCCATCTTTTTTCCCATCAGAATAAATTTTATCAAATTCATACATCAAACTCTTTTCCACATAAATTTCATTTCCAAAGATTCTTCTATTCGTATAGGAAGGAGGTAGAGCCATACTGAAATTAAACAAAGCGCTGTTGCCTGTTCCTCCCGTACGATACTGAATAGCAAAAATAGAGTATTTATTATAATAATCCGTGCTCGGCATCCACTGCTTTCTCCATTCATCAAGTGTCGGAGCCCAATATTTATTCTGATTGGATTTTGAGTAATTCAACACAATTTCCAATTGCTTTTTAGCTAATATCTTGGCATCGGAATCATAATATGGGAAACCCGCCAAAGTCATATACACACGTGCCAGCATAGCTTCTGCCGCCATCTTGTCCGCACGCCCCTGCAATACAATCGAAGTTCCATTCGCACTCACCATATTTTCTTTTAGAGGAAGCATCGTCTGCGCATTAATCAAATCAGGAACCACTATATTATCCAAAACTTCCCGTGCAGACGATTGAGGTACTTTCTTCACTTCACTAGGCGATAAAGGAGCATCAATAATCGGAACATTACCAAAAAGGCGTGATAACTCAAAATAAGCCCATCCTCTCAGAAAATAGACTTCGCCCATAAACTGCTTTTTAATCTTATCATTCGATTCAAAGTTACATCCTGCTATTTTGGCAATAGCAGTATTCGCATCATAAATTACTTTATACCATGTATTCCATACACTATTAAAAGTTGCCAAATCACTGGTAGCTCTGAATGTGCTTATCTCTGAAAAATCTCTCAACCCATTAGGTCTTGGTTCTGTCCATGCATTATCCGAACGACATTCAGACATCAATAAATACTCTGAATTGGCAAGTTCACGCAAATCGGAATAAATACCTACCACCCCTTGTTCAGACTGACTGGGAGTCTGATAGAAACCATCAGAGGTCATTAAATCAGCAGGAGGAGTTTCCAAATAATCATCGCACGACATAACAAAGAACATCAATGCACTCAATTGCAATATATTTTTCAATTTGAACATAGCTCTATATTTTTATTAGAAATTAACGTTGATACCCAAAGTGTAAATTCTCGGTGAAGGATAACCACCATAGTCCAATCCCAAAGCACTGCTACCTCCGGGTGAGGAACTGGCTGCCGTATTGGCCGCCTCCGGAGAGTACCCTCCATAATAACTATCCCATTTAGCCAGATTTTCAATGGATACATATACACGTGCATAGGAAATAAATTTAGGATTAATAGGTAATTTATACCCCAAAGTCAAATTCTTGATACGCAGATAATTGGAAGAATATAACCATCGGGAGTCTAACGTAGCACCTGTAGTAGAACTTAAAATATAAGGTACTTTTCCATTGCCCGGCTCATCTTCCGACCACCATGCCTCTCTCCAATGTCCTAAAGCATTCCCTTTAGCCCCCATACCCGGACGGTCAATGGCACGTCCCAATACACCAAAAATCTTTCCTCCTGTCTGAGCTGTCATCAAGATAGACAAATCAAAATTTCTGTAAATAAAAGTATTCGTCATTCCAAATACTAATTTAGGAGTAGGACTACCTAAATAGTCCCTGTCATTATCTTTATCGAACACACCATCATTATTTACATCTTTGTATCGGATATCACCCGGTACAATTTGTTTTCCTTCAAAAGTAACCGGCTTTCCTCCATGGGCAGCACTGTAAGCATCAATTTCAGCTTGATTTTTCCATACACCTATTGCATCATACATATAGAATGTATTAACAGGCTTTCCCACAGTCAGAATATTAGACGGATTGTTCTTATCAAATCCCGAATATACCGGAGTATTATCTTTCCCTAGAGCTTTCACCTCATTTTTATTATATGACATATTGAATGACGTACTCCATGAAAATTTTCCTGTGAGATTATGCGTATTCAATTCGATCTCAAAGCCTTCATTATGGATATCTCCTAAATTATCCCAAACGGTAGTAAAACCGGAAGCTCCTTCCACAGGTACCTGATATAACAAATCAGTCGTATTCTTGGTATACCAATCCAGCGACAATTGAATTCTATTATTGAAGAATCCTAAATCAAGCGCAACATCAGTACTATGTGTTTTTTCCCAACCTAAATCAGCATTACCTAAAGAATTTGCCTTATAACCGGGAGCACCTGCATAATTTCCTGCAGACAAAGTAGGATAAGCAGCCGTGTTACTGATAGAATTATTACCGGTCACACCATAGCTAGCCCTCAGCTTCAATGTATTCCACCAAGACATTCCCCAATTTTTAAAGAATTTCTCATTTGACACTAACCAACCTCCGGAAACAGCCGGAAAGATGCCCCACTTATTGTTAGCTCCGAATACGGAACCGCCATCATAACGCAAACTACCGGACAACATATAACGTTCTGCATAATTATATTGCAAACGTCCAAACACAGACAACAATTTATTGGCTGTTTTCTCTGTTACCGTATTAGTTCCTGCTGTAACTTTCGAACCATCAAAGGAACCTGTTATGGCATCATTGGGAAATGGTTTGTTAAAAGATTGGGCCGTACTGAAACCAAGATTACTCTGTTCGGAAGAAAAACCCGCCATTACACTAATTCCATGATTGCCAAAAACATGGTCATAATTTGCAAGAGCCTGCAAAAGAGTACTCCATTTTCTTTCCGTATTATGCCCCCCCGAAGAGTTTTGTCCTTCTCCCTGCGCCCAACTACCGGTTGTACTAGTGTACTTATAATCATTTCCATCCAAATCATAATAATTAGCCGAAGCAGAAAGTTCTACCCTGAAATCTTTAAACGGAGTGATACGTACGAAAGCATTCCCAACCAAACGCATCATTCTATTCTGTTTGATATTCTTCTCCATATTATAAACCGGACTCGATGTGCTTCCCGCCCAAAGATAATAGGGATTCGGATCAACATTTGTCATATATCCTACCCCCGGTTCCGATACCGGTGTAGCATACAAAGCCTGATGTACCTGGGAATCCTTACCATTTGCCTGTCCGGAACCATCCTGCACAATATACGTAGGAGCCATATTCATACCTATTGTAAGATATTTGTTTATCTTTGATTCAATATTGGCACGAAAAGAGAATCTTTCATATCCCGTACCGGTAACGATACCAGCCTGATTCATATATCCACCTGAGAATAAATAAGATGTGTTTTCCGTCCCTCCCGAAACATTCAAACTATAATCCTGTACGATAGAGTTACGAAAAAACTCATCCTGCCAATCCAACAGGCTAAGTTGTTCCGGATTGGGAGTATAAGTATGCGCATTCCTCATGTCATCTCCCAAATAGTTAAACCAACGTTCATCAAAAACAACCAGATAAGAGTTTGCCGTACCTGCCTGAATTCCGAGATTAGACAAACGTGTGGCATTATCATCCTTTATACTGGCACTAGTCAAACCCAATTTCTTCGCTTCCTGCAAATAGTTTGCATCATTCCATCTCAATTTAAATTCCATCCATTCCGTCGTATTAAGCACATCCATTTTTTTCTCTAATGTCTGTACACCGAAACTAGCATTGAACGCCACCTTCGCTTTTCCACTCTTACCTTGTTTAGTACTAACCAAAACAACTCCATTGGAACCACGTGAACCATAAATCGCAGCAGAAGCAGCATCTTTCAAAACTTCTATGGAAGCGATATCCGAAGGATTCAATCCGCTCAACGTATTCATAGGCACCCCATCAACCACATAAAGTGGATCGGAATTTGCATTGACAGAAGCCGCACCGCGGACACGGATCTGCATATCGGCTCCCGGCTCACCTGTTGTATTACGTACTGTCACTCCAGCCAATTGACCTTGCAAAGCATTCTCTGCACGAGCCAAAGGACGATCCTCTATTGCCTTAGAATCCATTTTGGCAACCGCACCCGTCAAAGTGCTTTTCTTAACCGAGCCATATCCTATGACTACCACCTCATCCAATGTCTCAGTATCTTCTGACAATACCACCTTAATATTGTTCTGTCCCTTAACTGATACATCTGAAGTTTGATATCCGACAAAACTAATCTGCAAAATGGCATTGTCGGCCACATTCCTCAAAACAAAATTACCGTCAAAATCGGTAATCGTACCATTAGTAGTACCTTTCACCAATACACTGGCACCAATTATGCTCTCCCCTTTTTTATCAAGCACCACGCCCGATACATTCTTAACCTGAGCAAACAGGGTCATCGCAATTACCATAAGAATACCAAAGGAAAGCATCCTTTTAAAAGAATGCATACTTCCCGATAGTTTGTTCTCCGAGTCTTTCATTTGTAATTAATTAAAGTTATACATAAAATCTAATCCCTTCATTTCTTCATCAAGGAACATGGCAAAACTAGATATAATGCCATGAATAAAAAATAGCCGGAACAGCCACAAACCTCTGAAAATATGGAAAAGAATCTACATAGATGGAAAATAGTATAAACAGGGCAAAAAGCGCGATTTATTCAAGCTTTTATAAGTTTGGAGAAACGACTGTGCAGATAAAAAAAGGCTCCTAAATTGTTCTTTCCAGACTAAGGAATCTCTCTATATCACAACCATCCGCCTTAATGAAAAGAATCAAGCCGTACAATTTTCCATTGAATAAAACAATAAATACAGATACAATTGACTGTTATTGTTTTTCTTTGTCATCCACATAATATGAACCAAATGAAAAACTTATTTATGAAACAATTACTATCACTCCTGTTATGCTTGAGCATAATAGTACCCTCAATGGCAAAAAAAGAACAAAGAAAACAAAATGTGTTTCCTGATGGTACTCCTATCTCCGAATGGTTTCTCCAAACTAAAGTGGTCCATCCTGACTCCTTAGGAAAAAAATACGACCTTTCCGATTATGGAATTGAAAGCAATCCCCATATCGTTCAAACACAAAAAATACAAAAGATCATAGACGAAGCGGCAGCCAATGGCGGTGGGGTCATTTACATCCCTGAAGGAATTTATAAAAGCGGTTCCCTCTTTTTCAAACAAGGGACTCATCTTTATTTGTCAAAAGGCGCCACCTTACTAGGTAGTGAGAACATTATGGATTTCCCTCTCCTCATGACTCGCATTGAAGGTGAATACTGCAAATACTTCGGTGCATTAATCAATGCCGACGGGTTAGATACCTTTACAATTAGCGGCAAAGGTACAATTGACGGAAACGGCACTCCCTACTGGAAAGCTTTCCGCCTACGTCGCGAATGGAATCCTCAATGTACAAACAAGGATGAAATGCGACCACGCCTACTTTACATAGCTCATTGCCGTAATGTGCAGGTTGCTGATGTGACTTTACAGAACTCTCCTTTTTGGACCAGCCATTATTATCGCTGCGATAAAGTGAAATTACTCAATCTACGAATTTTCTCTCCTATCAAACCTATAAAATCAGCTAGTGCGGACGGTATAGATATGGATGTATGTACCAATTTTCATATTAAAGGATGCCGGTTTACTGTAAATGATGACGCCATCTGCTTTAAAGGTGGAAAAGGACCTTATGCCGATCAGGATACTTATAACGGTCCCAATAAAAACATTCTAATAGAAGATTGTTTCTTTGATCATACTACTGGCAGTTGCATGACTTGTGGCAGCGAGTCCATCCATGTCTATAATGTATTAATGCGCAATTGCAGAGCAGAAGGCGGTAATGAACTACTTCTATTGAAAATGCGGCCTGATACTCCGCAACACTATGAATACATCACAGTAGAAAATGTAAAAGGCTTCTGCAAGGCTTTACTAGGAGTTTCGTCATGGAAACAATTTTATGACTTGAAAGGAAGAACAACGATTCCTAAATCCTACGGAAGCCATATCACGATGCACAACATAGAACTGAAATGTGACAAATTTCTAAATGTGAATAAAAATGAAGCTGAGTATGAGTTATCCAATTTTTCATTTAAAGATGTAAAGATCGAAACTAAATTTTCCCAATGGAATAAAGATGCTTTTCACAATATTCGTATGAAAAATGTTATAGTGAATGGCCAATACCAGCAATAATTTAAATTTAAGGATCTTTTCCTTATTGTTATCTTGTAGACAATAAGGAAAAGATCCTTAAATTTTTCTCCATTCCAAATCACTTATTTACATTCACTCATAAAAAATCAGTAAACATCTTCCACTTTATAAGCTACTATCCAAAACATCCGGCCTTAAATACCTTATAATTTCATATGTTGATAAACTCTTTCTTAAACAGAAGATTCAATTTCATATTAGCAATGATTTAGTTGCATATTCCTTCTATAGCTTTAAAACATTTTAAATATCAAGTTATATTTGCCCGGGATAGATATATCAAAACTTTTTTTATCTTAAAATGTTTATAATATATGGAAATGCTATTTTTACTAAAGAATTTATACCGTGATCCTCTTGCACTATCCAGATTCAGCCAATTCAGATATCTTCATATAGGCAAGGGAGAAATTATCCAAAATCTGAATGAAAACCATGAATTCCAAGTTTGTTTTGTACTAAAAGGATCTTTATGTCTCTTCAGAGATCAAATGGAATCAATGCCTCTGATAGCAGTGCAAAATGAATTTTTCTTTATCAGCAGCTTACATAAATGTAAAATCAAAACAATGGATGATGTACAACTCGTCATCCATGCATGTAATATTGTGGCCCCTTATCTACATAGCAGAATAATAGAATATCTACAAGACATATCCATCGAAGAAGTAAAACCGGTAGAAGTTCTTCCCATTTATCCGTTAATACGTTCCTACTTGGATTTGCTGGTCGATTACATGAAAAATGGAACAGAAATTCCCGACTTACATCGAGCCAAAGAATATGAGCTGTTCTCATTATTTAAAATTTGCTATAGCAAAAACGAAATTGCCTCCATTTTCCGTTATGCCCTTTCGAATGATCTTCAGTTTTTCGTATCCGTCATGACACATTACAAAGCTTGCAGAACTGCCAAAGAATTAGCTATTCTATGCGGATATAACGACCTTATTTTCACACAGTTATTCAAAAAAAACTTTCATGGAGATACACCATATCAATGGTTACAAAAGCAAACATCTTATGAAATTGAATTCAAGTTAAAAGAAAGTACCCTACCCATCAAACAAATAATGTTGGACTATCATTTCAAGACATTTTCCCATTTTACGACCTACTGTAAAAGGAATATTGGAGCCACTCCTAACGAAATACGTAAAAAAGGAGAAGAATCAAAAGGTACACCTCCTCTCGAAACATATTCTGTTTCCGCAAACGATTAAACAAACATCCCGCATCCTAAAGATTATGAATATACTTATCTCCATCATACATACTGAAGCTAAGAATAAGTTTGTTTCCTGATCTCGGTATATGGATCTATTTTAAGAGTTTCTATACGTCATATAAAAACAAATATCACAAAACTTAATCATAATCCACCATCAATATATGAAAAAACTTATCACATATACTCCTTATGTAAAATCATATGAAGTATCTACCATTTAAAACTATCCAAAAACGAACATTAAGAAAAATAGGAAACCTTTTTATGCAGATATAAAAGAAAAGATTGATTATATGCAAACAAATCTTTTAAATACGCAACTTCTTTTTAGCACCAAATATAGAACTTTGCACCTAAATAAAATGTGAATATTATTATAATGTAAATCGCACACAGTAGAATAACCTAAAATATAAAATTGCATGAACACCCCCAACGATACAGTATTCAATAAAGCAGAACTGAGTTTATCAAATATGTAACAACAAAAAGTAATTCATTTTTAATTATTTATAGTCATGTATACAAAAAAGAAATGCAAAATTTATGTATTATCAGTGCTACTTTGCACATTTTTTTTCTCGTGCAGCAGTATTGATTTTGAATTACCCCAAGGTCCTCAGGGAACCAATGGCAAATCCGCTTATGAGATATGGAAAGAAGAAGTTGAAACCGGTCATATAAACTGGCCTTCCACCCAAGTTGATTTAGCAGACTTTTTAGTTTATATAAAAGGAGAAAAAGGAGACAAAGGAAAAGATGGAATGTCTGCATACGATCAATGGAAAATCCTGATCACCCAAGGTAATGTCACCAACCCTCATGACCCTTCGCTCATTTGGCCCTCTTCAAAAAATACAGAAGCCGATTTTTGGGATTTTCTTAGCGGAAGAGACGGACAATCACCTCATATTGGTGAAAATGGAAATTGGTATATCGGCAATAAAGACACAGAAATCAAAGCTATCGGCAAAGATGGAAAGAATGGAATTAATGGAAAAGACGGACTTTCCGCTTATGAATTATGGAAACAATCTGTTGCTGACGGCAATATAAATTGGCCCAAAAACCAAACAACAATGGAACATTTCTTTTTATATTTAAAAGGGAAAGATGGTGAAAATGGTATTACTCCACATGTTGGTGAAAATGGTAATTGGTACATTGGCAATCATGATACAAATTTTCCCGCTCAAGGTCAAAAAGGAGAAAATGGTAAAGACGGAGCATCCCCTTATATTGGTCCTAATGGAAACTGGTGGATCAATACATCCGATACAAAAATAAAAGCTCAAGGAGAAAAAGGAAGCGACGGCTTAACCCCTTTCATTAAAGACGGATACTGGTGGATAGGCATATCCAATACAGGGATTGCAGTGCAAGGCCCCAAAGGAGAACAAGGTGATAAAGGAACGGACGGACTTACCCCGGTTATAAAAAATGGGAACTGGTGGATAGGTACTACCGATACAAAAATAAAAGCTCAAGGAGAGAAAGGAGATGATGGCATATCTCCCCATATAGGTAATAACGGAAATTGGTGGATAGGTACTACTGATACAGGAATAAAAGCTCAAGGAGAAAAAGGAGTTAACGGAGCATCTGCATACGAATTATGGGTGAATGATGTCAAAAATGACAAAATCAAAGACAAAAATAATTCAGCATGGGCCAAAGATAAAATTACAATGGCAGATTTCTATACTTACCTCAGTGGAACAAATGGTAACAATGGAAAATCCACTTATGAACTATGGAAAGAAACTGTAGGAACAGGCAATATTAATGATCCTAAAAATCCAGGACAAAAATGGCCTTCTGACAAAGTTTCAGAATATGATTTTTTCAATTATTTAGCCGGTAAAGACGGAATAAACGGAAGCAATGGTTTGTCAGCACATGAACTGTGGAAAAATGACTTAGCTAAACGTTGTGGTACAACAGACGCACTTATCGATCACAAAAATGGTGGAGTATGGAACTGTGAAAAAAATACGTTAAATGATTTTTATGACTATCTACGCGGAAAAGATGGCAAAGACGGAGAAGATGGCAAAGACGGCAAACCCGGAGAACCAGGAAAACCGGGAACAGAAGTTACCATCATTAAGGGTATACCTAATGTTATTGCACAATATTCTCAATCAGAATATGGTGAATATGTACGCACAACTGATGGAGGTGTACTCTATAAAGTATATGATGAAACTGGACAAATCGCACCCAAAGCTCAAGTAAAAGGTATGCCGGGTATCAATGCAGAAAAAACTTACATAACCAATGAAAACGGAGAGTTTATTGTACCTAAAGAAGATTTACCCGAAATACAAGACATAAACTTACGCTGGGGAACGGTAAAAGAAGTAACCCTAGCCGGAAAGACACCGCAAGAATCCGCTAAAAACACATATGTTCCCAATAGAGTACGCATGAGAATGATCCTTCGCGATAATTCAAATTCATTATACGATTATCAGTATCTATATTTCTATATACAACGAAAAGTTAATCCGGAAGACCAATGGCAAAATATCCCTTCTTATTTACCTAATAGTGGTTCAAGGAATTTAGACGCATATAGAGTCTCTGATAAAAATAATCCCAACAGTATTTTGTCAGACAAAAAATTATATTCAAGCCAAAATTCTAGTTCAAATAATGGAGGATATTATTACTATATTTATACCTATCGGTTCATTCAAGAAAATCCCGGAAAATTCAAAAACAATCAATCTGAATATTGGGATGGAAGTGACGTTTATTACACTGTAAAAGCTAGAGAGCCTTATTATGGAGAAACTTTCCAATGGAATGGTATTTGTTTATTAGCTCCTTATCAAATGGGACCTACGCTAAAAACATTAAAATTAAAAATAATATCCAATGGAGAAGCACCCAGTTTCTCATCTGCAGAAGGTGAATTGGATTTTTCAAAAATAGACTTTACAAGAATTTACAAATCATCGACCACACGTGTCGTTAAAGAAAATGGAATGGACTATGTAGAACCGATAGCTTATACTGAAGAAGAAGCCAACAAACTTAAAATGGCATATATCACATTCAGATATACCTCAACAGCTGGTTCACAAGAAGCATCAAGTTCTAATAACAGATCTTCTGCAGAAGTTCCAACGTTCAAAGTATTCGCACCGTTTTTAAATTCATCCATATACATTGACAATGGCAATAGTTCATATTTCTATAGATATTATCAAGGTTATCTCCGAAAAGGAAAGGATGAAAAAACATTTATTATTGAAAACTATAACAGCTCTTATGAGTTGCCCGAAGTACAAGTTATCTATGAAGAATAAAAATATGAAGAAAATATATATACATAAAATCCATCTCATACTATGCTTTACCTCAGTATTATGTTTCGGTTTACCTATAAATGCACAAAAAAGCGCAAAGAATGGAACAACCGATAATAATAAAAAAGCATGGGAAATAGGTATAGGCGCAACCGGACTTCAAATGACACGTTTTAATGTTATTAATTTCCATACTAATAATAAAGGCGGTTACACTGTAGGTACTAACAAAAAAGATTTCATTTTCGGAGGAAATCTATATTTTGCTCGTGAACTTAACTCTCATTTTTATCTAGATTTACAAGGAACATTAGACTACAGTTCCGATCCTGTCCGTAACGGTAAGGAATCAAGATGGCTAGGTATGACAGGAATCGGTTTACAGTGGCGCCTAGGTGAATATTTCCATTCAAATTATATTGATCCTTTTCTTCGAATGGGAGTCAACTATATGTACAAGAATTTTAAGATCAATTATAAGGGGATGGAAGAATTCAACAGTGAGGAGATGGGATGGAATCTGTCAAATGATTATACTAAAGAAGGGAAGGATAAACAAAATCTTATCCCTATTTCATTGGGAATAGGCGTGAATATGTGGCTTAATGACAACATTGGCATAGGACTCCAAGGAGACTATCTCATCATGCCATACAAACATATAGCCAATTCATGGCAAGGAAGCATTCGATTGATGTGGCGCATTGGTGGTAAATCCCTAAAAGTCAAACCGGAAATTCAATATGTGGAAAAAATCATAGAAAAAGAAATAGAAAAACCTATAATCATGAAACAAATTGTAGAGACTCCAAACCAGCCCAATGTTTTATGTGATTTATTCAACAATATCTATTTTGAGTTTGATAAAACAGAAATAACTCCTAAAGCAGCTACTATCATTGATGAAATAGCTCAAATTATGCTGACAGACACAAGCAAAAAATATCTCATTACAGGATGTACTGATGCAAAAGGATCATCACAATACAATATGGAACTATCCCAAAAACGTGCAGACGCTGTAGTCAATGCACTTATAAAGAAAGGAGTTCCCAATAAAATGTTAAAAGCAAAAGGAGTGGGCGCAAAAATATCTTATGCATCTCAGAATGCTCCCAACGAAATACGAGAAGGAGATCGTAAAATTATAGTTCAAATCGTTACAAATATGGATTATTGGAATTATATACCATAAAAAAATTTCCCCTCTATCAAAACGGCATATATTCCTATATCGTGGAATATAGCCGTTTTGCATGTTTCTAAGAAAAGTTCGAACCATGTATACCCTCATACCCTCACTGCATATATAACAGGTTTATTATAAACTATTTATGTAGTAAGGATAAAAATACTTGCTCTTATTCATGTTCTCATACTCTCACAACGTTTTGAAGCATATTTTTACATAACATCCTTGTTTTCAGCTATATATTCTTTTTTTATAAATTGTTTCGGCTTGATATAAAGTAGGGTATTTTAGGCTTTTTCCCCACAAAAAGTACACATGAAAAGTTTGTACCTCCACAGAATGACGGTTTACGATGTATTGGCAGCAATAAAAAAGATCAAGACGTTTTTAAAAAAGTTCCTGTTATTTTTTAAAAAGGTCGTCTTCTTTTTTGAAAAGTTCTTGATCTTTTAAAAAACACTTTTTGGGCATGAGGATATCACATATGTACGCATAAGACTGTACGTACACATATATAACCCTGCACATACGTATGTATAGTTCCATGCAAAAGTATGCTTTCTGATGCGAAATGAAAACAGCTTTGCAACACTCTCCATATTTTACAGGTGATCCGTAATAAGGTACACCGAAAGAATACTTTGATATGCCTATTTTTACTATACATCAAAAAATAAAAAATCCCCGTAAAGTATTAATTTACAGGGATTTTCTTTGTTTTACAATTCTTTCCAGCGGAGAGACAGGGTAATGAACCTATCTCCTTATGTCGCTTTAATTCAACTCTTTATCAATATGTCAATGCCTTAGGGGGTACAATTTAGGTCTCAAAAAAGACGTTTATTTGTCATCCTTTGGCTGTTCATTGTCTGCCTAAAACTTCGGTTCAAAGATACAACTTGTTTTTGAAATACGCAAATCATTGAATATAAATATTCTGCGGTTAGTGCAAGGTGCAAGCTATATTTATATATATACTTGCACCTTGCACTAAAAGAATTTTATTGCCCCCTATGCTTCTTCCTAAAATCAGTAGGATTACAATCTTTGTATTTCTTGAATAGCCTATTCAAATGGCTTTCATCCGTAAATCCCAGTTCCTCTACTATCTCGCTAATTCTCATTTCGCTGTGTAAAAGCCGACTTTCCACCATTTTCATCTTATAGTTTAAGATATACTGCTGCATGGTTTCGTTGGTCTGCTTTTTGAAGTATCTCCCAAGATAATTGGGTGAAATACCAAAATGCTGGCTTATCGCTTTGGCTTTTATCTTTTCGGGATAGCAAATGTTGGATTGGATATATTGCAAGATGTTCAGTGACTTTTCTTCTGAATTTTCATCTATCTGTTCAGGCAGGAACATAGCAATGTTACGGGCAACAACAATAACAATCGTGTTGATTAACTGCGTAATAATTTCACTGCTGTATATATTCCTATTCACATATTCACGGATAATCGCTTCTATCATAGGTTTTACCAGCAATTTATCGGTTTGATTACGTAATATACAGCCGGGACGGTGATTGGCATGTTGCAATATAAATTCCAGCCGTTGAATGTTCTCCGCCCCAAAAACAGCCGAATGAATGTAGATGTCATTGAACTTTATATATACGAACTTTGTCGTAGTGTGAATGTCGAAAGAATGTATGTCACCGGGAGTAATCATGAAAAGATGCCCGTCATGATATGGAAATTTGTTGTTGTTTATCCACTGAATACCTGTTCCCGATAGAATATAGACCAGTTCAAAAAAAGTATGGTCGTGTTCCTTTAATTGTGATTCGTCCAGTTCACTGAAACAGATTTCAAACGGTTGGTGTAGATTTTCCCTTTTCATTTTGTGAATTTTTCTATTAGGACGTAAAGATACAAATAAAAAGAAAAATAATACATATATTTACGCTCGGATATGTATAACTTTGCCACAAATAAGATGAAGCAGTAACTTTTATTAGGATGAGGTATGAAAACAGAATTGGAAAAATGCTTGTCGGGCGAATGGTATGATTGTCATGCTCCCGTATTTATGGGGTTTAAAAGAAAGACGCATGAATTGTTGCTGAAATACAATTCATTGCCGTATGATTATAAAGAGGAAAAGTATGCGCTATTGAAAGAAATGTTTGAAAGCGTTGGCAAGAAAGTTTCAGTAGGGCATTCTTTTATATGCGATTATGGCTGTAACATCAGCATAGGTAATAATGTCAGCATAAACACCGGATGCACCTTTGTGGACTGCAACAAAATCATTATCGGCAACAATGTATTGATAGCCCCCAATGTGCAAATCTATACGGCTACCCACCCTGTTGAATTGAATGAGCGGCTAACACCGACAGAAACGGAGGACGGGACAGCATATATCCGTCACACGTATGCCTTGCCTGTTACCATTGAGGACGGTTGTTGGATTGGCGGTGGTGTCATTATCCTGCCGGGTGTTACTATCGGTCGGGGAAGCGTTATTGGAGCGGGAAGTGTTGTCACCAAATCCGTTCCGGCAAACAGCCTTGCCGTAGGAAATCCATGTAAAGTAATTCGGGAAATCAATACTTCCATATAGCCATGATTAAATTAGTCGCTTTCGATTTGGACGGCACGATAGGCAACACCTTGCCGATGTGCATACAGGCTTTCAAGAAAGCCACACAACCATATATCGGACATGAATTGTCGGATGAAGAAATGGTTCATACTTTTGGTTTGAATGAAGAAGGTATGATTGGGTGTGTCGTTGATGAACCCTATCGGCAACAGGCATTGAATGACTTTTATGTGATTTATAAGGAATTGCATCAAGAAATGTGTCCGATACCTTTTGAGGGAATACGTGAGTTGATAGCCTTGTTAAAGCAAAAGGGTATCATTGTGGCACTTATCACCGGAAAGGGGATAAACAGTTGTGATATAACCTTAAAGCAATTCAATATGAAGGATTCTTTTGCAAAAGTCATTACGGGAAACGCAGAAAGGAACATCAAGTCGGAAGCATTGAAAGAACTCTTGCATGATTATCATTTGGCTGCAAATGAAATTGTATATGTCGGGGATGCACTTTCAGATATAACGGAGTGCAGGAAAGCCAATGTGATGTGTCTGTCTGCCGCTTGGAGTATTCCACAAAATGAAGTGACAGCCTTAGAAAACAGTAACCCTAAAAATGTGTTTTATTCGATACCGTCCTTATTCAAATATCTTAATATAAAAACATGATTGTCTTATTTACAGAAGATATCTATAAAAGGTTGGAAACCTACTATATCGATCTTCACAATGGAAAAAAGACAAAGGGGCAAATCCTGGGTGATGTTGAAGCCTTATATAACTGTGCGCAAAAGAACAGCAAGCGAGCCAAGGGTAATTATATGTCAAGAATCACAACATACTACAATCGAATAAAATCGAAATGACATGAGATTCGCTGGAGTTATACTATTAGGATATTTGTTATTGCCTTTTCATCTATATGCCAAGGTGAAAAAGGATACGATTTATACAACCGACGGCGACAGGATAATCCTGACTTATGAAATTATCAACTCTGCCAATCAAACTACAATTAAATTTATTGGACAGCAGAAGAAGTTGGGAAGTATAAATTACAAGTATAAGGATCTCAGTAAGGTCGCAGTTATGTTTTTCGATCGGATAGGCAATTACAGCAGTGATGTATCTGTCATGGATATGGTTCCCGAGGCTTTTATGATACCTCCCGGAGTTGAATATCAGAAGTCTACGGATGGATTCTATCTGGTACAAACAGAGCCAAAGTTGTCTTTCAATGTCAAATCTGATACGGAAATACTTATACCTATCTACTTAGCATATAAGCCAAAGAAAGGCCGATATGTGTTATTTGGTAAAAGCAGGGACTTGAAAATCCCTCTTGGTTCAAAAGAAGGAACAAACATAACAAGAACGTCTACTCAAACGATCACTTCAACGATAGAAATAGAATCGGATAATACCGTCGCGATTAAAGTGCTTGAAAGCGTTAATATTATAAAGGAATTGCTTTCAGAAGCCACAGAGCTTCCATTCTCCGACAACCTGTTGGATGAAATCAATTATCTGCGGCAAAAGCGCCGTGAAATCACAGATGACGCGCTTGTCTCGGAGATAGCGGATGTCATGGACAGATATGAATCCAAGAAACGTATGTTGGAAGAAAGGAATGCCGAAGAACTACAGGCACAACAAAAGGCGGAAGAATTAAGGGCACAGCAAGAAGCCCAAGTGATTAAAGCGCAGAATGACTCTATAGCAGTCGCCCTACAAGCCGCATCTGAAAAAGAGAAGGAACGGAACTTTTGGATGATTATAAGCGGTATCGTACTTGCCGTACTTGCATTCATCGGTAATCAGATTTTCCAAGGCATCCAAAACAAAAAGAATCAGATGCGGATGATGGATATGCAGCAGAACATCGCGGACAAGGCGGAAGCGGAGGCTAAAAGGTGTGCCCGTAATGCAGTAAGATCTGAAAGGAATCGGATTGTTGCCGAAACCAAGCACAAGGCATCTACCGCAATTCGAGGTAAAAGCACTCTCAACATAAACGGGAAATCAAAAAAGGCATCAATCTAATAGGGGTTATCATGAGTATATTTAGCAAAAAATCAATAATTGTCTTTTCGCTTTTGCTGCTGTTCCCACAAGTGTATTCGCAAAGGATGATATATGACGTGACTTCAGATTCGACCATTTTTCTCAAAGCCATATACAATGAAGATGGTACAACACATATAGATGTCAATGTAGATGGAGCATACGTGGGGACGATTGCGGCAGGCGGTTCACTATCTATCAACAAAGGTTGTAGTAAATATGTAAAAGCAGGAAGTAAAGAACTATGGCGAACCGGAGATACCGCCGCAGAAGGGGAGGAAACTCATCTCATCAAAAGTTATGAAAGCCAGAGCGCAGACAATGTAGAATCGCATGAACCGACGACAGAGAGCTCTTCAAATAGTAAAACAGAGCAAAAAAAAACGCGTACAAAGAAGGTGCCGATCAACCGAATAGTCTCATTATTCAAAGAGCATTTAGAGAAAGATCCATTCTATTCACCAATGTTTGTCCAAACATTTATGGATGAAGTTGGCCAATATACGGAAGCACTGAACTATATAAAAGACCAAGAAAGTCGGGAAGAGTATATCCGGAATCGTCAGTTACGAGAATATTTAAGCGACAAAGAGGCGATTATCTCGCGGCATGAAGACAGTATGGATTCGTTTGTCGGGAATTTTGTGGCATCAAATTTCAACGCAAACGAACTTCCCAAGCGTTCTGAATACGAAACTAAATTGAAAAATATACTGGAGGAGAAGATTGCAGAGCGAAAAGATGCGTTGGACAATTGTCGTGGTGAAATTCTTGATGAGGACATCTCAACAATATTAACAAAGCGGTTATTTTCCGTTGAATCTGTATTTATCAACGTTGCCCTTGGAACGCTGATTACCTGTATTGTCATCTTGATCATTTGGTTAATCAGGAAATCGACCCGAAAGAAGAGGTCAACAATAAGTCAGGAAGAATGTATCAGACAGAATGCAAATCCAGATATTGTGGTAAGGAGGAAAACAACTTCCATATTAAAAAAACAAAGCCTTGAAGACGTGCATCATAATCCTGCATACTTCCCGATAAACAGTACAGATTTTTGCTCAGACTCCGCCGTAAGACGTATATATCTGAAAAATACTTGCATTAAGGACATATACAATCTTTATGCAGAAGACCTCAGGAATCCAGAGAATCCCAATGAGGACGGCTGTATGGTACTTGGACGCTGGGTTCATGATAATGAGAATGATGAATACTATGTATCATTGGAAGAGATTGTGAAACCGGGTGATGATGCAATTTTCAAAGAATATGAGCTTAATTTTGGTGGAAAGATAAAATTAAAAGTTTCGGAAAAGCTGAGACGATTACGCAGAGAGACCAACCTCCAATATGATATGACTTGCTGGGTACACTCTCACCCGGGTCTTGGGGTGTTTTTCAGCAATGCCGACAGCAACGTGCAGATGCAGCTTAAGCATCCTACCCACCCTAAATTTTTGGTTGCGATTGTGATAGATATTCTCACTCCCAATCAGGAGCTAGGCATATTTACCTTTAAGCATGATCCTGATTTAAGCATTAACTCGAAAGCCGATTTACGAAAGATGTATTCCTTGGAAGAATTGTATAAATGGGCTGTAGAGAGTGACCGGACATCCTTTAAGCAGGAGGATCACAGAAATATCATGCGGACAGCTTCCAACCGGATTGACAGCCATTACGGAGTAGAGTTGTCCAATGGTGCCATTATTGACATGTGCCAATTGCAGACAACTTACGAAAACGGGCTATTAGCATGGGTGCATGGATATACCTACGAAAAGAACGGGAAAACGGAGTATATACTGAAATCTGTATTGCAAACCAAGCACAGCCTTGATGATGAACTTATAGGATGCTACATCAATGGTTCCCATTGCAGCATACCGACTATCAAGAGGGTCATTTCAAATGACTTTAGCAATATCAGATTCATCCTGTTCTACTCGACAGCAGATGGAATACTGACATCCATCCCTGTTGTGAATGGACAGATTTCCGTAGACGAGACTTGTTATGGTGAAGAAAAATTAGAAGATTTAAAAATATGGACACGAAGAAAAAGATAATTCGCGAGTTGGTTGCGCTGTGTTTAGCAATCTCAGCTGTTCTGCCGGTATTCGGACAAAATGTAAAACGAATCAAATTTTGTGATAAAAAATACGAATATGGCGTGGGCAAAGATTCACTTACGCTATATTTCAATGTATTGGATACCAACGGAAAAAGAATACAGAATATTGCAACGGAGCTACTGCAAGATTATTTGGTCATAAAAGAAGAGGGCTCGCTGATTCCACCTTCATCTTGCAAGATAAGCTCTATAACAACGGGACAACGTATTCCGGCGGAATACACATTCTCCGTATTGGTGGACTTGAGCATTCCGCAAGAAGGGAAATCACAAATCTACAAAGCCATTTCCCTGTTAGTTGACATATCTCCTAAAGGATGTGTATATCTCTCCTTTTTTGGAAATGAGGTGACATCCAGTCAACTTGTAACTCCTGAGAATCTCGAATCTTTTAAGTCAGGTTTTGAAAAAAGCTCTGAATATAAATACCTTTACGGGGCTTTGTTCTCAAAATTAGCGGAATTCAGTATAACAAGTTCCGAGAAAGAAAGCTCGATTGTCGGAGAGGAGAACTATAAAAGGAACTCGGAAATTTCAAGACGTGCCATAAAAAATACGGACAAGAATATCCTCTTTGTCTTTACCGAAGGTAATAAAAGTCCCTCTTTCGAGGAGAATATCGCATTTATAGAGGTTAACGAATACCAGCAAGATACAAGCCATTTAGTGCCGACTGTATATGCGTTCTATTATACGGAACAAGGCAAGAACGTTGATATAGAGAATGTGTTAATGGCTATATGCAATCCCAAAGTGGAAGGTAGGAATGGAGACTATAAGCCTGCTAACAATATGGCGCAGGTTTTGTTTGATTTTCAGGAGATTGTAAATGACAAAATGTATGATTTCTCGTTTACATACAGTACTCCTTCCTCCAAAACATATTTTGGCAAGACATCTTATACGGCAGAATGGAAGGGGGATATAGTCGGAAATGAGGTTTTCTCCATCGGTTCTGCAGAAAGACCTTGGCCGGAACATGCCGCATCGACCTCGGATTCCATATATAAATATTTAGTAGCAGCCATTGTAGCGATTCTTACAATTGTCTTCTTTGTCTTGGTAATGAAAGTGCTGATACCATTGTTCAGGTCAAAAGTATTTGAAACCAAATATTACAGGAAGTATGTGCCGGAAAAGAATATTTCAAGCAGGATTTGCCATTATTGCAAACAACAGATTTTAGAAGGACAAAGTGTAGTCATGCGATGCAAGCACATTATGCACGTACATTGTTGGAAACAGAACGGCTACAAATGTGCGGAATATGGTCAGAATTGTAAGGTCGGCATTCAAGAGCATGTGGAATGGAAAGAAGTGCTTACATTGAAATCGCTGAAAGAATGCCACCAGACAATTGCGGGGATATGCGCCGGTTTTGTCAGCTGGATTTTCTTTGAACTTGGCGGAAGAGGAGGATTTGAAGGTGTGTCGAAGAGTATTGTCAGCTTGTTTTATGCCCCAAGCGAGAACATGCCAAACCTGACGCTTGAATGTGAAAGTAAAACCTCTGCTTTCCTTACCATAGGTCTGCTTTTGGGCTTTTTCTTGTCCCTTATCTTCAGATACAACGATGAATACAGGAAGAAGGATTGGAAAATAAGTTTGAAGATCCTTGGTCTTTCACTTCTCACAGGCGTGATTGGAATGCTTGCCTTTTCCATTGGAGCGGACATCCTTTGTTCGTTGCTGACGATAATACACGTAGGTTATATTCCTTGGTATTGTTCGTTTCCTGCATACGTACTTTTCTCGGTGTGTGTATCGCTTGCCCTTACAATCAAATCGTCCATTCCTCTAAAGAGTGCCTTGATAGGTGGTGGATGCTCCTCAGTAATTGGTTTTATAGTATTATATTTTTCAAGTCTTACAAGCATGAGTTGGCCTTGGATGAATATGCTGCTTGATTTCATTATTTACGGTGGAGGTTTAGGTGCATCTTTGGTTACGGTGAGAATGTTGGCGGAGAAATACTTCCTTGTCATTCAGAATGGTGTCAGAGTCGGTCAACGGATTCCTATTCACAAATGGATGAATGCCACAGGTGGTGGGAATAAAGTCTCCATTGGCATGACAGGAAACTGTGAGATACAGATGAATTGGGAGAAGAGCAACAAAGTAGCCAAGGAACATGCTCAGTTGTTCATTGATCACGAAAAACAGTTGCCTATGATAAAGCCGTTGGCAACAGGTGTGATTTATAACACGAGAGCGGAATTGGCTGTCGGCAAACCTAATATATTGTCGAACAACGACACATTTAAGATTGGTGACACAATTTTTCAATACATTGAAACGGAATAAAGAGTAATAGTGAATATGGAAACCGTAAAACAATACGAATGGGGAGAGGGTGTATTTACGCTTCTTTCCTGGTTCAAACAAGATAAAGTAAAAAATGCCAAAGTCCTTGTCGTAGGTGCAGGAGCTTTGGGAAATGAGGTAATCAAGAACCTTACTTTGTTCGGTGTCGGAACAATTTATATATGTGATTTCGACCGTATCGAGTTATCCAACCTAACAAGATCTGTCTTGTTCAGAGAGGAGGATGCATATAAACATGCCTACAAGGCTGAAGTGGCAGCCAAAAGAACAATGGAGATTAATCCGCAAATAAAAGCCTATCCTATCGTGGGTAATCTGTTTTCAGAGATTGGGTTAGGTCTATACAAGGATGTGGATGTCGTAATCGGTTGTCTTGACAGCAGAATAGCCAGATACCTATTAAACAGGCTTTGTATGCGTATCGGGAAAATTTGGATTGACGGCAGCATAGAAAACATGACGGGAGTAGTGAAGATTTACGCCCCAGGGGTTAATTGTTATGAGTGTAATCTTTCGCGGGAAGAATTCAATCATATCATGTTAAGAACTGGGTGTGCGGATGTGGTTAGGACGCAAACGTCTGCCGGACGTGTGGCTACGACACCAATCAGTGCCTCTATTGTCGGTGCCATGCAAGCACAGGAAGCCATGAAACTTATTCATTCATCAGAAGGAAAAACCACCCCGTTCAAGACATTATTAGGTAAGATGTGGCGTTTTGAAGGCATGACCAATACGATAAATACATATAAGTATTCCTCATGGAAAAACAATTGTCCGGCCCATGAGCGTTGGGATAATATTGTCTGTTGTGAAGACTTGTCAGCTGACATGTCGGTCAAGGATGTCTTGATTGCACTAAAGGAAGTGCTTGGGGTTAACGTCGTGGAGATCAACATGCGCAACAACAAGTTCATTGAGAAAATCATATCAGACAGACCGGAAAAGGAATTTGAACTGCATATCCCTGAATCAAAATTGGAAGAAACGATACAGTCCAATGACGAACTGCGAAAACTCAGTTATCGGACAATCTTTCACAAGTGTTTCTATGAGAATATAGATAACGATTTCCCGTTTATGGATTTGTCATTAAAGACCATCGGCATCCCCCCATACGACATCATCCAGGTGTCAACAGAAAAAGGGATAAGGTATGTGGAGTTAAGCAAAGATGCAAGAGACTACGGATTATAAGACTACAATCAAGCCGGCAGGTGTCCCGCAGGACATAAATGCCGAGGTGTTCATAGGGCTTTACTCCGAGGATACGTTCTTTCTGAAATTCTGCGGATTGCACAAGCGCAATACCTACAAAGACATCTTGGGAATTGAACAGAGTCAGGACAAATTGCTTCTGCATTTAGGGCGGAACAGTCTGTATAACTCTTTGCCAGAATACTTGTTTCACAGTATTGACAGGTTTGATCATCTTCCTGAACAGGATAAGAAGCAAAAGTTCGCCGAGGAGTATGCCAAACAGGAAAAAGAAAAGGAACAGGCTTACAGATTCTTCGCTCCGATAGATACATTGCTCTTTCAAATGCGGATGCAAGTCAGGGAACGTCTCAACAAATATACGGAATCTGACCTTGTAATGCAGAATATCCTATTGGACAACCTGACAAATGAGCAAAGGGAAAACAGGTTCATAAAAAGGACGATTCCCTATATAACCTCTTGTAAGACTATCCGAGGAAACAGAACGCTTATCACATTGTTATTGAGAAAAGTTTTTTATGACGAGGGGATTACAGTTCGTGCCCAGAATAAAGACATGGAGTTCTGGGATGAAAATCCCCGTTACGATTGTTCGGAAGGAAATAGCCTTGGTTCAATTTATGCAGGGAACAAATACTCTGAAACAGTTGTGTCTTATACCGTATCGTATTGGTCTGATGTCGACTGCGACGTGGATTTCCTGTCGTTTGTCGATGAGCTGGAGATATACCGACAATTCGTGCAAGACTACTTTCTGTCTGTCGATTCAATTTTGGAATTTAACATATCCAAGGATGCAAGTCCATTAAGAATCTCTGATACGACAATCTACAACTACTTGAATTTTAATACAAATATTTGATATGCCAAAGAGGATTATGTGGAAAAAGGGCATGAGACTGACGGATGAGATTCTCACCCTTTCTGATAAATGTATGGAAGAACTGGTTTCAAAAGGACTCGTTTTAAGCACTTGTGGCCGTATTGGGCTTTTACCTAGTGTCAGGAAGTTCAACCTGTCTGTTGATATTAATAATGAGGTGATAGATATTGTATCCATCGATTGTATTGGACTGACCAAAAATGGAAGCCTGATTGATGTCCAATATGACACAAATTATACAAATACTTTTGACACCCGTGCCATTTTGCCTTCGCAAAACACAAATTCAAGGTTTTATCTCTGTATCTCAGCTCTTGACGGTATAAGAGATACCAATGACGGAATGTGTGAAACGCAATACGGTTTTACTGTTATTGAAGAAAACAGTTCGGTTCCAGACAATTCATTGCCTATAGCAAGAATACTTTATGATGAGTATTGCTGGCGAACGGACGAAGAGGACTTTATCCCCCCTTGTCTGTACGTAAAATCACATTTCAAATATGAGGAACAGGCTCAGCAATTCCTTTATGTCTTAAAAGACATAAACTCAGGACTTCCGCAGCAATTACATACAGAGAAGAGAGAGGCGGTGAAAATCTTTTGGCCATTAGTCCAACAACTGATGATTACGATGGATAAGGAACAGGACACGATGACACCTATGATATTTCTTTCCTGTTTACAGCAATTGGCAAGCGCTTTCTATTGTGCATGTTGTTTAGATGAATACATCACTGTAGACAATCCTGAACAATACATCTCTTTCATCAATACCTCTTGTAATTATAAAAACGTTTACGAAATCATACGTGAAGGCGTAAACTTGTCATACTTAATCAACGAGAAGGTAAAGACATTCAGTGCGAAACCGGTCCATCTGGTGGAGCCTCCCTCTCTTCCCGCACCTTCCATAGAGAAAAGCCAGCTACGCCAGATGATAAAATTCGGCAACGCACAAATAAGAGTTACAAACAATGCCCCGGGAGCCACCATCTATTATACGATTGATGGAAGTATGCCAAATCAATCTTCAAAATCCGGTAACACGATAATGATTGAGAGCGGATTTACGGACGATTGGCACAAAGAGCCGCCGAAGAATGTAACCATTAAGGTCGTTGCATACAAGGACGGAATATGTTCCGAGGTGGAGACTTATAATGCACAGATCAGGAAAGGCAATCCTTTTGCCGGTAAACAAATATAACAATGAGATTCATAAAAACACCTTTAACCTACGAAAACGGTTCAGCGGTCATAGCGAGAAGTCTGGATGAACGAATCGCCATGATTGACAATTTTATTGAGTTGATCGTGTTTTCGCCTAAAGGCAGTTTCATAGCGGATGATGATTTTGGCTTTGAGTATTGGAATCATGAGTATTCCAATGTGCATTTCCGGAGTTTCAATCATGGACAGAACGTAACCTACAGTAATGGACTTTACAATGAGGTCACATTGAAGGAATGCAAAGAAAGCATTGAAAAAAGTCTGAATGCCTACGAACCACAATTGAAACAAGTAGGTGTGTCAATAGAATTGGGATCAATAAAAACAGAGCGTGAATCGAATCATAAGCTGCTCTCAAAATATGAAGTTACTATTCGGATTTCAGGAATGCTTGATGATGGTCTCGGAACACTCACGCCTTATAAGAAGGATGTCAGTTTCTTGATGGAACCAACTGTTAAGCGAATCAAAATATAGCGATGGATATTGAATTACAGAAAAGAATAAATGATGTCATAGCGCATTTGCAGTCAATGATGTCGGAACCTGTTGACTATCAACTCATGGATCCGATTGCAAAGATGATGCTAGTTGCCCTGTTGTATGAAACACAGAAAATCTGTGATGTGATTGATGATCTTGACCAAAAGTTAATCGACCGGTTCTGTGAGAACTTTATTCCTATGCAACAAGTTGAAGCCATGCCGGCCTTAGCTGTAGTTTCACCTCTGTTTAAAAAGAACAAAGACAGCGATTGCGTTCAGATTGGTTCCGGAGTATCATTCATATATAAAGAAAAATCGAGCAAAACGACAATGAGCTATCTGCCACTTTTCAAGAACACGCTCGTTCCATACGAAGACATTTATGTGCTCACGCAAAACCGACTGACAAGTAAGGAACATTCTTACGAGATTCAGATGGAAAAGCCAAACACTCTTTGGGTAGGTATCCGCACAAAAGCAGAGATAGAATCGCTTGATGGATTTTCGTTCTTCTTGAACAAGAAGGATAATGTATATCCACAAACGATATCAGTCATAGGAAGTTCTACGAAATCCATAGGGTTCAGCACGATGAATCGGATGGAAGATATTGAAATGCTGGAACCTTTCGACGCGCAGCAGATGTCAACCAGATTCTTGTCTATCATTGAATATTGGAAAGAGAGACTTCAAGAACTACCTGATGGTGTGTTGGTTACTATAACAGATAAAATCCGCAATAGAGACCTCTTTAAGAAAAGAGCCTATCCCCGTGTATTCCAGAACTGGTTGGAAAGCGATGTGTTGAACTGTTTCAATGAAGAGACCTTGTGGATTCAAATAGAGTTCCCGGAAAACTATATCGTGAATGATGATTGCGAAGCAACCCTTAACGCCATTCCTATCGTTAACGTAGAACTGAATTCTGTCACGTTAACACAGGCGGCTCCTGTGGCAAAACTTCAAAAGCAGGATAATTCTTTCTTCGTGTCGGTACTCGAAACAAGCAATGCCGCACACAAACAGGGTTTCTCCATGTCGGCGGAAGAATTTGTCATACGAGACTTTGATGCGCATTGCTACCATCATGGCGATTTGTACCGGGATATCCGTAATTTATACAATCATTTTGTGGAAGATTATTATGCCTTTATAGAATACAACGGATTGAAAGATGGACAGGACATCAAGCGGTTGAAGGAGCTTGTTAATAAAATCGCAAAATCAGTAGGTGAAAAGAATGACAAATTTAAGTTCGACAGTGGTACATACGTGATGAAGAATATCAAGCAAGCAACAAACAACTCTGTTACAAAAGTCTCTTTCCTAACCACTCAGGGGGCTTTGGGTAATATGCTTGATGTAACGGTCAATTCCGGTTCATCTAAATTGGAATGCAAGAAACTTCCCGTAATAGAGAGCAATGTTTTTGTTGTAGTCTCCGCATCGGGCGGTAAGGACAAAGCAACTGTTGACCAACGTTATGAACTTATCCGCTACTATTCATTGACTAACGATCGTCTATATACCAAAATGGACGTTGAGGCTTTTGCCAGAAAAGAGCTGATAGCCATCTATGGCAAGGAGGAGTTCAAAAGAATCTTCGTGAATGTTCATGTGGAAGGTACAGCCGGACGAGATCTTGTTCAGCGAGGATTGTATGTGGATATTGAGTTTAAGGACAAGAAGAATTATATGCTGGCTGTTGAAAATAACCTGGAGATAAAACTTCAAAGACAAATCATAGACAACTCTTGTATCTCAATGCCAATAACGATTTCTTTAATCAATCTTGATAAATAAGGTCTTATGCCAAGAGTTCCTGTAAGTATATTAAACATACTAAAAGATGTTCCTGAATCTCAACTTTATACAGTTTGCAGTAAGTTGAAAATTACAGAAACGATAGAATACGAATCATTTATGGCCAAAAATACGCATTGCCAAAATCCATGCGCAACATTTCTTGAGGTACAGCTGACAAGTGGTAACACATCGACATTAAGCAAAATATACCATTCTATAGAGGGTTTCTTGTTTGTTGGTGGATGCGCGCCGGGAATAGGAATTGCTTTTAATCTTATTGATGCGTGTTTTTGTTTTGCCTTAGGAAATTTTTTCGGTTGTTTCGTCGCTATTGTTTCATGTTTTCCTATTCCTGGATTTAAAGTGGTAGGAAAGGGACTTGAAAAGATCTTAGTTGGATTGCTTAAATACATTTCCCCATCTAAACTTCTCAATAGCTTTAATAAAGAACTTAATAAACGACTGGTTAATTATTTAGGAATAGGTTTTGTTGAGAATGTTGGACTCCATACTAAGTATCTTGGTATTATTCGAGAGCGCCTTGAAGAGATGGTAATTGGTCTGAACAATCCTTTTGCTACAGAAGTTATTCGTGCTCTTGGAAATGTAATTAAAAAGATGCCTTCAAGAACTCCCAAAATACAGAAAGGAGTGACTAAAGGTAAATTTGGTTCGTTGGGAATAACAACAAAGAGCATTGATGGCTATAAAATATCTTATTAATGAAAAAAACTCTTGGCATTCTTTGGGGATTTATGTTAACATATAACATGCCATGTCGTGCTCAGTCTGCTGCCGACATAAATTCATATATCTTCCAATACAAACAAATAGCCTTGGAACAAGAGAAACAATACGGCATACCGGCATCTATAACATTGGCGCAAGGAATCTTGGAATCGGGCGCAGGGAAAAGCACGTTAACACGGAATGCGAACAATCATTTTGGCGTAAAGGCGCATGGTGGATGGACGGGAGCAATATATCTTGCGTGGGATGACGAACGTCAGAAGAGCCGGTTCCGTAAATATCCATCTGCGGTAGAATCTTACAGAGATCATGCGCAGTTCCTTAAGAACAACAGCAGATATAGAAGATTGTTCTCGAACAGTGTCTATGACTATCGCACTTGGGCTATAGGGCTTCAAAAAGCCGGCTACGCAACGGCAGGGAATTATGCGAAAGCTTTGATAGGATTTATTGATGCGTATAAACTCTATGCCATCAACGGTGGCGTTAAACTGCGGGCAGGCAAGACTGTCACAATAATCCGACAAATATCAACGACACAACCAATCTTCGATGCGGAATGCGTAATGAATGAGTATGAAGAAAGCGAAGAAGAAATGGAGGTAACAAACATCGTGAAGAAGTTTGTGGTTGACATAAATGAAGTCCGTTGCACAATTCTTTATCCCGGAGAGAGTTTGGTATCGATTGCTCAAAAATATGACATTTCACAATCAAAACTGCTGGAATATAATGAGTTGTCATCCTCATTACAAGTGAAAGAAGGTGACGTGATATATTTGGAAAAGAAGAAAAAGAAATATTCCGGCTTACAAGATACATATCGTGTGAAGGCAAATGAGACATTATACGAAATATCACAGCAATTCGGTATTCAGTTGGCATCATTGGCCAAACTGAATGGCATTGACATTTTCTCAAAATTAAAAGAAGGAGATACACTGTATCTACAATGAAGACATGCAGGATTTAAGCAAATACATAGATGGAGAGCTACTGTTTGATGGGCATTACAGGCTTATCAAACTGTTAAGTGCCGAAGGTGGAACGGCGGATGTCTGGTTGGCGGAAAATTATGAGTCCGTTGATACGAAATTGTCGGAAGATACCGATGATATGATACGGGTGGATGGCACAGGTGTTCTCGTCGCAATAAAGATATACCGTCCCAAGAACATTCTTGACGTTGACGGTGAACAGAATTTCAGGTCTGAGTTCAAGACCATTTTTAATTGTCATCATACAAACCTGTTGCCAACCACCGATTATTCAATCTGTGAGGGTATGCCCTATTTGGTTATGCCGTTTTGCGAGAATGGTTCCGCCGAATCTCTTATCGGCAAACTGCATAACGAGGATGATATTTGGAAATTCTTGGCAGATGTTTCCGCAGGACTAAGTTTTCTCCATTCCGTCAACCCTCCAATAATACATCAGGATATCAAGCCGGCGAATATTCTGATTGATACCAACAGGAACTATTGTATCACTGACTTTGGCATCAGTGTCAAATCTGGAGTAGAAGATGACCGATACTTGGACAACGAAAGCAATGGAACGACCATTTATATGCCTCCGGAAAGGTTCAAGGACGGGTACAAGCCTGATACAAGCAGTGATATCTGGGCTTTCGGAGCAACAGTCTATGAAATCTTGATAGGAGACGTGCCTTTCGGGAATCAAGGTGGTGCAGCCCAATTGGAAGGAATACCAATTCCACCGATTAAGGAAGCTGTCCCCAAGAAAATTAAAAACATTGTATATGCCTGTCTGAACGCAGACCCACAAAAAAGGCCTTCGGCTGAATACATTGCGGAATATGCCCGTAGGAGAGGCAAAAACAACCGTGTAGCCCTCATTGCAACTATATCCATTGTGATCGGTTTCGTACTGTTTTCTGTAATGCTATGGAATTCAAAGCCAAAAGCATTGGAACCGTTTGAGGCATACAAAAACAGCGGTGATTCCATCATTTCGTTGCAAAAGCAAGAGGCGGCTGAAATCAAATTGCTCAATTATGAGATAACGATAAACAGACTGAACAATGCAAAAACAATATACACGAAAGCTCTGAAAGAATCCACGGGTGACAAATCGGCAAGAGACAGTGTCCAGAATCGAATTGTATTCATACAGGAAATTATTGTGGCATTGGATGAATATAAAGGAGTGTGTGACACTCTTGATTTTGTGACAAACGAGGATTTGCCCACTCAAATCGGTATTTTTTCAAGAAAACGGGACAGAATATCGAAAACATTAAAAAACAAAATCTCTAATTTATGATTAAATTTTTAGTTCTTATGGCATCTTTGGCTTTGTTTGGCAGTGTGCAACTGTCAGCCCAAAGCTGTAAGGTGTTATATCAAGAGGGAAACACGTTGATTGACCAAGGAAAGCTGGACAAGGCAAAGGTTAAATTCCAACAAGTCATTAATTGCGGCAACAATCTTTATGTGCCGGACAGTGAGAAAAGGATTGCCTGGATAGACCGTATCCTCAGGAAACCAAGTACAATAAAACCTTTCTCATTGTCTGACAATGAAATCATCATACCTTATCAGGGTGGACAGGATGTCATCACCGTTGACGGCAACGGATCTTGGACTGCCTCACTCAACGACAACAATGTAGCTTGGTGCAAGATAAAGAAGGAAAAAGGCAAGATTTACATTGTCAGTGAGGCTAATGAGGAGAATGCCGACCGTATCTGTGAAGTGGTTGTCAGGATGGGAGGCAAAACGAAAACCGTTGTTGTAAAGAATGAAAAAGCGCCAGAAATGCTGGTGCCGTCAGTTGAAAATCTGACGTTTCCATATAAAGGAGAAACCAACACCATTGAAATCCGTTCCAACACCAATTGGAAAGTGACAGATGTTCCGGGCTGGGTGGTATCAACGAAAGAAGACGGAAAAATCAAGCTGACGGCCTTTGCAAATGACAAGAACGTGGAGCGTTCCGCAGAAATCAAGGTGGAGGGGTCTACGAAGACAGTTATCATCAATCTCTACCAAGGAGCGGGTCTTGACCATCTCGCTTTTTCAAAGAACGACCTCCATTTTGGTCCTGAAGGCGGTGACGAATATGTGAACATCCTTACGGACGCACAGGACTGGAGGTTTGGTGACTTTCCTCATTGGTGCCAAGTTACCAAAGTGGCGGACAATCTGCTCAGGATTCATTGCACTCCCAATGACCCGATTAATCTGACTCGTGAGGCCAGCGTGAATGTCACGACAGGCAAGCAAACATTGGGTATCAATGTGAGACAGGAACCAAAGCCTTTTGTTGCGGTTATTCCTAATATTGGGATTGGCGGGCGTGCTATCTCATTCGGTGTGAGTGCAGGGTATGTGATGCCAATGCTCAGCACTTCATCGGGAGGAGACTTTACAGGCAGTGTCGTGAATTACGCATTGGGGAACAACTCCGAGTCCGTGTCTTTTTCTTCACAAAGCGGTTTCTCCATAGAAGCGTACGCAGATATGAGAATATACAAAAATTTCTATATCAAGGCTGGGCTTAACTTCATTCACTACACATATAGGAATACATTCAGTGAAGATATAACCCGCATTATATCGGGTATTGCTGATAATTATTATTTAAAGGGCTCTCAGCAAAATAATTATAAGGAAGAATACACGATGAATCTCATAGAGATTCCCGTGCTGGCATCCTATAGGTTGCCGGTAACTAAAATAAGTCACTTCCAGATTAATGTGGGCCCTGTTATTAGTTATGGACTGTCTGCCAAAATGAAGTTGTCGGGGAATTGGAAATCTGTCGGATTGAAAGGATATGAAATTCATAACCACCAAATGACAGACACCCCCACAGGGTATACATATCCGCAAAGTTGGTCACAGACGGGCAGCTTCAATCTTTATAGCGATCGTGCTACTTATACGGAAACCTCCACGGACGGAGTAGATTTCACAACAAACAATTATCCCTCTGATTTCGAGTCGTCACCTTTGAAACGGCTTAACTTTGGTGCAAAAATGGGACTTGCTTACGAGTATGCAGGGATAAGTTTTGGCGTTGAATATAACTTAATGTTCACCAATATGGCTGAAAAAAAATTCTGGGAAGGTGAACGATGGAAGATATTCCGTCAAGACGCGCCAATCAACATGACCGGTTATAAACAACACAATAACTATTTGCAATTGAAAATAGGATATACTTTCAGATATTAACATTTAGAATATAGAAGAAAATGAAGAATTTATTGTATTTGCTTTTTGCCACTTTCGTTTTTGTGGCATGTAGCAACGACGATGATAACTCTACAGTTATCGATGATTTGAAAAATGAGACTTTCCTCGACTACCTTGTAGGGCATAAATGGGTGTATGACCATCCAGAAATCCCAAGATGGGAAGAATGGAATGTTTTTGACGATGGTGTTATGTATCTTTCCAACTCTGAGAAATACAATTCCGACATAACCATTACCAACGAAGATGTAAAATGTAATTATGCGTATAACCACCAAAATGCAGGTTTTATCATCACTTCCGAAAAACTTGGTACGACAGAGGGTGTCATAACTAGTTGGAATAAATACGAATTTACATGGAAAACAGTTGCTGGAAGTTTTACATACGGTCTTCTTCTCAACATCTACTCTATAAACTCTTTTGAAACCTTTACACCGGATTACGCTTCTTTAATTACAGATGCAAGCATAACGGGATTTTCATCTCACGACGACAGGATTGCCGAAGTAAATGGCAATACAGGTGAAATAAAAGCTCTCTCAGGTGGTCGCACATACATAGATGTCATTACTACCAAAGGCACTGCTGTAGTTGAAGTTAACGTAACCGGTATTCTTCCTTATGACTATTGTGAATTTCTTGGTCTCGAAAGGGATGAAATATATGAAAAGTTCGGCGAATCATCTTATTCGGATACCGACAAACAAATCATGTATCTATTGAGTGAAGGCGAATTCGGATATCTTGTTTTCAGATTTGATACATGGACAGGTAAAGTCAATACGGTATCGGTGACAGCAAAAGAAAATCCTTCATTTACAAACGATGAAATGAAAACATATCTTAATTCGGAATATTATGTCTATGAAAAAGGAACGACAGACACCCAGTATGCTTATATAAATGCTGAAACCTACGATGAAGCAACAGCGGGAGTAATATGGTATCCAAAAGAGCGACAGTTGGTGATAGTAACCATAAACCATGACCTGTTCACAGACTATAGTTCGTTATTGGGAAAGACAAAAGATGAGGTGATTTCTCTTATGGGCACTCCATATAATACCACAGATGCGTATATTGTATATGGCTTAAATGACAAATACCTTGGTATGGTAGGGTTTTATTATACACTCGATTTTATCAATTATTCACCAACGGTACAAGCGATAACCTTATCCGTAAAAGAAGATGCCGACAAGACTAACATCATTGAATTCCTAAATAAAAAGTACATCTTTGATGCAAACAATAGTACTGACACGAATTTAACTTTCTTCTCCTTTGATGTGACATTTACTGTTCAATACGATTTAGAATACAAGACCATCATTTATTCTCTGATTCCATCTGCCCTAGAAGCCAAATCTATGCGAATGAACTCAGAGAAACTGATGAAATTTGAATAATATAAAAGAAGAATGAGGCTGCGCCTGAATTTTGACAGTCTCATTCTTTGCAAATTCCGTGTATATAATGCTGAATTTCTCAGATTATTCCGACTCGAACAAATTGTTTGATAATCATTACAGGCTGTTGAAGCCGTTAAGTACTGAAGGCGGAACAGCAGATGTGTGGTTAGCCATAGACGTTAATACGATTGATACGTCTTTTGATGGAATCGATAGTGGAGAACATGGCAATGAGAATTCCGGCATGCTTGTGGCCATAAAGATTTATCGTCCCAAGAATGCCTTGGATATTGAGGGAGAACAAAGATTCAGGGACGAATTCAAGATTGTTTATGAATGCCGCCACGAGAACCTGCTTCAACCAACCAATTTTTCCATTTTTGAAGGAATTCCATATTTAGTCTTGCCTTATTGCAAATATGGTTCATCAGAGCAATTAATCGGAAAAACGTTGTCTTCGGATGAAATTTGGAAATTTATCCTTGATGTCTCATCTGGATTAAACAGGCTGCATACAAATGAGCCAAGTATAATACATCAAGATATAAAGCCGGCCAATATTCTTATTTGCAATACAAAAGACTATGCCATTACCGATTTTGGCATTAGCTCGAAGCATAGCGGAACGCATGGTTTCTATTATGAAGATGAGAACAGCGGCACCATGGCTTATATGGCTCCGGAAAGATTTCAAGAGAATGCAGAGCCTATATGTCAAAGTGATATTTGGGCATTCGGTGCCACTTTATTTGAAATATTGACAGGCAATGTCCCTTTTGGCGAAGAAGGTGGAAGATATCAAATGGAGTCTAAAGCCCAAGCCCCAATTGTTAATAACATTTCTTCAGACATACAGAGGTTAGTAAATGACTGTCTGTCTTTAGAGCCTGGGAATAGACCTTCTGCAAAAATTATTAAAGAAGCAGCCTTAGCAAGACAATATCCTGTTAGATCAAGACAAAAATACATTTTGGCATTAGGTCTTATTAGTATCGCAGTTGTAATAATAAGTATTTTCTTCTTGTCACCAGAAAAACCAATTCCTGTTGACAAACAATTTGAAATAGCCCTGAATGATGTAAAAAGTGATGATGCTGCAACGGTAAAACGTGGCATATCTATGATGGATAGTCTAAGTAATCTAAGATACATTCCTGCCATTTATCAAATGGCTTATACGTATGGGTGGTACATTGAAAAAGAATCATTGAAGAGAAAAAACATATTAGGTATAGAAGTTTTTGACAACGAGAAGGATGGTTTGTACTTACCCAAGGTTGATAGATATAGTAATGAAGCTATGGCTTTATTCTCAAAAATATTAGAACTGGATGACTCGACTTTTGCGGAGATTAACGCTCAATCGGCATATCGACTTGCTTGTTATTACGTTAATCCCAATCAGATAATTAAGTCAAATATGTCTAAAGGGAAAATGTATCTGGAACAATCAAAAAAATGGGCAGAATTATCGAAAGACTCTATTCTTCTTGATAAAATAAACAAATCATTAGACACATTTAAATAAAGAATCAACAAAATGAAAAAGATTTTACTGATTTTGGTATGCTTATGGGCTATGATTGGCGTAAAAGCACAAATAGCGAGATGGCTAATCAGCCCTTCGTATGAGAGTATTCAACTAGCTGATGGAATAGATGCAATCATAACAGATTCAGCTGGTATAAGAGTAATTTGGACAATGAATGGTAAAAGACTTATAACCTCTAATAATGAGATATACCCTTTTAAAGAAGGATTAGCTTTGTCTATAAAACGAGGTTCATCCACCATTTCCTCAATATACAAACAAAATGGAGATTCGATCAGGATTGAAGGATGTAATGTAACCCATCAATACCCTTATTATTCAAATGGAAAACTTTTAGTGCAACAAGGAACATTCTACAGATTCATAGATAGTAATGGTAACATATTGGATGGGAAATATACAGGTGCATTTCCGTATTTCAATGGTTATGCTGTATGCGATACTTATTTGAATATGGAAAAAATGAAGAACATTCGTCATATGCTTATTGATGAAGTAGGTGTTCCATGTACATTCTTTTTTCAAGGAAAACAGTTTGATGCTGATGACATACAATTTATATCATCCGTTAATGATGAAAATATAGCAATTGTCGTCATTAAGAAAAAAGTTTATTTCTTTAACGGAACCGACAGAAGTTTGTCTCCAGTCTTAGCCCAAGAAAGTTCAACTCCAAATCTAAAAGAGCAAGTAAAAATCACCTCAGAGATAGCGAAATGTTTCTTGCAGAACTCTGATTCCACATATGTTTTGGCGGCAAAATGTGGAAAAAAAGACATGATATCAATTAGTTTTGATTTAATGAGGCGACCAAGGTCTATTATAATTAATGATATAGAACATCGTTATAAACAAAAACAGGAAAAAGAAAAGACCTGGACTTCAGAATTAAAAGCCATAAAAGAAAATGGTTTGACAGGTCTGCTTTGGAATAATGAGGGCGAAATGCTTCCTCCTCAATTTGAAGAAGTCATAACTTGTTTTGACAATAAGGCTTTAGTGAGAACAAAAGGGAAGGTAGGTATGTTGGAAATATTAAAAAGTGAGTCTTTTCTATTAAAGATGAACAAAGGAGATGATATTCCTTTTCGACATCAGAAATTTGAGACCTCCATTCGAGCGGATTTTCCAACATTCTTAAAAGCAGATAAGGTTAATATAGAAATAAATCCTCAGACAGGCTGTGATATAGACAAAACGTCAAAAGAAAGCAAAAATACAGAAAGCGGAAATTTTGTCCAATATAACTGCGTTCTCAATATTCCTGCAAATTTGACGGACGAACTGACAACGATAGAATATCCCATAACAATCCAATATGAAGGTATCAAATCATCAATGATTCCTTTCAAAGTAAATGCATGGCATTATAAATATTTCGTCGTAGATGTTGATGATTCTCAAACTGCGCTAGAAAATGGTACCGTATCTTTTGTCTTTAACATCAATGCAGAAAGAATTGCAAGTGATGGTATATACCCAACTACAGTAAATATTCTTACGGATTCGCTCACGATTGAATACGAAAAAATGTCTGAGATTCGCCATAAATGTAAGGTGTTTTCTCTAAAAGAAGGGGTGAACAATATCGTAGTGCAAATTCAGGAACAGGGATGTCCGCCAGCGTTTTTCCCTTTTGAGGTTGAGTACCATAAACCTGTTGCAAGAACAAGGAATAAACCTGCCGAGAAGGAAAAAGTTACTATCAAGAAAAAAGAAAAAACTTCGAGGCCTACAAGTGATAATGAAAACGGGCCACGAGTAATTATGTAATGTTACAATGAAGATAAAAATTAGCTCTATATGCGACATAGGTATAGAACGAACAAATAATGAAGATGCCGTAGCAATATGTGCAGACTTAAAAACTCATTCATGGGACCAACTATCCACAAACGGCTATATTCCATTATCTACTATAGGCTCATTGTTTATAGTAGCGGATGGAATGGGTGGAGCCAATGCTGGTGAGATAGCCTCAAGTTTGGTCGTTAAAAGCATTAAAAAATCTTTTAAGACAGAGAGATATGACAATTTTATTGATTCAGATTCAAAAGTACACACTTTTCTAAAAGAATGTATTGTAAAGTCTAACCAAATGATTCTCGACCATGTAGTAAAATCACCAGACTCCATAGGTCTTGGTACTACAATTGTTTTGGTTTGGATAGTTGAAAATAAAGCTCATATTGCATGGTGTGGAGATAGCAGATGCTATTGTTTCAATCCCAATACAGGTCTTAAGTTACTGACAAAAGATCATTCTTTAGTTCAAAAATTAGTTGATGAAGGTGAAATTAAAAGTAGAGACGCCTTCAGCCACCCTGATAATAATATCATAACGAGATGCTTGGGAGACGTTGATGTAGAGCATGAACCTGAGATCATTACATATAACATTAATGATGGTGACATTTTCCTGTTATGTTCAGACGGGTTGTGTGGGTTTTGCAGAGACACTTTGATAGAGCAAACCATGTATAGACATTATAAAAATATCAATCATTGTAAGGACGCTTTATTGCGAAGAGCTTTAGACACTGGTGGGCAAGACAATATTAGCATTGTTTTGTGCGCAACATTACCTCAAAACTGCGATAACTACTACATAAATTTGAAAGGAAAAATTAAACAATTCCTTTCAAAATTCAATACTGTCCAAAATTTTGTGTAAATGAAAACAGGATGAAAACAGGATTCAGTTGTAAGTTTCTTCTTATATTCCAATAGGATTTTTGTAGTCATTCAAAAAAAGTTTTATTTGAGAAACGGTTGATAAACTTCATTTTACATACTCGTAAGCATCCGATAGCAGTTCCTTCAGCTCTTTGTCTGATTTTGGAGCCAGATAATAAGGGAGTTTGCCAATCACATCATTCAGCCACTCACTGGGGTGACACCGCGTTCCTTGCATGAGCCAAGTAAGGAGTAGATTATCGTCTTACGGGACCAGCCCGAAAAACAACTTTCTTTACCGCAAGAAGTGAGGATGACAGATTGCGTTCATTTATTTGTAGAACTATATTAAAAACGGAATTTGTAACGTATGGTTATGCGGAAACAACCAGACAAGGACCACTTGGATACTGAACATCAGCCGGACTACACATGTATGAGAAGTTAAGAAAATACGGCATCATTTGACGGGTGGGAAGTTTCGTCAAGGGGGACGTGAAAACAGACTCCCCTGAATGGTATTTTTAGGATAGTAAAGACCAATAATATTGCTTTTATCACCTGTAAATCTTATATTTGCATTACGAAAAAGTTCTTTGAATATATGCAGAATGGAACAATTGGTTGAATTTCGCTCGTTTCTAAAGTGTTACCTGTCATCAGTGAAATGATTAATAACTATTTTATTTTTAGTTAGATAGAAAATATATTGTGTTTCGCAAGGTGAAATGTCAAGTTCTTTTTAATTCCGCATACATCCGCTATTTCTTTCAAATACGCATTTAGTTTCTGATTACTGATAATAGGAAGTACCTTTCCATTCGGCAATTTACCTTTGTATTTTTCTAATATCATTTTAGGAATATCCAGCAAGGGGACATTCACGTCTGTATTTGTTTTTTGGCGTTTCGTAATTATCCATAAATTACCGTCAAAGGACTTGCGGATATTATCTTCCTTTAAGTTTGCTACATCCACATAAGCCAAACCACTGAAACAGGAAAAGATAAAAACATCACGCACCTGTTCCAATCGCTCGGAAACCATCTTCTTTTTGAGGATTATCTTTATTTCATCTTCTGTCAAATACCCCCTATCCACTTTTTCCAAACGTATTTTATAGTTGGCGAACGGGTCGCCTATCAAGATGCCGTTATTACGGGCTATCAGGATAATGCGCTTGAAGAACTGCATGAACTTGGCAGTCGTATTATAACCACATTTACAGGTGGTACGCAAATATAACTCGAAGTCTGTAATGAACATCGGGGTTATTTCCTTTATAGAAATATCCGACAGGTTATATTTGCTTTGGATGAACTCGGCAAGATGGCGGCGGGTCACTTCATATTTGCGATAAGTGGCAATCGTTTTGGATATGCCGACCAACTGTTTCACATCGTCATTGTGCTTTTGGAAAAGGTTAAGGATGGTATCGTGGTTTTCGCTATGCCCTAAAAATTCATTCTTCACCTTTTCGGCGGTAACATAATTATCACGCCTTTGCAGTTCGTGATAGATGGTATTAAGGGATGCGTTTATATCATCCAGCAATCGGTTGATACGGGTAGCTTCCGCAGAACGTCCGGCGGCTTTGCCTGCCTTACCGTCCCAAAGTTTGGGTTGAACGTCCAGTTTGGAATTAAAACGGCTTGCCACACCATCAATCGTGATGCGGACAAAAATAGGGTAACTGCCATTGATTTTTTGCTTGTCCTTTTTCACAAAGAAAAGAACGGAAAATGTACTCTTCATAAACTCACTTTTTTAGGTTACAAAACTACGGTAATTAGCTCAAAGTGAAGTTTATACAGGATCGCCAAATAGCGACAGAAGTTCGCCAATTTCGGACTAAGTGTACCCCTTTTGGACTTTCAGTTGTCGGGGGTACGAGTTAGGTTACTAATTTTGTCTTTTAAGGGCTAAATGATGTCCGGTAGGGCAGACATAAGGGGATAAAAAAAGTCCCACAAATCGTTGAATTTGTGGAACTTGGCTATTCTTTGTCCGGTTTTGTCCGGTTAGTTCAGCGGAGAGACAGGCTCTCGAACTTATACTTTCACAGAATCTCATAAAACCGCAAACAACTGATAATCAAGTGCAAATTACAACATAGAGTAAAACTAAATGTTTCTAAATGTCTTTTGCTATCTCAATAATTGGGTGTATATTTGGGTGTAGAATTTCAAACGCACCCAATTATGAATATCAAACGTAACATCATTTTTGCATTGGAGAGCCGGAAAAAGAACGGTGTGCCAATCGTAGAGAACGTACCTATCCGTATGCGTGTCATCTTTGCCAGCCAACGCATCGAGTTTACAACGGGCTACCGGATTGACGTAGCCAAATGGGATGCAGACAAGCAGCGGGTAAAGAACGGATGTACCAACAAGCTAAAGCAGAGTGCAGCCGAAATCAATACGGACTTGCTGAAATACTATGCCGAAATCCAGAATATTTTCAAGGAATTTGAGGTGCAGGAGGTCATGCCAACGACCCAACAGTTGAAGGAAGCTTTCAACATGAGAATGAAAACCAGCGAAGAACAGCCGGAAGAAGCCCCTGTCAGCTTTTG